>Ga0247727_10011903_pt1 | contig 15054 bp, 18 predicted proteins | sample WisWelCaveWW1625_FD_202498 | JGI IMG/M metagenome (GOLD analysis project Ga0247727, IMG submission 202498) | Biofilm microbial communities from Wishing Well Cave, Virginia, United States - WW16-25 | ecosystem: Environmental > Aquatic > Deep subsurface > Groundwater > Cave microbial mat | place... | reverse complement strand
GCTCGAGCACCAGTACGCCTGCGAGCGGCTCTCGGACCGCGCCGCGGGCTACGGCATGGCCGGCGAGCAGGTCGACGGCACCGACGTGCTGCTGGTGCGGGATGCGGCGCGGCGGGCGGCCGAGCGCGCCCGGCGCGGCCATGGCCCGACGCTGCTCGAGTGCGTGACCATGCGGCTGCGCGGCCACTCGGAGCACGACGACGCCAGCTACGTCGCGCCCGAGCTGCTCGAGCAGTGGCAAGGCTGGGACCCGGTCGATCGCACGGAGGCGTACCTGCGGGCGCGCGGCGTGGACGCGGCGGAGCTCGTGCGCGTGCGCGCCGACGTGGACGCCGAGATCGAGCGCGAGGTGGAATACGCCGAGTCGCGCCCGCTGCCCGCGCCCGAGGAGGCGGCGCGCGGCGTGTTCGCGCGCTGGGAGGCGGGATGGCGACCCTGACGTACATCGAGGCGATCCGTATGGCCTTGCTCGAAGAGATGCGCCGCGACGATCGCGTCGTGCTGATCGGCGAGGACATCGGCCGCTACGGCGGCGCGTTCAAGGCGACCAAGGGCCTCTTCGACGAGTTCGGCGAGACACGCGTGCTGGACGCGCCGATCTCCGAATCGGCCATCGTCGGATCGTGCATCGGCGCGGCCATCCGCGGGTTGCGCCCGGTGGCCGAGATGCAGTTCGCCGACTTCGTCACCTGCGGCTTTTCCCAGATCGTGATCAACGCCGCCACGTTTCACTACCGGCTCGGCGTGAGCGTGCCGATGGTAGTGCGCTGCCCGTCGGGAGGGGGGGTGGCCGCAGGTCCCTATCACTCGCGTTCGGTGGAGGCGTGGTTCACGCACGGCCCCGGCCTCAAAGTGGTCGTTCCCTCGACGCCGGCGGACGCCAAGGGGCTCCTGCTCGCGGCCATCCGCGATCCCGACCCGGTGCTCTACGTCGAGCAGAAGCTGCTCTACCGGAGGCTCAAGGGCGAGGTGCCCGACGGAGACGAAGCGGCGCCGCTGGGCCAGGCGGCGGTTCGCCACGCCGGGGACGAGGCCACGGTGGTGACCTGGGGATCGTGCGTGCCGATGGCCGTCGAGGCCGCCGAGCAGATGGAGAAAAACGGCCGATCGATCGAGGTGATCGACCTGCGCACGCTGGTGCCCTATGACGTGAACACCGTGCTTGCGTCGGTGAAGAAGACCAGCCGCCTCCTGGTGCTGCACGAGGACGTGCGCACCGGCGGCTTCGGCGCCGAGATCGCGGCGGTCGTCGCCGACGAGGCGTTCGGCTGGCTCGACGCGCCGGTGCGGCGCCTCACCTCGCTGGACGTCCCCATGCCCGCCGAGGCCTCGCTTGAAGCCTTCGTCCGCCCCAGCGCCGAAAAGACCATCGCCGCGCTCGAAGATCTGCTGGCGTATTGACGCGCCGATCGCTTGCGTCGCGATTCGCAGGGTGGCAGGTTTGGCCGCAGGAGGGGCACGGTACGTTGAGACTCCGAGGCTGGAATGCACGGGGCTTGTTCGTCGCGACCGGCCGTGGCGTCTAGGAGCCGGTCGGGAGGCAAGCACGTTGACAGTACCCGAGGTTGGAACCGCCGACGAGCCCGACGGTCAGGAAACTTGCATGACGGGCCGACGCGACCCGGTGATCCGGCTCTAGCCGAAGTCGATGACGGGCGCGTTGCGCTCCGAGTCCCAGCGCCAGTCGAAGCGCAGTATCTCGCGCCAGACGAACGATCCGGAAGGCTGATCGACCCGCTCGAGGATGATGGCGGGGAAGTTCTGCCGCGCGAAGGCCTTGGCCTCGTCCAAGGAGTCGAACGGGACCGATCGCCGCGCATCGACGAAATAGCGCTTCATGGGAACAGAGTATGAAGCCGCCGCAGGACGTCCGCCAGCGTGAGAGGGGGGAACTCCTCGCCAAACCGATCGCTCCACAACTTCGCCAGCTGTCCGGATTCGGCGGAAGCCACTACGGCGAGGTAGCCCCGCCGGATCGGGACCTCCAGATCACGCCGCTCGACCTGCTGCCGGAACCGAACGGCGTCCACGTTGTCCCCCGCGTCACGAAGCAGGGCGATTACGTCGAGTATGTCCTTGTCGCGATGGGCGAGGAGCTTCAGAGCGAGCAAGTCCTCCAGCGCCGGAACCTGAAGAACGGGTCCGCCCGGGAGTGCGACCTGCCGTGTTTCCGCGATCGCCAGCGGATAGCTTTCGAACGAAGCCGAATCCACGACACCGTCGATGCCGATATCCACTACGCGACGTCGCTCGTCCTCTCCACGCTCAGCTCGCCACCAGGATCCCGTATCGTACAGGCGGAACCCCCGTTCTTCGAGCAATGCGCGGATCTCCAGGAACGTGCTCCGCGAGACCACCAAATCAAGGTCGCGCGTCGTTCGCTTGTCGGGATCGCTCAGATAGGCTCGCACGGCGAAACCGCCGACTACGACGAGGGGAATGCCCCGCTCCCGCGCGGCGGCCCATATGGCCATGAGATCCGCGGTCAACTCGTCCACCGGGGCAGGCTACCGCAAGTCGCCGCAGCCGGTCAGGGATTTCAACAACGGTTTCAACGACCGCCTACCGGAGCTTGGCGAGGAGCGCGCGCACCTCCCTTGGACGGCCTGGACGGGCGTGTCGGCCACGCTCCAGGAGTCCACGAATGGCGCGCGGTCCTGTTCGGGTCGCGGGCGCGCGGCGACGCACGCTCTGGGTCCGACTGGATATCGGCATCTTCGGCCCTTCGCGGCTGCGCGACGCGGTGATTGAGCGAAGCCGCCATGCGCGAGATTGTTCCGCTCTGCTGATGCCTGGAGAAAAACCCCAACCTGTTCGCCCTGCGGATGGCGCTCGACCGCCTTGCCGCCGCGCTGGGCACATAATGACGGAAGCCCGACTCACGAGAATCGAAATCGATGGCGTCGAGATTCCCGTCGCCGACGGCGAGCAGCTGACCTTGCCCGACGAAGATGCAGTCGCCCAGGTCTTGGAAATGTTGGAGACGATAGAGGAGGCCGAGCGTCCCGGCTTCATCCTCACGACGTCGACCTCGCACGGCTGAGGCCGCCGTCTGCGCTCCAGATCGTCCTTTCGCTCCGTTGCCAGAATTCCCTGACCTTGTCGACCGGTTGAGCCGCGATGGCACCGCGGGTAGACTGCCTCCGCCCTTGAAGACGAGGTGAGGCGTGGCGAAGCGAAGGAACATATCGACGTGATCACCGGTGAGATCAAGAACCAGATCGACCGCATCTGGGACGCATTCTGGTCCGGCGGCATCTCCAACCCGCTCGAGGTGATCGAGCAGATCACCTACCTGCTCTTCCTGCGCCGGTTGGACGACCTGCACACGCTGGAAGAGAACAAGTCCGCGCGGCTCAAGAAGCCGATGGAGCGCCGCATCTTCCCGAGGAGAGGACGAGCAGAAGTGACGCGATGAGCGTTTTCGCGTTCCTCCAAGCCGAGTGGCCCGCCGTGCACGAGGCCGCCGGCAAAGCCGCGGCTGCCGTGTATCCGGATCCGCGTACGGCCTGCTTCTACGCGCGGCGGGCGCTCGAGTTGGTGGTGGCGTGGGTCTACAAGCACGACGCGGCGCTGAAGCTGCCGTATCAGGACAATTTGAGCGCGTTGATCCACGAGCCCAGCTTCAAGCAGGCGGCGGGCGAGGCGGTGTTCAGCAAGGCGCGGGTGATCAACACGCTGGGCAACCGCGCCGTCCACAGCCAACGCGCGATTCCGGCGGAGGACGCGCTGGTTGCCGTGCGCGAGGTGTTTCATGTGGCGTACTGGCTCGCCCGCACCTACGGCCGAGCAGCGCGTCTGGCGTCGGGGTTGGCCTTTGATGCGGGCGCACTTCCCAAGGAACCGGTTCCGAAGCAGACCGCCGAGCAGTTGAAGCAGCTCGAAGGCGCGTTGCGCGAGCGCGATGAGAAGCTCGCGGCGCTCCTGGCCGACCGGACGGCGCTGGATGAAGAGCTCACGCGACTGCGCGCCGAGGTGGCGGAAGCCAAGAAGGCCGCCGCCGCGCAGCCGGACACGCACGACTATTCCGAGGCGGAGACCCGCGATTACTTCATCGACTTGTTGCTGAAGGAAGCGGGCTGGCCGCTGGACCAGGCACGGGATCGGGAGTTTGGAGTCACGGGCATGCCCACCAAGGAGGGCAAGGGCTTCGTGGATTACGTGCTCTGGGGCGACGACGGCAAGCCCCTGGGGTTGGTCGAGGCCAAACGGACGCGGCGCGACCCGCGCGTGGGGCAGCAGCAGGCCAAGCTCTATGCCGATTGCCTGGAGGGGCAGTTTGGCCAGCGCCCGCTGATCTTCTACTCGAACGGCTACGAGCACTGGCTTTGGGACGACGCGAGCTATCCGCCTCGCCAGGTTCAGGGCTTCTACAAGAAGGCCGAGCTGGAACTCGCCATCCAACGGCGCGGCAGCCGCAAGCCTCTCGCCAGCGCCGAGATCAACCCGGCCATCGTCGAGCGGTTCTACCAGACGCGCGGTATTCGCCGCATCGCGGAGGCTTTCGAGCGCGACCACGACCGCAAGGCGCTCCTGGTGATGGCCACCGGCGCGGGCAAGACCCGCACGGTGATCGCGCTTTGCGATCTGCTGAAGCGCTGCAACTGGGTGAAGCGCGTCCTGTTCCTGGCGGATCGCGTGCCGCTCGTCACCCAGGCGGTGAATGCCTTCAAGAGACACCTGCCCGATTCGTCGCCGGTGAATCTGGTCACCGAGAAAGACATCGAGGGGCGCGTCTTCGTCTCGACTTACCCGACGATGATGGGGCTGATCGACGAGACGCGGGACGGGCAGCGCCGCTTCGGCGCCGGCCACTTCGATCTGGTGATCATCGACGAGGCACACCGATCGGTGTTCCAGAAGTACCGAGCCATCTTGGACCACTTCGATTCGCTGCTGGTGGGGCTTACGGCCACACCCAAGGACGAGGTCGACCGCAACACCTACGGCCTGTTCGATCTGGAAAACGGCGTGCCGACCGATGCCTACTCGCTCGAAGAGGCGGTGCGGGACGGCTTTCTCGTCCGGGCGATGGCCGTCTCGGTGCCGCTAAAGTTCCAGCGCGAGGGGATCAAGTACGACGAGCTGTCGGAGGAGGACAAGGACCGGTGGGATGCGTTGGAGTGGGACGAGGCTGGTGGTGTGCCCGATCGGGTCGAGGCCGAGGCCGTCAACAAGTGGTTCTTCAACAAGGACACCGTGGACAAGGTGCTGGAGCACCTGATGACGTGCGGCATCACGGTGGCAGGGGGCGATCGCCTGGGCAAGACCATCATCATGCTCGTCGAAAGCGGCGTGGGGGCGGCCGGGGATATCAGCCGCGCGAAGGCCGAGTCGCAGGGCCTGGGGCTGTTCGTTCGGTCCCTGGTGGGCATGGACCGCGGCGCGGCCAAGCAGGCGCTGGCAGGGTTCCTCGCGGGGAAGGCGCTCGGCGCGAACCAGATCGAGTTCGTCAACCTGGTCGTGAACCACCTCACCGAGCACGGCGTGATGGACGCGGCGCTTCTCTACGAATCGCCGTTCACCGATCTCACGCCACGGGGACCCGAGGGGCTTTTCAGTTCCACGCAGGTTGAGGAGCTGTTGACGGTACTCGAGCAGGTCCGCCGCACGGCCACTGCTGCATGACTGGACTGGAGGCGAGAGGTTGCTCTTGCGTCCGCTCGCGCCGAGGCACGGTTCGGGCTGACACCCATGCTGGATCCAGTCCGTTGATCGCTCCTGGCCTGCTGTCCGCGCGGCTGCTGCTGCTCTTCACTGTCACCATCTGGGGATGGACCTTCGTGGCGACCAAGGTGGCGCTGGACCATGTCTCGGCCGTGCAGCTGATGGGCCTGCGCTTTCTCGTCGCGATCCCCGTGCTGGTGATGCTCATGGTCGCGCGCGGCACGCCGATCCGGGTGGAGCGGCGCGGTCGGGTGCTTCTGGGATCGCTGCTCCTGGGGGCACACTTCTTCGTGCAGATCACCGGGCTGCGGTTCACCTCGGCCGTCAACACCGGCTGGCTCATCGCAACCAGCCCTCTGGCCATCGCCGTGCTCGCCTTCCTGGTCCTCAAGGAGCCGATCGGTCGCCGGACCATGGTCGGCATCGTCGTGGCCACGGCGGGCATCGTGCTGCTGGTGTCGCGCGGACAGATCGAGCGGCTCGCTGGGCTGAGCTCGCTGGGCGACTGGCTGATCATCGTTTCGGCGCACACCTGGGCGCTCTACACGATCGCCACGCGCAATCTCTCGCGGGCCGGCGATCCCCTCGCCGTCACGTTGGCGATCCTCCTACCCGTGGCGATCGTCGTCCTGGCGATCATGGGATTCTCGACGGATTGGTCGGGCCTGCTGCATCTGCCGGCCGAGGCGGTGGTCGCGGTGCTGTTCCTGGGGATCTGCGGCACGGCACTGGGGCAGTGGTTCTGGCAGGTGGGCATCGCCAAGGTCGGCGCGGTCGAGGCCGGCGTGTTCCTCTACCTGGAGCCGCTGGCGACCACCGCGCTGGCGGTCCCCTACCTGGGCGAGCCCTTCGGTGTTGCCACGATCTGCGGCGGCTTGCTCGTGCTCGCGGGCGTGCGCTGCGCTCAGTCGCTCCGGCCCAGCGCATAGCCGACCTTGCGCGCCCACTGCGACTTGGGCCAGCGCTCCAGGATGCGCGTCCACGGCTCGCGCACGGCGCCCTGGAAATCCTTCGTCTGACGGAAGCGGCTGATCCCCCACCAGAACAGCGCCTCGGGCGCGCGCTCGGCGCCGGGCCATTCGGCCACGCTGGAAAACAGCGCGTGCGCGTCGTCGTAGCGCTTCTCGCTCATCGCCACCACGGCGCGGCCGTAGCACAGCTCGGCGCGCAGGTCGTCGGGAGGCAAATAGCCGATCACCACGTGCGCGGGCCGCTCGTCGGCGTCGCACACCACCAGCCCCGGCAACCAGCGGACGCCCAAGCGGCGCGCCAGATCGGCGTGCTTGGCGCTCTCGAGCTTGGCGGGGACGAAGCCATCAGCAACCTCGCGGACAACCGAATCGTCGGGAAGCGTCACGGCCTCCATCGTCTGGCAGCCCAGTCACTGCGGGCTGTAGAGAAACAGGAATATCGGCCGCTTCGTCTCGCGGGCGCGCACGCGCGCCGCATCCCAGTCGTCGATCCAGTTGATCATGGGGCGATGCTATCCGACGCCGAGGCCGGCGACCAGCGCGTCGTTGAGCGGCGTGGGGATGCCGAGGCGGCGGCCGATCCGGACCAGCAGCGCGTTGCGATAGCGCTGGCCGCGTGCGCTGCCCTGGTAGTCGGGAAGCGCCGCCTGCATGCGGCGGACGGATGCGAGCATCTCGCCGTGGTTGTACGGCACATCGAGGTAGGCGGAGGCCACGGCGACGCATTCGCGGGTGAGCGCCTCGACCTCGGCGGCATCGAGCCCGGCCACCGTGACTCCGCGCCGCGCGGCCAGCAGGCTCAACACCGTGCTCCAGAGCAGCTTGCGGATCTCCTCGACCTTGAAGCGCCGCGCGTCGGGCTCGTGGCGCGAGGGGATTCCCGCGGAATCCAGCAGCCCCGCCAGATCGGCTCCGGTCGGGCCGCCGAACACCGAAGCCTCGAGCACGCGGACGTTGCCGCCGGCATCGGCGTTGAAGTGCAGGAGGGCCCGTCCGACTTCGCCGAAGCGCGCCACCTCCTCGTGGACCAGCCCGTTCTGCACGAAGCACAGCCGGGCCCGCAGCGCGGGATCCAGGGCAGCCGCGGCGCGCTCCAGGTCGTCCTCGGCCACAGCCACCACCACTGGGCCTTGCGGGGCCGCCGCGCCGCTCGCGCGCGTGATCGGGACGACCTCGCGCCCGGCGCGCTCGGCGGCTCGCGCGAACACGCGCCCGATCCGTCCCATGCCGACGATGGTGATGCTCACGGTCGTACGATCAGAACAGTGTGGCGGAGAACTCGTTGAACGCGAACGGATAGTACGTCCAGTCCAGCCGCTCCTCGTCGGGCACCGGCCGGATGCACCACTTCTGCATGAGCAGCGCGCCGACCAGGATGTCGATGGGACGGCCGTGGTCGTCATGCCCGAGCGCATCGATCACGTAGGCGTCGCCCTCGATCGCATAGCCGTCGATCGTCGCCCGCAATAGGCACATCTCCCGCAACGTGTGCGGTTTCCCGCCGAGCGCGACGCCCCGAGGCTGCGTGGGCACGCGACCTCCGGCGGCGTCCCCTACCGGCGGCAGCACGTACGTGTTCTTCGACCCCGTGTCGAACATCGCCAGGAACCGCTTACCGCCGACGTCGACTTCGCGTGTGATTCGACCCATCTTCATGCCTCCTCATAGTGCATTATCGGCGCGGCCCGCGCCAGGTTGCTCGGGTGGACGCCCGGCGGCTTGAGGGCCATACTTGGCCCGGTGTCGAAGGGCCGCACGGTCCTGCTCGCGCTGGCGGTTTCGCTGGCCGCCCAGGGGAAGGCTCTTGCCGAAAGCTGCGGCGACGGCATGTGCGACCCTGCCATCGGCGAGGACTGCTCCTCCTGTCCCCAAGACTGCCAGTGCCCGGCCGGGCAGTCTTGCACCCTTGGTAGCTGCGGGGACCCTTGCGGCGAATGCGGTGACGGTTGCTGCGGCGCCGCCGAACACTGCGCGACCTGCCTGCTCGACTGCATGTGCCCGTTCGGTTCCGTTTGCAGTTGCGACCTCGGTGCGCCAAGCCCCGGCTGCGTTCCCTCCTGCTACGAAGACGGGTGCTGCAGTCCGGACGACGGGTTGACTTGTCCCTGCGACCCCGATTGCGGGTGCGAAACCGCCTGCGATTGCCCCTGGGAGTGTGACGAGTGGTGCGGAGACGGATGCTGCAGCTTCAGCGAGAACGCGTGCAACTGCCCGGGCGACTGCGGCGACCCCGTCTGTGGCGACGACGTCTGCTGCACCGCCAGCGAAACCGAATGCGATTGCGTTCCGGATTGCATAGGGGTGGACATTTGCGGCGACGGCTGCTGCTCGAGCGGCGAGACGGCCTGCAACTGCGCTTCGGACTGCATCCATGTCTGTGGTGATGGCTGCTGCACCGGGGCGGAAACGGCGTGCGCGTGCGCGTTCGACTGCCCGGCCGCGTGCGGCGACGGCTGCTGCACGGGTGCGGAGAACGATCAGAGTTGCGCGCAGGACTGCCCGGGTGTCGTCTGCGGCGACGGGCTTTGCGCTCCGCCCGAGGACTGCGCCAACTGCTGGGCCGACTGCAGGTGCGTGCGGCCGGACGGGTTCCCGGCGCCGTGCGTCGACGGCGTATGCGGCGTATGCGGCAACGGCGTGTGCGAAGGGAACGGCTCCGAGTTCGACGAAAAGAGCTGCAACTGCTCGCAGGACTGCCCGGTCGTGTGTGGCGATGGCATATGCGACATCTTTGGAGGGGAGCCTTGCCGCTGCCCCGACTGCGGCTGTGAGTTCGTGTTTGAGTTGTGCGGCGATTCCGGCACGGGGACCGACTGCTTCTGTGCCTGCGACACGCCGGCGTGCGGCGACGGATGCTGCGCGATCGGCGAGGACGCCTGTGGCTGCCCGGACGACTGCCTGCCGATCTGCGGAGACGGCTGCTGCACCGGCAACGAGGACTGCGCGAGCTGCGCCATCGATTGCGCCTGTCCGCCGCGGCAGGTCTGCGGCCCGCCGTGCACCGGGTGTGGCAACGGGAGTTGCGACGCGGGGGAGGACCACTGCACTTGCCCGGCGGACTGCGAAGCCGAGTGTGGCGATGGCTGCTGCTCCGAAGGCGAGGCCATCTGCGACTGCGGAGCGGACTGCACCGCCGACAACTGCGGCGACGGTTGCTGCACGGGATTCGAGGACTGCGCCACCTGCCCGGTCGATTGCCCAGCGGCCGTTTGCGGCGACGGCATCTGCTGCGCGGAGGAGGAGTTGACCTGCCCCGACGACTGCCCCGGAGGTTGCGGCGATGGCCTCTGCTCCGACGAGGAAGACTGCGTCAACTGCAGCGCCGACTGCGCGTGCCCGGCGGGTGCGGTGTGCGACGGGAGCCAGGTCAAAGCCGAATGCGTCTACGGGGACGCCGTTTGTCCGGAAGGCCCCGGCGAGACGTTCGAGTGGTGCGGCAACGGCTATTGCTGCGCTTCGCTGGAAGACTGCAAGACCTGCCCGCAGGATTGCGGCGAGTGCGAGGGTGAAGCGGGAGTGGATATCCCGCCGACAAAGGTGCCGGGACTCGCTCCGGCGCCGCGAGGCTGCGAATGCGCGCTGGGGTCGGCTGGCACCGCACCGCCCTGGATCGCCGCCCTACTCGCCGCGCTGCTTGCCCGCCACCGCCGGCGTACTTGACCGTCGGGCCGAGTTCGCCAAGAGTGGGGTCGTGAGCCAGCGCACCGGACCTTCGCGCGCTTTCATGCGCCGCGACCTGCATCGCCGCTGGCTGACGTTGCACTTCATCGCGCTGGCGATCGGCCTGGTCGCGCTGTTCCTCGGCAACCGCTTCCTCACGCCGGACCGTTTCTGGGCGCATTGGCCTGCGCTCGGTTGGGGAATCCTCTTCACGGCGCACCTGGTGATCTTCGCGCGCGCCACGCTCGCGACGATGGGCGGGCGCCGCTTTACCGAGTAGCTTGTCCCGCGCCTCCGTGCTGATCGCGCTGTTGGTCTACCTGGCGACACTGGTCGGCGTGGGCGCCTGGGCGCGGCGGCGCCACAAGGACTTCCAAGACTACGTCACCGGCGGCGGCGCCATCCCGACGTGGATGCTGGCGGTGTCGTTCTTGGGCAACTTCGTCTCGTCCAACTCGTTCGTCGGCCACGCCGGCAAGAGCTATCAGACCGGCCTCATCTGGATGGTCGTCGCCGGGGTGATGGTGTCTTGCTACGTCGTGTCCTGGACGGTGTTCGCGCCGCGCCTGGCGCGCTTCGCGCGAAGGACCGGCGCGACGACGCTGCCGGACTTGTTCCTCGATCGCTTCCGGTCGGCCGGCCTCACTTCCTTGGTCCATTGGATCGTCGTCGTGGCGACCATGCTCTATGTGCTGGCGGTGCTGCGCGGCACGGCCACGGTGGTGCGTTGGGGGCTGGGCATCGGCTACGTCGAGGCGCTGCTGGTGATCTACGGGGTGACGGTCGCGTACTGCTTGTTCGGGGGGATCTGGGCGGACGTCTCCACCGACGTGGTGCAGACCGCCGTGCTCATGGCCGGGGCCTTCGCCCTGATGTTCGGCGTATTGCGCGCGACGGCGGGCGCACCGATGGTCGCGACCGAGCCCATGGCCGTGCCTCCGCTGGCGCTGGTCCTCGCGGTCGGCCTGGGCGGCGGCGTCAAGCTGCTCATCGATCCCAAACAGGTCATGGTGTTCTACGGCCTGCGCTCGGAGGGCGAGGCCAGGCGCTTTGCTCTCTTGGGCCCGCTCGCTCTGGCCGCCATCTACCTCTGCCTCTTTCCGATCGGCTATCTCGCGCGCCACCTCATCGCTTCGGCGCCCGACCTGGAGCAGATCGTCCCCATGCTGGTGTTCGAGCGGCGCGTGATGGGCGACGCCTTCACGGCGCTGTTCCCCATCGCGCTGCTCGCCGCCTCGATGTCGTCGCTGGACTCCGCGCTGCTGGTGATCGTGTCGTGCCTGGAGAAGCACGTGGCGGCGCCGCTGTTGGGGAGGCAACCTTCGACGAGCCGGACGCGCTGGCTGTTGCTCGGCGCGGCGACCGTGGCGCTGCTGCTGTCGATCCGGCCGCTGGGCGGCATCATCCGGCTCACCACGTTCGCGGGCGCGTTGCTCGGCGCGTCGCTCCTTCCCGCGCTGGTCGTGGGGATGTTCGAGCTGCGCGTCCCCACTCGCGTCGTGGTGACGTCGGTCGTGGCGGGGCTGGTCGGCGCGGTGCTCGGCGCGCTCGGCCCCAGCGTGGGCTTGACCTCACCGCTGGTCCAGGACGTGTTCGTGGGCCTGGCGTTCTCCATCGGCGCGCTCGCCATCGGGGCGCTGCTCACCCGTCCGACGCGGCTGGCCGAGAGCGGATGATGGACGACGCGGCGATCGTCGAGCAGCGCGTGCGCGCCGAGCTTTCGGCGCTGGGCGTCGCCCTCGATCCGCTGCCCTGCGATCCCGACTCCGCCGACACCGCGGCGTTCTGCGCGCGTTACGGCGTGGATCTCAATGACTCCGCCAACGCGATCCTGGTTGCCTCGTCGCGGCCGCCCGGACGTCACGCGCTGTGCGTCCTGCTCGCCACCACCAAGCTCGACGTCAACCGCACGGTCTGCCGGCTGCTCGACGCGCGGCGCGCTTCGTTCGCCAGCCCGGAGGACACCCAGCGGCTCACCGGCATGATGATCGGCGGCGTGACGGTCTTCGGGCTGCCCGAGAGCGTTCCCATCTACGTGGATGCTCGCGTGATGCAACGCTCCCGAGTGGTCATCGGCGGCGGCAGCCGGTCGCTGAAGCTCCGCGTCGCCCCCCAGGAGCTTCTCAAGATCCCGCGCCTGCAGGTCGTCCTTGGCCTGGCTCGCGATGGAGGTGAACCGTGTCCGAACCCGTGACCCAGACTACCGACGCCGGACTCTTGACCGTGCGGCTTGCGCGCGCGCACGGCAACGCGATCAACGCCGCCGTCGTCGAGGGGTTGATCGCGGCGTGCCGGACGGCCGAGGCGGATCCCGCGGTGCGCGGCGTGCTGCTGGCCGCCTCGGGCAAGCTCTTCTGTCCCGGCCTCGACCTGCAGGAGCTCTGCGAGTTGGACCGACCGGCCATGGCCCGCTTCCTCGACCGCTTCAACACCTGTGTCCTTGCGCTCTACTCGCTCTCCAAGCCGATGGTCGCGGCGTTACACGGCCACGCGGTCGCCGGGGGGTGCGTGCTGGCGCTGACCGCCGATTGGCGCGTGCTGCGCTACGGCGCGATGATCGGGCTCAACGAGGTGCGCGTGGGCGTGCCGCTGCCCTTCGGCGTGGCGCGGATCCTGTGCGAGTCCGTGAATGCGTCGCATCGGGAGGAGGTGGCGTTGTTCGGCCGCAACTTCACCGACGACGCGGCCCTCGCCTCGGGGCTGGCCCATGAGCTGCGCGACGCGACCGGACTGGAGGAGCACTGCCGCGCACGCTTGGCCGATCTCGCGGAGCGCGACGCCCGGGCCTTCGCGCTGACCAAGCGCCACCTCCGCGCCGCCACCATCGACCGCCTCGCGTCGGGGGACCCGGGCGACGCCGACGCCTGGCTCGACTGCTGGTTCTCGCCGCCGACGCGCGAACGCATCGCCGCCGTGGTGCGCGACCTGGCCGCGCGCGGCGGCTGAGCTATTCCTGCATGCCGGCGAACTGGCCGGTGGCGGAGCGCTTCTCGTGCGCCTTGCGGGCGTTGTGGTCGAGCAGACGCTTGCGCAGGCGGATGGTCTTGGGCGTGACCTCGACCAGTTCGTCGTCGTTGATGAACTCGAGCGCCTCCTCGAGGGAGAGCAGGCGGGGCGGCGTGAGCATCAGCTTCTCGTCGGCGGCGGTGGTGCGGATGTTGGTGAGCTTCTTGGCCTTGGACGGGTTGACGATCAGGTCGTTGTCGCGCGAGTGCATGCCGACGATCTGCCCACCGTAGACCTTGATCCCCGGCCCCATGAACAGCGAGCCCCGCTCCTGCAGGTAGAACAGCGCGTACGAGTTGGTCTCGCCGGTGTCCTGCGACACGAGCACGCCGTTCTGGCGCCCCTTCATCGCGCCCGCGTAGGGTCCGTACTCGCGGAAGGTGTGGTTGAGCACGCCGGTGCCGCGCGTGTCGGTCATGAACTCGGAGCGGTAGCCGATCAGGCCACGCGAGGGACAGACGTACTCGGTGCGCACGCGGCCCGAGCCGGCCGGCCCCATGCCGGTCATGCGCCCGCCCCGCCCGCCGAGCTTCTCGATCACCGCGCCGACCCACGCCTCGTCCACGTCCACGACCACGTCCTCGTAGGGCTCGAGGCGCTCGCCGTTATTCTCCTTGAAGATCACCTCGGGCTGCGAAACGCACAGCTCGAAGCCCTCGCGCCGCATGGTTTCGATCAGCACCGAGAGGTGGAGCTCGCCGCGTCCCGACACCTTGAACACGTCCGGTTGCTCGGTGTCCTCGACGCGCAGGGCCACGTTGGACTTGATCTCCTTGTCCAGGCGCTCGCGCAGGGCGCGCGTGGTGACGAGCTTGCCGTCCTGGCCGACGAACGGGCCGTTGCTGGCGATGAACTGCATCGCCACCGTGGGCTCGTCGACGGTCGGCGTCGGCAGCACGCGCGGCGATTCGATTGAGGTGATGGTCTCGCCGACGCTCAGCTCCTCCATGCCGGTGATGGCGACGATGTCGCCCGCCGTGCCCTCCGCGATCTCGAAGCGCTTGAGCCCCTGCGAGGCGAGCACCTTCTGCACGCGGAACGGCTCGGCCTGCCCGTTGCGGTGGTACACCTGTACGCGGTCGCCCACCTTGACCGCCCCGTCGAGGATCCGGCCGATGGCCACGTAGCCGAGGTAGTCGTCCCAGTCCAGCGTCGCGACCTGCATGCAGAGCGGCGCCTCGGGATGGGCCACGGGACCGGGGACCTTTTCCAGGATGAGGTCGAGCATGGGCTTGAGGCCGAGGGTGGGTTCCTCGTTGGGATCGGTCACCGCGTAGCCCTCGCGGCCCGAAGCGTAGATCACCGGGAAGTCGAGCTGTTCCTCGGAGGCCTCCAGCGCGCAGAACAGATCGAAGACCGCGTCGACCGTACCAGCCGGATCGCAACCCGGGCGGTCCATCTTGTTGACGACCAGGATGGGACAGAGCCCCAGCGCCAGCGCCTTCCTGGTCACGAAGCGCGTCTGCGGCATGGGTCCCTCGAAGGCATCGACCAGCAAGAGCACCGAGTCGACCATGCGCAGCACGCGCTCGACCTCGCCGCCGAAGTCCGCATGTCCCGGCGTGTCGACGATGTTGATGCGCACGCCGTTCCAGGTGATGGCGGTGTTCTTGGCCAGGATGGTGATGCCGCGCTCGCGCTCGATCGGGTTCGAGTCGAGCGCGCACTCCTGGACCACCTCGCCGCGGCGGAAGGCTCCTGCCTGCTTGAGCAGCCCGTCGACCAGCGTCGTCTTGCCGTGGTCGACGTG
>Ga0247727_10011902_pt1 | contig 15055 bp, 17 predicted proteins | sample WisWelCaveWW1625_FD_202498 | JGI IMG/M metagenome (GOLD analysis project Ga0247727, IMG submission 202498) | Biofilm microbial communities from Wishing Well Cave, Virginia, United States - WW16-25 | ecosystem: Environmental > Aquatic > Deep subsurface > Groundwater > Cave microbial mat | place... | reverse complement strand
CGAGAGGAACAGAGCAGCGTAGCCTCTGGTTTAACGGTTGTCTGACAAGGCAGGCCGTGCAGCTAAGCTATTTAGGCTAACTCCTGAAAGCATCTAAGGAGGAAGCCTATCCCGAGAAAAGGCAACCTTTCGTAAGAAAAAGGATGGCCGCAGAAGACGGCGTTGATAGAACGGAGGCGTAGATTCCAAGCTTCGGCGAGGGGTGAACCTGCCGTTACTAATTATCCAATACATCGGCTCAGTCATTATACATAGAGACTATACGCGACGATTCATTTTTTATTGAATCCTATGGTATCATATGCACGACGATTTTTTATTTTAATTTTTGATCGCAGAAATTTATTTTAATTTGTGATCGCAGAAATTTATTTTGATCCATGATCGCAAATTGTACTTCTCATTTTGAGACTTGCATCTTGTTATATTGTATTTTTTGTATTGTATAACAATTGACAAAAGATAGATGCCCGAATTCTATAAATGGAATGCATTCTTGGAAGCCAGTAAACATCTTTGTCGATAAATGTTCTTTATGTGGAATAGAGATATCTATTCGATGAAGAAAAAAATCAAAACTACAGAAAACGAATACAACAAGGCTTTAGCTTCTGATGATCCTACAAAAATTACTACATCTGATTTGGAAAATCTAGCTAAAAAAGCCATGAAGAAGTTTAAATCATTATGAGTGTCGAGTGGATTGTTACTGGAATGATTCTTTTTGGCGGAATGGTTGCAGCTGGAATTAGCTTGTACATCAAAAGAAGAAGAGAAGCTCAAGCTGATTCTGATTTATCATTGACAGATACTAAAATACAATCAGATTTAGCTGATCCTGAAAAAGACGATGAAACGTAGTCTAGATGGTATATTGACCCAAATCCGATATAATTCTCAGATTTGAATTAAGAATTTAATCATGTGTCCAATGATTGTGACGTAATCCACAATTAGTACACCTACAACATTGACAAGGATCTAACATATTTGCAATCTTTTTTCGTGTTCTTTTTTTCAAACCTAAAAACATCACAAGGACACCGATAATGAAAACCATCATTCCCCAAACCCCAGTCTGTGATCTTCCAATATTCAAATCAATTAAAACTGTTGTGAGGCCAATCAGACAAATAATCGCTCCAGAAAGTAGTAATTTGGGAGGGTGTCGATTTAGCCTTAATCTCACATTAGCTATCACAATAACCTAAGAATTAAGAATTTTCACATGGTAAAATAATTCATAGAAATAGGCATAGATTCATTCATAATTTCAGAACCATAACTATACCTTGCATCCAAATTTTTGTGCCCAAGGTTCGTTTTTATACTCGCTTTCTGAGCAATACTGTTTCAATATCTGAGCATGATCGTTACGCAGTAGCTCTTCGTTTAGCATCTTGTTTCCACAAAATACCTTACCAAGCATTCTGCCATACGAGTCAAAAGGTTGTTTGTCATCCTGATCAATAGCTATAGTGGAACCAACGGGACACAACATGGTAGTAAATTGAGCAGCCTCTGCAAATCCAGGCTCGTTTCTTTCAGGGGTGTCAGTTAAAGACAATCTAATTTTTTGTCCCTTTACGTATATGGTGTCACCATCAATTATTTGTTCTACCTTTGCAGTCATACATGATTTGGCTCCTTGACAGAAAGTAGAATAATCAGTTGTAGATATTTTCACTGTAGAATCATCCATTGTGGAATCATCCGTTGTAGATATTTTCATTATTCCATTTGAAACTAAAAATTGTATTCCCTTGACAAAATCATCATCAGATATTTTTCCATCAGCCCACCAAGCTGCATTATTTCTTACCCAGCTTGGAATCTGTGAAGAATAGCCAGTACTAGCTAAAGTAGGTGGGATCTTCATTATTTCTTGGGAAACAAGATACTCTATTCCTTTTATAAAATCAGAATCACCAATTTTCCCATCAGACCACCATTTTGCATTGTTTTTTATCCAAGATGGAATGACAGATGTTGCTGATTCATTTTCTAGTTCTTCAGATTGATAGCTTTTCTGATTTATTCCAGCTAGAGTGAGAGATGCTGTTAGTATGATTCCAGAGATAAGCCAATAATTCCTTTTTTGTCCAAGCTGCATTTAGTTGCCTTTCTTGCTTCAAGTAAATAAGAATGAGAATGTATTATTAACTTACACTGAGAGGCTTGAACCTGATTTTCATCTTTTCTAGCTTCAGCCGTCTTCTTTCTATGATTACATAATAGTTGATGATTTCAAGTATCTTCTCTTCTATGGTAAGATTATATCCATTTGAGGCCTTTAAAAAATCCAGGTAATCCTTTTCGCTTATCTTGATTGTAACTTCACGCAAGAAAACAAGCTAGAAACTCAAGGATAAAAGCTGATCAATGGAATCACAGCTAAGCATTAATCAAGCTCAGTGAGAAAATTAAAAACCTAAAACATGGAATCATTATGTCATTTATTATTACATGTTGTAAGTGACATCATTATGTCATTTATCATTACATGTTGCGGGTTATACAATACAACATCTGATTTCCGAAAATGGCAGGCTGTTATAACAATTCTTATATTTAGAATAAAATAATATCTCAACTATGAAACTGCTCTCATCGCTCCACAACCCGACAAGCCGCAGATATGTGATTTACTATTCAACTATTCTAGTTACTGTTTTTGTAACTGGAATCCTAAGAACAGCCGGAGTCATATACCTCACTCCAGTAGAATTTGCAGGGTTAAACTTTGAGGGGTTTTTGTCACTGTTCATGCTTGTTAGAAATGAAAGAGTAGGAAATGCGTTTTTGTTACACCTCTCAAAACTGCGTATCGTAAAAGGAATTGCAATCTAAAATAAAGGAGAGTTAGTCTTGCTGTCAGGATTTGGAACGTTTTTTGTTTTATTGATCGCATCCATCCTTGCTGGTGGATTCACAGTTGAGACAATCCAGAAAAGAAAAAGAGACAAAATTCAGTTAACCAATTGAAAAGATATAACTGATTACAATTTATCTATAAATGAGCAGAATTTATCACGTTTTATTCAATTAGCCTTAGAGGGTCGAGTCAAAACTTGTAAAGTCAGTCTCGCTTATGACCCCAAAAATTACCAGCGCTATACCAACTATCATTGGTATTATGGTAAGTAAGATTCCAAGCCAAAAGCAATTTTTTGCAAGTTTTCTGTCATCATCTTTTAGTATCAAGTATGCAATTATGCCTCCAATTATTTGCAAAAATATAGGTACCAGGTACCACCATCTGCTTTTTCTTTTTGTAGGCCCACCTGACATCTCAGAAGTTTGTGCAGACAATTGTTTGCCACACTTGGGACAAAAACTGACATCTGGAGCTACTTCAGCACCACAAGAAGAACAAAATGGCATTATATTGTAGCTGGCAACCTAGAATAAAAGCAGTTCAGTTACACAAGTTGAATCTTTTGAAAATTTCAGCTTACAATGATATGGACGATATCTGAAGACAAATTGAAAAAATATCTAATTTTGTAGTGGCTTATCTGATCTTCATCTTTTCTAGCTTCATTCGTCTTCCTCAGATTCTTCCTCAGTTTCATCTTCGTCTTCATCTTCTTCATCATCCGTTTCATCTTCATCTCCTACTTCGTCTTCATCTTCATCTTCTATTCCGTCTTCAGCTTCATCTTCTATTCCGTCTTCAGCTTCATCTTCATCTCCTACTTCATCTTCAGCATCATCATCTCCTACTTCATCTTCATCATCATCCTCATCTTCTACTCTCATCTTATTTTCTGCAACATTTGCTTTGGCCTCTTTGATCAACATCTTGACATTCTCTCTGTGTTCTTTGAATAATTCCCTCATCTGCTCTCTGACGTCTTTGTACATTTCTCTGATTGCGTCCAGGTTAGTTTTGCAATCTTCACGTGCCAGTTCCCTTTCTTCTGGGCTGGCATTTTTTATGCTCTCGCGGCATTCTTTGATTGCGTTTAATGTGTCGTCTCTTTGTTGCTTGAATAGCGATACAGCCTCACTTACAAAAATCGATATATCAACACCATTTCCAGTGTTTTCAGTTTGTTTTGCCAACGTGGCTTCGACTTCATCTGTTATTCCAACAGATTCTTCTTGTGCAAATGAAAACCCAATCGGTACAAGTGTTCCTGTAAGAAGCACAATTAAAACAAAAATGCTTTGAGACCTCATTAGTAATGTTGTTTTGCACTGGGCTAATTTAAGAATGCCGTATAAGAGATTCTAATGACAATTAACTACCATACCTACGAATCAAAATTGTTCCGAGTCTTACTATGAATTGTGGTTACAATAGAGATTAGTTATATTCTACTTTAACATAATATAGAATAATGAATGATTATACATGTACCTGCTCCTGTGGTTGTCAGAATCCTGCCGATGACTATGTTTGTCATAATTGTAGAGTTGGCTTGTGTAAAGTAGGAATGAAACAGTAACTAGATCTCAAATTGAAAAAACCTAGATAGTATTTTTCATTTTAGCTAATTGATTTACTAGGTCTGTTGATGTAATGATTCCAACCACTTTACCATTTTCGACTACAACAAGTTTTCGAATTTTTTTTGTAGACATAAAATCCGCTGCAGCCAAAATCGACTCATTTGAGTTAATTGTTTGTACAGGATACGATGCTACTTTACGGACTGGTGTGTCTAAAGGATATTTTTGCACAGCAATTTTTATTGCAAAATCTCTATCAGTGATTATTCCGTCGTGGTGGTTATCCTTCTTTACTATTATGGAACCAAATCCTCCTTGTTCCATCATCTTTGCGACCTGGTAAACCGTTGTTGAAGCGTCTACAGATATTATGGCTCTTGTCATAATATCTTTGACTAGTATATCTGATAGACCACTTTTCATTGCCCTTTAGTAAACAAATAAGTTTGTATTATGAGTATCGAGTTTACGGGTATAATGCTATTATGCCTGCAATGTCACCTGCGTTAAGGTCGCGCTTTTTTGTTTCTCCGTTTGCACCAAAGGCATACATTGTCTCTTCAGTGCAAGTGTTTGCTGGGTGACTCATACCTGCGGCATGACCGTACTCATGAGTCGCTATGTTTTGAAAGTCCATCTTATTTGGTTCAGCATTGCCCCATTCAAAATCAGCATCATCAAACATCACATCCCATTCAACTAGTTGTCTTGCCCCTATTTTCCCACCAAAGATTCCCCAAGTTATTGTAACTGCAATCGCGTTAGGATCATCAATGTCTCCAAACATAACTTCGTTTTTGTTATCAACATTTGATGTGTCAAGACCATCGACAACACCAGCTAGATTTTCGGAACCAAAGATTTCAGGAGCAACCTGCACCTCCCATGTCTCCAAACTATCGGCTGTGACTGTTCTCACAAAGCTATCTGCAAGACCCGCTTGGTTAGCAGGGTCTACAATGTAACTCTCTGTCACTTTCCACTTGGCTCCCTTTGCATAAACAGCATAACAGGTGTCGGCGGCTTTTCCACCTCCTACGCCATTTGGTTTAGCAAAATCTTCCTTGTAGAAGATGTGTACGTTTCTTTCAAGAACACTTCCGTCATCAAGTGTTATGGTTTTGGGACCTTTCAGCTCATCAACTTTAACTTTGAACTTTGATGGTTTTGTAGCCAATGTATCAGTACCAGGAATAAGTGCAACTAGCAAGAGTGTTGCACAAAGTATTGCAATCAAAGCTCGCATTTGTCACATATTCTGAAGGGTTGCTATAAAAGCATTGGTTGTATTAGAAATTAACATACACTATAAACATGGAGTACAGCTGGTGCACAAAATCACCATGCCAGTTGCCCTGTCATGGTTATAAGATAGGTGATCCTTCTGCAATTACTTCATCTGTTATAATTTAACAGCAATCCATAAAAGAATATCTAACGAACGTCAAACATGAAAATCATCATAATTTTATCAATTTCATTTATTGTAAGTTTCATTATGCAGTCTGCAGAAGGTTCAGCCGTTGGTATGGAACCAACATTTTACCCAAAGTTAAATGAACAATTTCAACTTCGATTTCACGAAACTGCTTCTATAACAAATGGTCCTCAGATAACATTACTAAACATTGATGATTCTAGATGTCCTTCTGATGTTACTTGTATATGGGAAGGTGAAGTAAAGATTTTACTTAATGTCGTTAAAGACTGGCAAGATCTAGGTAATTTCACTTTAACAAGTAGAGCGGGCAATAAAGATTTGGCAACTCAAACTGTTGACAAGTATTCCATACAAGTAATACAGGTTGATCCTTATCCAGTTAGCACAAGAAACACTTCATCTTCAGATTATGTCGTTACGTTGATTGTCTCTGATACAAAAAACATACTGTCACCTCTAAAACAATTCAAATCAGGAATACCAGCTCAAGCAATTAAATGCAAACAAGATCTTCAACTAATAATTAAAGCAAGAGATGGTTCTCCTGCGTGCGTAAAACCATCAAGTGCATCAAAATTACTTGTGCGTGGGTGGGGATATGATATATCAGTAACTTCACAACCCATTCCTGAAGAACCGGCATCAAGTATAAAGGATAAAGATTCAGCATCAATTCAAGGCACACCAGGAAAACCAGAAACATTAATTGAGACTGTTCCTGCTTCCAGTGGAAGCATAGTGAATTTTTACATCAACGATGATGATTTGAATACTAGTCACAATGGAATAGACATCATATCTACCACAGGATTATTGGAATTTACAATAAACGGAATTTCAATTCAAGGACCAGAAACTATGACAGAAACAGGACCCAACACGGGCAGGTTCTTTGTAACACTTGAGCTTCCTGATACAATAAACGGAAGACCACTTACACAAGACGACATACTGGAGATAAGGTACTTGGATCAAGCCAATGCTGCAGGAGAAAAAAGTTCTAGTGCAAAATCTATACCTTTGACAAACACCTATGCAAAGGTGCAAACATCTGGAGCAGGTCAAACTAGAATTGGTCATGAATTTACTGTGAGAATTTATGAACCAGACTTTAACTTGGATTCAAAAGATGTTGACAGAATTCCTTTGAGTAGACTAGAGTATAGAGGTGAAGGTGGAATCAGGACAACACTTGCCAACCCTGCATTTGATGCAAACTCATCGTTTCTATTAGAAACTGGCGACAATACAGAAATATTTGAAGTAATAATTAAGATTCCGCGCACAATAGATGGAAAAACTGTTAACATTGGAGATTGGTATGAGATTAGATACATAGACACATCCACTCCATCTAACACCAATGAAAAGATCAAGCTGAAAGGAAGAATAGGATAGAAACAATTTGGTTTAGCAGGCACCGCCCACTCCAAAAAATTAGATCAACAAAACAAGAATTTGTGACTGATAAGCATAATGCATAAAAACTGAATTTTTAAAATGTGAAGTCAAAAGCAGCACGAAGGCATACAGCAAAAAGGGCAGCTAGTGCAAGAAAGAGAAATGCAGCAAAGAGAAGCAAGGCAGCAAAAAAGGCAGCTAAGACTAGAAAAAGTAATGCGGCAAGGAGAAGCAGAATAAGAATGAAGATTGCACATGCCATAAGAAGTGAGGCAGGTCGCTACCCAACTGCGCTTTTGTGTTAAAATACGAATTTAGTAGAAAACGATTTCACTTTAGCGGCAAAAATTGGCAAAACGAAATCAAAACATGTCAGCATGATCCATCTTTTATCGCACAAAAACATATTATGCATTAATGACATCGCAATCAGAAAAAACAAGTGAGTATTGGGTTGCAGACCAAAAATGCAAGGCCTTGGTACGAGAAGATGAAATACGATTTGCTGGCCTGATAAACCGTATGGGCAAGCTTGTTGCTGGCTGCTTTAAGCCAAGCATTAAACCGCTAGAAGATGACGCAGAAAGACAAAAAATGTACATGGAGCTTGCATTGAGAGTTTCGATGCGACAGGAATTTGACTACAGCCTGGGCCCAGTAAAATATTCTGCATCAAGAAGACAAAAAGCGGTAATGATGAGTTTTCCAATAAACTCTAACGTTTTGCTGATCTCTGTAGAACCAACCATAGACATTGACCAGACAGCAAAAAAAGTCATGAAGATTATGGGATTAAGCTGATGCACAATAAAACAAGGAACATCAACTGAAAAATAAAAAGACGTTTCCTATAATGAGGTAAACTTTATCCCCTGTAGACTTTATTATACGATACGGATTACGAATCACTCCACCAAAATATAATGAGAATAGACCCAAAGATTCGATTTGCTACTATCTTTGATATGGATGGAAAAGTACTATACAGCGCTCACCGCGATGGCGTAACCAATCTGCTTTCCCAAGAAGAAAACAAAAAATCACTTGATCTAGCTGTCAATGCCTGGAAAGCTCGTACTGAATTTGCAAAAAAAATTGGCAAAGGCATGTACGTTTTAGCTACTTATGAGAAGATAAAACGAATAACCATGCCACTAGATGACGAGCATTTGCTTTACATAACTATGGAGACAAATGCCAACCATGATTATATCATTGAAAAGGCGCTAAAGCTAAAGCAAGATGCACTGCATGCGCCTGAAGGAATGCCATAAGTATAGTTTTCAAACACTCACCTCATAGCTAAAACATAGCATTGTATGTCATTTGCCAATACACGACGTGAGTTATATCGACATGATATACAAAACCGATGATGGAAACAACCCAAAAAATCAAGATGCCGCTGTGTTCTGTATGCAATAAGGAAATGAAATTTGTTTCTGGTGATACAATATATGGTGATAAATGGTATCACAAAGACTGTGTACAGTCGATAAAATAATTAATTTACTTAAAGACTCATCTCTAAGACTATAAGTAGGAGATAAAAATGCGAATTAAATGTGCTGATTGTGGATGTCTGCCAATCGATTGTAAACAATCTAAATCATCCAAAGAATGTCAAAATTGCACACGGTCCAAGTGCTGTTGTTGGTTTGCCATTAACAAATAATCAGTAATTTATATTATCTGGAACTAGGCAGGACCATGACTCAAGTTATTTTTTAATTTTGAAATTTCAAACGGAATCTTGTTTAGATCGATTTGCCTTTCTGCTGTTACAAAAAGTACGTATTGCCCCAGTGGGAAGCTCAAAAGAATTATTTTTCCTCTATATGAGAGTGAAAACTCGACTGGGCCAAATTCTGCATCAAACTCATGACGCATTCTTACTCGCAGTGAAAGCTCCATGAAAAGCATCTCGTCTTTTTTGGCATCTTCAAGAGCTGTCAGGCCCTTTCTCATTCCTCCAGCTACTAGTTTTCCTTTGTGATTTATTACTCTGCAAGACCGTATCTTGTCATCTAGCTCAAAAATCTTGTCGCACAATGTATCAAAATTATTCTGGTTATCTTGCACTAATTATTCCATATCGCCTCTGCCAGATTAACTTAGAGGAAAATGTACCATGTGCCAGACAAAGTGGCCAGAATCATAGAACTGCTAGGCTTATTTTTGCCAGTTTTGATTCAACTCATCCCACATCCCATCTATGGTTGCAGAGCCTATGCCAAGTTCTGATATCATTACCCTCATGGTATGCGGTGTAATTTGTTGTGCAACAGACTGTCCTGTTCTGTCCCCATAACCACTAAATCTTGAATCAAAATTTGCCTCAACTATGTACACGGGCGTCGTCTTGGTTTCCAGTATACTAACCAGATTTAGATTAAGACTCTCTGGCATTCCATCATACAGAAAGGTAGGATGTACTTCAGTAAACTGACGTACATTTGCTATCATATCTGATATATTTTCGTCATGATATTTGGTATATTGGGTTGATTGATCCTTTTTCTCTGGGTAAAAGACAGACCTCTGACCAGTCATGTCTGATATGTCCTTTTTTGGTTTAGAATCAAGACTTATAGAAAAAGTTGAGCTTACTTTGGTGCCATCAAGAAACGATACCGTCTGTTTTTCCCCTTGAGGTCCTATAGCTAATCGCATTACATCGCCCACATCAGGTAGGCCGATGTTTCTAGTTGCAGTCACCACACCTGTCAGACAAACTTCACTTCTGAGATTGTAACATGCTACGGCATCGGAAAGATTCAGCCTTACGATCCCAAGCCCATTTGCAGTAGTAAATAAAATTGTGCCCTGATGCTCATTTCCAAGTATTCGCACGTATTGGCCTGCAAATGGGCCATCCTCACCTGCTATGCCCTTGACATAAAAGTGCGAATTGGCAGGCAAAGCAAACGATGGTGCAAATGAAGCAAGACACAATATAATACCAAAAGTAGCCATTGCAGCCTTTATCATGAGACAAAGATCAAAAAGATAACTTAAAAGGTACGCGTATGATTTCTCTGCAAGATTTTAATATCATAAGAAAAAGATCTGATCACTTAAAAACAAGATCTAGTCAACGATAACATTGAGTTACTCGTATAATCTTCAAATAGAAAAGATCGCCTCATTAATTACACAGGATAAGATCTCACTTGACGAACAAGATCTAGTAAAATTACAAAAGTACGTAGATTTTGCAAAGACAAACTATAAGCTAAAAGACGAAGCTGCAATGCAACTAGTAAACGAGGCATTTTTGTATCTGAAGCTAAAATCAGCAGAAAACATAGACCCTCTGCAAGAAGCAGACAAGTTTGGAGCGGGATTCAGCTAGAATACCATCGCGTTCTCCTCTTATTTTAGATTAATAGCTAATGACTGTCAGTATAGAAAAAACACATATCGCAAGCTGCTCTAGCTCCTTGGCATGAGCACAAGACTAGGAATCATAGGTACTGGTATGCTTGGAAGTGCTGTTGCAAAAAGACTGCTCAATTCTGGCTATAAAATCACAGTCTACAACAGGACAATAAAAAAGGCAGAACCGCTAGCTGCACTTGGAGCTGTGATATCACAAAGCCCAAAGGATTTGGCAAAATCCTGTGAGCTTGTAATTACAATACTAAAGGATGCAAGTGCAGTAAAAGAAGTATCATTTGGCAAAGACGGAATCATAGAGGGATACCATGAAGGACTGACTGTTGCAGACATGAGCACAATTAGCCCACAAGACTCTATATCTATAGCAAAAAGATTCCAAGAAAACAAGATAGATATGCTTGAGATCCCAGTCATGGGCGGGCCTCCTGTTGCAGAGACAGGTCAATTACTAATGATGATTGCAGGAAAAAAAGAGCTTTATGAAAAGTACAAAAAAATCTTTGAATGCATTGCACAAAAATCATTTTATCTAGGACAAAGTGGCACGGCTTTGGCAATAAAACTAGCAATGAACCTGCAAATATCAATGACAGCTCTTGCACTATCTGAAGGAATCACACTCACACGTGGTGCAGGACTTGACCCCAAGCTATTCTTGGAGATACTAAATTCATCTGATTACAAGACACGCCAAAGTGAGAAAAAAGGTCCAAAGATGATCAAAGGAGACTTTGACGCAACATTTACCATAGAGAACATGCAAAAGGATCTTGATATAATTATCGAGGCAGCAAAGGCATTTAATTTATCATTACCAATGGTTGCACTTGCAGACAAGCTATACCAAGATGCATCAAAAGGCGGGTTTGCAGAGCTTGACTATTCTGGTATACTTGCATATATTGAAAAGACATCAAAACAGACTTCGCCAGATGATTTGTCAAAAGGAGTAAAGCTAGATCATTAGAACAATAGCTAAAATCATGATGACTGGAAGAGATAACGCAGGTTAAAAAAATGAAATTTGTTGCAGCGACTTTGGTTGTGTTATTATCGCTGTTGTTTATTATTACCACTTTTAGCCAGTCAAGCAATTCTGAATTGCAGATACCTTCATGGATAAAAAACACGGCCAGCATGTGGTCTGATCAAAAAATTGCTGAATCCAAATTTATACAATCGCTACAGTATTTGGTCAAAACTGGTGTGCTGCAAATACCTCTAACTGAATCTGATCTTTTGCCAAACACATACATTTTACCAAAATACGGGCAAACTTCGTTAATTACGATATCTGGAACAACAGGTGAACTCAAAAAAAGAAACAATGCTGCTTTAACGATAATGCGACCTGATGGACAGACTATTGAATTGACAGTCCCAGTCCTTGAAAGTGGTGTTTACCATACTAGCATGATTTTAAAGCAAGATTGGCCAGTTGGGGCCTACAAAGTAAGCGGAACATTCAGCGGCGCTACTATTCCTGTTTCATATTTCTACGTAAAAGATAATACTCAACCAAAGGTTCCTTTATGGATTAAAAATAATGCCAGATGGTGGGCAGATGGTATGATATCTGACAATGACTTTGTGTCAGGAATTCAATATTTGCTCAACAAAAAAATAATTGAGATTGACTCAAGCTTAGAAAGACCACAACATTTGCAAACGCTTTACATTGATGTGCAGGGTCAGGCACAAGTCAGGCGTGGCACGATGCAATCAATAACTGTGCATGTGACGGATGGAAATAATTCTATTGATGGTGCTACTGTCATAGTGCGAGTGGAAGATTACGGAGAAAATGAGATAATAGACTTTGAAGGAAACACTGATTCAAATGGTAACTATAGCTTTTCGTGGGAGATTGATAAAAACGCTAAAGCTGAAACCCTTTTGGTATTTGTAGACGCAACAAACGGTTTCTCTTCTGCAAGCTCGATATTTTCATTTGAGGTGTGGTGTCATTGTGGTGAGCAAGACTGTGATTCTCCAAGTTGTTAGCAACCTACGTTTGAAAACACCAGCACTTTCTGAATTTATAAAAAAATGGGGAAAGATACATTTTACATTAAATTGCGGGACAGAAAGATGTGAAACTCTGTCTGTATATTTTTGAGACACGCACATGCTAATAGAAATATCTCCACTAATTACAGTAGCATGTATACAAATCTTCAAGCTACATTAAAAGCAAAATGCCCAGTTTGTAAAAATGAGACTAAATTGTACTGGGAGCCACAATACCGAGGGCTTGGAGGAAGATGCAACAAGTGCGGAGCAAAGTGGCCAGAGTCGTAAGACCAAGAAGATAGACGGCTTGGCAAAAGGTGTAAATCTGGATAAATAAGAAAGGATTTTCGTAATGATAATTCTCATTCTATGGAATTAGAATGAGAAATTAGCTAAAGCTACTCCGCAATAACCCTTGGAATCAGTGCGGAATCCATAATTTATAGAATCACTAATAATGTATAGTTGGAATTAACGTCTGATGAATTTTCCGTAAAATGCAAGCAAAATATTTGTTCAAAGGGCCCACTGGTAACTGACAATACTACTGGCGAGGTACTTTGTGGAAGCTGTGGTTTAGTTTTGATTGAAAAAGTAGAGGACACAGGACCAGAATCTAGAACTCATGATATGGAACAATACATGACTAGGAGCAGGACTGGAGCAGGAGTTTCACTGGCCATGTATGATATGGGGTTGCCTACTGTTATCAGCTCTGAAGCAAAGGACGCATCTGGTAAATTCTTGTCAAGCTATACCAAAAACACATTCAACCGACTCAAACTTTGGGATAAACGCAGTAAATCTAGATCAAAAGATCGAAACTTGAAGATAGCCTTTATTGCACTTGATGCATTGAAAGCAAAACTTGCCATACCAAACATGGTAATAGAAAAAACTGCTTACATCTATAGAAAAGCTTTGAGTATGAAAATATCAAGGGGCAGAAGCATTACTAGCCTGTTGTGTGCGGCATTGTATGCAGCTTGTAGACAAACAGATACACCAAGAACCTTGCATGATATAGCACAGGCAGGAAACATAAACAAGAAAAACCTTTCCCGAAGTTACAGAGATTTGATTAAAATTTTGGAATTAAAGGTGCAGCCATTTGATTCATCTGAGTTTATCACAAGAATATCAAGCGAGGTGGGTATAAGTGAGAAGACACAAAGAGACGCTTTGAACATCATATCACAAGCGAGAGAAAAGGAAATTTCTGCTGGAAAAAATCCAATGGCACTTGCAGCAGCAGCCATTTACATATCCTGCGTACTAAATGAGGAGGTAAGAAAACAAGCAGATATAGCAAAGGCGTCTGGTATCACTGCTGTTACTATAAGAAACAGAACCATGGCACTAAGAAAAGACTTGGGAATAAAGATATAATCAGATTGAAGATTTCAACAAAAAAGAGATTATTAAAATAAAGATTTGTTATCTGTTAGATTACTTACAATAACCATTTAACGGATAATGTATAATGTGATTTGTGGACATTGGTAAAATTAAAGAAAATATGTAAAAGATGTAAATCGGAATATGACGAAAACGGATATCCTGTTTGTGATTATTGTTTGAAAATGCTCGATAATTATGAATAGTGAGTGGTTGAATTAAATAATAAATTTTAGCATATTTGCTTTCAAACGATGTATCTATAAGATAGTGAATAAGATTACTATTACGGCCAGATTTATCAGAAAAGATGCAACAGGCCCTAATGGAAATTAAAGTAGGTGTAGAATCAAAATGGATTTGCATGTGTGATCTTAGTACCAATCAATCACTCTGTGACGGATCGCATAAGAGGACGTCAGGAGAGGAACCTAGCAAAGTTTACTCGTATAACAATGATGGTACAAGAACAGAAATAAAATTATAGAAATTGATAAAAACAACATTTTAAAATTACTACTGATGTAATTGAATGCATGAAAGAGAAACTAGGTATAGCAATGTTTCTTTTACTCTTGTTATCCGTTTCTTTACAAAGTCATGCAAGTGCTGAACCAGAAAACAAGAATTCTTTGATGACACCACTTGCACAGGCAAAATCAGGAATCCTAATTGAGAAGATAGTGTGCAAGGAAGGATTGGAGCTTGTCATGAAAAAAACTGATGGCAAGCCAGTCTGCCTCAAACCTAGCAGTGCTACAAAATTAATAGAAAGAGGCTGGGCAATCCATGTGCTGCCAGAATATACAAAAGATGAGCCACAAAATTCTGAGCTGCTTGAAGGTAGATTACTTGATATTACAACAAGTCAAGTAAACTATTTTGAAGATACGCAAGGATTTCTTGCAAAACCATCAGATGATGGCACATATCCAGGTGTGA
>Ga0247727_10011901_pt1 | contig 15055 bp, 17 predicted proteins | sample WisWelCaveWW1625_FD_202498 | JGI IMG/M metagenome (GOLD analysis project Ga0247727, IMG submission 202498) | Biofilm microbial communities from Wishing Well Cave, Virginia, United States - WW16-25 | ecosystem: Environmental > Aquatic > Deep subsurface > Groundwater > Cave microbial mat | place... | reverse complement strand
CCGATGCAGGTCGTGCAGCCGTACCCGACCGTGTGGAACCCGAGCGTCTCGAGGTACGGCGTCAGCCCCGCTTTCTCGTAGTACTGCGTCACGACCTTGGATCCCGGCGCGAGGCTCGACTTCACCCACGGCTTGCGGGCGAGCCCGCGCTCGACTGCCTTCTTGGCAAGCAGGCCGGCGCCGATCATCACGGCCGGGTTGGACGTGTTGGTGCAGGACGTGATCGCGGCGATGACGACCGAGCCGTGGTCCAGCTCGAACGTCTGGTCCTCCAGCGTGACCTCGATCGCCGAGCGCTCCGCGAGGACGAGCGGCGGTGTCGTCGAGACAACAGCACCGCCGGTCTCGGGCTCGTGGCCGGGAGCACCGGAGGCGAGCGGATCGCTCGCAGGGAACGTCTCCGCGACCGCCTCGTCGTGTGCGTTGCCGTAGTCGGCGCCGAAGCTGGGGAGTGCGTCGAGGAACGCCTGCTTCGCCTCCCGCAGCGGCACGCGGTCCTGGGGGCGACGTGGTCCTGCGAGTGAGGGCTCGACGGACGTGAGATCGAGCTCGACTACCTGGGAGTAGGTCGGCGGCTCCTCCGGGTCGTGCCAGAGGGCGTTCTCCTTCGAGTACGCCTCGACGAGCGCGATTCGCTCGTCGGCTCGACCCGTGAGACGCAGGTACCGAAGCGTCTCGGCATCGACGGGGAAGAAGCCGCACGTCGCGCCGTACTCGGGCGACATGTTCCCGATCGTCGCGCGATCCGCGAGCGGAAGGTTCTCGAGACCGTGCCCGAAGTACTCGACGAACTTCCCGACTACGCCTGTCTCGCGCAGGATCTGCGTCACCGTGAGGACGAGATCGGTCGCGGTGGCGCCCTCGGGGAGCTTGCCGGTGAGCCTGAACCCGACCACTTGCGGGACGAGCATCGAGATCGCCTCGCCGAGCATCGCCGCCTCTGCCTCGATGCCGCCGACACCCCAGCCGAGCACGCCGAGCCCGTTGATCATCGTCGTGTGCGAGTCGGTTCCGACGAGCGTGTCCGGGAACGCGACACCGCCGCGCTCGTCGACGACGCGCGCGAGGAACTCGAGATTGACCTGGTGGACGATGCCCGTGCTCGGCGGGACGACCTTGAAGTTGTCGAACGCGCCCTGGCCCCAGCGCAGGAACGCGTAGCGCTCGCGGTTGCGCTCGAACTCGAGCTCCGCGTTGCGGAAGATCGCGAGCCGATTCGCATATTCGTCGACCTGCACCGAGTGGTCGATCACGAGCTCGACGGGCAGGAGCGGGTTGATCTTCTTCGGATCCCCGCCCAGATTTCGCATGGCGTTCCGCATCGCCGCGAGATCGACGACCGCGGGGACGCCGGTGAAGTCCTGCAGGAGCACGCGGCCGGGAGTGAACGAGATCTCGCGTGACGGATCCTCGGTCGCGACCCAGCTCGCCACCGCCTCGACGTCCGCCGGCGTGATATTCACGCCGTCCTCGTGGCGCAGGACGTTCTCGAGCAGGATCCGCAGTGTGTACGGGAGTCGGTAGACGTCGAAGCGTTCCTGGAGCGCTTCGAGCCGGAAGATCTCGTACATCTGCCCTCCGACGGAGAGTTGCGCGCGGGCTCCGAAGCTGTCGGGATGCGGCATCGACTCCGATTCAATCAGCTTCGGGCGTCCCAGCCGCTCGAGCCCACGCTCGGTCAGCGACACCTCGCGCGGGTCGAAGTGACGCACGACGGCCTGGGCGTACGGCGTGCCGACGCGCCAAGCGTACGCGGCGAAGCCTTCGTCGCGAACCGGCCGGAGATCGTCTGTGTACGGATCGAGGACGTGCTGCCGCCCGACTTTCCGTGCGGAGTTGAAGAACGCGATCCCCATGCCCACCGAGACCTCGAGCAGGCTTCGCTGCTCACGGTCGGCCTCGGCAACGAGCTCCCGATACACGGCTGCGAGCTCGGGAGGAGTCGGCAGGCCCTTGGCGTCGTCGCGAAGGTCGGCGAGCGATTGCTTCAACCCTTCGACTTCGAGCGGCGGAATATCGATGAGCCTCGCCGTTGTCCCGCTCGCGCCCTCCAGGGCGGCGAGAAGGTCGTCGACGGATGCGAGCTCCACGTCCTTGGCAAGGACGCCTGCGCTCTTGAGCTCGGCGACAAGGGTGTCGAGATACACGCGCGTTCCACGCGTGACGTCGGCCGCTGCCGCCAGCAGCCAAAGGGGAGAGAACCCGAACGCGAAGATCGAGCCGAGCTCGAGAACGTTCCCAGCCCCCTTGCGGACGGCGAGCTTCCCAGGCGACTGCTCGACCTCACCCGCAACCGCGCCGGCCGGCCGTTGCACGTCGCCGACGAGCTCAACGGTGATCCGCAGGAGGTTCTTCGCCGTGGCTTCGTAGAGCCGTGATCGTCGAACGAGCCGTGGGAGGACGAGCTCGGCGGTCTCGTGTATTGCCCCGCCTCCCGCTGCCGCAAGCGCGCGAACGAGCCGCTCGGGGAGCGCGAGGAGATAGGTGACCGGTCGCGAGATTCGGCGGGCCATCGTTACCATGATCGCCGATGGAGGCCGAGACGATTCGTGTGCTTCTCGCTCGGGCGTTCCCGGATGCTGCCGAGCTCGCGGTTGAGGACCGTACGGGCACGGGAGACCACTTCCAGGTCACGGTTGCGAGCGCCGAGTTCGAAGGGCTCTCACTCCTCGACCAACACCGCCAGGTGAACGCCGCTCTCGCCGCGCTGCTTGGCGACGGCTCGATTCACGAGCTCCGGATTCGAACTCGGATCGGAGCGAACCCTTGAGTCCCCGGAACGCGCCAGACGGCACGCCGCGGCGTCCTCGGTCGCCCCGATATCTCGAAATCGGGGCTTCCTGCGTCCTTGCGGCGCACTCGTCTGGCGCGCCCCAGCGACGAAGATTCGCACCGATCCGAGTTCCGACGAAAGGAACTGCATGAGCACGCTCAAGGATCAGATCGCAGAGGTCATCGAGAAGGAGCCTGTGGCCGTCTTCATAAAAGGGACTCCGGAGATGGTCATGTGCGGCAACTCGCACCGCGCGCTGAACGCGCTTCATGCCGTCGGTGCGCCGATCACGACGGTCGACATCCTCCCCGACCCGCGAATCCGTCAGGAGCTGTCCGCCATCTCCGGGTGGCCGACGATCCCGCAGGTCTTTGTCAAAGGCGAGCTCATCGGCGGCGCGGACATCACCGAGGAGCTGCTCGCATCCGGCGATCTCCAGCGCAAGGTCGACGAAGCGCTAGGCACTGACCGCGCTCAGGACGTCAAGGTCGTCGCTCTCGCCCTTGACTGAGTGCCACGCTCGCGAAGTCGCCGGGACTGGGTCGTCAGCATCTCTGCCATCGCTGCGACGATCGTCGCAGCGGAGATTCTCAACAGACTCCAGGCGCATTGGTACGCATACGCCATGTTCCTGGTGAGCATCTGGGTTCTGCTCATCGTCTACTACCGAGATCGACTCAGACCGTCGCGCTGATGCGATCGGCGAGCTCGCGTGAAATCGCCTGGTCACCCATGTTCGTCCGCATGGTGACAGGACCTTCGAACGGCGCGAACGACACGATCTCTACCTCTGCGCCCGGCACGAGGCCGAGCTCCGAGAGATAGCGGAGTAGCTCAGGGTCGGCGTCGGGAACACGCGAGACGATTGCGCGGTCGCCGACGTCCAGATCGCAGAGCGTCCGGCTGCCACCCTCCGATACGCGAAGCTCGCGGTCCGGGATCGGGTCGCCGTGCGGGTCGTGGGTCGGAAAGCCGAGCTCGGCATCGATCTTCGCCTCGAGCTCTTCGGACAGCGCGTGCTCGAGGAGCTCCGCCTCGGCGTGAACCTCGTCGAGCGCGAGCCCGAGCCGGTCGACGAGGTACCGCTCCAGCAGGCGGTGGTGGCGCAGGACCTCGAGGGCGCCGCGGCGGCCTTCCTCGGTCAGAGCGACGCCGCGGTACGGCGAACGCTCGACGAGGCCCAGCTCTGCTAGGCGCTTCGTCATCGCGCTCGCCGACGGCGCGCTTACGCCCATGCGCCCCGCCAGCGCGGAGGTCGTGACGCGGTCGCCCGCCGCCTCGAGCGCGTAGATCGATTTCAGGTAGTCCTGGACGGCGACGGTGAGATCTGTGGTCTGGGTACCCATCTCAGCAGACTTAGGTTACACTCCGAACCGGATTTAGCTATGACTAAAAAGAAGCTCACTCGAGGCAAGCTCCTCGCAGCCGCCGCTCCGCTCGCGGCCGTGCCCATCGTCGGGAAGCTCGCGCTCGACGGAAGAGCCGAAGCGAGTCCTCACGACCATTCGGCCCACGGCCACACGCGCACGCCGACGAGCCACGTCCAACGAGCGATGGGCCACGCGGCCATGGTCGGCGACCAGGCGCCTGCCGTCGGCGGGCCCAACGATCTCGACGCCCTCCTCTACCCGCCCCCGGCCCTCCCGTACGAACCTGGTCGAGTTCGCGAGTACACGCTCACGGCGACGGACGTCGACCTGGAAGTCGCGCCCGGCGTCTTCTTCCCCGCCTGGGTCTACAACGGCACCGCTCCGGGACCGGTCATCCGCGCGACCGAGGGTGACATCCTTCGCGTGCGCTTCTCGAACGCCGGCTCACACCCGCACACGATCCACTTCCACGGAATCCACCCTTCGAAGATGGACGGCGTGTTCGAGATTGTCGAGCCGGGGGGCACGTTCACGTACGAGTTCGAGGCGCAGCCAGCGGGCCTCCACCTCTACCACTGCCACGCGACGCCCCTCAAGAAGCACATCCACAGGGGGCTCTACGGGGCATTCATCATCGATCCGAAGGAGCCGCGTCCGCCGGCCCAGGAGCTCGTCCTGGTGATGAACGGCTTCGACACGGACGCCGACGGCGGGAACAACTTCTACACCGTCAACGGCCGCTCGTTCTACTACGCGCGCTATCCGATCCGGGTGAAGCGCTCCGAGCTCGTGCGGATCTACCTCGCGAATCTCACCGAGTTCGACCTCATCAACTCCCTTCACCTGCACGCGGACTTCTTCCGCTATCAGCCGACCGGCACGGGCGACTACTGGGAGTACACGGACACCGTCATGCAATGTCAGGGGCAGCGGGGCGTGATCGAGATCGAGTTCGCCGGGACCGGCTTGCACATGTTCCACGCGCACCAGTCCGAGTTCGCCGAGCTCGGCTGGATGGGTTTCTTCGACGTGGTTGACTGATGGAAGCGGGCTCGGCAACAACCCGTGCGCGTGGCGGCTGGAGGCTGTGGGCCGTCGTCCCGGTGCTGCTGCTGGCCCTCGCGGTCGGCGTCGTCGTCACGTCGAGTTCCTCACTCGTCGATCTCGTGGGGACGAACCCGCCGCCCGCCGACGAGTTCGACATCCGGCGGGTGGCGTTCTCTCCCGGCGAGATCCGGATCACAGTCCGCAACCCACAACCGGACGATCTGACAATCGCGAACGTGAACGTCGACGACGCAATCGTCCCGTACACGGTCGACGGCCCATCGACGCTCGGCCGTCTCCGCTCGAGCACGATCGTCGTCCAGTTCGACTGGGTGGAGGACGATCCGATCACCGTCGGCGTCACCTCGTCGACCGGAATCGAGACCGTCGAGGAGATCCCGGCTGCGATCGAGACGCCGAAGCCCTCTGTCGACGGGTTCCTGGGCTATGCGCTGATCGGCGCACTGGTTGGTGTGCTTCCCGTCGCTCTCGGGCTGCTCTGGCTCCCTGCGTTGCGGCAGGCGGGCCCGGCCTGGCTTTCGGCATTCATGGCGTTCACGGCCGGGCTCCTCTCATTTCTCGGTGTAGAGGCGCTCAGCGAGTCCTTCCAGCTCCAAGCGGCGCTCCCGTCTGCGCTCGGCGGCACGGGTCTCGTCCTCCTCGGAGTTGCACTCAGCTTTCTCGGGATGACGGCGCTCGCCGGCAGGTTGAGCGGAGGCTCCGCCGCGACCGGGCTCGCCCTTGCCCTTCTCGTCGCGATCGGGATCGGCCTCCACAACCTCGGTGAGGGACTCGCGATCGGCGCCTCGTTCGCGCTCGGCGAGCTGCAGCTCGGGACCTTTCTGATCGTGGGCTTCATGGTTCACAACATCACCGAGGGTCTCGGTATCGCGACTCCGGTCGCCAAGACGCGCGTGACGATCCTCACGCTCGTCGGGCTCGCGCTCGTCGCAGGAGCGCCGACGATCCTCGGAACCTGGATCGGCGGGTATACGTCGAATGACGTCCTCGGCGCGCTCTTCTTCGCGATCGCGGCGGGTGCTGCTTTCCAGGTCGTCGTGGAGGTAGGCCGCTACGTGGCGCGCACGGCGCCGAGCGGACTGCGCTCGGGCTATGCCATTGTCGGATTCGTCGCGGGGATCGCGACGATGTTCATCACGGGCGTCCTCGCCGGCTGAACGACGACTTAACCCGCGCTAACCCGGGGTTCACGCCGCTGTCTCTATAACGGAACGGCATGTCCGCGCGTCGCTCCCTCCGCTCATACGCCGCACTCCTCGCGACAGCCGCCCTCGGGGGCGTTTTCGCAGTCGGGGCCGTGGCGCTCGTCGGCGGGCTCGAAGGCGACACGACAGTGATCACCGAGACGGCTTCGTCGCCGAGTCCACCTCTCGCGACGAACAGCGACGCGCTGAGCGTGAACGAGATCTACGAGCGTGCCTCCTCGGGCGTCGTGCAGATCACGTCGACGAGCGGGAGCATCGGCGGCGCATCAACTCAGCCTGCCCTTGGCTCGGGGTTCGTCGTCGACAAGGCGGGGCACATCGTCACGAACTACCACGTCATCCAAGGGGCCGACGAGATCCGCGTGAGCTTCTCGAATCGCGACACTGTCGAGGCGCAGCTAGTCGGCAGCGATCCGTCGACCGATCTCGCGGTGCTACAAGTCGACACCAACGCGAGCGCGTTGACCCCGCTTCCGTTGGGAGACTCAGACAAGGTCGAGGTCGGGGACCCGGTCGTCGCGATCGGGAACCCGTTCGGGCTCGATCGCACCGCCACCTCTGGGATCGTGAGCGCGCTCCAGCGCCTGATCACGGCCCCGAACCGCTACACGATCGACCATGTCATCCAGACCGACGCGCCGATCAATCACGGCAACTCAGGTGGCCCACTCCTCAACTCTCGCGGCCAGGTCATCGGCGTCAACACGCAGATCGAGACTGGCGGCGCGGGTTCCGGGAACGTCGGAATCGGTTTCTCGGTTCCCTCGAACACGGTCAAGGACGTCGTCGCTCAGATCATGCGGACAGGTCGCGTCGATCATGCCTACCTCGGGATCAGCGGGCAGGCCGTCAACGCCGTCGTTGCGGATACGTACAACCTTCCGGTCGCGAAGGGCGTTCTCGTCGAGTCGGTGACGGGTAACAGCGGTGCCGGGAAGGCAGGCCTGCAGGGCGGCCAAACGCAGGTCGTCGTCGCCGGCGAAACCTACGTCCTCGGCGGCGACATCATCGTCTCTTTCGACGGCAAGCAGATTTCCTCGATCGAACAGCTCCGCGACGCGATCGCCGGCCACAAGCCAGGCGACAAGGTCTCACTCGTGATCTATCGCGACGCGAAGAAGACGGGCGTGACCGTCACGCTCGGGCGGCAACCCCTCTCCCCCCAGGGTTAGCCGCACATCAGGCCCCGGCGAGCCGGGGCCTGATCTACCCCCGGCATGGGGTCCGATCGCCTGCCCGGACCCCTGCCGACCTTACGCCCGCTCGAGAGCGGAGCGATTCGCCGCCAACGCTTCGTCGGTGAGCCCGTAGCCGCGCTCGATCAGCGCTCGCTTGTGCTTCTTGGGCCACGGGCGGTCGCTTCGGAACGTCGGGTCGAGTCGGTCCTCGCCGGGGCTGCTCCGCACGATCAACGTCGGAACATGCCGGTCGTGGCGGAATGGAAACCGGGCAGATGTGAAGCGCTTCTCGAGCTCCTCTCGGAGGCGGCGGCGGCGCCACGGTAGGGCGGCCGCGACGGAGGCGCCGATCACATCGCTGCGGAGACGAGTGAGCTCCGTGACGGATATCTCGCGCTCCTCCGCGAGACGTTCCTCGAGCACGGCGTTCCGGGCGAACGCGACCCGCATGAGACGCACGATCAGCTCTCCGTAGTGGGCGGGCTCTCCGCGCGCGACGCGGTCCTGCGCGAGTCGGACCTCCGCGAGGAGCGCGCGGGCGGGCGGGACGGCGCGGAAGCGCTCGAGTCGCTCCCGTGTGCGGGCGAGGAACGTCATGTCGGTCGGCGCGTAGCTCGGGACGTAACGGAACGCGGCGATCGCCGCGACTTCGGGATTTCGATAGGCGTGCTCGAACGGGAAGTTGCGCACCCAACCTCCGTCGGTCGCGATGACGCCGTCCACGCTGACCGGGAGCACGAGCCCGCTGATCGCCGCGGAGGCGAGGATCGCTCGTCCCATGGTCCCGGGCGGTGTCGAGCGAGAGGAGTAGCGAAGCTCGAAGTCTCGCGTCTCGTCGGCGTCGGGATGGTCGCTCACGTCGGTGGCGAAGACGACGAGCTCGATCGCCGCAGCGGCTAGCGCGGTGCCGATCTCGTGCGGGCTTCCGATGCGATCGGCGATCGTCGCCGGGAGTGTGTAGTCGTGGAGCCCTCCGGGGAACTGCCAGACCGGGCGCGGCCGGAACGCATCCTCGGGCTGGAGCCCGAGGAGGAACTCCTCGAGATCGTCGAGCCGGTCGAGCGCCGCCAGCGTTCCTGCCAGGGCTCCGGCTGAAGTTCCGTAGATCCACCCGATGCGCGGCCACACGGAGTCCTCGCGGAGACGTTCGAGAAAGCCGAGCTCGAGGAGCACCCCGTTGATGCCGCCGCCGGAGAGGACGACTGCGACATCGCGCTTTGAGGAGTCGGGCACGGGGCTATTGTGCCCTCGTGGAGTCGGAGCTTCGTCCTGGTGGCGCGGTGCTCTCGGACATCGGCCTCCAAGAGGACGAGGAGCTGTGGGAGGACGACGGCAGCGAAGCCCACGGCGGCTGGTTCTGCGTCAGTACGGATCCCTTCCCGTGCCCGGCGGAGGGGTGCTCGTTCGTCGCCGAATTCATGACGGCTGCGCACCTCGTCTTGGTGTGGGAGGAGCGCGACGACCCGAACCTGCTCTGGCATGCCCAGCGCGCGAAGGAGGTCGGCCGCAATCCGCGCGTGGTCGGCTACCAGATCGGGTTCGGACCGAGCGCTTCGTACTACGCGTGGGAAGCTGCGGGCCGCCCAGTCCACGGGGTCAAGAGACCGGCATAGGGCTGTCCCTAGAATGACGGCGTGGCGCTCGTCTCCGACACGATCACCGTAACGGGCGTCCGCTGCGAGCGCTGTGTCGGCCGGCTTGCGGGCGCACTCCGGGGCCACGACGGACTCGAGTACGCGAACGCGAATCTCATGGGCGACGTCGCGCTCTCCTGGGACGAGGAGAAGACCTCCCGTAACGCGATCCTGGCTGCACTTGCGCGATCAGGGTTTCCAGAAGCCACGACAGAGCGGGAATAGCCTGCTCTCAAGGCTCGTTGCAGGCTCCTGTAACGCAAGGGTACGGTAGGCCGTGTGAGCGAGCCCGAGCCGGACACCGAAGCGCGCCGCATCGCGACGCAAGCTCGCGACCGCGCTCGCTTCGAAGAGGAAGCGCTCTCGCTCGCTGACCAGGTCTATCGCGTTGCGAGGCGACTCGTCGGCTCGCGTGAGGAGGCAGAGGATCTGGTGCAGGAGACGTACGCGAGGGCATTCCGGAGCTGGCGCTCCTATACACCCGGTACGAACATGCGCGCCTGGCTCCTTCGTATCCTCACGAACCTGAACGTCGATCGCGGCCGCAAGATCCAGCGCACCCCTCAGACGCAGCCGCTCGAGGAGAGCGACTACTACCTCGCGAACAAGATGGCGTCCGCAGCCGGCGAGGAAGCACTCGAGACGGACGACGTCGTCGAGCGCTTGTCGCAAGATTCCGTCGTGAAGGCGCTCTCGGAGATCCCGCCGCAGTTCCGTGACGTCGTCGTGCTCGTGGACATCGGCGACTTCACGTATGCCGATGCGGCGCAGATCCTCGACGTCCCGATCGGAACGGTGATGTCGCGACTTCATCGCGGCCGCCGGGCGCTGAAGCAACACCTCGCGGAGGAAGCGCTGACGTGAGCGGCGACCCCTGCGATCGCTGCGAGGAGCTGCTCCAGGACTTCCTGGATCGAACGCTCACCGATGCCGAGTGGCGCGAGGCCGAGGGGCACCTGGCCGGGTGCGACTACTGCTCGCGGCGCTATCGCTTCGAGGAGAGCCTGCGCAAGTACGTGAGGACCAGCGCGGTCGAGCGAATGCCTCCCGGGCTCATGGCGAAGCTCGACGAGCTCCGCGGGCTCGACGCGACCGCTTAAGCTCTCCAGGCATCATTTGTTGGCGCCGGATACCGCTCTCCTCCGTCTGATCTACCGCGGTCAGATACGGTGGGCGATGCCACATTGGCTCGTAGAGGAGGATACGAGGGGAGTCGCTCTGGCCATCGTCCCCGGGGTTGGCTGCAAGTTCCCGGATACATACGGTCCCAGGCACTACATCAGCGAGTTGCTCAACGGCTGGAGCATCGTCGACCGTGAATGGCACACCAAACGTGCGCTTCGGTTGACGCCCTTCGACGCTGGCTATTCGCTCGATCACTACTGGCGTAACGAAACCGACGAGTTCCTCGGCTACCAGATCAACCTGCAGGAACCACTTCGGCGCACGTCCATAGGCTTCGACAGCTTCGATCAGGAGCTCGACATCGTCGTCACCCCGGGCGGTTCATGGCGCTGGAAGGACGTCGACTCGTTCGAGCAGGGTGTCGTCGATGGCTTTGTCTCGCATGAGGACGGGAGCGCGATCCGGGAGCTCGCGCGTACACTCGCGGGCCGGATTCACGAGTTGATCCCGACGGGCTGGGAGGACTGGCGACCCGATCCTACATGGGACTTACCCGAGCTTCCACACGGCTGGGACGTCTTGACTCCGGCCCCCTAGCGAAGCTCATCAAGGTCTGATGGCGTGTCGATGTCGCCTGGTTCGCCCAGGTCGTCGCATGGGACGAGGCGCACGATGCGATCCCGCAGCCCTTCGTTCGGGATGTCGCCCCAGTCGGAGCGCCCGACGACGAGCGGGTGGCTCCTCGCGCCGCCATATGACGCGGCGACGATCCCTCCGGCATCGCGCCACGAGGCGAGCACGCGCTCGACGGCTGCAGGGGCGAGGTTCGGGCCGTCGGCGAGAACGACCACAACGGCTTCGACGTCCTCGGCGAGCGCGTTGAGCCCGCAGCGCAGCGATGCGCCCGCCCCGCGATCCCAGTCGGCACAGCTCACCACGCGACACGGAGCACCTAGTGGATCAGAGCCACAAGGTTCGAGCTCGTGTGCACCTTCCACGACGACGATCTCGTCGATCGGAGCCGACGCGAGCCGCTCGAGGACGCGCGGGAGGAGCAATCGCTGCTTGGGAGCGCCGAACCGCGTCGCCTCGCCTGCAGCGAGGACGATCGCGACGACTTTCCCCATCACCTTTCTGTGACGGTGACGCTCGAGATGACCACGGGTTGCGTGGGCTGCTCCGCCGCATCGCCGAGCGTCCCGATCAGCTCGACCACGTCGAGCCCGTCCGTCACCTTCCCGACGATCGCATACTCGGCCGGAAGGCCGGCGTCGTCGGCGGTGACGACGAAGAACTGACTTCCTGCCGTACCCGGCGCCTCGACCCCGGACTTCGCCATCGCCACCGTTCCCTTCGTGTAGGCGGCGTCCGCGGGAGGAACGTCGACTGTCGAGTTGCCGGGACCTCCTGAGCCCGTCTGAGTCGGGTCACCGCCCTGAATCACGAATCCCGGCACGATCCGGTGAAAGAGCGTGTCATCGAAGTAGCCCGCCTGCGCAAGCACCACGAGCGAAGCCGCCGTGTTCGGCGCGAGGGCGGTGTCGAGCGTGACCGTGAACGATCCGCAGTTGGTCTCGAACGTGAGCGTGTAGGTCTTCCCGTCCTCGAGCGCACCGGCTATCGCCTCGTTGGAGGCCGGCTCGCGCGCTTCCGGCGCTTCGACGCTCTTACACTCGCCACTCGTGGGTGTCGTCGTTCCGGTCGATTCCTCGTCGCCGCCTCCGCAGCCTGCGGCGAAGGCCACGATGGCCAAGGCAATCAGGACGGAGCGCATAGCGTGCGATCCTATCCACCAATGGCAGACGTTCAGCGGTGTGAGTGGGCTTCAGGCGGAGACGCGCTCATGCTCGCCTACCACGACGAGGAGTGGGGTGTTCCCGCTCACGACGATCGGCATCTCTTCGAGATGCTCACGCTGGAGGGAGCGCAGGCAGGTCTCTCGTGGTCGACGATCCTGCGCAAGCGTGAGGGGTACCGGCGTCTGTTCGCAGGCTTCGATTCCGCCGTAGTCGCTCGCTTCACGCCCGCCGACGTCGAGCGCCTCCTCCAGGACCCGGCGATCGTCCGCAACCGCCTCAAGGTCGAATCGACGGTGGCGAACGCGGCCCGAGTGCTCGAGGTTCAGGCCGAGCTCGGGAGCTTCGACGCGTACCTCTGGGGCTTCGTCGACGGAGAGCCGATCGTCGGCGGCTGGCGCGCGCTGTCCGAGCTCCCTGCGGAGACTGCGCTCTCCCGCGCGCTCTCCAAGGACCTGAGGAAGCGTGGCTTCCGCTTCGTCGGGCCGACCGTCTGCTACGCGCTCATGCAGGCAGTCGGCCTCGTCAACGACCACACGGATGACTGCTTCCGCTATTCGGAGCTCACGCGCGCGTCGTGAGCGAGACCATGTCTGCGAGATTGACGAGCTGGATCGCTGCGCGGAACGCTGCGACACGTTCATCGCCCTCGAGCCCGACCCCCGCGCGCCAGAGCTCCTGGGCCGTCATCAGGAGCTCCTGGATCCGCTCACCCTCTTCCGGGTGGCCGTTCGACCGCTCGCGCGAGGCGTTGACGGCGAGCCCGAGAGCGCCGATCGCGTCGGGTTGGCGCAGCCACAACATCGGAACCGCCATCGAGACGTACTGATGGATCCGCGCGAACGTCAGCGGCTGCACGAGCGAGGTCAGGCCCTTTGGGGGTGACAGCGGCTCCAGGTCCTCGTGCTCGGCGATCCGGCGCGCGCTTCCGCCCAGCATCAGCCGTAGCTGCTTGTCGTCGAACCCGGCGAGCTTGGCCGTCCTGACGGAGACGAGTAGCGAGTTGGGCTGGCGGCCGTACGGGTAGTCCGACGCGTACAGCACCTGCTCGGGAGAGATCTGGCGGTAGAGATCGAGCAGGTCGAGGCCGCTCCACACGGAGGTGTCGAAGAAGACGCCCGGCATGCCTCCGAGTCTCCCCGCGAGATTTGCCATGTCCGCAATTCCGGCGTGCGCGACGATGAGCTGCACGCCCTGGTTGCGCTTCACCAGCGCTTCGAGGTCCTCGGCGATCGGCGGGAGCCCCCTCCCACCGTGGATGAGGATCGGCACCGAGCGATCCACGGCGAGCGCGAAGACGGGCTGCAGGCGTTCGTCGTCGAGCGCGAACGCCTGAGCGCGAGGGTGGAGCTTGATCCCGCGTGCGCCGAGGTCGAGACAGCGTCGTGCCTCCTCGAGCGGCTGCGCGGTCAGATCGAGGCGGACGAAGGGGACGAGTCTCGCGCTCGAGCGGGCGGCGTGGGCGAGCGTCCTGTCGTTCGGAACGGTAAAAGCCGGCTCGCGGTCGTGTTCGTCCATGCAGAAGACGAACGCTCCGGCGAACCCGTAGCGGTCGAGAATCGACGTCAGCTCCTCGTAGCCTCCGACCATCCCGTCGATGTCGTTTCCGAGATGCGTGTGCGCGTCGAAGAGACGTGCTCCTTCCGGGAGCTCACGCCGGAGCTCGTCGTTCCAGGTTTCGACGATGGCGCTCGCTCGCTCGAGCGTCGTCATGAGCGAAGCGCCTTCCAGACCCGCGACGGAGTCATCGGGAGCTCGTACAGACGCGTCCCGGCGGCCGCCGCCACGGCGTTCGCGACTGCGGCCGGCGCTCCGACCACGGGTGCTTCGCCTGTGCCCTTCGCGCCGAACGGTCCGTCGGGAGCGGGGACTTCGACGATGAGCGTCTCGATCTCCGGGACGCGCTCCGCGGTCGGGATCGCGTAGTCGAGGAACGAGCCCGAGAGCAGCCGCCCGTCCTCGTCGTGGTCGAGCTGCTCGAAGAGCGCCCAGCCCATTCCCTGTGCCGCTCCTCCGCGCATCTGGCCCTCGACGAGCGCCGGGTTGAGCGCGCGCCCGACGTCCTGCGCGATCACGTGTCGGAGAAGCTCGACCTCGCCGGTCTCGCGGTCCACACGGACGTGCGAGAGGTGCGCGGCCACCGACGGCGCTCCCACGGCCTGGGCCGATCCTCCGTGGCCTTCGATCGGCTCGTACCGGCCACCGAAGCGGAGCGCCTTGCCGGCGATCTCCTCCACGGTGATCGAGCGGTCCGGCGCACCGACCGCGCGGACGACTCCGTCGACGACCTCGAGGTCGTCCGGCGCGATCTCGAGCTCCTGCGAGGCGGCGGCGAGCACCTTCACGCGAGCAGCTCGCGCGGCGACCTCGACCGCCTTACCCACCGTGTAGGTGACCTTCGAGCCGCCGCTCGCGCCCGCGTAGGGGCCGGTGGCCGTGTCGGCGGTCACCACGCGCACCTTGTCGGGTTCCAGGCCGAAGGCCGCTGCTGCAATGACGGCGAACCCCGTGTTGACGCCGCTCATGTCAGTGGCGGACGTGACAATCGTCATAGTCCCGTCCGTGTCCACTCGGCACACGGCGGCGGCAGGCTCGTTGCCTCCGGGCCAGTAGCCGGCAGCCATGCCGATGCCCTCGTTCTCTGGAAGCGATCCACGCGCGTTCCACAACGGGTGGTCGCGGATCCGCTCGAGGACCTCGACGGCGCCGATCGTCGGATACGGGTTGCCGCTGATCCCGACGTCGCCCTCGACCACCGCGTTTCTCAGTCGCATCTCGATCGGGTCGAGTTCGAGCTTCGCTGCGAGCTCGTCGAGGAGCGACTCGAGCGCGAATGCGGCTGTCGGCGCGCCGGGGGCGCGGTAGGCGCCGAACGTGAAGCGGTTCGTCTGGACGCCGTAGCCGCG
>Ga0247727_10011900_pt1 | contig 15060 bp, 17 predicted proteins | sample WisWelCaveWW1625_FD_202498 | JGI IMG/M metagenome (GOLD analysis project Ga0247727, IMG submission 202498) | Biofilm microbial communities from Wishing Well Cave, Virginia, United States - WW16-25 | ecosystem: Environmental > Aquatic > Deep subsurface > Groundwater > Cave microbial mat | place... | reverse complement strand
ATGAAAGGGCCAGAGTGTCAGGATGACGCCGAAACCCACCATGAGAAGCGGAAAGGCCCAGCGCTGGAAGTCCAATGGAAGTGGGTTTGCACGAAGGGCCGCCTCGATGACGGGAAGGTCGAACGTATTCAGGCCCACCTGGAAATAAAGAGCCAGGATCGCGACTAAAGCCAGCACGGCTCCCAGGGTCAGGTAAAGCGTCAACTTCATCGTGGCGTATTCTTTGTTACCAGAGCCCCACACGCCGATGAGCGGGAACACCGGTACCACGGCCGTCTCGTAGAAGAAATAGATGAAGAAGATATTAAGCGCCGAGAACGTCCCGAGGCAGCCGGCGATGAGGAAAAGATAGAAGATGAAATATTCTTTCACGCGCGTTTTTACGGACATCGAGACCCACGTGCCCGAGAAGCCAAGAAGGCCTGTCATCAAAAGAAGGACGGAACTGATGCCGTCCACGCCCATGTGATAGGCGATGCCCAGCTCCGGCACCCATTCGATGTGGTCCACGAACTGATAGCCGGCCGCCGCGCGGTCATAGTTCAGAAAGACGAACAGGGAAAGCCCCATCGAGACTGAGGCGGCCGCCAGACCGACCGTATGGATCCATTGCGTACGGTCTTTCGGCACAAAAAAGAGGATACAGGCGCCAAGGGCGGGAGCAAGTACGATCCAGGAAACGGGACCCAGCAATTTAACCTTTCATCAGGATCAAGTAGATGATGGCAACGATACCAAAACCGAATACCATCGCGTACGTCTGGACAACCCCTGTCTGCGCGCGGCGCAGCAGAGAGCCGAAGTCCGCCGTCAGCGACGCGGCGCCGTTCACACCCTTTTGGATCACAATATTCGCATCGAACCAGAAAAGGAGCTTTGCCAGGGCGGTCTGGAACACATTGGCCAGACCCAAAAAGAATTCGTCGAGATAGTATTTTTTGACCACAAAATCATAGAAGGCTCCCAGCGACTGCTCAAGCGGGTCCCGTAAAAGCCTCTTTTTTGAATAGAACACAGTTCCCAAAATAATACCAAGAGACGCGGCCGCCACCGACAGAGCCGCTACGGTGATGTTGAGCGAGTGTTCGCCGCCATGCGGGCCTTCCAAAAACTCCCGGATGCCGATGAAGGCGCCTATCAGCGAGAAGACGGCCAGTACCAGAAGGGGCAGTTTCATCACCAACGGCGCGTCATGAGAAGGGTCGTGTCCGTGGACTTTATGGGCGTGCGAAACACGGTCGGGGCCGAGCACCGCGACCCAGAGGGCACGCGTCATATAGAAAGCCGTGAGTGCGGCTGTAAAAAGCAGGACACCGAACAGAAAGCGGTTGTGTTCCATTGCCAGATGAAGGATGTCGTCTTTCGAGAAGAACCCGGAAAGAGGAGGGATACCGCATAAAGCCAGGGCGCCGATAAGAAAGGTGACGGCTGTTACCGGCATTTTCTTGAGAAGCCCGCCCATCTCCCAGATATCCTGGGTGTGAAGCGCATGGATCATGGCGCCCGCTCCCAAAAAGAGAAGCGCTTTGAAGAACGCGTGCGTGGTCAGGTGGAACATGGCGACATTCGGGCCGCCCAATCCCAGCGCCGCGACCATGAAACCCAGCTGACTGACGGTCGAATACGCGAGGATCTTTTTAATGTCGTTCTGCACCATGGCGAGCATCCCCGCCAATAAAGCCGTTATCGTGCCGATATGGGCGATCACGGCAAGGGCTTGGGGAGAATCGGCGACCAAAAAGAACGAGCGCGCCATAAGATAGACGCCGGCTGCCACCATCGTGGCTGCGTGGATGAGGGCCGAGACCGGCGTGGGGCCTTCCATAGCATCGGGCAGCCAGATATAAAGAGGGAACTGCGCCGATTTTCCGATGACGCCGCAGAAGACCAGGAGGGCCGCACCTATCATCATCGGAGGCGCGATGAGTCCGTTCTTGAAATACTCCGGCAGTCTTCTTGAGAGCTCGAGAAAATCGAACGTGCGCTCTTCTCCGCCCACACCCGAAAGCATCCAGATGAGGAAGATGCCGAGCACAAACCCAAAATCGGCCACGCGGTTGACGATGAACGCTTTGTTGCCGGCGTCCGCCGCAGAGGGCTTTTCAAACCAGAAGCCGATGAGAAGATACGAGCTGACGGCCACCAGTTCCCAGAACACGAAGAGCATGAGGAAGTTATTGGCAAAGACGATGCCGAGCATCGAGAAGGCGAAGAGAGAGAGCGAGGCAAAAAAACGCGGGAAGCTCGCGTCCCCTTCCATGTAGCCGATGGAATAGAGGAAGATGCAACTTCCCACGCCGGTGACGACCAAAAGCATCACAAGGGACAGCGGATCGATCAGGAATCCGAACTCGACCAGGAGGCCAGGCGCCTGGATCCAAGGGAATCCGCTTTTGGCGGGCATGAAACCCCCGTGCGTGTCAAAGGCATGGAACCAGAACATCCACACGGTAAGCGCCAGCGACAAAAGGATCGTGAAAAGAGAGATGCCCGCGGAGAATTTAGGGCGCTTCAATCCGAACAGCAGAATGGCGACGGCCGCGACTAGCGGCGAAAACAAGATGACCCAGGGAGCCGGCGGCAGATGTTCCAGGAGCGCTTCTACCATTTGAGGGACTTCAATTCGTCGGTATCCACCGTTTTCTTTTTACGGTAAAGGAGTACGACGATGGCCAGGCCCACCGTGACCTCGGCTGCCGCCACGATCATCGTGAAAAAGACCACCGCCTGGCCCGTCACGTCCCCGAGCGCGGCCGAGAAGGCCACGAAAGAAAGGTTCGCGGCGTTCAAGATAAGCTCCATCGAAAGAAGTACCATAAGGATATTACGCCGAACGAGCAGGCCGAAAAGGCCGATCACAAAAAGAAGCGCCGAGACGATGAGGTAGTGTTCCAGAGGGATCGTCATTCAGCGTCCCTTTTGGCCAGAACGACCACGCTTACCACGGCGGCCAGGATCAGGAACGAGGTCAGCTCAAAAGGAAGCAGCGCCTTGCCGAAAAGGAACCACCCGATCTCCTGGGCTGTTCCGTGGACCGCCTTGGCCCCTGGCAGTTCGATGGTGCGTATTACTTGGACGAATTGTATGAAAAGAAGGACAGCCAGCACGGCTGAAAAGGCCGGCGACAAGGAGAAGGTGCTCTTGCCCATCGACACGCTCCGGTAATCGACAAGCATGACCACGAACAGGAACAGGACCAGGATCGCTCCGGCATAGACGAGGACCAGGACGGTCGCCACAAAGAAGGCTTTCAGGAGGACAAAAAGACCTGCCAGAAAACACATGGCAGCCACCAGACTCAACACCCCATAGACAGCCGAACGGGCCGCCACGACACCCAGGGCGCAAAGGATAAGGCCGAATGAAAATGCGTAAAAAAGTGCGGTCTCTAGCATGAGTAAAGGGTCATTCTAAGGGAGTGCGCGCTGTGTTGTCAATCGTTTCTTCTATTTATCATAACATCTTATTTTAAAATAAGTTACATAAAACGGGCTTCACTTGCCCGGCAGGCGCTTTTATCTTATAATAAGCGCTCTTATGGGTTCGCATACCGTCCTTTTAACAGTCCTTCTGGTCCTTTTCTTCATTTCGGCTTTTTTCGCCGCGGCTGAGGCGGCGCTTATCGCCTTGAACAAGGTCCGCCTGCGGCATCTGGTGGAACAGAACAAACGGGGTGCCAAGAGGCTGTATGGCATTGTTTCGCGCATGGATAAATTCATCGCGACCATCCTGGTGGGCAACAACCTCGTCAATACGGCCATCGCGGCCATTTCGACCGTGCTCATCACGCGAATTTTTGGTGAACAGAATGCGTTGGTCTACGGCACCGTCTTCATCACGCTTTTCATCGTGGTCTTCTGCGAATTGGCGCCCAAGACCATCGCCACCAACCATCCCGAAGGCGTCGCGTTCTTCGTGCGTCATCTGGTCTCCGTCCTGATATTCCTGTTCCAGCCGCTTGCGAACCTGATGACGTTCTGCTCGAACGCCGTCATCCGCCTTTTTGGCGGCAATCCCCATCACCGTTCGCCGCTGGTGACTGAAGAAGAGATCAAGATGATGATCACGATCGGCCGTGAGGAAGGTTTTTACGGCGACCAGGAACGCAAGATGCTCGAGCGCATCTTCCATTTCGATGAGATCTTTGTGCGTGACGTGATGACGCCTCTGGAGAAGGTGACCTGCGTCCCGTTGGACATCGCGCAGGAGGAATTGGAGCGTGTGCTGATGGAAGAAGGACACAACCGTATCCCTGTCTATGACGGTAGCCGGGACCATATTGTCGGGATCCTCTACGTGCGTGATATCCTTTATCTGATCAAGAACAGCTCACTCATACGCCTGGGCGATCTGATCAGTGCGGCCTATTTCGTGCCCGGGAATAAGAAAGCCAACGAGCTTCTAAAGGAGTTCCAGGCTAAAAAGATCCAGATCGCCATCGTGCGCGATGAGAAGACGCAGAAGACGATCGGGCTGGTCACGCTTGAGGACCTTATCGAGGAGATCGTGGGGGAGTTGGAGGAAATCGAACCGTGATCATGCCCTTTAAGGGAAAGTCTCCAAAGCTTCATCCCTCTGTCTTCGTGGCTCCGGGAGCCCACCTGATCGGGGATGTCGTCATCGGACGGCGCTCGAGCGTCTGGTTCACCGCGGTGCTGAGGGCCGACATCCAAAAGATCCGCGTGGGCGAAGGCACGAATATCCAAGACGGCTGTCTTTTGCACGTCGACCATGACAAGCCCTGCATCTTGAAGGACGGCATCGTGATGGGGCATCAAGCGACCGCGCATGGCTGTACCATCGAGGACGGCGTGCTTGTGGGGATCGGCTCCCGCATCCTTTCCGGCGCGCGCGTGGGGGCCTACAGCCTCATCGGTGCCGGTGCTCTGGTGCTCGAGAATGCCCTGATCCCGCCGCGTTCGCTTGTTTTGGGAGTTCCGGGGAAGGTCGTGCGTGCACTGACAACCAAAGAAGTTGCTTCGCAGGTGGCGTGGGCCAAACGTTACGCATCACTGGCCGCCGAATACAAAAAGTACCTCGGCTGATGGCGCGGCTTATCATCGTGCGCCATGCGGAATCGGCGTCGAACCTTCAAAACCGCATCCAGGGCCATCACGACTCTGCGCTTACAAAAAAAGGTCTGGATCAAGCCAGACGCTTGGCTCAACGCATCCGACGTTTTCACATCGACCGGATCTACACAAGCGATCTTGGCCGTGCTTACTCGACGACCATCGAGATCACACGGTACTTGAAGCGCGTGAAGATCGTGCGTGACCCGCGCCTGCGGGAGATCCTTTTGGGGGATTGGGAGGGGATGACGCCCGAGGAGGTCGACCGACTTTATGAGCGCGGGTACCAGAAATGGAAACGCAAACCCTCGGCCATGCGCATCCCGAACGCCGAGGGCATGACGCATTTCCGCCGCCGAGTCACCGGGCGCGTCCGAGCGATCGCGAGGGCTAATCGCGGAAAGACGGCACTTCTTGTGACGCATGGCGGGGTCATCACGGCGCTTCTGGCCGATTGGCTGCGGGCTGATTTTGACCGCGTCCTGCAGGGACTGCAGATAGACAACACGAGCCTGACGTTCGTGGACCTGACCGAAAAAAAGGCGAGACTTTGGGTCATCAATGACACGGACCATCTGGCAAAAAAGGACAAAAATGATGAACGCTTCATCCAAAAACGTCCTTGATCTGACCACCGACGAGCTCCGCAAGCGCTTGACGGCGCTTTCGATCGAGCCCTACCGCGCCGAGCAGGTCCTTCAATGGATCTACGAAAAAGGCGTGTACGATTTTAACAAGATGACGAACCTGTCGGTGCCCCTGCGCGCGCAGCTGGAGGAACATTTCACCATCGGCATGCCCGAGACCGTCGAGCGCCAGAACTCCGGGGACGATAAGAGCGTGAAGCTCCTGCTTAAGTTAAAGGACGGCGACCTCGTGGAGGCTGTACAAATGTCCGTCGAGAACCGCAGGACGGTCTGCATTTCTTCACAGGTGGGGTGCAAATTCCACTGTGCCTTCTGCGCCAGCGGCCAGGCCGGATTTTTCCGCAACCTTTCGATGGGTGAGATCATGGCTCAGATCCTGGCCGCCAGGGATGAGTCGCCGGATAAAAAGATCACGAATATCGTGTTCATGGGCATCGGAGAGCCGTTCGACAACTACACGGAGATGATGCGTACCATCCGGCAGCTCAATGCCAAAACAGGCCTGGGCCTTGGCGCGCGGCGTATCACGATCTCGACCTGCGGCATCGTTCCCAAGATAGAACAATTGGCCAAAGAAGGCCTTCAAGTAGAACTCTCGGTCTCCCTTCACGGCGCCACCGACACCGTGCGCGGCGCCATCATGCCGGTGAACAAAGCGTTCCCGGTAAAACCGCTTATCGAGGCTTGCAAGAAATACTCGAAGGCGACCAAGCGCGTCATCACCTTCGAATATATCCTGATAGGAGGTGTGAATGCTTCCATCCGCGACGCCCGGGAACTGGGAAAACTTCTCAAAGGCATGTTATGCAAAGTAAACCTCATCCCGTACAATCCCATCGAGGAATTTCCGCACGAGGCGCCACCTTATCATGAGATCGTCGCTTTTCAGCAGACGCTCCAAGACCTCGGCATAAAAACGACCGTCCGATTTTCAAAGGGCCAGGACATCCAAGCCGCCTGCGGACAACTCCGCTCTGTTCGTCTGAAGAAAGTGGTAAAATAACCGCCGTGGAATCTGCTTTCGAAAATATTGGTCAGATCATCCAGACGAACCCCGCTCTGGCCATCGGACTCATCTTTCTGGCGGGGGTGGGTGTGAGTTTCACGCCCTGCGTGTATCCGGTCATCCCGCTGACATTGGGCTACATCGGTGCCCGCTCGGTAGGAAGCCGCTGGAAGGGGCTCACGCTCTCGCTTGTCTATGTGCTAGGCATGGCGCTGACCTACGCGGTGCTCGGGGCTTTTGCGGCGCTGACGGGCCAGCTTTTCGGGCGTATCGGCGCTAGCCATTGGACCTACCTCGTCGTCGCGAATGTCTGTCTTGTACTCGGTCTTTCGATGCTGGGTCTTTTCGAACTGCCCCAGCTCTCGGTCGGAGCTGGCGCGCAGAGGAAAAAAGGCTACTTTGGAGCGCTCCTTGTCGGCGTCTTCTCGGGACTCATCGTGGGTCCCTGCACGGCGCCGGTGCTTGCCGCCGTGCTGGTCTATGTCGGCTCTCAACAGAACGTCTTGTACGGCTTCGCCCTTTTATTCGCTTTCGGCTACGGCGTGGGATTTCTCATGATCCTTTTGGGCACGTTCGCGGGACTGGCTTCTTCGCTTCCAAAGTCCGGAAAATGGCTGGAGGGCGTCAAGCGGGGATTCGGGTGGCTGCTTATTTTCGCCGCTGAATATCTCTTTGTCAAAGCGGGAGGGCTTTGGAGATGAAACGGTTTGCGGCAGTTCTTTTAGCGGTCCTGGTCCTGTCCGGCTGCGGACGCGTGGCCGGTATTCCGGCGAACCTGACGGGTGGCGAGTTGACCGTAGCCCAAAAATTCACATTGAAACAGCCGGATGGAAATGTGCTGAGCCTCGCGCAGGTGCTTTCACAGAAAAAAGTCGTGCTCATCAATTTTTGGGCGACCTGGTGCACGTACTGTGTGGAAGAGATGCCGGACCTCGTCAAATTACAAGCGCAGTATGAGTCGAAAGGATTCCAGATCATCGCCGTGAACGCAGGGGAGAGCGCTGAACAGGCGGCTGCCTTTGCGAAAAAAGTGGGCCTGAATTTTCCTGTGGTGTTGGACGAGGATATGGCGGTCTCTCAAGCTTACAATCTTGTCGGCATCCCGACCTCTTTTCTTATCTCATCGGACGGTAAGGTAATAGGACAGTATTCTTCTTTTACATCCAAGCTCGTGTCGGACGTGGAGAAGAGCCTTGCTTAGAGCCTGCTTTCTGGCGTTTGTCCCTATCTTTGTGGCCGTCGACGCGTTGGGCATGGTGCCGGTCTTCATCGGTCTTACCGGAGGCATGAGCGTGGCGGAGCGTACGGGTCTGCTGCGCCGCGCGGTGCCTGTGGCGTTGGTAGTCGCTCTCTCTTTTCTCTTTATAGGAAAGCTCGTCTTCCTGTGGCTGGACATCACCATCAGCGACTTTCTTGTGGCCGGCGGCACGGTCCTTTTCATCCTCTCTATCCGCGACCTGTTGAGTTTCAACCGCACTCCGCCGGTCTCACCTGATACCGGAGGCGTCGTGCCTCTGGCCGTGCCCCTTATTGTAGGTCCGGCTGTTCTGGCGACTTCACTCATCCTGTTGGACTCCTACGGCATCTGGCCGACAGTCTTTTCCATCGTGACGAACATCCTTCTGTGCGGACTGATCCTATCCGGCGCCAACCATGTCTCACGTCTTCTGGGCCAGGTGGGCTTGCAGACGATCTCGAAAGTCGCCAACCTGCTATTGGCCGCCATCGGCATCATGCTCGTGCGCCGGGGCTTGTTTGAGATGTTCTCCGGATGAAAAAAAATTATATCCACATGGTTTTGATCGTCGCGCTGTTGGTGTTGCTTGCTCTTTGGCTGCGGGAGAACGAGATGAAAGTCGCCGCGCAGTCGAAACTTACTAACCTTGAATTCAAAGCGACGTCCGTCATCAATGAAAAGGGCGAGGCCATCGCCGACCTTTCAACACAGGTGGGGGAGATGCAGGCGCACCTCCAACAGACCACTGAAGAAGCAGCCACCGCGCTGGCCGACCGCGACATGCAGATCCTGAAGATGGAAGAGGAAGCGAGAGTCGCGCAAGAGGAGCATGAGAGCGCCATCGCCCTGATGCAGAAAGAGATGGAAGAGACTTCGGAGAAATACGACACGTCGCTTAAAAAAAAGAACACCGAGCTCTCCGAGCTGGGCGAGGAACTGCGCAAGACCACCGAGCGTCTGGCCGCCTCTCTCAAGGAAAAAGAAAAGACCGAGTCCGAGAATTTCGACCTGAAACAGGAGGTCGCCTCTTTGGGCCGCAGAATCGCCAAGCTCAATGAGGACAACAGGCACCTCGAGGCCCTCGCGAAGATCGGCGAGGCTCCTCCCACGGCCGATTCAGTGGCCGGGCGATAAGCGAAAGGAACATCCATGTTCGAATTATTCAGGAAAGGCGGCCCGGTGATGTGGCCGCTCCTGCTCACGTCCATCGTTTCTCTTTCCGTGGTGATCGAGCGACTGTTGTTCATCGCGGGCGAAAGAGCGCGCCGCAGACCGGAACTCGTGGACAAGATCTTCGAGAGCGTGGAACAGGGGGATATCGACAGTGCGGTCCAGTCCGGCCAGGACAGCAAGGATTTTGTGGCCCGCGCACTGGCCTATGCGCTCGGTAACCGCGGCAAATCGTTCTCAAGCGCGATGCTGCGAGCCGCCAATCACGAACTGAAGCGGTTCAACCAGGGCCTGTCGGTCCTGGATACGGTCATCACGCTGGCGCCGCTTCTGGGTCTTTTCGGCACCGTCACCGGCATGATCCATGCCTTCGGACTTCTGGGCGGCCGCGAGCTGGAAGCGCCCACCGTCATCACGGGCGGTATCGCTGAGGCGCTTATCGCCACCGCGTTCGGTCTTATCATCGCGATCGTTGCGCTTATCCCGTTTAACTACCTCAACACACGGTTAGAGGAAGCACGTCATGAGATTGAAGACGCTTCCAATCACCTCGAGTTACTGCTGTCCAACCAGGCGAACAACAATGCGGATCCCGTTACCCGTCGCTAAGCGCAAAGCACGCATTGAGATCATCCCTCTCATCGATATCGTGTTCTTTCTTCTGGCCACGTTCGTGATGGTTTCGCTTTCAATGGTGCGGAACCAGGGTCTGCCGGTCAACCTTCCGAAGGCCTCCGCCGCGGCGCCTTCCGAAGGCCGTCAGGAAGCGGTGGTGGTTGGCGTGACAAAGAGCGGCGAATTCTTCATCAACAAAGACACGATGAGTTTCGAGATGCTTTCAGCAAGACTCACCAAAATGAAATCGTCGCGATCCGATCTGCGCGTGCTGGTGCAGGGCGACGAGCAGGCCTCTTTCGGGGACGCCATCCGCGTGCTGGATGAAGCCAGGCGCTTGGGCATCTCCAAAGTTACCATCCAGACGCGGTCCAAAGAATAATACCCCCAAATAAGGCTTGACGGATCCTTCCTATTGAGATACATTCTCAATTGAAACAGAATCTCATTCTTAATCAGGGAGGTTGAAAAGTGAATAGGATGGTCAGCGGTTCCAGAGTCGTGCTCTTGGCGGGTGTTTTGGTGACCTTCGCCTTGACGGCGCAGGCGGCGGATGATTTCAATCTTGTGATCAAGGACCATCGATTTGAACCCGCGGAGCTTGTCCTCCCGGCCGGCCAGAAGGTCAAGATCCGTATCGACAATCAGGACCCAACGCCCGAAGAATTTGAAAGCTATGACCTCAACCGGGAAAAAGTCATCGGAGGAAAGAGCCAGGCGGTGGTTTTTGTCGGGCCTTTGAAGCCGGGCACGTACAAGTATTTCGGTGAATTCAATCCAACGACCGCGCAGGGTCTGATCGTGGTGAGAGAAGCCTGATGCTGTCCAGTCTCATCATCGTATTCAGGGAGGTCTTGGAAGCGGCACTGGTCGTAGGCGTGCTCTTGGCCGCCACACGCACCTTGCCAGGCAGAGGCAAGTGGGTCACCGGAGGATGTCTCCTTGGGGCTCTTGGCTCGGTGCTGACGGCTTTTTTTACCGAAGCGATCGCCGGCGCACTGGAAGGGATGGGGCAGGAAGTCTTCAATTCGATCGTCCTTTTTTCCGCTGCGGCCCTCATCGGCTGGCATATCATCTGGATGAAGCACCACGCTCCAGCCCTGGTCAAAAACCTGCAGAACGTGGGCCGGCAGATCACGGAAGGTTCCACGCCGCTTTACGCCTTGGCGGTGGTATCTGGGCTTGCGGTCTTAAGAGAGGGTGCTGAGATCGTCCTGTTTTTGTACGGGGTCCTTGTCTCCGGGCAATCCTGGTCTCAGGTAGCACTGGGCGGGACAGGAGGCCTTCTTCTGGGCTTTCTCACAGGAGCGCTCCTTTATTTGGGCTTGATCCGGGTGCCGACGAAGCATATTTTTTCCGTCACAAGCCTGATCTTGACCTTATTGGCCGCGGGTATGGTCTCCCATGCGCTGGGCTATCTTTCCGCAGTCGGGGTCGTCCCGACCCTAGTCGACCCGTTATGGGATTCGTCCGGCGCTCTTTCTGAGAAGACCCTTTTGGGACAGTTTTTGAATGTGCTGATCGGGTACAACGAGAGCCCCTCTGGCATGCAGGTCATCGGCTACTCGTTCACAGTGGGAGGAATATTCGTGTTGTTGAAGCTGTTTGGAAATTCATCGGTCAAGACGCAAAAAACAGTGACGGCTCTGCTCATCAGCGGGATCGTGTTCCTGGGTCTGTGCACGGATGCGCAGGCGACGAGGAAAGTCTATTCGCCCCTGGTTGAAAAGGGTGAGCTCGAGATCGAATACAGGGGAAGCTACGCTTTCGATGATCGCGCCTCCAAGGATGGGAAGCAAAAACACAAACTGGGGGTCGGCTATGGCGTCCTGGAAAGGTGGTTCCTCGAGGTCTATGGCGCTTGGGAGAATCACCCCGGGTCATCCGATGAAAGCACGACGTATGAAGCGACTGAGCTTGAGAACAAGTTTCAACTGTCTGAGCAGGGAGAGTATTGGCTGGACTTCGGATTTCTAGTGGAGAATGAGTTCGCCGCCGAAGATGAGGGTCAGGATGAGCTCAAGCTGGTGCCCCTTTTTCAAAAGGATTGGGACCAGTGGACCCACAAGGCGAACCCCTTCGTCGAGTACAAATACGACGGTGAGGCTGAAGAGGAGTGGGAGGCGGGTGTTTCCTGGAGCACAAGCTATCGTGTCCACCCGTCTTTTGAGCCGGGGTTGGAACTGCACTGGAATTATGGGGACCTGAGCGAGAGCAAGCCGTTCGATGAACAGGCGTTCCAACTAGGTCCTGTTGTCTACGGGACCCTCGGTCCTGTAAAATATGATATCGGCTATCTCTTCGGTATCTCGGAAGATTCTCCGGATGGAGAGCTTAAGTGGATAGTGGAGTTCGAGCACCATTTCTAAGAAAGGGGCTATGGCGGCATTCCTTCGTGAGGCGGAAAAGGTCTTCTCAGAGTTCCTGGATGAAAAGGACCTGAAGCTTACCAGCCAGCGGCGTACCATCCTGCACCAGGCGATGCACGAGGGTCATTTTTCGGCCGAACAACTTCTGGATTTCTCAAAGAAAGAGGACCCCACCGTCTCCAAAGCGACCGTCTACCGGACGCTGGCGCTCCTCAAGGAATCCAAGATACTTGAGGAGCAGGATTTCGGGGACGGGAAGAAGCTCTACGAGCGTGCGCAGGGAAGAAAACATCACGACCATCTCATCTGCATCAAGTGCGGGAAGATCCTGGAATTCGAGAACGAGGCTATCGAACGCTTGCAGGATGCCCAGGCGAAAAAGAACCGCTTCCGCATCGTCTACCACAGCCTGAAACTCTTCGGTTTCTGCCAGAGCTGTATCTAGCCCACAAACCCCAAGCCACCTTTTTTCTCTATTTATCCAGACTAAGGAGACGTGGGTTTAAACCCACGTCTCCTTAGTCTTGGCTACTGATTAAAGCAATTTGGCGATTTTGGCGTGGGCGGAGGAGAAGGGGTATTTCGCGAAGTCCCGCGAGGAGGCCCAGACGTGTTTCCACCTGGTCTTAGGTTGGACTGTCCCGCTGAGCTCCGCAGTGAATACATCCAGCGTCTCGAGGTGGTGGGTGTAGTTGCGCCTGATCTTCCCAACAGGCTTGATGGCAAGTCCATTCGTTCCGAATTCTTTTTTCGCCAATTTTACCGTCAGCCTTGATTTCTCATGCGCAGTGATTTTTTTATCGCGCGCGAGCTTCCACTCCGGGAATTCCCAGAGACCTCCCATGATAGAGCCGACTGGCCGCAGGCGCAGGAGATATTTCCCGTCTTTCTTGAGAGCGAGGGCAGCCGCTTCCACTTGGACCGTTTTTTTGCGGGGTGAACGCACCGGATAGGCTTCGGGGTCGCCCTTCTTGTAGGCCCAGCAAAAAGCCTGCAAGGGACAGACGGGGCAGGCCGGGTTCTGGGGCGTGCACACGAGCGCGCCGAATTCCATCAAACCCTGGTTGAAATCACGCGCCTGGCCCGGGGGGATCAGACTCTCCTGCAGTCTCCAGAATTTCTCGCGGTTTTTTTGGATATCGATGGAGCCGGTCAACGCGAAGAGCCGGGCGAGCACGCGGAAAACGTTGCCGTCCACGATCGGGTCTGGCTGATTAAATGCGATGGAGGAGATGGCCCCGGCCGTGTAACGGCCGATGCCTTTGATCGAAAGGAGGGTCTGGAAGTCCCGCGGCATTGTTCCGCCGAATTTTTCGACGATGAGCTTGGCCCCTGCGTGCAGGTTCCGCGCGCGTGAGTAATAGCCGAGCCCTTCCCAGAGCTTCAGGACTTTTTTGGTGTCGGAAGCAGCCAACGCCTTCACATCCGGGAAAGTCTTCATCCAGCGCTCATAATAAGGAAGCACCGTGTCCATCTGGGTCTGCTGCAGCATGATCTCCGAGACCCAGACCGCATAGGGTTCGTAATGCCGCCGCCAGGGCAGGGGGCGCTGATTCTTCTCGAACCACTCAATTAGTTTTTGTTGAAAGGCCATACCGACATTATAATGAATCCTATGAACGTTGCGATGCGAAAAGACCTGGCCTGCGTTTTGGCGCTGCTTCTTCTCTCGGGCCTGCTTTTTGGCATCCAGCTGGGCAAAACAGGCCTTTTGGACCCCGACGAACCGTTCTACTCCCTGACAGCCAAGGAAATGCTCGAGCGGCACGACCCCTGGACCCCCACTTTGTTCGGCCAGCCGCAGTTTGAAAAACCCATTTTCTTTTACTGGGTGCTCTACGCCTCCTTCCGCCTTTTTGGGATCAGCGAATTTTCCGCCCGCCTGGGTCCCTGCCTTGCCGGCATGCTCACGGTCGTACTCGTTTATCTCTGGGGCCGCCTTCTATTCAGGCGCCGAGAGCCGGCTTTTATTTCGGCGGCGATACTGGCCTCTGCGGGCCAGTTCATCGTGCTCTCGCGCATCGTGCTGACGGACGTCTTCCTCTGTCTTTTTGTGACGGCGGCCCTCTGGGCGTTCAGCTGGGGAGAGCGGTCTGAAAAAGCGCGCCCTCTAGCCTGGCATCTTTTGTTCGTCTTCTGTGCGTTGGGGTTCCTGACCAAGGGACCCTTGGGATTGCTCATCCCTTTTTCCGGCATCACAGCGTATGCGCTCTCAAGCGGGAAGGCCCGCCTTTTAGCCCGCCTTCCCTGGGTCAGCGGCCTGGCGCTTTTTGCCCTCATCGGATTTCCCTGGTACGTGCTCATGGTCCAACTGCACGGGGCGGAGTTTGTGCGCCATTTTTTCATCCATGAGAACGTGCGTCGCTTTTTCGTCGCCGAACACCGGGGGATGGACCGGTGGCATTTTTATCCGTTGGTGGTCTTGTTGGGTTTTTTCCCATGGGGCGCTTTCGTGCTGGCCGGGATCGCGGATGCGTTTTCCAAGCGCAAACGGGTGCTTTTGCCGGCGCTGGCTTTCCTCGTGCCTTTCATCTTTTTCACCTTCGCGAAATCCAAGCTGATGAGCTATATTTTTCCGATGTATCCGGCCTTGGCTCTTTTATGCGGGCACTGGGCCTGGAAACTTCATCGTGCGCTCAAGATGGGCTATGAGCCCTCGCGCCCGTTCCTTGTTTTAAGCTTCCTTTCCTGGGGCGCTGTTCCTTCCGCGCTGGCTTTTAGTACGTATCAATTCGCGGAGAAGGCCGACCTCCCCATCCTCGCTCCGGTAGGCGTGATCGCGGCCGTGATCATCCCGCTGTCATGGCTCGCTCTTTATCTTTTTACGCGAAAAAATACCGCCGGCGCTTTCGTTTCTATTCTTCTTATGTCGCTTTGTTTCTCGGCCATTTCGTTCGGCTGGATGATGCCGAAGGCAGGCCGGGCTTTCTCCTCCCAGCTATGG
>Ga0247727_10011899_pt1 | contig 15061 bp, 19 predicted proteins | sample WisWelCaveWW1625_FD_202498 | JGI IMG/M metagenome (GOLD analysis project Ga0247727, IMG submission 202498) | Biofilm microbial communities from Wishing Well Cave, Virginia, United States - WW16-25 | ecosystem: Environmental > Aquatic > Deep subsurface > Groundwater > Cave microbial mat | place... | reverse complement strand
CGGCTGATCCACCAGAGAAACCAGAGCGCGCCGAGGCTCATCGTCGCCGTTAGAAAAATACCGAACCCTTTGAGTTTATGCCGCGACGGCTCGCCCCCCTGCACGTTTTGCGAGGCCGAGGCCAGCGCGACCACCGCACGATAGAGCCCCTCTTCAAATTTGGCGTTGCGAAACGCAGGCTCCAGATACTTGCTGCCAACTTCCCCAATCAGCTTCGGCGTGATGATCGGCAACATGCTTTTGCCCAGCGTGACCGTCGCCTGCCGGCCCTCGACCACCGCCAGCACCAGCACCCCGTGCTCCTTCTGTGCCGTCCCGATACCCCATCGCTCATAGAGCGCCGCCGCATAGTCTTTGGCGGTCGCGTATGGCTTGGTTGACAGCACCGTGACCACGACCATCTCGACGCCGGTCTTGCGCTCGAGATCCTGGCAGACAGACCGGATGCGTTCCTTCCACGCCGGATCGATCACGCCGGCATGGTCGCTCACATAGCCCATTGGGTTCGGCAACTGCGGTTTGCTCTGTGGCAGACCGAATACAAACTGCGGAAGAAGGACCACTACAAAGGCAATGAGATACCGGAACGAATTCATGACCGGCCCAGTTTCTCTATGAGCGTTTGCAACGCTGAGGCATATCTGTCGAACAACCGTGGCGCCTCGGCAGGGCCGGGACTGATGATGCCGCGTTTCAGATTGAGCACATCGTGAAATGCTGCCGTGTCGATTCCAAACTCCTTCTCCACCGCTTGCAGCACCCCCTCGGCAGATCGTTCCACTTGGCGTTCCTTCGCCCGCAACAACCCACGCAGGCACGGCATCAATGCTGTCAATGAGAGCGGCAGAAGGATCGTGATGGCTTCCGTGCTCGCCCCTCCCTCTACAAACCGCTGCCGCAGCCGCAGAAGATTACCGCGCAACTCCTGTTCGCATTGGGTACGCAGATTCTTCAGAACAATTCGAAATTCCGGAAAGGGATCGCGCCCGGCCAGCAGGACATGCTGGTCCTGGATTTCCAGATATTCGAGAGGAAACAACTCAAGCGATGACTGCAGCTCCGCCTGCGTGAGAAACAGCGGGACGACGATCTGTTCCTTCTGCCATCGTTTGTGCAGCGCGGCGTACTGCTTCAGCAGTTCCGTATCCTGCCTGGCCAGCAGGAAAAGCAGATTGATGTTCGACTTGCCCGGCAGATACTCCCCGCCCGCCGCGCTGCCATAGAGAATCACGGCTTCAAGCGCGTCGCCGAAAAGTTTCTGCACCTGTGCCAGATAGGGCCTCAGAGTTTCGCGGACCGATTCAGGAATCTCAGGCATGCTCCACCTTGTCTGCATTCGGATCAGGCAGGAATCCTCCGGCCATGAGCCGATCCAATAATCCGAACGGCGACGTCTCCCGCAAGCCCGCCGTGGTTTCCAACACTTTATAGCTGAGCCGGCGGTTTCGACCTATGGTGCGGAATACGCGGTCCCTCAGAAACGCCAGCACCGGATTGCCGGTGTTCCAGAAGATGACCTGTTCATCGGCCAGACGCTGGAGCATTTCAACTTGCGGGCGACGGCGGCGCTCGAATTTACCCAGCGCCGCAGCCGACACATCCCCCTTCTCCAAACATTTCTGAATCAGATCGACCAGCGCCATCGCGTCCGCCATCGCCTGCATCCGTCCCTGCGAGGCATGGGGATTCATGGCATGGGCCGCATCACCGATTAACACCGCCCCATCGGCCACCCACGTACTTGTTTTCACGCGACCGGTCGGCATATAGGCCGTCTGCTTCCAGTCCGTGAGCGTGCGGAACGTTTTTTCGAGCGAGGGGTCAATCCTGATCCATTTTTTTATTCGAGCTTCGATGCCCTGCGCCTTGACCTGGTCCATCGAACCAGATGGAATCATGTCGAACAGGTAGACTTTGCGGCCGGCGGCTGGAAATAACCCCAGGATTTCACCACGCCCCACGAAATACCGTCCCTCGTCCAAACCGTCCGGTGAATCCAGGATGGCAATCAGATACCCTTCGCGATAGAGATGGAGCTTCGTTGGAATGCCGAGCGCCTCGCGGACCTTTGAGAACACGCCGTCTGCTCCGACCACCAACCGGGCTGAGATAGCCGCTGTCTGTCCTCCACATTCGACATCCACGCCGACGACACGGCCTCCCTCGCGACGCAATCCTTTGAACGTCGCGCCATAACGAAGCGCGCCAGGCGCCGCTTTTTCCAGCGCCTCTAGGATCGCATGGTGCGCGACATTCGGCAGCGTGACAATCGCGCGATTGTAAGGGGGTGGCAGCGTACCGTAATCCGCTGTACAGAGACGCTCCCCGCCAACTTTACAAAAATGAAAATGCCGCACTGATCGTGTCGCATCGGCCGGCAGTTTCTTTAAAACTCCGAGCCGATCAAGAATCTGCTGGCCGTTGGGTTGGAGAATTTCTCCGCGCAAACCAGCCGGCGGCCCTGGCGCCTGCTCCAGCACCACGCTCTTGATGCCCTTCTGCGCCAGCGCAAGACCGAGCACGGCCCCGCCGCCGCCCGCACCGACGATCACAACATCAGTCCGTTCCATCATTTCCAATCCTGATATCGTTCGGTGTCTTTCCACATCGCCAGAAACTTGTCCCTCGCCTTGGTGCTGGTGACCGGATCGGTGAACACATCCAGCCGCTCGTCGTTGTAGCGATTGCCGCTGCCGGTCTGATTCATCGAGCCGGACGTGTTGATCTCATCGTCCATGACGACTTGCTTGAGATGCATCAGGTTCTCATGCCGGTTCACTTTGATGGGAATGCCGGCCAGGCGCAGGGTTTCCAAAGCTGCCCGCTGCTTGGGATCGTTGAGCCTTTCCCGGTCCGAGATCACGCGCACGTCCACGCCCCTCTTGTGCGCCGCAACCAGCGCCTTCACGATCGGCGGATAGGTAATCCCGAAGATCGCCACATAGATATAGCGGCGGGCGTTCCCATAGAGCGATGCCAGCCGCTCACCCGGCAGATCCTCCGGCGCGTAATAAATCTCGACGGAAGGTGCTGCGCTCGAATGGGCCGGCCACGCGAGCGCGGCGGTCAGCCAGATCACCGCGCCAAGCGCGGCCACGGTTCGTTGAAAAACATGTGGCATGACGCGCCGGCTACTCTTGCTCAAAGAGGTCCCGAAAGTTGTCTTCGGCCTCATCCCACGCTTTAGGACAAGCCTTCATGAGCCAGCTTTTCAGGTAGGTTTTCTGACCGGGCGTGAGCATCTGCTTGATCTGGTGGGTGCGTCCCTGCAGCGGCTGAAGAAACCCCGTCTTGTTGGCTGTATCCAGCGTCGCGGTCCGAACATAGACGTTGGTAAACAGGGTCGGCGTGTCGTCCTGCCCCTCCCCCTGCACCCAGACGGAGAGGAATTTCTCGAGTTGCATGCCGGCGCTGTCCATGGCCGGCTCGGCATCGTGAAAGAGCTCGTTTTCGGATTGCTCAAGCGGCGTCGCGTCCGCTGCCTTAAAGAGAAAGTTACGTTTCCACATTGACGCCCGATCCCTCCTCTGAGTGATTCTCGCGAGGCAGGCATCCTCCAAGAGAAGGGCTTGTGATGTCAAGCAACGTCCCCTCATGTCACCTGCTCAATCCCCTCTGTTCAGTCAAACTTTTCTGAATCCTTTTCGGCATTTTACGCTCTCAACAGGCAACTGTCGTTGCCTTGACAACCACGCGGATTGCTTGTTATCGTGTCCAAATTCTTCAATCCTCAGGCCAAGTTGGAGTGATGCAGGTCAAAATCAACGGGAAGCCGGAAGAGGTCCAGGGGGGGACGGTTTTGGACCTGTTGAAAGCCAAAAATATCGACCCGCACATGGTCGCCGTGGAGCTCAACGCCACCATGGTGGAGCGGGATAGCCTGGGCAATACCCCCGTCAAGTCAGGCGATGCGCTGGAGTTCCTCTTTTACATGGGCGGTGGCCGATGACGGTTCCGGCGCATAAGGACATCACCGAGCTGATCGGCCGAACCCCCTTGGTTCGCCTGAACCGTCTTTCCCCTGAGGGCGGGAGCGCCATCTACGGGAAGGTCGAGTTTTTCAATCCTGGCGGGAGCATCAAAGACCGGATCTGCCTCAGCATGATCAACGAGGCGGAACGGCAGGGCAAGCTCAAGCCGGGCGGGACGATCGTCGAGCCGACCAGCGGCAACACGGGGATCGGCCTCGCGCTGATCGCCGCTGTGCGCGGCTACAAGCTGATCCTCGTCATGCCGGAAAGCATGAGCATGGAGCGGGCCAGCCTGCTGTCCTCCTATGGCGCGCAGCTTGTGCTGACGCCGGCCTGGGAAGGCATGAAGGGCTCGATCAAGGAGGCGGAGAGCATCATCGGGCAGAATCCGTCGTATTTCATGCCGGATCAGTTTTCCAATCCGGCCAACCCCGCGATGCACAAGAAGACGACGGCGCTGGAGATTTGGGAAGCGATGGACGGAAAGATTGACGCGTTCGTGGCGGCGGTCGGCACGGGCGGGACAATCACCGGCTGTGGCGAAGTGTTCAAGGAACGAAATACGAAGATCAAGATCGTGACTGTGGAGCCGGCTGGCTCGCCGGTTCTGTCCGGCGGAGACCCAGGCCCGCACAAGATTCAAGGCATCGGCGCGGGGTTCGTTCCCAAAGTGCTGAACCGGACGATCCTGGACAGCGTGATCACCGTGACGGACGACGAGGCCTATCAGACGGCCAAGCTGCTGGCCAAGAAGGAAGGGCTCCTGGTGGGCATCTCCGCCGGCGCCAACGTGTTTGCCGCTCAGAAGGTGGCGAAGGAACTCGGCCCCGGCAAGAACGTGGTGACAATCCTGCCCGACACGGGCGAGCGCTATATCAGCATCGAGAAATATTTCAATATCTGACCATGGAATTTACAGACGAACAGGTTACGAGATATAGCCGGCACATCCTGCTGCCCGAAGTGGGCGGCAAGGGACAGAAGAAAATCGTCAAGGCGAAGATCCTCATCGTCGGCGCCGGCGGCCTCGGCTCCCCCGCTGCGTTCTATCTGGCCGCGGCGGGCGTCGGCACGATCGGTTTGGTCGACAGCGACGCGGTGGACCTTTCAAATCTACAGCGGCAGATCATTCATTACACCCCGGATGTGGGCCGGTCCAAGGTCCTGTCGGCCAAGGAAAAGATTCAGGCCCTCAACCCCGACGTCCAGGTGGTGATGCACGAAGAACGATTTGTGGCCGACAACGCCTTGAAGCTTGTCGCCGGCTATGACGTCGTGATTGATGGCGTGGACAATTTTCCGGCCAAGTTCCTGATCAACGACGCCTGCGTGCTGGGCGACAAGCCGCTGGTGCATGGCGGCATTCTCCGTTTCGACGGCCGGGTGACCACGATCCTTCCGAAGAAATCAGCCTGCTACCGGTGCGTCTTCAAGCAGCCTCCTCCGGCCGGGCTGGTCGCAAGCTGCCAGGAAGCCGGCGTGATCGGCGCGCTGGCCGGCGTCATCGGAACGCTGCAGGCGACGGAAGCACTGAAGATTGTCCTCGGCATCGGCCGGCTGCTGACCGACCGGCTGCTGGATTACGACGCGAAGAAGGCCTCGTTCCGTGAAATCAAGACGAAGCGCAATCCGCACTGCCCCGTCTGCGGGGAGCATCCGACCATCACGACGCTGATTGACTACGAGCAGGAAGCCTGCGAGCTCCGCCCGTCCGGAGCCGCGGCCGTCCGTTAAGCGCAAGGTATCGCCATGGCCAAGATGAAATCGCTGGTCTGCCGGGAATGCGGGAAGGAATACCCGATCAAGGCGATCCACGTCTGCGAGCTGTGCTTCGGCCCGCTGGAGGTCAAGTACAATTACGACGAGATCAAGAAGGGCATCTCGCGCAAGAAAATCGAGGACGGCCCGCCGAGCATGTGGCGGTACATGGATCTGCTGCCCGTCGAAACTTCGTCGATCAATTCCGTGATCGGGCCGCATGCCGGCCTCACGCCGATGGTGCGCGCCAGGAATCTCGGCGCCTATCTGGGCCTCGACGAGCTGTACATCAAGAACGACACGGTCAACCACCCGACGCTGTCGTTCAAAGACCGGGTCGTCTCGGTGGCGCTGACGCGCGCGCGCGAACTGGGCTTCGAAACCGTCGCCTGCGCCTCGACCGGCAACCTGGCCAACTCCGTGGCGGCCCACGCGGCCGCGTCCGGCATGAAGTGCTACGTGTTCATCCCGGCCGACCTGGAAGCGGCGAAAGTCCTGGGCAACCTGATTTACAAGCCGAACGTCGTCGAGGTGGAAGGCAACTATGATGACGTCAATCGCCTGTGCAGCGAAATTGCCGGCGAGCACGGCTGGGGATTTGTGAACATCAACATCCGGCCCTACTATGCCGAAGGCTCCAAGACGCTGGCCTTCGAAACCGTTGAGCAGCTCGGCTGGCGCGCGCCGGATCAGGCGGTGATTCCGATGGCCTCGGGCTCGCTGCTGACCAAGATTTGGAAGGGCCTCCATGAAATGAAAGCGCTGGGCCTGATCGACAAGGTCCAGACGAAGGTGAACGGCGCCCAGGCAGAAGGCTGCTCGCCGATCTCGACCGCATTCAAAGAAGGCCGCGACTTCTTCAAGCCGGTCAAGCCGAAGACCATCGCAAAGTCGCTGGCGATCGGCAACCCGGCAGACGGCTACTACGCGCTGAAAGCCACCGCCGAAAGCAAAGGTGCGATGGACATGGTGTCCGACGAGGAAGTGGTGGACGGCATCAAGCTGCTGGCGCAGACGGAGGGTATCTTCGCCGAAACCGCCGGCGGCGTGACCATTGGTGTGCTGCAGAAGCTGGTGAAGCAGGGCGTCATCAAGAAAAGCGACGTCACAGTGGCCTACATCACCGGCAACGGGCTCAAGACGCAGGAAGCGGTGATCGACGCGGTCGGCCGGCCGTTCCGCATCCAGCCGAGCCTGGTTAATTTCGAGAAGACCTTCAAGATCGGCAAGAACGGTGGAGGCAACACGTGATCAAAGTTCGCATTCCCACTCCCCTGCGCCCCCTGACGAAGAACCAGGGGGAAGTGGAAGCCACGGCCGCGAGTGTCGCGGAAATGATTGAGGCCCTGAACGCCGCGCACCCGGGGCTGAAAGACCGGCTGTGCGACGACAAGGGCGAACTGCGCCGCTTCGTGAACATCTACGTCAACGAGGAAGACATCCGATTTTTGAACGGCAAAGACACGTCGCTCAAGGATGGTGATGAAGTTTCAATCGTGCCAGCCATTGCAGGGGGCAACTAATGCCGAATATGCGGTTCCATATCCGATTCCCCGAACAAAAGATCAAGGAGCCGATCGTGTACCAGATCGGCCACGAATATAAGGTGGTGACCAACATCCGCCGGGCCGACGTGCGGGAAACCACCGGCTGGATGGATCTGGAATTGAGCGGCGAGACGGCCGAGATCGAGCGGGCCATCGAAGGCATGAAGAAGAAAGGGGTCACGGTCGACCCTATTGAGCTGAATGTGGTGGAGTGATGGAATTTACTGAAGCGCAACTGGAACGCTACAGCCGCCATATTATCCTGAACGACGTCGGCGGCAAGGGACAGAAGAAGCTGTCCCAGGCCAAGGTGCTGGTCATCGGCGCCGGCGGACTGGGTTCGCCTGCCGCGCTCTATCTGGCCGCGGCGGGAATCGGCACGCTTGGATTGGTCGACGGCGACGTGGTGGACCTCTCCAATTTGCAGCGGCAAATTCTGCACACCACCGCCAGAATCGGAGTCCCCAAAGTCGAATCTGGTCGGCAGACGCTCGCGGCCTTGAACCCGGACATTACGATCAAGACCTATCAGTATCACGTAAGCGCGGACAACATCATGGGGCTGATCGCGGATTACGACATGGTGCTGGATGGATCGGACAATTTCTCAACGCGGTTCATGATCAACGATGCCTGCTTTTTCGCCAAAAAGACGCTGATCTCTGGGAGCATCTTCCGGTTTGAAGGCCAGTTGACGACCATCAAGCCGCACGAAGGGTTCCCCTGCTACCGGTGCCTCTATCCGGAACCGCCTCCGGACGGACTCGTGCCCAACTGCCAGGAAGCCGGCGTGCTGGGCGTGCTGGCCGGCACCATTGGTGTGCTGCAAGCGGCGGAAGCGATCAAGGAAATTCTCCGGATCGGCGACACCGTGGCGGACAAGCTCCTGATCTACGACGCGCTGGACATGAAATTCAGGAAGGTGTCGCGGCCCAAGGATCCTAACTGCCGCCTCTGCGGCCCGCATCCCACGATCACAAATCTGAGCGGCGACTACGCCGTGTCCTGCGCCATCTAACTGACGTGTCCGCCCTGAAGATTTCCCGGAAGATTCTGGACGAGATGATCGCCCACGCGCGTGAACTGGACCCATTCGAATGCTGCGGGCTGCTGGCCGGCACGAACGGCGCCGTCACGCGCCATTACCGGATCACCAACACTGTGGCCAAAGATGCCAGGGCAGTGGAAGTCTTCGAAGGTGCCGACGTCAAGCAGTTGAGCCACCTGTCCGATGCCACCAAAGCCGAAGTCGCCTACTTCATGGACCCCAAAGAGATGCTGGCGGCGTTCAAGGACATGCGTCAGCGGAATCTCGAGTTGGCCGTAATCTACCATTCCCACACCCATTCGCCGGCCTACCCCTCCATCACCGACGTGGGACTGGCCTACTATCCCGACGCGGCCTATCTCATCATTTCCCTGGAACAGAAATCGGCCCCGGATCTGCGGGCCTATTGGATCAAGGACCACCAGGTTTCTCGAGCCGAGTTTCAGTCAGTCTGACCGTTTCCAGCCCTTCAAAATCTGCTGGCACCCGTCTGCCGCCGATGCCATAATAGGGGCATATCATCGTCTACGGAGGGCAGAGGCCATGCGCGGACGTCTTGCACTCACTTTTTCCGTGATATTCCTGGCAGCCTTAACTGGATTGGGTTGGACCGGTTTGGCCGGCGCCGAAGAAAAAAGCTACTACAGCCCGATCATTTTCGTGGATAAAGAGAAAGGGTTCATCGTGATCTCAGACAGCGGCGCTGTGTTCGGCGTCGAGGTCTCTCCGGACGCGAAACAGCACCTGGACAAACTGCCTCCTTCTGGCCTGATCGACGTCGTGGTTGAGATACGGCCGGGTAATGCCCCGCTGATCAAACGATGGAAGATCACGTCCGGCGACTCGGCGTGCAAAATCTTCGACGGGAAAACCTGCAAGTAGACAACGGTGGGAACCGCTCAGCTCGTCTGCTTACTCAGAACTTCCGAGCATATCGTCGATTAGAGGCCGGTTAATGTCCGTACATCCTGGGCAGATCGTATCGAACAGCGCTTCATGGTCGGCCACGTAGTTCTTCTCGTTCACCAGCTTATCGTGGATCACGTGGTCATGACAGGTATTGCAGAGCATCATAAAGCCCCGCATCACCGACACCATCTTCCGTCCTGAGCTTCCCTGCGTCGCGCTCACACCGATCCTTTCACCTGGGCGATCCAGAAATCTTCCGTCTCCAACTCGACGCCGCAGCGGGGACATTCGTACGGCTGATCCGGCGAGGGAACCGCCATCTCCGCCTCCTGCATCCGGCCCAGGCAGACGTGATAAAACCGCCCACGGGCCTCTTCCGTATCCAGCGGATCGCTTTGAAAAACTAATACCATCAGCTTCCCCTGCCTCCCGTATGCAAGCTAGTATAACGGGGAGCACGACCTCCTCGCAATCGTTTGACAACCATCCGCGGCTTTCGCAAAGGAGCTATGGCTGTGCCGGTTTGGCGTGGTCGCTGAAGAGCGGTTCGATTTCCTTCAGACTGTCCTCAAGATAATCGTCCAGGTTCGACCCGAACATGGATAGCACAATCACCGCGTTGACGTTCGCATCCTTGCTCGATGCATTGGCCAACCGCTGCGTGATTCCCTTGTTCACCAGCCAGACGCCTTTATACACCTCGGCTAAATGCTCGAGTGTCCAATCAGGCGCTTCTCCACGCCGCATGCGAAAATACTGCGCCATCAGATACATGGACACCGCGCGGTAGATGGTTTCCTCCGAAGATGCAAACGGCAGGTGGAACCGGACGTTGGGGCGGAGCTGATCCATCACCGGACACCCGCTCGTCACCATATAGATTCCGATGATCGAACTCAGCCCCTGCTGCAGGCTCGTCTGCTTTGTGTAGGTCCGCTGATGGGCCTGGACGGTCACCGTCGTATTTTCAAACGAAAGCGAGTCTTTGAAACTCTCGACCAATGAGGACAGATTCACCGCGATGGGGCAGTGCGTGACGGTATCGGCAAGAGGGCATCGTTCACACTGCTGATAGGCCAGCTTCGTCCAATCCGGCCTGGGCGCATTCGTGTTCGGCGCCAACTCCAGGGTCGCCGCATTCAAACTGACCTTAAACTGTTTCTCAGCCCCGTTAGCGAATCGAAACGTGTAGAGGTACTGGATGTGCTCAGGCAGTGCGTTGTCAGCGACCATACGGTCCTCTGCGCGAGTCGAAACCGGAATTATGCCTGAAATTGCGCTTCGTAGAGGCCGGCGTAGAGGCCGCCCCGGATCAGTAGTTCCTGATGGACTCCCTGCTCGGCAATCCGGCCGCGGTCCATCACGACGATCCGGTCCACATTGTGCAGCGTGGACAGGCGGTGCGCAATGATAAAGGTGGTGCGGCCTCTGGTCAGATTCTCGAGCGCTTCGCGAATCTTGACCTCGGTCTCGGTGTCGATGTTCGACGTGGCCTCGTCGAAGACGACCAGTGGAGGGTTTTTCAGCAGCACGCGCGCGATGGACACCCGCTGCTTCTGCCCGACCGACAGTTTCACGCCTCGCTCGCCGATCCAGGTGTCATAGCCATCCGGCAGCTCGCAAATGAACTCGTGCGCGCGTGCCGCGCGGGCGGCGTCTTCGATTCTGGTCTGATCGGCATCGAGATCGCCATAGGCGATGTTCTCTCTGACGGTTCCGTTGAACAGGAACGGCTCCTGCTGCACGAGGCCGATCTGGCCGCGCAGAAACGCCAGCGGCAGATCGCGCAGATCGTATCCGTCAAGAAGAATGGCCCCATCACGCACGTCATGGAAACGCATGAGCAGTTTCAATAATGTGCTCTTGCCGGCCCCGCTGGGGCCGACCAGCGCGATGCGCTCGCCTGGCCTGACATCCAGCGTCAGGCTGTGCAGAACCGGCACGTCGGGTCGATAGGCAAAGGAAACCGCTTCGAACCGGACCGCGCCTCCCAACCGCGCCGCCGGCTCGGCGGCGCCGGGCCGGTCCTGCACCTCTGAGCGGGCGTCGAGGATTTCAAACACCCGTTCGCTGCCGGCGAGGGCATGCTGGAGCATATGATTCACCGAATGGATTTGATTCACCGGCACATAGAACAACGCCAGATACGAGAGGAACATCACCAACTCGCCGATCGTCAGCGCTCCCCGCGCCACCTCGCCGGCTCCATACCACAGGATCAGCATCGTACCGATGCTGCCGACGAACATCATGCCGGGCGAGTAGAAGGACCACAGGCGCATGGCATCGAGGTTGCTGTCGCTGTACCGGCGGCTCCGGGCATCGAACCGCGCCTGTTCGTAGGCCTGCCGGTTGAATCCCATCGTTTCGCGGATGCCGGACAGCGCATCGTGCAAATAGGCATTGAGTTCGGCCGCATGGCGACGGATGTCATGGTAGTACCGGTGGACCTTCCTGGTGAACGCCGTCGCAGACAGGACCAGCACCGGAATGGGAATCAGCGACAACAGCGCCAGTTTCCAATTTAACGCGAACAGCATGACCATGATCCCGACCAGCGTCAGGACGGCCGTCAGCATGCCCTCCAGCCCGTCCACGAAAATGCGCTCCATGTGCTCGGTGTCGTTCGTCACCCGTGACATGATCTCGCCGGAGGAGCGATTCTCAAAATAACTGATCGACAGGCGCTGCAGCGCCGCAAAGACCTGATTGCGGAGATCGCAGACGACGCGCTGCTCAAGCGTATTGTTGAGGCGAATCCGCAAAGAGGCGAAGCTGTTTTTCAGCGCATACGCGCCGACCAGGCCGGCCAGGACCCACCCCAGCAATTCGGGGCGATGAGCCTGAATGACGTCATCAATGACGATTTTGATCAGCCACGGCGGCACAAGATCCATGACCGTCGCCGCGATGGCGCTTGCCAGCGTGACACAGGCAAGCAGACGATAGGGCCGGAGGTATTGAAGGACGCGGAGAAGGGCTCTCACAGCAAGTTATGGGTAACGAGTGATGAGTGATGAATTTTGAACCGAACGCTCGTCACGCATCACCCATCACTATTACTAAATGACCGCCGCATGTTCTTCTTTCCAGAAGCGCTCGAACTCATCCAACTGGGTCAATGTGGACATATCAGTCATGCGATCCAGGAACACTTTCCCGATCAGGTGATCCATTTCGTGCTGAATGCACACGGCATAGAGGCCGGTCGCTTCGATGTCCATCGGCTGTCCGTGACGATCCAGCCCGCGCGCACGCACCATGGACGGACGGGCCACCTTGCCGCGAAGCCCGTCCACGCTCAAACAGCCTTCCCAACTTTCCACCTGGTGCGGGCCGTAGAAAATGATCTCAGGATTGATCAGGACGGTCTTCGGGAAGCCCTCCTCGCCGGGACAGTCCATAACGATGACCTGCTGCGACCGGGACACTTGTGGCGCGGCCAGCCCGATCCCGCGGGTCTCGACCATCGTGTGAAACATGTCGTCGATGAACTGCTGGAACGCCGGGCTGGCAATGTCGTCTGGATTGACCGATGCTGCGATCTGCCGCAGCATCGGATTGCCGAGTTTTGCGATGGGTAACAGCGTCATGATGGTTCGTTTTATAACACAGCCTTCGCCGGGCTCGCAATTGCGTTAGGACTGGGGTCAGTCCTCGTTACTCAGTCCTTTGGAAGCGGCTTCCTCGGCTGGCGCGGCTCGGGCAATTGAAACGTCTCCCGGTTTGTCGCCCACCAGTCGATCCACTCCTTGGCCCACTCCTCCCGGTCCTGCCTGGTCGAGATGTCCCAGTCATGCATCTCGCTCTCATGCCGGGTCAGGATCCAGAGGGATTGGATGGCCGTGAGCGCCACGAACCGTTCCTCGTCCGCCATCAAGCCGATCAATGCCGGGACGACGGCCTTCTGGCGCACGTACCGGGCCTCGAACGCCGCCACCTTTCGGATCGCCGACTCCGGGTCCTTGGCCATGACCTCGATCGCAGGCGGTGTCAGCGCCGGATCCAACCGGACGGCCACCCGCAGGGCATGCTCGCGAACACGGGATATTTCATGCGGTTCCCTGGCGACCTGAATCAACGCCGGCACAGCGCTCGGATCCTTGATCAACAGCAGCGTCTCGATCGCGTTGTACCGAATGCGCGTGCCCGGCATCGTCAAGGCCTTGACCACCACCGGCACAGCCGGCCGGCCCAAATGCACGAACTCTCCGATGGCCCAGAATTCCTGCCTGCCTTCCAGCAACGGCAGCAGCGCCTCCGCCCGTTTGAGCTCCTCCGGCCCGAGCGGCTTGTTCGACGGCGGGATGGACGGGACCGGCGTCTCCTGCGGAGGAGGCGGCATCTCGTACCCATAGGGAATCTGACCGCCGTCTGGAGTTTGGGCCCGTAGAACAGAAACCTCACCGCGCGCCTCACCCGCCGTCACGGCAAGACAGACACACAGAACACCCACCAGGCGCCAGGAGAAGACGATCAGCACGCGTGACAGGCTCTGCATACGCACCTATGTTTCCTCCTGCATCCGTTTTTGCGCATCGGCGCGATGGACCAGCTGATAGAGCACCGGCAACACGAGGAGAATCAGCGCGGCGGATGTGAGCATGCCGCCGACCACGACACGAGCCAGCGGCTGCTGGGATTGGGCGCCGATTCCCGTCGCCACGGCCGCGGGCAGCAGCCCGATGGCGGCGGCCAGCGTCGTCATCAGCACCGGCCGCATCCGCGCCTCGGCGCTCGCCAGGATCGCCTCCTTCAGATCATGGCCTTCCTCGACCAGATCCTGAATGCGCACCAATAAGATTAGCCCGCCCTGAATGGCCACGCCGAAGAGCGAGATAAAGCCGACCGCGGCCGAAATGCTGAACTCCGTTCCCGTGAGCACCAACGAAAACACGCCGCCGATCAACGCAAACGGCACGGTCGCCAGCACCAGCACCGCATCGCGGAATGACTTGACCGCGATATACACCAGAAACAGCACGAACAGGAGGCTGAGAGGGACGATCTGGGCCAGACGTGTCTTCTCCTCCTGCAGTTGATCGAACTCCCCATGCCACTCCATACGATACCGCTCCGGCAGTTGCACCTCTTTCGCAAGCCGCGCCTGCGCCTCCCGCACGGTGCCCTCGAGATCGCGCCCGCGCACGCTGAACTTGATCGGAATGTAGCGCTCGTTGTTTTCCCGGTAAATGATGAACGCGCCGGTCTGCGTCGAAATGTTCGCCAGCTGCTTGAGCGGAATCCTGGCGCCGTCCGGCGTGTTGACCTGGATGTTGCCGATCGTCTCCTCATCGCGCCGGTACTCCGGCAGAAACCGCACGACGAGATCGAAGCGCCGTTCGCCCTCAAACACCTGCGTGACGGCCTGCCCGCCGATCGCCGCCTGGACCACCGCGTTCACGTCCCCGACCAGCAGTCCGTAGCGCGCACACTCATTACGATCAATCCGGATCAACAGATTGGGCTGGCCTACGAGGCGAAAAATGCCCAGATCCTTCACGCCCCGGACCTGCTTCATCACCGCCGCGACCTCGACGGCCTTCTGCTCCAATATTTTTAAATCAGGCCCAAAGAGTTTGACGGAGTTCTCGCCCTTCACGCCCGACATCGCCTCCTGCACGTTGTCCTGGATGACTTGTGAGAAGTTGAACGTCACGCCGGGAATCGTGGACAAACGCGCTTCGATTTCCTCGATGAGTTGATGTTTGGTTGCGATGTCCGGACGCCAGGCTTTCTTCGCTTTCAGATTCACCAGAAATTCGGCGTTAAAGAAGCTGGTGGGGTCGGTGCCGTCGTCCGGGCGGCCGAGTTGCGACACGGCGTGC
>Ga0247727_10011898_pt1 | contig 15062 bp, 18 predicted proteins | sample WisWelCaveWW1625_FD_202498 | JGI IMG/M metagenome (GOLD analysis project Ga0247727, IMG submission 202498) | Biofilm microbial communities from Wishing Well Cave, Virginia, United States - WW16-25 | ecosystem: Environmental > Aquatic > Deep subsurface > Groundwater > Cave microbial mat | place... | reverse complement strand
CCGAGCGCCCGCCGTATCACCTTGCCGACCTCGAACTCGCTCGCCCGGCCGTAGGGCTGCCCGGCGCCGTCCAGGAACAGGTGCGGGTCGCCGAGGTTCCCGGTCAGCCGGGCCCGCTCGCGGCGCTCGTCGAGCAGCCCGACCAGCACGGCCCGCGCGTCGTCGGTCAGCACGTGCGCCCGGCGCTCGCCCGTCTTGCCGCACACGTGCAACACGTCGCCGTCAACGTCGCCCACGGTGAGCGCCGCCGCTTCGCTCAGCCGGACGCCGGTACCGGCAACGAACACGACGAGCCGGCGCGCCCACGGCGGCAGCTCGCCGCACAGCCGCGCGTACTGGTCGCGGGTCAAGTACGGGTTGCGCCGCGCGCGTGGCTCGGGCGGTCGCTGAACCTTCGCTGCGGGGTTCTCCCGCAGCATCCCGCGCTCGACCGCGAACGCGAGCACGGTCCCGAGCGACACGAGGTACTTGCGCACGCTCGATGCGCTCGCGCCAGCCGACAGGCGAGCGTCGCGGAACGCTTCCAGGTCGCGCGCCGCAATCTCGCCGAGCAGTCGCGCGCCGAACGCCTTCGCGATGGCGCCGCCGGAGCGGAACGCCTCGCGGTAGTACGACGACGCGGGCCGGTCGCCCGAGCGCCCGCGGTACTCGACGAGGAACACGTCCGAGACGAACTCGGCGAACGTGACGGGCGCTGCTTCGCCCCGTTGCTCGCCGCGCGCGATGCGTTGCCGCACGTCGCGCCGTTCCTTGCGTGACGCCGCGCGCTTCGCCGCGAGCGCGTCCCGTGCCTCGGTGCGCGTGCCGTAGAACGTCTCTCGCTTGCTCTGCTCGCGCCCGCTCGGCGTGACCTCGGTCCACGCGAGCAGGTAGCGCTTGCCGCGCTCCAGTTCGTAGAGCCCGGCTGCGATGCGTTGCTGTTTCAGGGCGGCCCAGTTCATGCTTTCCCCCTCCGCGCTTCGGCGCGCTCGCAGTAATTCAGAACGACGCGGCGGCAGAACGATGCGAGCGGCTCTCGCCCGGCGACCCTTTGCACAAGCGCGCGTTCGCCTGCGCTCAGACGCATGAGCGTTGCGCCCTCGCGTCGCTCCCGCGGCCGCTTCTTCGCTACCATTGCTAACTCTCCTCGCGCGGGACTGGCCCGCATGCGTGGGTAGAGTTATCACGGTAAACCGATGGTGTCAAGCACCCATCGCCCGCCCCCGGGTCAAGCGGCCCGCCACGGCCCCGAATCCGGGGGTCCCATCGTACCGGCCCGGTCCCGATCGTCGATCCTGGGGCGACGTGCAGCCTCGCGCCCGCCCACGCGACCAGTAGCGCCGCGACGAACAGCCACGCGCCCGTGACGCTCGGCGCCCCCTGGAGGAAGCGCACGCCCTCCGTGTCCTCCATGCCCTTAGTGTACGGCCAGTGTCTGAGCGGCAGCCGCGTGCCCTTGAGGGTTGCGGCGTAGTGGTGATCACCCCGTCAGCCTGACGAGGTGACGGTTTTCTCGGCTTATGGTCCCGCCTTGGTGACCTCCACGAACTGATCGAACACTTCCTCCGGGATCTCGGCTTGCCGCTGCCAGCGGGCCGCAGTGGTGCGTCCGCCAACTTCCTCGCACGCTTCCTCGTACCTCGTGCCAGCCTGGCACGAGGTCTTATCCGTTCTTTTGCCGGCTTCGCGTTCAATCTCCGCGAGCAGTTCCCCCGCCCGGCGCTCGGCTCGGACGCCTCGCCGTGGGCTCGGGGATCTTGAACTCCTTGAGGCTCGCCGCGTAGGTGTCTGGCTCTTGCTCGCCGCTCCGCCTGTTTACCCCGTCACGCTGACGAGGTAATCCCGGCTTCCTGTCCTTCCGCTCGATCTCCGCGAGCAGCTCGCCGCATCGTCGCTCTGCCCGGATCTTGATCTCGGCGTAGCCGCGCGAGACGCCGACAGCGGCGGCCGCGTGGTCGGCCGCTTCGCCTGTAGCGGTTCCCCCATTCCTGGGGGAAGCGGTCTTCTTGCCCTTCCCCTCTGCTTGCTCGATTCGTAGTCGCCAAGGTCCAGCCGCTGTTCGTTCTCGTCGGTCACGTCAGCATCCCCCGCAACCTCGTGAGCGCTTCTAGCTCGATCCCCGCAGCCGTGGCGCGTGTGCAGCCGACAACCACACCAACGTCGGAATAGCGCAACGGCCCCGCGCCGGCGAACCCGAATCGCAGCGCGACCACGGTCCGTTCGCGCGCCGGCAAACGCTCGAGAGCGTGACCGAGCGCACGCCGCGCGATCGGATCCGGCCGCTCGACCTCGGGCGCCGCGAGCCCGTGCGCCTCGACCTCGGGGCAGAGGATCGCGTCGAGCCGGCCCGCGTGCTTGCAGTATTTGGTCAGCTCCCCGAGCGCCCGCCGCACGTGGAACGAGAGGTACGTCGACCACGCGCATCCGCGCTCGGGATCGAACGTCGAGGCGCGGCAGACGAGCGACGTGAGCACCGCAGTCCTGGCCTCTTCGTAGAAGCGCGCGAATGGCCCCCGGGCGTAGACGCGCGCCAGGTGCAACGCCAACGGCATGCCGGACCGGATCAGCTCGTCACGTTCCACGCTCGCCCTCCTGCGGCGCGACGGCGGACGCGAAGCCGCCGAAACCTCGCGCCCGCCGCGACCATCACCCGCTCGCGCGAGCCGCACCAACGGCCCCGGGACCCGCGCGTCAACGGGAAGCGTCGCGCGTCCGAAACGGTCGCCGTCAACGAGCAGCGCCCGGGGCCGATACCAGCTTGCACCGCCACCGCACGGGCGTCGCGACGTGGATGCGCTGCGCACGGAACACCTTCCTACGCCAGGTCCCGACGACCGTGACACGATCTCCACGCACGAGCAGCGGCACGATGCGCGCCGAGAGCCCACGCACACGCACGCACGCCACGATACCGCCAGCCCGCACGCGCATGCGGCCGATCAGCCGACCGTCGCTCAGCCGCTCGCACAGCGGGTAATCCGCGACCTCGCCCGACAATGAAATGACCCCCGCGGCCCGGGCAACATCCGGGACGGACGAGACGGCCGCCGCGCTCGAAGGGAGCGCGACCGCGGGGGCAGAGAGACTCACGCCGCGTCGCCGCGGAACGACGCGCGCCGCTCGGCCGACTGCGCAGCCGTCGAGCAGCCGCTGTAGTCGACCTTCAGCCCGAGCGACGCACGGGCCGAGACCTCGCGCTCGGACATCGTGGCTGCAGCCCGCCCGGCCTCGTGGCCTGCCGCGAGCGCACGCAGCGTGTCCGCCTGCTCCCGTAGCTGCCGGCTCATCGCGGCCAACTCCAGCTCGCTCGTGACGTGCGGCAACCGCGCCAGGATCGCCGAGAGCGCGACCACGTGCCCGGCCAAGGCGCCGGCGGCGATCACGATGCCCTCCGTGCGACCGCGAGCTTTTCCTGCGCCCTTCGCTCGTTGCCTTGTGCTGCGTTGGCCAGTCGGTAGCACGCCGCGACGGTTGCCTGCACCTCCATCAGCCCAGCCACGAGCGCCGGGATCTCGGCCGCCTCGACCTCGCCGCGGGCAACCGACTTCTCGCCGGCGGCGACTCGGCCCTCCGCGCCGAGCCGGATCGAGTCGAGCTCGCGCAAAACCGCACGCGCCTCGTCGAGCGCCCGCTCGGCCGCTGCGATCGCATCCGGGACGCGCGCCGCTGCCGCCTCGTCAGCCTGCGCCCGCCACGAGAGCGCGGCGTCCAACGCCGAGTCCGCTTTGCGCGCGAGACCTGCCGCGCGATCGGCGAGCCGTTGCGCGAATGTACCTGCCGTCTGTGTCTGACCCATGGTCGTACCTCATTGCGGGCCTATGGCCCGCGGTTCGCTTACCGTCGCCGGAACCTGGAATCCCTCTCGTCGATCAGCTCGCGGACGTCCGGCTGCGGCCGGGCCAGCGCGACCGCCAGCGCCGCGACGTGCTCGTCAACGCCGGGACCGTCGAGCGCCACGTCCTCGCCCGCCGGCGCCTCGCTCGACGCCGCAGGCGCTTCGTGGTGCGACGCAGGCTCGGGCTGGGGCGCAGGCTCGGGCTGGGGCGCGATCGTCGCAGGCTCGGGCAACGCTGCGGCTCGACCGGCGCAGGCGGAGCACGGCTGCGGCTCCATCGGCTCGTTGGCCACGACGCGGTACGTGATGTCGCCCTGAGCGTGAGGACCACCTTTGGCCGCCAGTACTTCGGCTAGCCTGTCGATCAGCGCACGGATCTCGCTGCGGTCCTGGCCGATCAGCACGAGACGCCGCTCGAACGCGGGCGACAACGAGCCGTCACGCTTGACCCGGCCAGCACGTTCCACGATTCGACCCAGCTCGGCGATCTCCAAATCAACGTCGGCCAACCTAGCGGCCGCCCTCTCGCCGAGCGGCGACGTGCCGAGACCGGCCTCCGCCACGACGGCACGGGCCTCGCGAAGTAGATCAGCATGACGACGACGACGGCCACGGGCGGCAAGACGTTGGGCCTCGCGCATGCGCTTCGTGAACGCCGGGTCTTTGGCTGCGTTGACGTTGCCCTTGGGCGCACCGGCACGTCGGCGCTGGGACGGTTTCGACACCGCGTCCCGGGACGCCGCCGACATGTCGGCCGAGGCCTCGCCGTGGGTAGGCGGCACGTCTCTAGGCGTCACCTCCGCCGTCACCTGCTCGGCTTGGTCGTCGTAAATTGTTGTCATTGCTACACTTACTCTACTGCGCCCTCAGCCTCATAGGCTGAGTCACGCGCCGGGCAAGCGTTGAGCGGGGCCTGGGGCAGCTCGCCGGGCGATGGGTCGCCGGAGCGCGCTGTGGCTGTCCCTGGACACGCCGTCGGGGAGCCATCCGCAGGGGCGCGCCGTACTGCGCCCGCGATGGCGGCGGATTGTCCGTTGTCCTGTCCGTAGTCTGTCCTTCGTGAGGACGGACAAATAGGCTTTCTTCCTGCGTTGTCCGTCGTGTCCGTAGTCTGTCCGCCGTTTTGTCCGTAGTCTGTCCGTTGTCCGTCGAGAATGCGCGCCTCGACGGCGGCTCGATCGAGGTAGTAGGCCGCTCGGTTCAGGGCGTTCAGGAGCGGCTGGCCGACCTTCCATGTGCCCTCGAAGCCGTGGAAGTCGTCCAGGAGCGCGTCCACCTTGGCGCGCAGCTCGGCCACGTCGTCGTGGGTGATCTTCACTCGGCACCTTTGGGCGCGTAGGCGCGGAGCCAGTAACGCTTTTGCCTGCCCTCGTACTTGGACACGTAGCCTCGGCCGGATAGCTCGCGCCCTACCGCCCTCTCGACGGCCTCGGCGGTCATGGCCGGGCACGTCGCGGCGACAACGGTGATGATATCTTGGCGCAGCCGGCCATCGTGGCTCGCGTCGTCCAGGTACGTGCTGATCGTATTCTCGGGCGTACTGATCGACGTGCTGGCGACGAGGGTGTCCGTCCCTTCTGGCCCGTCGCCGCCGTGCTTGGTCAGGGCGATGTCGAACGCTGGATAGTGGGCGTCCCATCGGGTCTTGTCGTGGACGACTGTCACGACACCGTCGGACGGCTTCGTCAATACGAGCAGGCAGTCGCACGAGTTCCGGATGTCGACCGAGCCATAGACGCGCTGGCCGAGGTCGTTGACGCCGTCTTTGCCGGCGCGCTTCCGCATGTGGGCCAGCATGACGATCAGGCGTAGCCCGGCCCGGCGCTTGATCGCGGACAGGTGAGCGTAGATGTTCGCCGCGTCCCTGCCGTTCGTCAAGTCGCCCGAGGTAAACCGGATCTGCGTGTCGAGCACGAGCACCTTGCTCCCGTACTCGTGGCAGCGCGCCACGATCAGGTCCCGGCCGGCCGGGGTGTCGAGCGTCAGCCCGCCCCGCCAGCGATACTTGAACTTCGGATTGCCCTCAGGCCAGGCCAGCACCGCGTCTCGTGCGCCCTCGGTGCCGTTCACGAGCCGGAGCCACCGGCGTTCGATCAGTGTCTCGTGATTCTCGCCGTCGTAGTACAGGACGGGAATCGACTCGGACGCCCGGAACCGACCCGCGAAGTCGAGCCCGGCGGACAGGCTCAGCCCGAGCCCGAGAACGAACGTGCTCTTGCCTGACTCGCCCTCGCCCGCGGCAACGATGATGTCCCCGTCCACGATGGCGCTCTGGCCGTTCGCGTCGCGGAACAGGTACGGGACACACTTCGGCGTGACGCCCTCGCGGACCAATCGGACTAGGTCCAACTCGCCGCCGTCCTGGATGGGCTCGCCCTGCTCCGCGAACCCGGCGCGCCAGACTCGTTCCCGCGCACGGGGACCCGCATCCTCGTCGGTCGGCGGCGCATACGTCCACGGCGGAGCATCGGCGCCGTGGTCGAGCGGCACGGGCTCGTGCGGGTCGTACATCATGTCATCCTCGATCGCCTCGTTCGCGAAGGACGCCGCGACCACATCCGCGGGCATCACGTCATCCGGTCTCGGCTGGCCGAGCACTCCGGCCACGTCGGCGTCGGGATCGCGTGTCACGTCGTCCTCGACTTCGGTACGAGTAACGTCACCGGGAGCCCCGCACGCTTGAGCCGGCGCGCCACGTCCCTCGCGTGCTCGAGCCCTTGCGGATCTGGATCGGCGTAGACCCGAACCTCCGATGCCCCACGTAGCAACTCGGTGAACTCATCGCACCATGAGCCGGTCCCGCCGCTCGTCGTCGCCACCGTCGTGTGCGGCGTATCAGGGTCGGCGTTCCACGCTTCGGCGTCACGCTCGCCCTCCATGATCAGGATCGCGCCGCCCTCGCTCGCGATCGCGCGCACGATCGGCAGCCGATACAGCACTCGCTCGATGCCGTCCATGCAGCCGTACCCGACGTGCCACAGCGTGCGCGAGAGCATGAGGTCGGGCGAGTCCCAGCGGATTGACTCCACGGGCCGCGCCATGCGGAACTTGGCGCGGTCGCCGTCGAGCCGCAGGTTGCTGTACCGGACGATCCCGTGCTCGTCCTCGTACCCGAACGCGCGGATGATCGCGCGATCCGTCCCAGGATATGGCGCGCCGATCCTCAGCGGCACGGGCCGCGGTGGCCGCTCCACGGCCGCAGGACGTGGTGTCGTCGCCGGCCGCTCTGGGATCTCGCCGAGCAGGTCGAGCACCTCGCGGAAGCCCGCGCGGCAGTCGTGGCAATACACGAGCAGCGGCTCGCCCTCACGCTCGCGCACGGCGAGCGACCGGTGATCGCATCGCGGGCATCGGACGCGCACGTCGAACGGAGACCCGTGCCGCACCGCGGGGCCGAGACGATCCACGAGAGCGCCGAACGTGATCCCACTCACGACGCACCCTCGACCGGCGGCCGCCGTAGCGAGAGCAGCCAGCGCTCGACGTCGGCGCGCAGCACCACGTAGCGGTCACGCTCGGCGCCGCCGCCGTGCCGGCAGATCGGCAGCTCGCCGCGTGCGACGGCCTCACGGACGCGCCGCTCAGGGATGCCCGTCCACGACGCGACCTCTCGCACCTCGAGCGCGAGACGGTCAGAGAGCGGGACGGCGGGCGCGGGATCGGGGCGTGTGGAGCGGAGCGGCTCGCGCATCTACGCGGCCCTCCGCAGGGGATGGGCAGGGTCTGGGTCTCCGTCAGCCGCGGGCGGAGCGCGGAGCCCGTGCGACCGGCGAGCTCGAGCTCGACGGGCGAGCCGCGGCACACGCACGGGTCGCAGGAGCGCACGGCGGGGCGAGAGACGCCGCTGCACCGCGAGCGCCGCGCGGCGGATGGCCCGGCGTCGCTCGCGCCATGGGAGGCGTCGCAGCCGCTCGCTCTCGGCGCGCTGCTCGTGCTCCCACGCGGCGTCAATCTGCGGGAGCGCCGCGAGGAACGCGAGATTCTCCGCGATGCGCGCGGTCTGCGCCTGCGCGGCGCGGATGGCGCAGTACGTCATGCCGCGCCCTCACGCCGCAGCGCGTCGCGCAGTCGGAACGCCTCGCCGAGCAGCCGGCGCGTCACGTCCGCGACGGAGCGCTGCTCGGCTTCGGCGAGAGCGGCGAGCCGCTCCGCGAGCGAGACCGGGATACGGCACGAGAGGCTTGCCGTCTGCTCTGCGCCGCGAGCGAACATGCACACATTGTCGCGAGACTAGCGGGCCGTGTCAAGCCCTCCACTTATCGCATGCGCTGGCGCTCGACTTACTCGGGCACGCAGCCGTCTGCGAAACGCAGTAACGGAAACCCCTGAGCCTCGCCGTCGCCGACCATAAGCTCCAAGCTGAGGGCGCGGAACGGCCCACACGGCCCACGTCGTGGCCGCTTTGGGTGACGGGAAAGGTGACGGGCGTCTCCGTCGTGTCGACGCCCGTCCGCGGGCCGCTCGTCAGCCTGACGCCCGGTCCCGGTTGTCCCTCAGCTATCCGCGCTGAGGGCCTGCGCCGACGCCGAAGTCGGCGAGAGGCGGGGAACGTGGGTGACGGGACGGGTGACGGACTCAGCCGCAGCTAGTGGCAGCTACCTGCACGTTGCTGCCGTAAAGTCCAGGAAAAGGCCCCGAAAGCCTGGACTCTCGGGGCCTCGCGTTGATTCCCAAGCTGAGGGTCGCGGGTTCGAATCCCGTTTCCCGCTCCATTGCCGCGGGTTCTGCGGCTCCCCAGTCCGGATTCCTCGTGGTGGCCGCGATCGTGTTCGGGGCCATTGGCTGCCTGCTCGCGTTGTGACTCGCGTTAATGGCCTACGACCAAGCGATGATGATGCTTGCCGGGTCCATGACGAAAAAGGCGTTCGATGGACCTCGAGATGTCACGGATAGCAGCCGGATCACCTGGGAGTGTCGCTGGCGCTGTTCCGAGGCGGAGATGCAGGATCTCCTTGACGACTTGCCGAAGCTGGTGCGGGTGAAGTGCGACACGGCCTTGCTCCCCCTCGGTGGGTGCTGCATCGCCGAGTTCGAGGGCGGAGTCGACAGCGAGATTCACGCGTTCAGGCAGCTGCGGGGCTACAAGATCCAGTTCTACTCCTACCCGCGTTGACAGTTCGTCTGCTGCGACGAGCGGTGGAGAGCCGGCTAGTGCCCCGCGCAGACGCTCATCGCGTTCGGTCACACTGCTCGACGACTCGGCCCGTAGAATACCGCGATGGCGGAAGAACCCAACCAGGCCGGAGGCGGGATCTTCCCGGCGACGGGCTGGTCGGCGATCGAGGCGGCGCGGAGCTCCGATCCCGACGAGCGGCGCCGCGCGCTCGGTCGGATCGCCTCCGTCTACTGGAAGCCGGTCTACAAGTACCTCCGCGCGCGCCATCGGCGGAATCGCGACGATGCCCAGGACCTGACGCAGGAGTTCTTCGCCTCGCTGATCGTCCGGGGTACGCTCGAAACCTACGACCCGGCGCGCGCGCGCCTGCGCACGTTCCTGCGCACTTGCCTCGACACGCTCGTCGCGAACGTCGACCGCGACGCACGGCGTCTCAAGCGTGGCGGAGGAGCGGCGCCGCTGTCCCTCGAGTTCGAGCTGGCCGAGGGCGAGCTTGCCCGTTCGGGGCTTCCCGCTCCGGAGCGCCTCGACGAGTTCTTCGAGAAGGAGTGGATTCGGAGCCTCTTCTCCGCGGCCGTGGCGCAGCTTCGCGCCGAGCTTGCCGCGAGCGGCAAGCAGGTCCACTTCGCGCTGTTCGAGCGCTACGATCTCGACGACGCCGCGGAACGGCCGACCTACGCCGATCTCGCGCGCGAGTTCGCGATCGCGCCCTCGGACGTGACGAACCATCTCGCCGCGACGCGCCGCGAGTTCCGGCGCATCACGCTCGATCTCTTGCGTGAGACGACCGCGACCGAAACGGAGTTCCGCCGCGAGGCACGCTCGCTCCTCGGACACGCACCCGAATGAGCTGGCTCTCGGACGACGCGTTGGCCCGGTTGCGATCGGCCGCGAGCGCGCCCGATCTGTCGGGAACCCGGTACCGGTTGCTCGGGGAGATCGGTCGGGGCGGGATGAGCACGGTGTTCCTGGTCGAGGATCCGTCGCTCGGTCGGCGCGTCGCGCTCAAGGTGCTCGACGTGCCGGATGGGACCGAGGAGCTGGCGGCCCGCCTGACGCGCGAGGCGCGAGTCCTGGCGCGTCTCGAACACCCCGGGATCGCGCCGGTCCACGAGGTCGGCCGCCTTCCCGACGGCCGGGTGTACTACACGATGAAGTTCGTCGAGGGCCCAAGGCTCGACAGCTACGCCGCCTCCGCGGCGACGCTCGCCGAGCGGCTGCGTCTCTTCCAGCGCATCGGAGAGGCCGTGGCGTTTGCGCACGATCGCGGTGTCCTGCACCGCGACCTCAAGCCCGAGAACGTCATGGTCGGTCCGTTCGGCGAGGTCCTCGTGATGGACTGGGGCCTGGCCAAACTGCTCGACTCGCCGGCGACGCATCGAGCGGAGAACGTCGCCGACGCACCAGGGACCGAAAGCCTGGGCACGCCGCACACCGGGCACGGTGCGGTGCTCGGCACCCCGGGCTATATGGCGCCCGAGCAGGCACGGGGCGACGTCACGTGCCTCGACGCGCGAACCGACGTCTACGCGCTCGGCGCGGTTCTGCACTATCTCCTGATCGGCCGCGTGCCCGCGCCCCTGCTCGCGATTTGCCGGAAGGCGATGGCCGAATCGCCCGCGGATCGCTACCCCGGCGCGCTTGCGCTCAATGCCGAAGTCGCCCGGTATCTCGATGGGCGCCGCGTCGAGGCATACCCCGAGGGCCTGCGCCGGAAGTCCGCGCGGCTCTACGCGCGGCACAAGATCGCGTTCTGGCTGATCGTCACGTACCTGGCCGTGCGCGGCTCGATTCTTTTTTTCAGCGGTCGCTAAAGGATTCGCTGCGAACGGAGAATGTGTCGTTCGTGGGGCGTCGGGCCCCGGGAAAGGGAGGTCATGAGAAAGATCGGGTTGGCAGTCATCCTGGGGGCAGTCCTCGGGGCGTTCGACGGGCTGACGGCGTGGTTCGAGCCTTCGGTGCGGGATCAGATCGGCACGATCGTGATGCTCTCCTCGCTCAAGAGCGTCATCGCCGGGCTCCTCATCGGCATTTTTGCGTGCTACGTGAAGAAGCGTGTCGCGACCGCCGTGTTCGGTCTCGCCATCGGCCTCTTCCTGGCCTACCTCGTGGCGCTGCAGCCCGATCCGGCTACGGGGGAGCACTTCTACGCCCAGATCATGGTGCCGGGCGCGCTCGTGGGGCTGATTGTCGGCTACGCGACCGCGCGCTACGGTGAGAAACCCGCCGCGCAGGCGGCGTGAGGAAAGGAGACGGAAGATGAGCGCAGTCAAACCGATCCCCGAGGGGTACCACAGCGTGACCCCGCACCTCGCCATTCGCGGCGCGGCCAAGGCGCTCGAGTTCTACGCCAAGGCGCTCGGCGCCGAGGAGGTGTTCCGCATGCCGGGGCCGGGCGGAACGATCATGCACGCCGAGATGCGCATCGGCGACTCGGTGGTGATGCTGGGGGAGGAGTGCCCGGACATGGGCGCCGCGGCTCCGCCGACGATCGGGGGCTCGCCCGTGAGCCTGCTCCTCTACGTCCGCGACGTCGACGCCTCCTGCGCCCGCGCCGCGAGCGCGGGCTGCACGGTCGAGATGCCGCCGACCGACATGTTCTGGGGGGATCGCTACGCGAAGCTGAAGGATCCGTTCGGTCACAAGTGGGGCATGGCCACGCACAAGGAAGACGTCTCGCCCGACGAGATGGCCCGGCGTCTCGCCGCGATGTGAGTTCCGCGGAACGGGGGGGCGGCTACGACGCCGACCCCTCCGTCGCCGCGTAGTCGTCGCCGTAGAACTTGCGCGTCGTCGCCGTGTGGAACTGCTCGGCGCGAATCGGTGCGTACTTCGGCGCGCCGAGGCCGGGGAGCACCTCGAGGATTTCGTCCTCCCACAAGTAGACCGCCATCGGGAACGAGACCCGCGCATGCTGGCGCGCGGCCGAGTCGCGCGGCTTGGCCACGCGGTGCGTCGTCGAGGGGAGCACGTCGTTCGTGATGCGCTGCGCGTAGTCGCCGGTGTTGAGGACGATCGTGCCCGGCGGCGCGTCGAGCCGCACCCACTTCCCGCTCTTCCGATGCAGGACCTGCAGGCCCTCCTTCTCGGGCGCGGGTAGAAACGTGAACAGGTCCACGTCCTCGTGGCCGAGCAGGCGAGCCGCGCCCGAGGCGTCGTCCTCGGATGACATCGGCGGGTAGTAGTTCAGCCGCAGGCCGAAGTTCGTGCGGGTCAGCCGGCGATCGTAGAGGTGCGGGTCGCAGTCGAGGTAGGTCAGCACGCTCTGCATGACCGGCAGGATCAGTTTCTCCTCTTCGACGACGAGCTGGCGGAAGAACCGCTCCATGTCCGCATCCGGCCAGAACGTTTCGAGGTGCACCGGATTCTGCGGGTCGAGGTCGAACGCGCGGCGGCAGAAGACCCAGCCCTCGACGAGGTCGGGGTGGATGTCGCTCGTCTCCTTGATCGGGAAGTAGCCCTGGTTCACCGAGCCGTGGCGCTCGGCGCGGAAGCGCAGCTTCGTCTCGAGCGGTGTGGTCGTGAACAGCTCCCGCACGCGCCCGGCCGCCTCGGCGTAGAGCGAGGCGGCGACGCCGTGGCCTTCCAGGATCGCGAAGCCGATCTCCGCGAGCGCCTCGCCGAGCTCCTGCGCGAAGGCGCGCTGGTCGCCCGCGTCGCCGCGCAGGAAGCGAGCCATGTCGCAGGTGCGGATCCGGAACGTCTCGTCAAAGGCGTTGCCGGCGTCCGCTGCGTCCGAGAGGTGGTATTGCCAGGGCTTTTCGACCTGGTCGTAGCGACGGTACTCCTGGTTCGTGGCCTCGACGCCGTGTGTTTTCTTGTCCATGACGAGCCCTCGATGAGCGCCAGGATACCTCTGAACTCATTAGAATGGCGGCGCCCGTGCTCCTTACCCGCCGCCTCCGCACCGTCGACGGCCTGGCCATGGTCGTGGGGATCATGGTCGGCGCCGGCATTTTCCGTACCCCGGGGCTCGTCGCCGAGCGTCTCGGCAGCCCGTGGCTCACGTTCGTGGCCTGGATCGCGGGCGGGGCCCTGAGCGTCCTCGGCGCGCTCCTCTTCGCCGAGCTGGCGACGCGGCATCCGATGGCCGGCGGCAAGTACGTGTACGCCCGCGAGGCGTTCGGGCGGCGGGCCGGCTTCGTCATCGGCTGGGTCGAGACGCTCGGCATCTACTGTGTGGCGATCGCCGGTGTCGGCGTCGTCGGGGGCGAGTACCTGGTTCGGCTTCTCGGCTGGCCCGACGCGGACCCGCGCCGGATCGGCGCGCTGCTCGTCGCACTCGTGACCGCGCTGAACCTGATCGGCGTCGCCACGGGCCGCTGGACGCAGAACCTGGTGACGGGCGCGAAGGTGCTGGCGCTGCTCGTGGTGGTCGGCCTCGCCGCGGTTGCCGGGACGGGCGCCGGCTGGTCCTCTCCCGCGCAGGTGCCCGCAGGCTCCTCGCTCATCGGTGCCCTTGCCGTGGCGTTTCAAGCGGTGATCTGGACCTACTACGGCTACCCGGACGCGGCGAAGATCGCCGAGGAGGTCGTGGAGCCGAGCCGCACGCTGCCACGGGTGTTCCTGCTCGGCATCGGCTGCGCCGCCGGGCTCTACCTGCTGCTGAACGCGGCGTTCCTCCACGTGCTCCCGCTCGAGACCATCGCCGGCTCGACCCTGGTGGCTGGCGACGTCGCCGGTGTGATCTTCGGCGCGAACGGTGCCGCGGTGATCGCCGCTCTGGCGCTCCTCGTCGTGCTCGGGTCGTTGAACGGAAACGTATTCGTGACGCCGCGCGTGGTGTTCGGCCTGGCCCGCGACGGCCTGGCTCCGCGCGTCTTCGAGCGCGTCAACAGCGGCGGTACGCCGTGGACGGCGATGCTGCTCGTGGGCGCGGTATCGGTCGGCCTCGCCGCGACCGGGACGTTCGAGCGCCTGCTGTCCTACGCGATCCTGTCGGTCCTCCTGACCGACGGGTTCATGGTGCTGGTTCTCTTCCGGCTCCGTCGCGTCCGCCCCGAGGCGCCGTTCCGGGTTCCGTTCTACCCGGTCCTGCCGCTGGGATTCCTCGCGCTCTATCTGGCGCTCTTCGCGGGCTCGGCCCTCGAGCAGCCCAGCTTCGTGGCGGTCGTGGCCGCCACCCTCGTCGTGGCATGGATCGTCGCACGCCTGACGGTGGCGGAGCGCCGCGGACCCGCGTGACGGGAGTCAGTCCGCGATCGTCCCCGCGGCTTCGGCGTAGGCGCGGTCGATCGCATCGGCGAGCATTCCGTCGAAGAAGCGCTGGGCCACGGGATCGTCGCCCGCGAGCGTGACCCGCCAGCTCGTCAGGTCGACGGCGGCGCGAGTCTCTTCGCGCGAGCTGCCGGCAACGACGGCCTGGCCGACCTGGGCCACGAGGTCCTCGAGGTAGCCGAGGACGTTGCGGAGCTGCCCGGGGCCGAGAAAGATCGGCCCATGCCCCGGGACGACGACGTCGAAGTCGAGCGCCGCCAGATCGCGCAGCGTCGCGATCCACTCGCGAGGGTGCCATGGCCGACGAACGGCAGATCGTCGAGCACGTCGCCCGTGATCAGTAGCCGCTCGTTGGGCAAATACACGATCGCGTCGCCGCGGGTGTGGGCGCGAACGTGTCCAAGCACGACCTCCCGGTCGCCGAGCGACAGGGTCGTCGACTCGCCCGAGAACGGTCGAGTCGGCACGAGGAATTCGGCGTCGCGGTTGCGCTCGAGCCAGCCCCGCGCGCGCTCGACCGCGGCCCGCTGCCGGGTCCGCTCGTCCGGCGTGATCTCCGTTCCCGCGCTGTCCTTGCCGGTCTCGAGCTCCCGCTCGGCCTCGGGAATGCGGGTCTCAAGGCGCGCCACGCGGTCACGCAGGTCCTTCTCGGCGCGGTCGGGGACGTCGTCGAGAAGCGTCTCGTGGCCCACGAACTCGATCGTGTCGCCGAATTCGCGGCGATAGACGGCGTTTCCCTGCGTGTGGTCGGCGTGCCAGTGTGTATTGACGACGTAGCGCAGGGGCTGGTCGGTCCGCTTGCGGATCTCCGCGCACACCCGGCGGACGAACGACTCGTCGGCCGGCGCGTCGACGATCAGCACGCCCGCGGAGCCGACAATCACGACGACGTTCGAGTCGTCGAAGCGCTTCTCG
>Ga0247727_10011897_pt1 | contig 15063 bp, 5 predicted proteins | sample WisWelCaveWW1625_FD_202498 | JGI IMG/M metagenome (GOLD analysis project Ga0247727, IMG submission 202498) | Biofilm microbial communities from Wishing Well Cave, Virginia, United States - WW16-25 | ecosystem: Environmental > Aquatic > Deep subsurface > Groundwater > Cave microbial mat | place... | reverse complement strand
GGCGCGTCATCATGCCATCTTGCGGGGAGCGATTGAATCCAATCATGGCATTGTCTTTCAAATCATAGGCGATGGGTTTTGCGCAGCGTTCCATACAGCGGGCGACGCCCTCAACGCCGCACATCAAGCGCAGAAGGATTTGCAAAACGAATTAGGGGGAGAAGTCCCGGTCCGCGTACGCATGGGAATACACACAGGCGAAGCCGAGGCGCGCGATCATGAATATCACGGGTATCTGTCTCTCAGCCTGGTCCAGCAGTTGATGTCCGCGGGACATGGCGGGCAGGTCTTGGTTTCGGGAGCCTCCGAATATTTATTGCGCGACGGACTGCCGAAGGACGTGAGCCTGCGCGACCTCGGCAAACATAACTTCAAAGATGTTCAACAGCCTGTGCGCGTCTTTCAGGTCAGCGCGCCCGATTTGCAAAGTGAATTTCCTGCCCTGCGCGCGCTGGATGTCTTTGCAAATAATCTTCCAACTCAAGTCACAAGTTTCGTTGGGCGCGAGAAAGAACTTGCGGATGTAAAGAAACTTTTGCGCGACGCGCACATGTTGACTCTGACTGGTCCCGGTGGAACAGGCAAGACCCGCCTTTCGATTCAAGCCGCGGGTGAAGCGCTGGATCAATATCCCGATGGCGTGTGGCTGGTGGAACTCGCTCCCATTCTCGATCCCCTGCTTGTCCCGCGCACCACGGCGATTGCCATTGGCTTGCGCGATGAACCGCAGCGCCCCGTGATTGACATGCTCTGCGATTACCTGCGCGAGAAAAAGATGCTCATCGTTCTCGATAACTGCGAGCATCTCATGGATGCCTGCGCGCAAATGGCGGATCGGGTATTGCACGCCGCGTCGAGCTCGCACATCCTCGCCAGCAGTCGTGAAGCGTTGGGCATCGCGGGCGAAGTCACGTATCAAGTCCCATCGCTTGGACTGCCTGACCTGGAACATCTCCCCTCGGTTGAATCCTTGAGTCAGTATGAAGCCGTCAAACTTTTCATTGACCGCGCCACGGCGGCGGTTTCGACTTTCACGGTGACGAATGACAACGCGCCCGCCCTCGCCCAGATCTGCCACCGCTTGGACGGCATTCCTCTGGCGATTGAACTCGCCGCCGCGAAAATACGCGTATTGAGCCTGGAACAAATCGCCAAGCGACTCGATGATCGTTTCAGATTGTTGACAGGCGGAAGCCGCACCGCGCTCGAACGTCACCAAACCCTGCGCGCCGCGCTGGACTGGAGTTTCAACTTACTTTCATCTGCCGAGCAAACTCTTTTCCGCAGACTCGCGGTCTTCCTTGATGGCTGGACGCTTGAGGCGGCAGAGTCCGTTTGTAGTGACGCTTCGACCCTTCGACAGGCTCAGGACGACGCTGCGCTCCCAGAAAAGCGGGTCGCTACGCTCAGGGCAGGTCCAAGCGAAATCCGAAGCGAAGATGTCCTGAATCTGCTGGAGCATTTGATCAACAAGTCGCTGGTCATTGCGGAAGAAATGGGACACGAATCCCGCTACCGCATGTTGGAGACCATGCGGCAGTATGCGAATGAGAAACTGGTGGATGCGGGTGAGAGCGATGCCCTGCGTGACAGGCATTTGGATTATTTTTTACAGTTCGCCGAGACCGTCGCACCGCATTTGATTCGACCCGAGCAGTTGGAATCGCTGGCGCGGTTGAGCGCCGATTACGAAAACCTGCGCCTCGCGCTCGAATGGGCGTTGAGCAAAGAGACGGCTGAATTATCATTGCGCCTGTGCGCGGCTCTGGGTAAGTTCTGGTTTATTCGCACATATTGGCTGGAAGGCGCCAAGTGGTTGGATAGCGCGCTTTCGAAGCCAATGCAATCCCCGAACGCGACCGAAAAAGCCGCGCGTGTGAAGGCGCTCTATGTAGATGCAGAAATTGCGGAGAGATTGGATGCTCTAGAGCGCATGAAGACCTCTGCCGAGTTGAGCCTGGCGCTGGCGCAGGAAGGTACAGATCAGCTGGATATCGCCATCGCAAGAAATTATGTGGGGTTTGCCTTGTTGCGGCGCGATACTCCTGATCTTGGCCGCTTATTGATGGAGGAGAGTCTCGCCGAGTTTCGTGAACTGAATGATCCATACTGGGAATCCTATTCTTACCAATGGCTTAGTATGATGCTTATGCGTCACGGTGAGGTTGAACCTCCTGTAGAAGCTATTTTGCTGAGTCTTGAATTAGCCCGCAAAGCAGGCGAGAGGTTGAATTTAGCATATTCTCTGGATTTTTACGCCTTCTGTCTTTATAATTTGAATCAGATGGATAATGCCAAAAAATGCGCCGAAGAGGAACAATTGATATTAGAACAGGTTGGCTCACAGATGAACTTTCCATCTTTGATGCTGGCAGAAATCACCTGGTTCAGCGGTGATTATGGAAAAGTTAGATCGCTTTATACAGAAGTGAAGGAGCGTTTTAGCTTGTTAGGAAAGATTTCTACTAAGTCGCACGCACTATGGAATCTTGGCCTTCTGGCAATCGAAGAGAATGATCTCAGTCAGGCGCAGGCGTATCTGGAAGAGGCGCTCACGCTCGCGCGAGAACTTAAGTCCGTCTTTCAAATTGTGTCCTATCTGAATAGTTTAGGATATGTTTCTTACCTGCAGGGAAATATTGAAAAATTCAAGCAGAATTTCAGAGAAAGTATCTCCCTTGTTAACGAGCGAAATCAACTTCAAAAATACGAACTTTTATGTCATCTATTGATTCCCATATCCAATCAAATGCCAGAGAGTTCTGCCCGTATACTTGGTGTTATTGATTTTTTTCGAGGGGAAATTGGTCGGCCAATAGACCCCTGGACGAAAAGATACCGCTGCGACCGCGCCGAAGCCCACGCTCGTAAGGTTCTCGGCGACGCGGCTTTCGAGTCCGCGTTTGCGGAGGGGCAGAAGATGTCCCTGGATGAGGCGTTGGATCTGGCGTTGAAGACCGTGGAGGAGATGTAATATGGCTTATCCAATATTAGCCAGGAGTTGACGCGCGGCATCAGCATAATTCCACGGCACTGGATCGCGTTCCACGCGCATCCGCGAAAAGTCCCAGCCCGTTCGCTCGCCGACAGAATCTGAAATTTGCTTTAGTTCTTCCAGAGTCAGTTCCATGAGAAATGGGGATAAGGTATACTTCGGTGCTTTCGATAATTACGTGAGTTTAAGGTAAGGGGCTCAACGGGATAATCTTGGAGTTGCAGAAAATAGGTATTCCAGGCGGCCCCTCAGGGAGATTGTAACTGAATTTTATTACGTACAAAAGTCTATCGACCTCCCCACCCCGCGAAAAATCGCCGATTGTGGCGGCCTGCCCTCTCCAACCAGAGATGAGGCTAGCGGGGTGGGTTCGTTTCCTCCATCGGAACTCCAGTAGGTTTTTTACTTTCCTCGCGTCGAAAGTGGAGACTGGATTCTGTCGGGAAAGAGCAGGTGATCGACCAGTGTTTCAACGGCTTCGGAGGCGATGGAAGCCGCGAATTTCTCCTGCGGTTAAGGCATGGGCGGACGATAAAGTAGACGAGGACAGATAACCCGCTCGTGTCGGTAATCCACAAATTTGGAACAACAAGACTGACACTTGCGTTAGAATTCCCAGAATGAACAACAATCATGTCCTCCGCGTCTTAAGGGTTAAACCTACAAGAGCCATCATTATTGGACTTGGTCTAGTTCTGGGTTTTACTCTTTACATTTTTTGGGATCTTCCATCCGTCGACTCCCTTCCAGAAACTTACATGACTCCCAGCGTCCGTATCACGGATCGCAACGGGCGTCTGCTTTATGAGATCCTTCCGCAGGTGGGCGGGCGGAATACTGTTTTATCCATCGAGAGCATTCCACAATGCTTGAAAGATGCGACCATTGCGGTGGAAGACAAATATTTTTATAGTAATCCTGGCGTTGATATTACTGGAATCATTCGCGCCCTCTGGATCAACATCAAAGGCGGCGAGACCATCGCAGGCGGCAGCACGATCACGCAACAGGTTGCGCGCAATCTATTGTTGAGCCAGACTGAAAGGACGGAACGCACACTCCGACGCAAGATGCGTGAGGCGGCGCTTGCCTGGCGGATGACTCAAAAACTATCGAAAGATGAAATCCTGGCTTTGTATCTCAACCAGATCAATTATGGCGGGCTGGCTTACGGCGTGGAAGCCGCATCACAAACTTACTTTGGAAAACCCGCCGGCGATTTGCTTCTCCCAGAGTGCGCTCTGATCGTAGGATTGCCCCAAGCGCCTGGTGTTTATAACCCATTCACGAATCCCGATCTGGCAAAGGAAAGACAGGTTATCGTGCTTGGACTGATGGAGAAGGAAGCATACATCACGCATGAAGAATATTTTGCCGCTGAAGCCACGCCATTAAGTTACAATCCAACGCCATACCCAATCGAAGCGCCGCACTTTATCTGGATCATCAAGAATCAAATTGACAAACTAATATCTTCTGGAATTCTCAACTCACGCCAGAGTTTGGTCGTGCGCACAACGCTTGATCTGGACGTTCAGCATTTTGTTGAAGAAGTGATCCATCGCCGCATTGATGAATTCAAAAATGAAGATGGCGCTATCAGTCACAATGTCAATAATGCCGCGTTGGTGGCGATCGATCCGCGTAGCGGCGAAATACTTGGGCTGGTCGGAAGCGCGGATTATTTCGATGAGTCCATTGACGGTGCGTTGGATATGGCGATTTCCCCGCGCCAGACTGGTTCCGCTTTCAAGCCGTTCATCTACGCTTTGGCTCTTGACCCGACGCGACCAAACGCGTGGAACGCCGCGACTTCGATACTCGATGTATCCACAACGTTTATCACCCACGATGGCGCGCCATATACGCCATTCAATTACGACAGCCGCGAGCATGGCCTTGTCTCTATTCGCGAAGCGCTTGGGTCGTCATTGAATATCCCTGCGGTGAAAACTCTGAAAGAAGTCGGCATCGAAAACACGATCCAGCTCGCAAGACGACTGGGCATCACTTCGTTGGGTGAGCCACAGCAATATGATTTGTCTCTCGCGCTCGGCGGCGGGCAGATCAGCCTGCTTGAACTTTCAACGGCGTATGCCTCACTTGCCAACAACGGCTACTTCACAGGCAACTATTCGATTCTGGATATTCACGACGCGGATGGAAACCTGCTTTATACGGAGGATAAGAACCCACCGCTTCAAATCTTTGACCCACGCGTGACCTGGCTCATCAGCGACATCCTCAGCGACGACTCTGCGCGCGCCACTGGCTTTGGACTCAACAGCACCCTGAAACTGGACCGCACCGCGGCTGTCAAAACGGGAACGACCACCAACTTCCACGATAACTGGACGATTGGATACACTCCCGATCTTTTGGTTGGCGTGTGGGTTGGCAACAGTGGATACGAAGCCATGCACAATGTCACAGGTCTAACAGGCGCGGCGCCCGTCTGGCACGAAGTCATGCGCGGACTCTCGCAAGGTCGTCCCGATCATCCCTTTGAACGACCCGATGGATTGACTCAAGTTGAAGTGTGCGACTTATCGGGTCTCCTTCCTACTTCAACCTGTTCACACACGCGCACTGAATGGTTCATCGCGGGGACCGAACCTCAACGAACAGATAGACTCTATCAACAAATTTGGATTGATAGACTAACGAATTCCCTCGCAAATGATGCCACCCCCATCGAACGGCGCGAATCAATCATCGTTTTGGATCTTCCCGTCGAAGCACAGGCATGGGCGCGCGAACAGGGACTTCCTCTGCTCGCAGATTATTCACAGGGAACAAACAACGCTTCACGCAACACGAACCATCTTGTTCTTCTCTCCCCACATCCCAACACAACCTATCACATTGACCCGAACTTCGACCCCTCCGCGCAACAATTGCAAATCGAGGCCGCGGTGGGACAGGGCATCTCACAAGTCACGATCTGGGTGGATGGAAATTTGCTCACGACATTATCTTCACCGCCCTATCAAGCCTGGTGGACATTATCCGCAGGCGAGCATCGCTTCTGGGCACAACGTGTGGATGCAAATGGGGAAACAGTAAAAAGCGATGTGGTAACAGTTACGGTGATTAGCGAGTGAGGTTGCGATACGTTGTGTCATGGATTGTCTGCCACTGCATTGATTTCTCCGGTTTCCAGGTCGAGTCGGTACGTCACGTTCAGCACGTTTGGACCGTCTGCCCCCGCAGCTTTGAACTCCACCGTTCCTGCATCCAAGAAACGGATCGATTCGACTTGAAGGGCGGCTATGCTCCCTTCGCCCGGATGTGGAGGCCAGGCGGCGACAAGCCTAGTCTCTGGCACCGCGCCCGTTTCGAAGGTGGGCTCGACGAAGAAGTAACAAGTCGCCGACGTGTAAAGTGAACCACAAGTTTCATCAGGGTGACATCGTACCGGGGCGGCAGGATCACCGCATCCACCTGCAGCTCTCCTGGCTGCGACGATCAGTGTGTTGGGTCCATACGGATTTCGAGTGACGCTAACCACGCGAAATGTCGCGGCAATGAATTCCTGAATCAGAGCCGTTCTATCTTCGAATTGCGGGTCGTCGGTTGGCTCTGGGAGTGAGGGCGTTATGGGTATGGGAAAAGGCGTGTATGTTGGCGCTGGTGTGTATGTTGGCCAGGGAGTAAGGGTTGGCAACGGGCCTGTTGAATTACAGGCCGAGGTCAAGCACAATAACAGTACAGCGACAGATTTGCGCATTCCCTGGTTCCTACAGACGAGTGTGTCAGGTGTTTCAGCCACCCAACAATACAGTGTGGTTATCCAGAAGGGGACATTACAGCCATAATTCTGTATGATTACCTATGACAGATTATACGCCCAACTTACGGCATTAGGCAAGAAAATGACATATGCCGCCGAGAACGGTAAGTTATATTACGGTTTGACCTCAAACACACTCCCCGCTCCTCTCCCTCCCACATCCGGGAAATAGAACTCACTCGCCGTTGGCGGGATGACCTTGAACGTTCCCTCCGTGCTGGCACGGGCGATATAAGTGTAAACGTAAGTGCCAGCGGGGAGATAATCTGCGGAGAGCACAACCTTCTCATCGCGCAACTCAGTGTGAGTGAAATACCACCAGCCCCAGCCGCGCTCAGTGTAGTCGGTGATTGTGTAGGAAGTGGGAACGGCTGTATCGGTCAGGACGGTTGAGTCAATCGCTTCCAAGCCTGCGGGCAAGGGATCATCCACGACGAGGTAATGTACCGCCGCGGGAAGGACAATAGTCAAGCGGACGCGCACCAGTTCGCCGCGTTGAATTTCCGTGATGGGAGTCTTGGGATCGTCCAAAGTGAAATATTGACGCGAGAGACTCACACCTTGATCCAATGGCTCGATGGATTCGACAGGCAACTCCGCGCTCAAGTAGGCTGTGTAATACAAATTGCCTGTGCCATCTCCGCGTGTGAAGACGAGATAGTTGGCAGTTTCCTTCAACAAGTCTTTGAGTTCGACTTGCAGTTTTACAGTTTGAGTCAAATTCTCTTTCGTGGCATTGCCTTCTTCAAGCGCTTCGCCGTTCAAACCGACGGCATAGGCGTAATTCGTATCATACTCATTGGACGCGCTCATCCAGTTGGTCAATGCGATGAGCGACCAGGCTGTTTCCTGGGTCGTGTCCCAGTGTCCGCTTTCGCGATGAGCCATCAGCCAGCGCACCGCGTTCGCAGTGATAGGACTCTGCGGACGCTTCGCAGTCTGCACGAACGCATTCAACACGATGGCAGTCGTGCGCGTGTCGGTGTTCCAGTTCCAATAGTCCGTGCTGGATTCTTCCCAGTGCGCGCCAGAGGCGGATAAAACGGCAGCAGTTTCGAGGTCCGAAAGAAGCGAGTTGACTCGTTCGTCCTTTTCATCCAGCAAATACATCGCTTGCGCGAGATACGCCTTTCCATACAATCCAAGCGAAGTCCGATATTCGTAAATGAAGTTCGTCTGTGATGCGCGCAATTCATCGCCGCGCGCCAACACGTACAACACGAACGCTACGCGGTTGAATTGCCAGGTTGCGTCATTGCGTCTCAGGTTGGGCACATTCGTTTTCAGGTAATCAATGCCTCGTGCGAGGACGCTCTCTGATATGGCATATCCAGAGTCCTTCGCCTCGAGCAAGCCATAGACAACATACGCGCTCGTTTGCAGATCGCTCTTGTCGCCGTCCCACCAATTCCAGCCGCCATCGGAAAGTTGTTTGGCGTAAATTCTTTGAAGCGCGGTCGTCACTTGCGAATCGAGCCGGTTCTGCACCATCACGGTTTGAATGCCCGCGTTCTTCAGCGCGCGCGAGGTAATCACATTCGGAAGGAAGCGCGAAACCGTTTGCTCCATGCACAGGTACGGATAATCGTCGAGATAGGTGAGTCCGCTTTGCATGGACGCGGCGAGCGACGGCGACACTTCAATCGAAAGTTGCGCGTCGGTGAAATCGAATGACGACGGCAGTTGAATCGCTTCCGTTGCCGAATTCGCAGATTGCAACATGCCCGATGTGCCGACTGTTTCGGTCGCGGTATAGTTGTACACGGGGATGCCCTGATCGGATAACGTGCCGAGCGCGGGCTTGCTGGAATCCTGATATGCGCCGCTGACCGCGTGCACGGTGAAGTCCACACGCTTCACTCCACCTTGGACAGTTAGATCCCACTTAACAAACGCCTGTGCCCCCGCCGCGACTTCTACCACCTGCGCGGCAGGCGAGATCAGATCCACGCCTTTCGCATCCAGCAACACGTTCACCGAAAGCGGTCTATCTTCATTGTTGTGCACGATCGCGCCGACCGATGCTTGATCGCCATTGACAAAGAAGCGCGGCGTCTGCAATTGAATGAAGAGCGGCTTCGTGCTGACAAGTTCGCTGGCGCTTTGACCCACGCGGCTGTCTTCGGTGACCGCGCGCGCATCCGCCTGCCATGTGGTGAGATTCTCTGGCAACGTCACTGTGAGTTGTGCCTTGCCATTTTCATCAGTGATTGCATATCCTTCAAAGAAAGCTGTGTCCTTGTAGTCCTGCCTGACGGTGATGATGCCCAGACTTTCACCGCCGCCTCCGCCGCCTCCGCCCCTGCCATCGGGGAGGCTCTCGCGATATTGCGCGTTGAAGTCTTCCGCATTCAGCACGATGCCGAGCGCGGTTCGTACACCCAAAGCCTGATCGGGATAAAAAGCATCGAGCATCCGCGCCGAATTGGATGGCGCTAAAGCGAGCGCGGCTTTATCCACGACCGCCAACGAGACATCCGCTGAGACGGGCTTCCCGCTGTAATCTTTTGTTTCAATCGTGTATGTGACCGTATCGCCAGGTCCTGTGGACTTTTTATCTGCTGTGACCTTTACATCCAGTTCCTGTTGATCAGTATCCACCCTGAAAGACGCCATGCCGATCTTGAAATCGGGCGTTCCGTTTTGTTCCGCGCCGTTGATGACAACCACCGAGACATACGAAATGGGAGCCATCTCTTTGGTAATTGGTAATTTGTAAACAGTGCTGTTGCCCTTCAAAAGAACAACACTCTGTTTGTAAATATGCCCGCGTTCGTAAGTGGCCAGTGCATACACGTCATTTTCAAATGGTTGTGCGATTAAAATTTCAGCAGTGTCGCCTGGCGAATATGTATCTTTGTCAACGATCAGGTTGAAGGCGCGGTCATTGGTCTGCCGCCAGGCAACGTAATCATCGCTCGATACCCACATGTACGCGGACGATTGATGCGTATGACCTTTTGTATCCCGCACGGTCACGATGGCTTTATACACGCCTCCCACAGGCGGGACAAATGAAACGCCTGCCTTGCCATCTTCACCCGTGACCACATTCTGCGTCGAGATGGGAATATCTTTGACTGAGGTTTCCCAACTCAACTGACCCTGCTGATCCTGAGTCTGCACACTGAACCAGCGTCGCTCCACAAACTTGACTGATACATTCTGATTCGCTGCAGGCGCGGATACCCAATCCAACACGGCGACTTCAAAGGCTTGTTCCTCGCCCTGCTTGCCGACATAACTTTCGGATCGCACACCTCCATAGACTTCGCTTTGATGAACGATAACGCTCGCACCACCGCTGACGACATTCCCCGCGACATCCGAGACATTCGCCTTGAACGTCACCTGCTGGCTGGTTTTGTTTTCACCCAAGCCGAGTGTCTGTGTGATTTCCAAATGTCCATTCTCATCCGTGACCGCCCGCCCTTCCGCCAGGACTCCGCCACTTCCCGACTCTTGCGGCGTCCAATAGATATCCTGATCCCAATCTGTGAAATTGAATTGCGAATATTCCGAACCGGGTTGGAAGAAATACGGCGACGCTTCCAGGAACCATTCTGTCTCAGCGTTCCCCGCGTTTCCGCCTGAATAATATTTCGCATCCAAACTGAATTTGACCTGCTCCCCTGCAAGGACATTCGCCTTGTCTGACGAAGCAAGCACCTCGAATTCAGGCTTGTGATATTCAGCCACGCGGAAGGAAAGATATCCAAACGGATCCTTCCCAGCAGATTCGCGAACTTGAACATCGTACGTGCCAAGCCCCGCGTCCTCCGCAAGTTTGAACTTTCCGTTAAAACTGCCGAGTTCAGAGAGCGGCATATCTTCTGAAAAAACGCGTTCGCCAAAGAGTTCAATCGTCACATACACTTTGTCCTTTTTGGGCAGACTGTAATGCAGATCATCATTCTGGCGGACGATGCCTTTGAAGAACACCTCCTGCCCTGGGCGATAGACTGGACGATCTGTGTAAAGATAAGCAAACGGCGCGGCTGTGTTTCCATAGTAGCCTTCGAATATGCCGAAATCGCCCGCCCAGACGCCGCTCCCCCAATCAATCGCGGCAAAGGCTGAATGTTTGCCTCCACTGACGCGGGCATATAGTGGCTGTCGCAGCAATCCATTCAGGTATGCAAGTCCATCTTTATCCGTTGTTGTTTTTCCCACTGGTTGCATCTTCTCATTGTAAAACATAACTGAAACATTGGACTGCGGCTTCCCTGTTTCAAGATCAACCACCCACGCGGATGCTTCCGAGGCTGTTTCCTTGAACGTGATGTTATCCGTCGCGACGATGAACAAGAATCCCTGATAGAAATTGCTCTTGTAATTCAGCGGCGCGCCCCTTACACCGATGAAGTAATACCCAGGCTGGAGCGGTTTCTCTTTTGCGTCGCTCAGTTTGTAATTGACATAGTTCACTTTATTTCTGGGAACATCCAGTTCTGGTTGCCACTCTCGAATAGGCGGGACCTTCGGGTTGAAATTTACGTAATTCCCGCCCCCACCTCCGCCCCCACCGCCCGTAAATGTGAACGCGGGCAACGACCCGGAACTCTGACCATCCGTTATCAAATTGCTGAATTCAGAAAACTCCAGCGGGTAGAGTGAGACCGTCACAGAATCCAGGTTGCGATGCTCGAAGAAAACTTCCTGCGGACCGTTCGCTCGATATATAAGAGGCTGCTCGGGCGGAAGGAAAAGCCGCGCATACGGTGAGTAATCGCCCGTCTTGAACGTGAACGATTCCTCGCCCTTGATCGTGTTGCCGTAAATATCCGCCATGCCTGGCAGAATGCGGACGACATATTCAGTGGCTGGTTCAAGCCCGTAAATATTCAACTGCCAGTTGTAATCATCGAAGTACCACTGCAATTCCTCTTTCGGCAGCGGAGTGATCTTTATTTTGTTTTTCAGGCTGTCCAGTCTCATCGGCGATGCAAAGTTGATCGTGATGGATGGATCGAAATCCTTTGCCTCAGAGTTAGGCGCGGGAAATATACTGAGTATCTGCGGCAGTTGCACGGTTCCAAATTTGAGGGTCAAGCCTTCCTTGAGCATGCCGCCATCCGCAGCGCGCGCTTCTCTCGCGATGGTCAAGTCATAAAAACTGGCGATCTTATAGCGCCCCACAGGTTCAATCGTCAGCACAGTGAAGTCCTCATTCCATTTCAATCGAGTCGGGAAGGGCGCGCTCGTTTCGCGGTCCACCAGCGTGACAGCCTCGCGCAGGCTTTCCGCATCCATCGGCTGGAGGAAGGTAACAATGAAAGACTGATCCAACCGAACATTCCTGATGGTTTCCGGGGGATTCTCTTCGCCATTTTTCAACGCAAAGTTACCGATGAGGGGAGCGCGCGTGCTGAAATTCCAGATATGGGATTTTTCCAACGCGTTTCCGTTCGTATCTTTGAGTCCCGCCTCCACCGTGACCTTGTAATTGGTCCCGCTCAACAAGCCTTGCTCTGGCTGAAACACATACACTGACGAGTTGACCCACTCCCCCTGACCCGCGACCACGGGCGAAAACTTCAACGGTTGAGGCAGGTCAGTCTGTTCCTCTTTTATTTGGAGCGGCACAACGGGATGATTGAAGATGACTGTGATATTCGTTGTGGGGTCTATCTCTTCAACGCCATCAATCGGGAAGACTTGCCCCACGGCAAGAGAGTCAATCGTTGTGAACTCAGCACGGATTTCCTCCTGCAGAGATTTTCCGTCGAGTCCAATTGCAGACGTGGAGAAGATTGCTTCGTAAACAGTGGAAGGCTTGAGTTTCGAGTCTGGTCTGAAGGTAAACGTCTTCGGGTCGAGCCAAGTCGCTTTGCCGCGAACAGGCTTATTGGTCGGGTCGAGAAGCGTGAACGCATCCGCTGTTTTGGTTTGATCCATCTCGCGGTCAAAGACAAATTGTATGGCTGAGGAAAGTTCCAGTCGCTGTTCTGCCGGCGGATTTTGTTCAACAAGATATGGACCCACCTGTTCTTTTTGCACCTGGACGTCCGGCGGTGTTTCCGACGTTGGCGCCACAGTCGGCACGGGTGTGACTGGCCCACATTGCACCAGAATGAAAACTGAAGTGATTATGGCACAAAGCCAAAGATAACGATTTTTGTTCATCGTGCCTGCTTTCTCCAAAAGCGTGTTTTCATGAAGATTAAGACGGACGGTACAAGTGCCTTTGTTCCAAGGATTGTGATGTTTCAGGACCTAAATTCAGGTTTTTCGAAGGTATTGTATCCGTAATTTCGAAAAGTTATCTACCGTGCTGAACTGCGGATGCAACAGGTTTTTACTTTTAATGAAAAAATTCGAGATACAGAATACGAGACTGCTATCGTGTAACATATGAATTTCGATATTCGAGATTTTGATTCGGTACTCATTGGAATAATCATTCAATCGAAGCCTAGCCCTCACCAGAATATCATCGAAAAACTGAATCAATATTTGATTGACTATACGCAAGTAGCAAGGCATTCCAGTCTGGCAGATATCCTCGTGCGGCTAGTACCCGGGAATAACTGACTCGAAATCGCATACTCCTTGCCAATTCGCGGATTTTGAATTATTATTCATCATATGAATAATAATTTGATCAACGATGCATATCATGAACGCTGGTTGACCCCCCTCCTGCAGTCAGTCATCCGTGATCATCCCATCATTGTATTGACGGGCGCGCGGCAGGTTGGAAAAAGCACATTACTCCTGAATGCTGAACCGTTTCGAAGCTGGCGGTTTCACACACTCGATGACTTTGACACACTGGAACAAGCCCGTTCGAATCCTGAATCCTTGTGGGCAGGCACCAATCAGGTCGTTCTGGATGAAGTGCAAAAAGCCCCCGAACTGCTACTGGCTGTCAAAAAGACGGTGGATCGGCATCCAGGCAAGTATCAATTTGTGCTCTCAGGTTCGGCGAATCTGCTCCTGATGAAACAGGTGAGTGAAAGCCTGGCGGGGCGTGCAATCTATTTCGTGCTCGACCCAATGTCAATCGGAGAGATGCGCAGCCAGCCTCAACCCGATATCTTGGTGCGCATCTTGAACGGCGAATTCCCCGAAGAGGGCTTATTGCCCGCCGATCTTCCTGATGCCGCTGAATCTATCCTGCGTGGATTCATGCCTCCACTCCTCAATCTGGATTCCTCACAAGCATGGACACGCTGGTGGGACGGATATGTAGCCACGTATCTTGAGCGTGACCTTCGACAAGTTGCGCAAATTGATGCTTTGCTGGACTTTCGCAGAGTGATGGAGTTGGCGGCTTTACGTTCAGGACAACTTATCAACCAGTCTGAACTGGCTCGTGACGCCCGCTTATCTCAACCCACCACGCATCGGTATCTGAATTTATTGGAGACGACCCACTTATTTGACCGCTTGCCGGCGTATGCGGCAAGCCGTACGACCCGTTTGTTGAAATCACCGAAAGCATTTTTCAATGACCCGGCGCTCGCGGTCTTTTTGTCAGGGTATTACGAAATAGAGGATCTTCTCAAAGCTCGTGAATACGGCGCATATTTTGAGACATTTATTTACCATCACCTGAGAATCCTGACTCGGCTCATGACACCCTCTGGGCGCCTCTATTTTTGGCGAACACTCGATGGAAATGAGGTTGATTTCGTGCTCGAGCATGGCAGGCGATTGTTGGCTGTGGAGGTAAAACTTACCGACAATCTCGGATATCGAGACACTGCAGGCTTGCGATTTTTCCTGGACAAACATCCGAAGGCTTCTGGAGGCTTGCTGGTGTATGGCGGCACAGAGATCAAGCGCATGGACGAAAAGATCGCTGCCATTCCGTGGTCGTTGGTGACGGGTTAGGTTTCTCTTTGACTTTGCATTAATCAACAGAGATTGTGTTCCTGCAAGGCAGATCGCGATCACATGGGCATCCTAGTGTCGAGGGTGAGATTTGTTGAGCCCGCGAAATCCCCGTGTGGGAAACTCACGACGAAGGTTTACGAGTCCCCTTGTGAATGGGTTTAGTGGCTTGATAGAGACCCCAATAGAAAGATTCAGAAACCATCCATTAAGCTTCTGGCTTGTCAGGCTCATTACCCCTGGGTCGGAGGTTTGACTCCTGATTTCGCCGGAATCGTAATACGAAAAAGTAGCGGGGGCAGGACTCGAACCTGCGACCTTCGGGTTATGAGCCCGACGAGCTGCCACTTTTATAACCCGGTCGACAGAGTACCAGATTCAAGATTAGTGGGTCACTCCAACTATATAGGAACATTTGCAGGCTTTTGTAGAGAGA
>Ga0247727_10011896_pt1 | contig 15063 bp, 10 predicted proteins | sample WisWelCaveWW1625_FD_202498 | JGI IMG/M metagenome (GOLD analysis project Ga0247727, IMG submission 202498) | Biofilm microbial communities from Wishing Well Cave, Virginia, United States - WW16-25 | ecosystem: Environmental > Aquatic > Deep subsurface > Groundwater > Cave microbial mat | place... | reverse complement strand
TCCCTCAAGAATGAAACACATTTAGAGATCATTCAGCTGAAGGAGCTCACGAACGGAGACATTGTGTTGACGTTGCCGGACACGGTGTTGTTTCGCGCCGGGGAATCCACCCTTCGGCCCGAGGCCCATCCATTCCTGCAGGCGATCGGTGATGTGCTGATTGAGCTGGATCGTCATGTGCGTGTCGAAGGGCATACCGACAATGTACCAATCTCCACGGTGCAATTCCCATCGAACTGGGAACTGTCTGCTACCCGCGCCGTCACGGTGGTACGAACGTTGTCCGAACAGTATGGCGTGCAGGCCAATCATCTCACAGCGGTGGGTCATGCCGATTCTCGTTCCCTCACGGATAATCTGACGCCCGAGCATCGGGCGAAGAACCGCCGGGTCGAGATCGTCGTCCTGGAACCTAAGCCGATCCCAGAGCCGATCGAGACAACGGAGCCGCGCACCGCCCTGGAGCGGTTTGGAACTCCCCCCCCTCCCGACGATATTCCCCTGGCGCCCTAGCCTCCTTCGCCGCTGTCGGAACCGGCCTCCCATCTATCAACGAAGTAATGTCCTCCAGCACTCAGGAACAAGGGTGTGTCGCACATAAAGCGTGAAGCGCACACAAGTCTCGCTCCTCGCGCTTGTCGCGCGCCACTCCACCATCTCGCGACGGCGTCCATGAATAATCCTGGCTAGAGAGGCGGCAATATTTGCCGACTCTTTTCCGCTTAGTGACCGGCGAAGTCTTCGTTTTGATCTGGCACCTCCTTTGCAACCGACATTACCGGAACACAATGAACATCACCGCTTCAGTATCCATGGATATCCGCCGATATTGGATGAGTCAAGGTCCTGGTTTGGTAGCCTGCGGTAGGGAACGCGGGACGACGTTGAGGTCTAAGAATGGAGTTCTCGATCACGGCAGACGAATTCCAACGTTGGAGATTCCCGCTGCGATCGTGGCGTATGTGTCAAAGCTCTAAGTAGTTTCGAGTTTCAAGTTTCAAGTTGTCAGGAACTACCCTCCGAAAACTAGAAACTAGAAACATGAAACCAGAAACTCTGTTCCAGGAAGTTGATCCGTTTTTAATATGCACAAGAAAGGATGATGTCATGCAGATCAAAGAACGCACTGCGACACAAGGAATAATTTTGGACGTGGAGGGAGACTTGACCTATGCCAATCAAGGCGTCTTCAAGGCGGCCGTGGAAAAGGCGAAACAGACTGGCTGTCGGCACCTCATTGTAAATTTGGAGCAGGTGCGATTTGTGGACAGCGCAGGGCTCGGGCTGCTTGTGCTTGTGTCGCAGAGTTTTAAACAGCTGCAGGCCCAGGTCAGTATCCTGAAGCCTCAGAGCTACGTGCGGGAGATCATGAGCCTGGCGAACATTCCAAAGCTGATTCCTATCTTTGAGCGCGAGGAAGACGCGCTCATGGCTCGTGCAGCCTAGGCTGGGTTGTGGGCCACGGAGCATGATGAATTCGAACGCAATGCAACCCACTGGGCAGGCTGCCGATTTGTCTGTACAGCCGGCGCTCGTTGCAACGATCCTCCTCGTGGAGGATGAACCCGTCACCAGGGCGAGTATGGCTGCGCGGCTGACGCGGCTGGGGTACCGAGTTCTTGAGGCCGAGAACGGACGAGTGGGTCTTGACGTGGCCAGGCGTGAACGTCCGGATCTTCTCGTTGTCGATTGGATGATGCCGGAGATGGACGGGCCGACGTTCTGTGAAGCGGTACGCCGTGACCCCTTGCTGAAATCCAGCCAGCTTCTTCTCATGACCGCCCATGATCAGCCGGCACAGATTGCCGAAGGGTTGGTCCGGGGCGCCGACGACTTTCTCAGCAAATCGGCCAGCAAGCAGGAAATCACCGCACGCGTGCTGGCCGGTCTGCGTACCAGCCGGTTGGTTCGTGAGCTGGAAACGACCGGCGATGAACTGAAATCCTCCATGCTGCTGCTTGAGAAGAAACAGGCAGAAACGGAGGCCGATCTCCAGACAGCGGCCACTTTCGTCCAGTCGTTGCTTCCACCGCAAGGGAGTCCCGTTCACGGTATCGCGCTGGCGTGGGAATATCAGCCGTCCTTGACGTTGGGCGGCGATCTATTCGGTGTGATGGCGATCGATGAAGACCATCTCGGCCTCTACATTCTGGATGCGTCAGGACATGGTGTTGCCGCCGCATTGCGCTCGGCCTCACTGATGACGTTTCTCCGAGGAGAGAACATCCTTCAACTGCTCGGGTCGTACGATCCTGAGAAAGTCTTGTTCGAGGCCAACCGGCGGTTTCCCCTGAGTGCCGATGGGGATTATTTCACCCTGTGGGTGGGACAACTTCACTTGCCGACCGGCAGCCTAACCTATGCTTCCGCCGGCCATCCCGGCGCACTGCTCAGCTCGGCTCAGAGTCCTTCTCGATGGCTCACACGTTCATCGTTCCCGCTTGGTTTCGATCCGTCCGCGCGGTTTACAAACGACCGCCTCGGCTTGAAATCGGCAGACCGGCTGTTTTTATTCAGCGACGGGATTTACGAAGTGCCTTCTCCTAGCGGGGAACTCTGGGGCCGCGATCGCTTCCAAGGGGTGATCGATGCGGAGAAACAAACGTCTCTTTCAGCGACAATCGCTGCTTGCTTTTCAAAGGCCCGAGGCTGGCAACAGGCGCATCATTTTCCGGACGATGCGGCGGTCGTGGGGATTGAACTGACTGGTGGCCCGAAAGGGACGTTTAATGGATAAGACGGCGGTGTTGGATCTTCCCGAGGCGTTGAGCCGAGCCGATGGAGATCAGGACTTGTTCCTCACCTTGGCCAGGCTCTTTGTGCAAGAAAGTTCGAAGGAGGCTGCAGCGGCTCGCGCGGCGCTGGGGCGGCAGGACCGAGCGGGTTTGACGGCGGCTGCGCATAAGCTGAAGGGGTCTGTCATGGTGATGTGCGCGCCGCGTCTCTTCGAGAGCACGAAACGATTGGAAGAGTTGGGCCGGCAGGGGGAGTTTGCTGAGGCCTCGCCGGTCTGTGCGGATGTCGAGACACGCTTGGCCGAGGTGCATGCCGCGCTTCGGGAATTGATCGCCGGAGGATTTCCATCATGATCGCCACGACAGGGTCGCATACACGGGCGCGTACGGTGCTCGTCGTTGCCGACAATGCCGATACCCAGACCGTGATTCTGGAGCATGCGAGGGCAAAGGGGCATTCGGTGATTTCCGCTGCGACCCCCGCGCTCGGGTTGTCGACCTTCGACATGACGCAGCCCGATATCGTGATTACGGATCTTTTTCTGCCCGAACAGGAAGGGATCATGCTGGTGAAGCAAATTCGCGAGCGTCGCCCGACCTGCCCCGTCGTACTCCTCACCGACGCAGGCCAGGTCGAATCGACGATGGAAGGGTTACGCGCCGGCGCGCTCGATTATGTGCAGCAGCCGATTCATGAGAACGCATTCGCGCAGGTCCTGCAGCGGGCGATCCAGAGGCTGCCTGCCTCCGTGGATGATGCGCCAGGCGTCGAACGGCTGGAGTACGTGCTTGCCATGGGCTCCGACCCGAGTTTCGTCGAGAGTACGGTGACCTGGCTCATTCAAGGGACGGCCATGGAGCTGATGGAGGCGCGGCAGCTCCATCTTCGAGCCGCGCTGCAAGAACTCGTCATGAACGCGGTCGAGCATGGCTGCCTCGAACTCCGATATCATGACAAGGCCGAGGCCGTGGCGAAAGACCGGTATGACGAGCTGATACGGCAACGCCGACAGTACGCCCGCTTCCGGAACCGCCGGGTCACCATCCGTGCCATCTACGACAAGCGACAACGGATCTTGACATACCAGATTGCCGATGAAGGGAAGGGGTTCAATTGGAAGGCGTACGTGAAATCAGGCGTTGAGGTGTGCCCTCCGGGCGATGCCAGCGGACGAGGCATTTTTCTCGCGCGGTCGTTCTTTCCCGACATCGCGTACAACGACAGGGGAAACGTAGTTATGTTCACGATTCCCCTGGCGTGATGCTGGAGACCTGAGCGTCGAGTTTCTAGTTTCATGTTTCTGGTTTCAGGTTCGACCTCGGAGTTCCAGCAGTCTGAAACGAACAACTAGAAACATGAAACTAGAAACCAGCAACTCCACCGGAGGTCCCATGGACAGCACAAAGCCCGCCCGCTCCAAACTGCGGATTCCCAATGATCCGATGTATCTCTTGCTGCGCGAAGGTTGTATCATCGAATTCAACGCGAAAAAGGCGTCGGGAGAGAAGGTTGACTTGCGGGGGTGCGATCTGCGGGGTCTTGACCTACGAGGGCTGGATGCCGAGGGGTTGGACTTCAGCGACAGTTATTTTCGCCAGTCGGATCTCCGCAGCGTCGATTTTCGCAAAGCGCGGCTTGAAGGCGCCAGCATCAATGCCGCGAAGATTTCAGGCGCCTACTTCCCCGCTGAACTGACCGCCGGTGAAATTGAACTGTCCCTTCTTCACGGCACCCGCCTGCGATACCGCTCTGCGAAATGAAGCGCCCGCAATTTGCCGCGGGGCGCTTCATTTGCGCGAGACTCGCGAGACTTGCGGGAAAAGCGCGACTGGTGAGACGGTTCCAAGTTTCGAGTTTCTGGTTTCAAGTTGTTTGTTTCGAATTGCTGAAATTCCGAGGTCAAACCTGAAACTAGAGACATTAAACTTGAAACACTCCTAGCAACCTCTAACTCAGCACTCAGAACTTCGTTATAATGTGGACGAGGAGCCTGTTCGACATTGAGGCAGAGGAGAACGCCGATGGTCTGTGTGTTCGTTCGACATGGTATCGCGGTTGCGCGAGAGGAGTGGGAGGGCAAGGATGTCGATCGCCCGCTGACGGAGAAGGGCAAGCAGCGAGTCTGTCAAGTGGCTGCTGGACTGCGGCGACTCGATGTGCGTCCGACTGTGATCTATGCAAGTCCTGCGAGACGTGCGGTTGAAACGGCTCAATTGCTGCGCCGCCTGCGGGTTAGTTCATCGCTCATGCAACTGCGCGAAGAACTATTGCCGGGAGCCCCGCCCGCAAAAGTGATCGGCGTGCTGCAGAAACTTCCGCCGGAGTCCTGTGTAATCTGTATCGGTCATGAACCGCAGTTGGGCATGGCCGCGAGTGTCCTCCTGTCAGGGAGGGCCTCTGCGTCGTTCCCCCTGAAGAAGGCCGGGGCCTGTCTGATCGAGCTGCCGATCCCGGCGAAGCCGGGCCGAAGCATCCTTCGTTGGTGGCTGACTCCCGGTCAGTTGCGGGCCATCGGGAAGGGCCATAAGTTGTGAGTTTTAAGTTTTGAGTTGTGAGTTTTGAGTTGGAAGACGAGGAAGAAGAGGTTTTGAGTTGGCCAGACAAGCTGAAAGAGAAGTGCTGAGTTAGTTTCAGACAACTCAGAACCCAGAACTCTAAACTCAGAACTAGGCGAAGCCGTTGACTCAAAACTCAGAACTCAAAACTCAGAACTGCCTTCCTGGGGCGGTCTGCCGGAGATGTCTTTCTGCCGGAGCAGTTTCGTGAGGTAGGTCCGTTGAAGACCGAGCTCTTCGGATGCTCTGGTTTGGTTCCATCCATTTCTGCGCAACGCGTCTTCGATGACCTTCCGACTGTAGGCGTCCATGCTCTCATGGTAGTGACGGGGGGGAGATCCTGTCTCGGCCTCGTCCGTCGAGGGGAACGGTGAATCTGCCAGATGTAAATATGCTGGCTCTATAGTGTCCTCGGGACACAAGATGAGCGCACGCGTTAACACATTTTCCAGTTCACGGATGTTGCCCGGCCACTGATACTGTTGCAACGCCTGCACGGCGCGGTCACTCAGTGCGCAGGGGCGATGAATCCCCATTTTGACCGCGCAATTGAGAAAATGCCGGGCGAGTGCAGGGACATCGTCCATCCGTTCACGCAGAGGCGGGAGTGTCACGGTGATCACCGCGAGCCGGTAGTATAAATCCTCACGAAACGTGCCCTGTTGGATCGCGCGCCTAATGTCTTTGTTCGTGGCCGCGATGAAACGCACATTGGTACGAACCGGCTGGGTTCCGCCCACACGATAGAAGGTCTGATCCTGGATGACCCGCAGCAGGCGGCTTTGCAAAGGGAGCGGCATATCCCCGATTTCATCAAGAAACACCGTTCCCCCTTCTGCCACCTCGATCTTGCCTGGTTCCCGTTTGACCGCCCCGGTGAAGGAGCCCTTTTCATGGCCGAACAGTTCGTTCTCGAGCAGCGGCTCCGGCAAAGCCGCACAATTGACCGCGATGAAAGGTTTCGAGCGGCGTGGGCTCCAACGATGAATGGCGCGGGCCACGACTTCCTTTCCCGTGCCGGTTTCACCGAGCAGGAGGACGGTCACGTCGGACGGTGCCGCCTGTTTGGCGATCGTGAGTTGCGCGGCCATCTTGGCGTTGGCTCCCACGAGGTGATCGTACCGATCGTCGACTTCTTGACGGAGGACGTCGATCTGACGGTGTAACGCCACGCTGGCCAGGGCCTTTTTGACCACGACGGTCAGGTGGTCCGCGCTGAACGGTTTCGTCAGGAAATCGAATGCGCCAAGCTGCATAGCCTGAACAGCGCGTTCGATGGTGCCGAATGCAGTCAGGATGATGATGAGTGGTGTGGTGTAGGTTGTGGCTGCGCTGCTGTCCTCTTCGGCGCGCCGCTCGCTGTGCGAGGCGCCTCTCACCCGTTCCAGGATCTCCAGACCGGACAAGAACGGCAGCTCCAAATCCAGGAGCACGAGATCGAAGTCTCCCTGTTCAATCAGACGCAGCGCATCCTTGCCGTTGTCGGCTGTGACAGGCTCGTGCCCCATCCAGGTGATACGATTCTCAAGTCCGAGAAGAATATCGCGGTCGTCGTCGACGATGAGGATTTTTGCGCGCATCAAAAAGACACTCCTCTCATCCGAAATTCAAAATTCAAAATGTGAAATTCGAAATTGAAGTTCTGAACACCTCGAAATCTCCACCGTCTCGCCCATCCCGCCCTTCCCAGTCCGCCTCCAACTCAGAACCCAGCACCTCTCTCTCATCTTGTCTGCCAACTAATTCCTCATTCCACATTCCGCATTCCTCAGAATCTCACCTTCAACCAGGCCCCAAACTCAGAACTCAGAACTTCTTCACCCGTCCCGCTTTTCTCGCCAGTCTCGCTCGTCCCGCGTTCATTGCGAAGATGCGACAGGCATTGTGAAATAAAAACGACTGCCTGCTCCGGGTGTGCTCTCCACCCAGATGGTTCCTCGATGCATCGTCACCAGGCTTTTGGTAATGAATAGGCCAAGCTGAGCCCCCTGAGCGGTGGGGTTGGCAGAGGGCACTTTCGAAAACTCACGGAAGAGCTTTTCGAGATGGACCGGGTCAATCCCGCAGCCGGTATCTGCGACACAGGTTTGGACAAAGCCCTCGGGAGTCGTCTGGAACTCGACGGTGATGCGGCCGCCAGGCGGCGTGAACTTGCTGGCATTGCCGATGAGATTCCAGAGAATCTGTTCCAGTTTATCGCGGTCCCCCTGCACCGCTGGAAGCCCTTCCGCATGCACGATCTCCAGTGAAATCGTTTTTTCAGCCGCGACGGCGCGTAAATTGTCGGCGACCAGGAGGGCCGTGGTTTCTACGCAGACCGGTGTCAGGCAGAGCGTTTCCTTTTGGCTGTCAAGGCGCGACCAATCGAGCAATTGATTGATGATTCTGGTGAGCCGATTCAGGTTATGTCCGATGCGGGTGAGGTAGGTCAGTTGTTGTTCGCTCACCGGCCCTGCAATGCCGTCGCGCATATTGTCTGCAAAGCTGCGAATCACGGTCATGGGGGTGCGCAATTCATGCGACGCGACAGAGAGAAACAGCGACCTCTGCCGATCGTGTTCCTGGAGGCGCTCATTGGCGGTGGTCAATTCCTGCGTGCGCTCTGCAATACGATGTTCGAGGTGCTGCGTGAGTTCTTCGAGGTGGGCATAGGCTCTGGCGTTGTCGATGGCCGCGGCCACGTGGCCGGCGATTGTCGACAGCATATGGAGATCCTCGTCCGTGCAGGGTTGTGCGCCCCGATCGCCGGCGAGGTATCCGAGTATCTGGCTCTGACTCTGGAGCGGCACCGCGGCGAACGACGTCACCCCAGTGCGGCGAGCCAACTCCAGTATAGGCGGTTGCATGCGATCGGCCACGGTCTCAAGGCTCAGAATGAGCAGGGACTTGCCATGAATCAACAGGTCGGCTTGGAGGCCGCCATCGTTCCGGATCGGCACATTAAGCCGGCGCGCTGCCTCCGCAATGTCCTGCGAGACCCCGGCGATTTGGGCCACATATGCCGTGTCTCGTTCGAGATCCCGCAGCATCAAAAACATCCGCGTAAAGCCCAGATTTGAGATCAGGAGCTGCAGGACGGTGTTGAGAATCTGGTTCAGGTTCAGCGTCCGGGCGATGGACGCGCTGACTTGATGTAACGTGGTCAATTGACCGACTTGGCGTTCGATGGTGGCCATGTTCGCTGCAATGGCGCTGCTCCTTTCCTGTAATGAGCGGGTCATGAGATTGAACATGCTTGTCAGTCGGCCGACTTCGTCGCGGGTGGAAGGTGTGAAGGGCTCAGGCGTGCGGCCCTCAGCCAGTTGCTGAGCCACACCGGCAAGGGTTATCAGCGGCTTCGTGATACGGAGGGTGAGCAGGTAGGCGCCGAGCGCGCCGATGCCGATGATGGAGGCGGTGAGGAGGAGAATATATCTGATCATCGACTCGAGCTCGAATTTCAGGTGCGCGTCGGTCAATCCTATTTGGACGACACCGGACACGAGTGCCGACCGTTTCGGGGATGAGTCGTTGCTTCTTTCCTCCAGCTGAAGAGAGAAGGGAGGCAGAGAGTCCCTTCCTTTTTCCGTTCGCAGCACCGGAATGGCAAAGTCGTACACGATCTCCTCCCACGCAAATCGATTGCCGAGTTTGTTGGAGAGTGCGATCCGTGTCATCTGAGGACGAAGGCTTGACGATTGGGCGAGCTGTTTCGCGATCTGAGGCTCTGGGTACAGTGGATGATCCATGGACCGTACAAGGGTGGCAGAGGATTGGCGTGACCCCTTCGTGCGTCGGGCAAGCACGGTGCCGTCCGATCCGGTAATGACCACGTACACTACATCCTGGACAGCTATGAGGCCCTCCATGAATTTTTGGAGTGTGAGGCGATCTTCCGCCACGAGGCCCGCATATCGGAAATCGTCATTGCGCACCACGCTCGTGAGGAGGATGGTTCCCAGCTGCTGGAGGCTCTCGGCCATGGCCGCTCGCCTCTCTTGGACGTAGTACCAGCTCAGGGCCGAACAGGCGATGGCGAGAATGACGCTGAAAAATAACACGAATTTTGTGCGCAGGCTGGGGATCCCGTACGTGGGTAATGTCACGGGAGCCATGGGTTCCTCCGGCGGATAAGGAGGATTCAATTGCCGGTCCGCATCAATAGGTTTCATCGATGAGACTCATCAGCTCATTTGGAAACGTAATGCCGAGAAACTTCGCGGTCTTGAGATTGACGGTGATCTTGAGTCGCTCGATCGGCACGGGGTTGAGCGGCAGCAGCCGTTCCCCGTCGAGAATGCGCTTCGCGAGCAGTCCGGTTTCCCGTCCGACATCGCCGTAGTTGACGGACATGCTGAGCAACGCTCCCAGGCGTGTGAACTCCGGTGAGAACCCGATCACGGGTATTTGATGTCCGAGCGCCGATTCAAGGATGAAGCGTATGGACTCGTTCGTCAATACCGTGGAGTCCGGTATGAGCCAGAAGGCCTCGACATCCGGGAGCAGCGCGCGCAATTCCCGGGGCACGTCCTTATCGCTCTCGACGGGAAACCCCTTCAATTGAATGTCGGAGTGTGCGGCCTGCTGCGCCGCATCCTTCACCAGAGAGGAGGTCTTGGCGGGATCGTAGAGCGTCCCGATCCGGTGAAGGGTCGGCAGGAACGTCCGCATGATCTTCAGCTGTCGGGCGACGGGGACTTCCAGAAGCGTGCCGGTCATGTTGGCGGCTGTGAGCTGATGTTTCAAAGGGTCCAGAATCATCATGTAGACGATCGGGACATCCACAATTTCTACTTTCGCCGCCAACGCGGCCTTGAGCCCTACAGCGACGACCAGTGACGCATTCGATGCCCGCAGCTTGCGCGCAAGTTTTTTCCCAAGCTCCAGATCGCCTTGCGCATCGTATTCGGTATAGATCGCTCCAATCGGGCCCGTGGTCTTCAAGCCTGCAATCGCCTCGCGATAGGCCGCTATGTCGGAAGACTGCAGGATGGCAATGTCCATCGCCGAGGATTCGGACACACACAGAGCACAGAGGACGAGTAACCAGACGAGTCCCAGCACCGCGCAAACAGTTCGTGAAACGTGAAGCCTGAAGCGTTTCAGATTGCAAGTTTCTAGTTTCATGTTTCTGGTTTCAAGTTGTTCGTTTCGGATTTCTGAAACTCCGATGTCGAACCTGAAATGCCTAAAAGGTTGCTGGTTTCTAGTTTCAGGTTTCATGTTGTCAGAAAACACCCTCCGAAAACTTGAAACTTGAAACTAGCAACTTGAAACGCACGAACGAGATACGCGTCACGCGCCACCGCCTGTCGCGCGGACCGTCCCCAATACATGCAACGCCTTTCCGTCACGATCTCGAATAATCTCACCTGTCCAGACACACCATTGGACGCTGCCGTCCGGTTTCATGACACGGTGTTCAAATATCACGTCGGCGCCGGGTTGATCCATGGCCTGTCGCATCGCGCGCGCCATCGATTCCCGATCCTCCCGATACACGAGCGCCAGCCAGTCGCTCTGTGTGCGGAGGCGCGGTCCATCCGATAGGCCGAGGAATGTGTCGACCTGCGAGGACCAATAGGTGCGATCGGTGTGGAGGTTCCAATTCCATGTGCCTATCTCTGTCGCGGTCAGGGCAAGGTGAAGTTGTTCCGTGAGAGAGCGGAGGTTGTGTTCGATGGACTTGCGCTCGGTGATGTCGGTGTGCGATCCCAAGAGACGAACTCGTCGCCCATCCGGCTCTATGACAAACGAGGCCCGGGCCTCGATCCACCGGTAAGTCCCATCCTTGTGCCGCAGGCGAAATTCTTGTTGGTAATCGCCAACGGGGTGTGCCAGATAGGTCCACACGAACGCAATGGCCTGGTCATGGTCATCGGGATGCAGACGCGTCTCCCATGACTCGAAGGCATCCCTCAGGTCTGTTTCCTCGTAACCAAGCTGGTGTTTCCACTCTCTGGAGAACCAGACATCGTTCGTCTCCGTGTTCCAATCCCACAGCCCCGTGTTGGAGGCCTGGAGAACCTGCTGTAGGTTTTCCTGCGAAGCTCGGAGGGCTGTCTCCACCCGCTTTCGCTCGGTAATGTCGGTGGAGATGCCGCAAGTCGCATAGGGCTTGCCGGTATGGTCGCACAGCGTGAATTTGATCGAGATGTAGGTGTGGAGGCCATCGGAATGGGGCGCGTATTCTTCATATTCCACCGGACTGTTCCGCTCCAACGCCATGATATCGTTGGCGCGAAACGCATCGGCGATGTCCTTGGGGAAAATCTCGTGATCGGTATGACCGATAATCTGATCCGTAGTGAGGTGAAAAAGCTGTTCGAACCGGCGATTGATGAGAAGATACCGGCCGTCGGTGTATTTCACATAGATTACGGCGGTCGTATTGTTGATCATATCTTGCAGGAGTTGCTCGCTCCGGCGAAGCGCATCCTCCGCTTGTTTGCGATCCGTCACGTCTTGGATGGAGCCGGCCATACGAACGAGCTGACCAGCGTCGTCCCAGATCGCTTGGCCTCGGGCGCGGAACCAGCCATACTTTCCTGCTTTGGTGAGGAGCCGGTATTCCACGTCGTAGGGATCACGGCGCTCGATATGGGCGGTCAAGGCAGTGAAGACGCGGTCGGCATCCTCGGGATGAAGCCGGGAAGCCCAGCTCTCCAAGACATCGGGAAATTCCTCATCGGTATAACCCAGCATGGCTTTGACGCGAGGAGACCACCAGACCGGTGAGCGCGGCGAACTCCACGGTTCGTCGGGAAGGACCTGTCCATCCCAGAAGCCGTCATGGGAGCCTTGGATTACCAGCTCCAAGCGTTCTTCGCTGGCGCGCAAGAATCCCTGGATACGCACCTGGTCTGTAATATCTCCGGCCAAGCCGACGATGCGATAGACGATTCCTGAGGAATCGTGGATGGGGAAGGCGCGATCGGAGATCCAGCGGATGGCTCCATCAGGTCGCAGGATACGATACTGCTCATTGTAGGTCCCGACCGCCTGCTTGTGTAGGGCTGCGTCAAGGACGCGGGCCCGATCTTCCGGGTGGATAGCATCGAGCCACGATTGGGGCGAGGCGTAGAGGCTTTCGCAGGATCGCCCCCAGATTTCTTCATAGCCTGAACTGACATAGAGCATTTGTTGTTTCATGGAATCGGTCATCCAAAAGACTTCGCTGATATGTTCCGCCAGCTGGCGAAACCGCTCCTGACTTTCCTCCACCGCCCGTTCGGCCTTTTTGCGTTCAGAAATGTCGCGAATGACGCCGCTATAGTAGGAATTCCCCGTATTTTTCCAGGTGGCCAGGGAGAGTTCGATGGGAAATTCCGTTCCGTCTTTCTTGAGCCCGTGCACCTCAATGACAGACCCCATCACGCGGCCTTTGCCCGTTGACTCTATACGAGCGAGGCCTTGCTCGTGAGCGTGGCGGTAACGTGCCGGCATCAGCAGGGTGAGAGGTTGTCCGATCGCTTCTTCATCGGCGTAGCCGAAGAGCTTGGAAGCAGATCGATTCCAGGAGAGGATCAACCCGCGATGATCGGCCAGCACGATGGCATCGGTGGCCGAATCCACCAGCGAGCGGAAGCGTTCTTCGCTTTGGCTGAGGAGGTGTTCTGTCCGTTCAACCTTCACGGCGAGCTCCTTGACCCCGATGGCGCGACGGAGCGTATGCCGAAGTTCCTCCCGATCATACGGTTTTGTGAGATAGGCATAGGCCCCCTCCGCCAGCGATCCCACGGTGCGATCCCGCTCGATATGGGCGGTCACGATCACGACGGGGAGAGAGGGGTCCAGACGGTGAGACTCTTTCAAGACCTCGATCCCATCGCCGTCCGGCAGGCCCAGGTCCAGTATGATGGCGTTGAAGCGATGGGCGCGAACGAGTTCGATGGCGCCGGCGACAGTGCCGGCAACGGTGACATCGTAGCCATCATGGCGCAGCAAATCCTCTAACCCGATGACAAGGTCCGAATTATCTTCCACGACGAGAACGGAATAAACATTCGTTTGCGAGACCATGGTGACCTCAGGTGCTGGGAAGTGCTGAGTGCTGAGTGCTGAGTTTTCATGAGTCATAAGCTTGCGACGCGTGGTTAGAATGATGCTGTTCAACATTTTGACCAGTTCGCCGCATTCTGCTAGCAGGCTGGCCAGTTCCGGATGGTTGTGCGGCTGAGTTTCCCGAATGAGCCGTAACCAGTAACCGGCCTCTCGAGCCTCTTTCGCAGCAATCGCGAGCTTGGAGATGAAATCTTTACTGCTCTGTCCTCCCAAGGCTTCCTCGACGTTCGCGCCAATGGAGGTCCCAGACCGGAGTAGTTGCCTGGTCAGAACAAGGTTGACGTAATCTTTCTGCTGCCGGCGAATATACCTGACGACTTGCACGGCGAAACGAAAACTCTTGTCCTGCACAATGCTCTGAAAACGCCGTTGTTCCATATCTAGCTCCTGACTCTCAGAAGTTCTGAGTTTTGAGTTCTGGGTTCTGAGTTTTCACTCAGCACTCAGAACTTCACGGTCAGCTTTTCCGGCCAACTCAGCACTCAGCACTCAGCACTTTTAAATCCTCGTCTTCCAACTCAACACTCAACACTCAGCACTTCCCCGTCAGTATCTCACCGTAATCCATCCCATCACCCGGCTGCCGATCTGGTCACCCAAGGGATGTTCCTTGTGTGTGTCGTTCAACGCATTGTAGGCGGAGAATGCCACCTCAGCGTCACGCAGGTAGCCCGCCTCGGCCTTCTCGTGCCAGAACTTGTATGCGACCCGGATGTTGAGGAGGTTGTAGCTGTCGACGCGTTCACTCGGCGGAATGAACCCTCCAAGGGCGGCAAACTGCGTGAATGCAGTGTTCACCGGATAGGTCGCAGCTCCGACGTGATGGTAAAGGATTTCGCCACTGAGACCATTGTCCCATTCCCCTCGAAGCCCGGCATTCCATTTGAATCTTGGCACGCTGCGCCGGGCGTCGGACGTGAATGTTTGCCCGATTTCCTGATAGGAGAAGTTGGCAAATCCAGTGAGCCAACGAGTGGCGAGAAATTCAAATCCGGCCTCGCCACCGTAGATATCAGCACTTCCGCCCTGAATAGGCTGTGGAATGGTAGGAAGAATTAAGTCCGAAAGGTGATTATAGAACACATTCGCACGAACCGAGAGACGGTGCCGAAAGTACCAACCCTGATAGCCGGCTTCATAGGACTCGATCTGTTCTGGACTGAGATTCGTGGAGCCGTGAGTCGCTATAATTGGAGGAGAAGGAATTTGAACTCGCGCATCGTAATAACTCTCAGTTAGCGTTGGGGGACGATAGGCCACGGAGAATCCAAAGCGGAGCGTATGGTCAGGGGCCGGTCTGTACAGCAGGGCAACGCGCGGGCTGACAGTCGCATGGATAAAGGTATTGAGATCGTACCGTGCTCCCGCCACGAGGGTCAGGGTCTGCGTTGCCTTCCATTCATCCTGCACGTAGAATCCCCCCCGATTCTCGTAGTTCGAGGTGTTGTACAGATTGCCCGACACGGTGTTGTAGCGATAGTTAAACCCATTGGTCAGCCGATTGGTCGTTCCGAGATCCAGACTATGCTGAGCCTCAACGTTGTAGGTATCGGCACGGTACCTGAACAGGGAACTGCCATTCTGATCGGTAACGCGAAGGAAGTTTGCGAGTAGTGGCTGCGTGAAAAGGATCACGTTATCGTCCCAGCGATTCCAGAAGGCGCGCAGGAAAAAGTTTGGACGTTCGTAGACTGCATTGGCATAGCCGAGGGCGGGTGTCGACGCGGTG
>Ga0247727_10011895_pt1 | contig 15065 bp, 4 predicted proteins | sample WisWelCaveWW1625_FD_202498 | JGI IMG/M metagenome (GOLD analysis project Ga0247727, IMG submission 202498) | Biofilm microbial communities from Wishing Well Cave, Virginia, United States - WW16-25 | ecosystem: Environmental > Aquatic > Deep subsurface > Groundwater > Cave microbial mat | place... | reverse complement strand
GCTCAGGCCGCCAAGCAGCCGCAGATGACAGAGGATGAGTTTGAGCAATACCTGGCGGAGCAAGGGTTCCTGCGCGAAGCGCCTGCGCCAGTCAACGATCTTTCGCCTTATGAAAACTACCGCCTTATCGAAGTGACCGGTCAACCGACATCGGAAATGATTGTCGAGGAGCGAAGATAAAGGCGGCAGGCGGCGAGGGCTTGCCGACAGATGATCCAAATCTGCATTGAAGGAAAAACTCGGAGGAACTTCATGAAATCGCGCGACCTGATGATAGCGGCGAGAATGTTCAAAACTGCGCTGCTTCTCTCTTTGATCGCTTCGACCTTTGCGCAAACGCCGCCCCGCCCCGACACATTCCGCCCCACTATCCGTGGCACACGCGGAGTGGTCGCGGGTGGCCATCCGCTGGTCGCCGAAGCGGGCCTCAGAATGCTGCATCGCGGCGGCAACGCGATTGACGCGGGCGTGGCCGCGACGCTCGCTGGCTCAGTCATCGAATTTTCGCATTTCGCTTTCGGCGGTGAAGTCCCGGTGATCATCAAGCTGGCGAATAAACCCGTCGTCACGATCAACGGGCAGGGGCAGGCGCCACAACTCGCCACGCGCGAGTTTTTCGAGAAGCGCGCGCCGGCGGAAGGCGACAATGCCGGACGCGGCAATTCAAAGCCCGCGCCGATTCCTTCGACCGGACCGTTGGCGGCGACCGTGCCTGGCGTGCTCGACGCGATGATCGTCGCGCTCGACCGGTTCGGCACGATGAAGTTGGCCGAGGTGATGCAGCCCGCGATTGAACTGGCCGATGCTTTCCCGATTGACGAGCTGCGCGTCAGTTACATCCGCAACACGCGCAAAGTCTTTGAGCAGTGGCCCGCCTCGCGCGCGGTCTTTCTGCCGAACGGTGAGGAGCCGAAGGTCGGCGACCTCTTCGTTCAAAAAGACCTGGCGCGGACGCTGCGCGAACTGGTAGAGGTTGAGAAGAAAAACGCGCGTCGTGGCCGTCACGCCGCGCTCGAAGCCGTGCGCGATTATTTTTATCGCGGCCCGCTGGCTAAGCGTTACTGCGACGCGGTTGAACAAGCTGGAGGGTTGATGCGCGCGAGCGATATGGCTGCGTTCCGCGCGGAGGTTGATCAGCCGGCGAAGGTCAGCTATCGGGGCTACGAAATTTACAAGGCCGGGTTCTGGTCTCAGGGGCCGGCGATGCTCGAAACGCTCAACCTGCTCGAAGGCTACGACCTGAAGGCGATGGGGCACAACTCGCCAGATTACGTCCACACCGTGACCGAAGCCATCAAGCTGGCGTTCGCTGACCGTGACCGCTATTACGGCGATCCGCGATTTGTGAAAGTGCCGGGCGCCGAATTGCTCTCGAAAGATTACGCCGAGATGCGGCGCGCCTTGATTGATCCGAAATCAGCTTCGCTGGAGCAACGACCGGGCGATCCCGTGAACAAAAAATCGTTGGCGCAAATGATCAGCGTCAATTCGCACGAAATCCCCGAAGCCGAGCGCGCGAGCGACACGACCTGCGTCAACGTGATTGACGCCGCAGGGAACGTCTTTTCGGCGACTCCGAGCGGCGCCTGGCTTCCCAGCTTCATCGCCGGCGACACCGGCATCCCGATCTCGTCGCGGATGCAGAGCTTCCTGCTCACACCCAATCACCCGAACGAACTCAAGCCCGGCAAACGTCCGCGCATCACGCTCTCGCCGACGCTGGTGATGAAAGACGGCAGAGCCTACGCTGCGCTCTCGACTCCGGGCGGCGACAATCAGGATCAGGCGCTCGTGCAGGTCTTGCTCAACGTCATCGAGTTCGGAATGAACCCGCAGGAGGCGGTCGAAGCCGCACGTTTCGATTCCGAGCATTTCGTCAGCTCGTTCGCCGATCACAAATTCAATCCCGGAGTGCTCGGCGTCGAGAAACGATTCGGCGCGGCAGTGATTGACGCGTTGAAATCGCGCGGGCACAAGGTCGAAGTCAAGAACGATTTCGCGCCGACCGCCGCGCCGACCATCGTCATCTTCGATCCGAAGAGCAAACTGATTCAGGCCGGGGCTGACGTGCGACGTGGGCGGTATGCGATTGGGTGGTAACAAGGCGGGAACTGCCGCCGGAGGATCGCATTATGGCCGACCGCAACGATCAACAATCGGACGCGCAATCGGGTTTGCTGTTCGGCGATCTCTCGGTCGCCGAGCCGCTCACGCACGCCGAGTCAATCGAGGTTGCGCCCGATGATTCGCTCGAAAAGATTCTGGCCGAGCTGAAAAACAGCCACGCCTGCGGAGCCTGCAAGCCCGGCATGCCGATTGTCTTCGGTGCTGGCCCTCGAACCTCAGAGTTGATGATCATCGGCGAAGGGCCGGGCATTGACGACATTCAATCCGAACAACCATTTCAAGGTCAGGCGGGAATTCTGCTGACGAAGATGCTGGCCGCCATCAACGTCGCGCGGGCGGAATGTTACATCTGCAACGTGATCAAGTGCGTTCCGCCGGGCGAGCGCAAATTCCCGGTCGAAGAGATCGAAGACTGCCGCCCGTTTCTGCTGCGGCAGATTCTGGCGGTCAATCCCCGCATCATCATCGCCTTCGGCGCGCTGGCCGCGCAGACGCTGCTCAGATCGAAGCAGACCATTTCGGAATTGCGCGGTCGCGTCTTCACCCTGCGATTGAATGACCGTGAAGTCCCGGTCGTGCCGACTTTCAATCCGGCCTATCTGCTGCGCGTCGCCGAAAAGAAGCGCGAAGCGTGGGATGATTTGAAATTGGTGCGGGAGTTGTTGAGAAGCTGAGAGGGGGCGAGGGGGCGAGGGGGAGAAAGAGAAGATGTCTCCCGCTCGCCCCTCGCCCCCTCGCCCCCTCGCCCCCTCGCCCCCTCGCTCTCCCACTCTTCGGTTAAGGACTGACCGTGAAGCCATTGGTCTTCGTCGCCGATGCTCCGCCCGGATTGGTCACCGTGACGTTCCGCACGGTGGTGAAGGCGTTCGTCGAAATCGTCACTCGCACATTCAACTGCGTGCTGCTCAGATAGGTGGCGCTGGCCGAGATGCTGCCGCCATTGATCGCCACGGTCGCGCCCTGAACAAAACCTGCGCCGGTGATGACTATGTTCACCGTCGTTCCGCGTTTGCCCGACGCAGGCGAGATGGAATCAATCGTCGGGTCTGCCGTCGGCGGCGCGGGCGCGTTGATTGTCATGCTCTGCGCGACGGTCGAGCTGACTCCGCCTCGGCCGTCGTTCACCGTCAATGCGATCAGATGCGAACCAACCGGCAGCTTCACGTCAACGACCGCGCCGGTTGCGATCACCGTCCCCTGGTCTGTCCACGAGTAGGTCAGCGCGTCGCCGTCGGGATCGGATGAGCCGGAGCCGTCCAGGCGAATAGTCGCTCCGGTGTTGTCCGGCGCCGTCACCGTCGCGGGCAGTGCGTTGGCGACGGCCACCGGCGGTCTGTTCTGCGTGGGCGAAGCGTTGGTCACATTGACGGTGAATGTGTTGCTGGCGCTCGATCCTCCGCGACCGTCGCTGGCGTTGATCGTCAGGTTGAATTGCTGATCGGCGTCGCCCGCCGGCGGTGCGATGCGCAAGACGGCTCGGCGCTGCGCCGCGTTGGCGTTGATCAAAGTCACAAACGATGGCGCGTTGTTCAAACTGAACGTCACCGGATCGCCGTCAGGATCGCTCGCCGTGATCTCGACCTCGACCGCCTGCCCGCGCCTGACCGTCTGGTTCGGGAGGTTGGCGATGACGGGGTAGTAGTTCAGCGCGTTCCAGAACAACCGCGCCGCCGCCCCGCCGGTGTTTTCGTAATACTCCATCCGCAGCAGGCGCTTGCCCGCCGCGACCGGCGCGTCGAAGTCGTAGCGCGTCTCGCCCTGATCGAACCATTTGTCGAGCCTCAGCTCGCCGTCAATGTAAACGCGCACGCCGTCGTCGCTGTAAGCGGTGAAGCGATACAGCCCGCCTTGCAGCGGCACTTCGCGCGTCCATCGCACCGAATAGTTGTCGGCGTTGACGCCGCAGCTCGCGCTCGGACTATCAAAGACCCAGCCGAAATTGATCGAGCCTTGTCCGTCGTCGCGCACCATCACCGGGTTGCCGCTCAAAGTGCGGTTGTTGAAATATTCGCCTCTCCAGCGTTCCGGCGGAACCGTTGCGATGCAGGCGCTCGGCGACGGCTCGTTGACCGTGATGCTGAACGGCGCGCTGGTGGCCGAGCCGCCCTTACCGTCGCCAGCTCCGACCTGCACGTTGTTGAACGCGCCCGATTGCGCCGGAGCCAGCCGCAGCACGGCGGTGCGCTGCGCGGGATTTGCGTTGACGATGCTGGCGAACGACGGAGCGTTGACGAGCGTGAACGTCACGCTGTCGCCGTCGGCATCGGTTGCGCCGAGTGGCAGATCAATCGTCTGGCCTCTGGTCAGCGTTTGATTGCCGATGGTTGAAGTGATCACCGGATTGCGGTTCGACGGTTGCGACGGCCCTGAAGGGGTGAGCTTGCGCACGCGAATGTTTCCGTTGTCGCCGACGTAGACGCTGCCGTCCGGGTCAACTTCGATGCTCAAGGGGTAGTTCAACTGCGCCTGCGGCGCCGGGCCGCCGTCGCCGGTGAAACCCGCGGTGCCGTCGCCGGCTATCGTGGCGATCACGCCGCCGGCGATCCGGCGGATTCGATGGTTGTATTGATCAACGATGTAGACGCTGCCCGCGCCGTCAACCGCGACATCCGACGGGTTGTTCAATTGCGCCGATGCAGCCGCGCCGTGGTCGCCTGCAAATCCGGCGTTGCCGTCGCCGGCGATGGTCGAGATGACTCTGGTGGTTGCGTCAACCTTTCGGATGCGATGGTTGCTGCGGTCGGCGATGAAGAGGTTGCCCGCCGCGTCAAATACAATGCCAGTCGGATTGTTCAGGCTCGTGACGGTTGCCGGCACGTCGTCGCCGCTGTAACCCGCCCCGCCGCTGCCCGCCACCGTCGTGATGATGCCGGTGCCGGGGTTGACGACGCGGATGCGATGGTTGCCGCTGTCGGCGATGTAGACATTGCCCTGCGCGTCAACCAGGACGGCCGTCGGGCGATGCAGCTTCGCTGCCGTAGCCTGTCCGTTGTCACCCTGCGATCCGGCTTGCGCCGTCGTCGAGCCGGCGAAATGATAAATCTTTCCATCAGGCGTGATCCTGCGCACGCGATGGTTGTTCGTGTCGGAGACGTAGATGTTCCCCTGTGCATCGGCGACTGCGCCTCCAGGAGAGCTGAGGGTTGCGTAATTGGCTGGCCCGGCGTCGCCTGAGTTGCCGTTGGCTCCGTTGCCAGCCACGGTGCTGATCCTTCCTTGCGCATCAACCCGGCGGACGACGCGCGATTGAGAGTCAACGATCATCACGCCGTTTGCATCGCGGCGGAGTCCGTTGGCCTGCTTCAACGTGGCTTCAATCGCCGGCCCGCCGTCGCCGCTGAAGCCGTAGATGCCGCTGCCCGCGAAAGTCGAGATGGTGTAAGCCGCCGGAGTGTTTCCGCCGGCAAACGGAGTCACGGTCACGGTGAACGAGGCCATGGCGGTGTTGCCGCGCGAATCGGTGGCGGTGAATTTCACCGTCGTCGTTCCGGCCGGGAAGAGCGAACCCGAAGCTTTGTCGGCGCTCACCTGCACGTTGCCGTCAACGGCGTCGGTCGCCGCCGGCATCGGGTAGTTCACGTTCGCTCCGGCGGACGACGTGGCCGGAGTCGTGATCGGCGCGGGAACGTTCGAGATCGCGGGCGGCGTCGAATCCTTCACCACCACCGGCTGCGCCGTCGTCGAAGTCCTCGCGCCTTTGCTGTCGGTCACCGTGAGCGCGAGGCTGTGAGCGCCGATGGCGAGCGTGACCGTTGCATTCGCGCTGGCGGCGATCTGATTGCCGTTGTCGGTCCACGAAAAGCTGATCTGGTCGCCGTCGGGATCGCTGCCGCTGCCGCTCAGGTTCACTGATGCGCCCGCGGCCGAAGTCGCCTCGATCATGCCGGGCAGGGCCTGGGCGCTTGCCGCCGGCGGTTGATTGCCCGGTTGCGGCTCGTTGACGGTGATGCTGAACGAAGCGCTGGTGGCCGCGCCGCCACGGCCGTCGCTCGCCTGCACTCTGATGTCGTTGAATGCGCCCGATTGCGCCGGCGCAAGATGCAGCGTCGCCGTGCGCTGCGCGGGATTCGCATTCGTGATCGTCGCAAACGACGGAGCGTTGACGAGCGTGAACGTCACGCTGTCGCCGTCGGCATCGGTTGCGCCGAGCGGCAGATCAACCGTCTGGCCTCTGGCCAGCGTTTGATTGCCGATGTTTGACGTGATCACCGGATTGCGATTGGCCGCCCCGCCTCCGCCGGCCGGCGACAGCTTGCGCACGCGCAGGTTGCTGTTGTCGCCGACGTAGACGCTGCCGTCCGAGTCAACTTCGATGCTCAGCGGGTAACTCAATTGCGCCTGCGCTGCCGCGCCGCCGTCGCCGGTGAATCCCGCGTTGCCGTCGCCGGCTATCGTCGAGATGAAGCCGCCGGTGATGCGGCGCACGCGATGGTTGTTCTGATCGGCGATGTAAACGTTGCCCAGAGCATCAACCGCGACGTCCGATGGGTTGTTCAACTGCGCCGATGCGGCCGCGCCGTTGTCGCCTGCAAATCCGGCGTTGCCGTCGCCCGCGATGGTCGTGATGATTTTGCTCGTCGCGCCAACCTTTCGGATGCGGTGGTTGTTGCGGTCGGCGATGAAGAGGTTGCCCGCCGCGTCAATCGCGATGCCGGTCGGATTGTTCAGGCTGACGCTGGTCGCCGGAGCGTCGTCGCCGCTGTAACCCAGGCCGCCGCTGCCCGCCACCGCCGTGATGATGCCAGTGCCGGGGTTGACGACGCGAATCCGATGGTTGCCGCTGTCGGCGATGTAGAGATTGTCCTGCGCATCAACCGCCAGCGCCGTCGGGCGATGCAGCTTCGCCGCCGCCGCCTGGCCGTTGTCGCCCTGCGATCCGGCTTGCACCGTCGCCGAGCCGGCGAAGTGATAGACGCGGCCATCGGGCGTGACTTTGCGCACGCGATGGTTGGTCGTGTCGGAGACGTAGGTGTTGCCTTGCGAATCGGCGGCGGCTCCGCCGATCACGCCGAACGTGGCGTAGATGGCCAGACCGGCGTCGCCCGCATTGCCGTTGCTGCCGTTGCCCGCGAGGGTGCGAATCGTGCCTTGCGCGTCAATCCGGCGAACGACGCGCGATTGTCCGTCAACTATCGTTACGCCGATTGCGTCGCGGTCAATGGCGTTGATCTGTCGCAGCGTGGCTTCGGTCGCCGCGCCGCCGTCGCCGCTGAAGCCGTAATTGCCGTTGCCCGCGAAGGTCGAGATCGTGTAGCTCGACGGCGTGCCGCCTCCGCCTCCGCCGGACTTCGGAGTGACGATGACTTTGAACGAAGCCATCGCGCTGTTGCCGCGCGAATCGGCGGCGGTGAATTTCACCGTGGTAGTTCCGACCGGGAAGAACGAACCCGGCGGTTTGTCGGCCATCACCTGCACGTTGCCGTCAACCGTGTCGGTCGCCGCCGGCATCGGGTAATTCACATTCGCGCCAGTGTCGGTGGCCGCCTGGATGACGATGTCTGCGGGAACGTTGCTGATCGCGGGCGGTGTCGTGTCCTGCACGATGACGGTCTGAGCCGCGCTGCTCGCGCTTGCGCCGCGGCTGTCGGCGGCCATCACGAAGACCGAGTGGCTGCCGATTGAGAGCGTCACCTGCGGATTGGCGATGGCGGCGATCTGCGTCGCGCCGTCAAACCATTTGTAGCTGATCGGGTCTCCGTCGGGATCGGAGGCCGCAGCGAGCAGGCTGATCGAGCGTCCGGCAGCCGAAGTCGCTTCGTATGCCGGGCTGAGCGGGGTGACATTCACCACGGGTGCGCGGTTCACGTCTCTGACCGTGACGATGAATTCGCGGCTGTCGGTCGCATCGCCGTCGTTCACCGAGACGGTGAGGTTGTATGCGCCCGCGTCGCTGAAACCCGGCGCGAGCTGCAGGCTGGCCGTGCCGTTGCCATTGTCGGTGAAGGTCGCAAAGCCGGGTTTGTTGGCGAGGCTGAAGACGAGCGGGTCCTGGTTGCCGTCCGTCGCGGTGAAATCAATCGTCGCCGTCGCGCCTTCGTCAATCGCGCGGTTTGCGACGCCGGCGAGGACCGGATTCTGGTTGGGCATCTGCACGAGCAGGCGCAGCCGATTGTTTTCGGTGTCGGTGAAGACCATCTCGCCGTTGGCCAGCGTGATGATGTTGGCAGTCAACTGAACGTCGTTCGGCGCCGTGCCCGGATTGGGCAGATTCAATTGCGCGCGATTCGCCGGCCCGCCGTCGCCTGAAAACCCGGCCTGCCCTGTCCCGGCAACCACGTTGGTATTGCCGAGCGCGTTTGCCGGCGCGACGATGCGCATGACCTGATTGGCGCCGGCGTTGGTCACAAACACATTGCCTGCCGCATCAACCGTCAGATCGCGCGGACGGTTGATGCCTCCAGTGTGGTTGGCGATGACGGTGAAGGTGTTGCCGTTCGGCGCATCCTGGCGCAGCACGCGGTTGAGTCTGGTGTCGGCGATGTAGAGCCTGCCGTTCGAGCCGAAGGCGATGCCGGTTGCGCCGTTGGTTTGCAGCGGCGCCGGCCCGTCGGACGTTTGAGTTTGAACGCTGGTGACGATTCCGGTCGAAGCGTTGACTTTGCGAATCAGGTTGTTGCCCTGATCGGCGATGTAGAGGTTGCCCGTCGCGTCAACCGCGACATCGGTCGGGAAGATCACCGCCGCATTGGCCGGGCCGTTTTCGCCGATGCTGCCTGCGGGAGGCTGATCGTTGCGGCCCACGACGTCTTTGATGTAGCCGGGCGGCACGACGACCCTCGCGTTGCCGCCATTCGGAAAGATCGTTACGTCGCCGGGCGAAGTGTTGAGGAACCGAATGTGGCCGCTGCGCCGTCCGCTGAGCGATCCGGGGGGCCGCACCAATGCGCCGTACTGCGAATCAACTAGGTAGACGCCGTTCGGTGTGACGGCCAGCCCCTGTGGCGAGGCGAAGACGGCGGTCGAGATGCGCTCGTCCGGAACCGGGTCGCCGGCCCGGTGATTGAGCGTGACGATCTGGCCGGGCTGCGCGGTGATCGCCCAGGGCGTCGAGCCGAAGAGCGTGACCGGCGCCGGGCCGCGATTGACGAAGCGAAGGCGGCTGACCGGGTTCGCTCCGGTGTCGGCAATGAAAAGGTTTCCGCTGGCGTCGGCGGCGACTCCGGTCGGCGCAGCCAGCTCCGAAATCGTCGCCGGGATGTGGTCGTAAGGCGCATCAACGCCGCTGCCGGCGACGGAGTTGATCTGCGCCGGGCCGATGTTCGTTCCGGCGACGTTCACCGCGCCGCCCGTCAGGTTGACGTAACGGACTCGCTTGAAGGTCAGGTCGGGAAAATAGACGCCGTTCGCATCGGCGGCGAAGGTGATGGTTACGAACTGAGTGCTGCCCGGCAAATTCAAGCTGGCCGAGAGCGCCGGGCCGCCGTCCCCGCAATTCGGGGTCGTGTTCTGATCGCAAGCCGCTCCCTGGCTGTTGCCGGCCAGACGGGTTATCGCGCCGCCGGCTGAGACGCGGATGATCTGCTGCAGATTGCCCAGCGCCACGTAAACGCTGCCCGCTGGGCCGAGCGCGATGCCCGTCGGGAATTCCAGTTGTGAAACCAGAGAGGTGATGACGCCCGCCGGATCCACTTTTCGCACCGCGCCGGGATTGTTGCGGTTGTCGCCGCCTTCGGCGATCAAGAGATTGCCGCCGCCGTCAATCGCCAGTCCCATCGGCTGGGTTATTTTTGCCTGCGTCGCCGGCCCATTGTCGCCGTTGCCGATCGGCAGGTTTGCGCCGCCGGCGTAAATCGTCTCGATCCCGTTCCCCGCCGGATCGAGCTTGTAAACGACGCGAGTCCCGCCGATCGCCGTCACCCCGATGTAGAAAAGCTCGCGCGCCGAATTGATCGCCAGCCCGCGGAAATCGGGGCGGCCCACGTTGTAAACGGTCTTGATCGTGCCGGGCGCAACCGTCTGATTGAAGATGGTGTAATTCTGCGCGCCGGTGTTGACCACGCGGATTGCGCCGGCCAGCGGGGCGGCCATAAAAACCGCGTTGCCCGCCGGATCAACGGCAAGTCCCGTGACCAGCGAAAGGTCAGCCTCGCGCAGAACGCTGCTGTCAGCCGAGGGGCCGCCGCCGGCGATCAGATTGATGCTGTTCGGTTGAATCGTCGCCCCGGCTATGGTGACCGGATGGCCGGTGGGGTTGACGAACCTGAGCAGGCTCGTCCCGTTGATTTCATCCACGACGTAAAAGCCGCGCCCCTGCGGATCGAGCGCGACGGCTGAAGGCTTCACCATCGGCGCGCTTTTGACCGGAGCGTTGCTGCTGAACCCGCCGCCCGCGATGGTCGAGATGATCGTCCGCGAGCCGATGCCTCCCTGCGCCGCCCGCAGCGGCGTCGAATGAACAGCCGCGCGCAAAAGCGTCGCCAGACAGATGAACGAGAGCGCGACGGCAATGAAAAAACCTTTTCGTTTTGCCGGACTGGTCAAACGCGATTGGGAGCGTGAAACAGGCCTTTCCTTCTGCGTTGACTTCGAGCAGATCATTGATGACTTCTCCTGATGCGGGCGATTCAAAAGGACAAATTACAGGACTACCTGAAAGGACGACCCGAAGGACATCTCAGCGGTTTATCGAACTTCGCCGGCGGGGCGGCTTCGATTCGACAAATGACGGGGATAAACGGTGATCGGGAATTGGAATTGGGGCAGGGGAGTTGTTAATAAAGAACGATCCTTGTGGCTTCGGCGGGGTCGTGAGGTTCGCCACAGCGGGCGTAATTCAACCCGAAACCATTTGCTAAGTCAAGTTTTGTTTCCTGATGGAGATGCGCGGGCGGGCTGTGACAAGGAATTGAATAACCGCCCTTCGTGCGTCCGGAATTTTTCTCAGCCGCTTGATCCATTCTTCGAGTTCGACCACACTACCCGCCGCCAGGTCATTCAGAGAATCAAACGCAAAGAGAGAGGAGTCGTTCATGTCGCGGGCGACGCCCTGAAACAATGCAAATGTGGAACAGACTTTAGTCTGTTCAGAATGCGAACAGACTAAAGTCTGTTCCACATTTGCGGAGGAGCGATAACAGCCCATGCCAGTCACTTTGGCCGAACATTGCGATCGCCTCGCCACCGCCATCAAAGACAACCGCGTCGTCCCCTTCTTCGGCGCGGGCGTGAACCTGTGCGGCCGTCCGCAGGGAACGCTCTGGCAGCGCGGCCAATATCTTCCCAGCGGCGGTGAGCTGTCCAACCATCTGGCGGAGAAATTCAAATATCCCGGCGACGACAAATGGGATTTGCTGCGCGTCTCGCAATACATTGCAACGACCGAAGGAACCGGCCCGCTTTACCAGGAGCTGCGCCAGCTCTTCAACGCCGCCTATCCGCCGACGTCGCTGCACGATTTCTTCGCGTCCATCCCGGCCTACCTGCGAATCAAAGGCGCGCCTTCGAACCATCTGCTGATCGTGACCACGAACTATGATGATTTGATGGAACGCGCGTTTGAAGCCGCAGGCGAGCAATTCGACGTGGTGACTTACGAAGCGGAAGACAGGATGAACCGCGGGCGATTTTGGCACTGGCCGCCCAAAGGCGAAGCGAAGCTGATCGAAAAGCCGAACAAATATCGCGGCCTATCGCTCGACGAACGCTCCGTGATCTTGAAGATTCACGGCGCGATTGACCGCGCCAACCCGATGCGCGACAGCTTCGTCATCACCGAAGACCATTACATTGACTACCTGACCCGCACCGACATCTCGAACCTGATTCCGGTCACACTGGCGCAGAAGCTGAGCCAGAGCCATTTCCTGTTTCTCGGCTACAGCCTGCGCGATTGGAATATGCGCGCGATCCTGCACCGCATCTGGGGCGAGCAGCGGCTCACCTTCAACTCCTGGGCGATTCAGTTGAACGCGCAGCCGCTGGACCAAAGATTCTGGGACAAACGCAACGTCGAAATCTTCGACCTCTCGCTGGAAGATTACATTCACGAACTGAAAGTGCGTCTATAACGAAATGGAGGGCGAGATGAATCAATCCGCACTGCCTGCCGCTCCCTACAAAGGTCTGATCCCTTACGCCGAAGAAGACGCGCCGTTCTTTTTCGGGCGCGACCCGGACAAAGAGATCATCACCGCCAATCTGATAGCGCGGCGGCTGACGCTGCTCTACGGCCCAAGCGGTGTAGGCAAAAGCTCTGTCCTGCGCGCCGGCGTGGAGCATCAACTGCTCGAACAGGCGCGGCAGAACCTGGCCAAGCGCGGCACGCCCGAATTCGCCGTCGTCGTTTTCAACCAGTGGCGCGACGACCCCAGAGTCTATCTGGAGCTGGAGGTTCTCAAATCAGTCGCCAGCGCCTTCAATGGTCAGCCGCCGGATTCCGGACAGATGCCCAGCGATTTCGTGGAGATGTTACGCATCAACACGGAGCGCGTAGGCGGGCGGTTGCTCATCATCCTCGATCAGTTCGAGGAGTATTTCCTTTATCACGCTCAAGAGGACGGCCCCGGCACGTTCGCCGCCGAATTCCCGCGCGTCATCAACGACCCCGATCTTCCGATCAGCTTTCTGATCTCGATCCGCGAAGATGCGCTGGCGAAGCTGGACAAGTTCGAGGGGCGCATCCCGCGCCTGTTCGACAACTACCTGCGCGTTGAACACCTGGACCGCGAAGCCGCCCGCGAGGCCATCGAAAGACCGATTGAGAAATACAACCAACTCCACGCGGCAAAAGACCAACCGATCGGCATCGAGCCGGCGTTGGTTGATGCGGTGCTGGATCAAGTCAAAACCGGCCAGGTCGTGATCGGCGAGGCCGGACGGGGCGTGATCGGCGGCGAAGAGGATGAAGCGCAGATCGAAACACCTTTCCTGCAACTGGTGATGACGCGACTGTGGCAGGAAGAGACTGGCGCCGGTTCGCGCGTGCTCAGGCTGGAAACGCTCGACCGGCTCGGCGGCGCGGAGCAAATCGTCAAAACACATCTGGACGAAGTGATGAGCGGACTGTCGGCGGAAGAGCAGGCCGTAGCCGCAAAAATCTTCCCGTACCTGGTCACACGCTCGCGCACCAAGATCGCGTATCCGGTCTTCGATCTGGCCGGCGGCGAAAGCGGCATCGAAGAGAGACCGCTCACCGCCGTGCTGAAAAAGCTCTCCGGCGAAGAGCGCATCGCCGGCGAACAAGCGCGCATCTTGCGCCCCATCGCGCCGCCGATAGACCGGCCGGGCGAAATGCGCTACGAGATTTTTCACGACGTGCTGGCTCCGGCGATTCTGAGTTGGCGCGCGAAATACGTCGAAGAACAGAAGCGCGTCGAGACCGAAAGACAATTGGAGCTTGAAGCGCGGGAAAGAGAGAGGGCCGAACGGCAGTTGGCGCGCGAGCAGAAGCTGGTGCGGCGGCAGCGATGGCTGCTGGCAGTGATGGCAATACTGCTGGCGGCAATGATTGGCGTGACGACTTATGCGTTTGGTCAGCGTGCTAAAGCTACACGCGCGCAAGCGGACGCAGAGAAGCAGAAGGTGGAAGCCGTGGCGCAAAAGAATCGAGCCGAAGAAGCTCTGACCGTAGCTGCCACCGAGCGAGATAAAGCCAAGAGTGCATTCGAGGGGGAAGCTAAGCAGCGAAAAGAAGCTGATTCACAACGCGATGCTGCTGATAGGGCAAAAGCCGAAGCAAACCGGCAACGGCTGGCTGCTGTGAAAGCAAAAGCCACCGCCGAAGAGCAGAGAACAATCGCCCAGTCGCGCGAGTTGGCGGCGAGCGCGATTGCCGAGTCGCAGTTCAACCCGGAGTTGGGCGTGTTGTTGGCGACTGAGGCCGTGAAGGTGAAGCACACCCCACAGGCCGAAGAAGCCTTCAGGCAGGCGATGATAGCGCTGCCGTCGCGTGCAGTATTGCGCGGGCACACAGGTTATGTGCATAGCGCGGCATTCAGTCCGGACGGCAAGCTCATCGTTACGGCAAGTCGTGACGGGACAGCGCGAGTTTGGGACGCGAGCACGGGGCAGAGCCTGAGGGAACTGCGCAGGCACACAAATGTTGTGCGGAGCGCGGCGTTCAGTTTCGACGGCAAGTTGATCGTCACGGCAAGCAATGACGGGACAACGCGGGTGTGGGATGCGAGCACGGGGCAGAGCCTGAGGGAACTGCGCGGGCACACAAGCTATGTGTCGAGCGCAGCGTTCAGTCCCGACGGCAAGTTGATCGTCACGGCGAGCGGTGATGAGACGGCGCGAGTGTGGGATGCGAGCACGGGGCAGAGCCTGAGGGAACTGGGGCACACAGATGCTGTGTCGAGCGCGGCGTTCAGCCCCAACGGCAAATTGATCGTCACGACGAGCAATGATAGGACGGCGCGGGTTTGGGATGCAGGCACTGGTCAGAGCCTGAGAGAACTGCACGGGCACACAGGTGCTGTGCTGAGCGCGGCGTTCAGTCCCGACGGCAAGTTGATCGTCACGGTGAGCAGTGACGGGACGGCGCGGGTCTGGGACGCGGGCACGGGGCAGAGCCTGAGGGAACTGCGCGGGCACACAGGTGCTGTGCTGAGCGCGGCGTTCAGTCCCGACGGCAAGCTCATCGTCACGGCGAGCCATGACAGGACGGCGCGGGTCTGGGACGCGGGCACGGGACAGAGCCTGAAGGAACTGCGCGGACACACAAGTGCTGTGCTGAGCGCGGCGTTCAGTCCCGACGGCAAGCTCATCGTCACGGCGAGCGGTGACGGGACGGCGCGGGTCTGGGACGCGGGCACGGGGCAGAGCCTGAGGGAACTGCGCGGGCACACAGATGCTGTGCTGAGCGCGGCGTTCAGTCCCGACGGCAAGCTGATCGTCACGGCGGGCGGTGACAGGACGGCGCGGGTCTGGGACGCGGGCACCGGGCAGAGCCTGAGGGAGCTGCGCGGGCACACAGGTGCTGTGCTGAGCGCGGCGTT
>Ga0247727_10011894_pt1 | contig 15065 bp, 16 predicted proteins | sample WisWelCaveWW1625_FD_202498 | JGI IMG/M metagenome (GOLD analysis project Ga0247727, IMG submission 202498) | Biofilm microbial communities from Wishing Well Cave, Virginia, United States - WW16-25 | ecosystem: Environmental > Aquatic > Deep subsurface > Groundwater > Cave microbial mat | place... | reverse complement strand
TCTAGCTCGACGCCACCAGGGGATCAATTCCACTCCGGGAACGTCCCCTCGGCGCGTAGCGCCTCGAGGCGCGCCTTGAGCCCAGCCAGGAACGCTTCCTTCTCGCCCAGCCTCTCGAGCGGCTCCCCGACGAACACGTCGCAGAAGAAGGGCACCGGCAGGAAGGCGCCCTTCGGCAGCGCCTTGCCGAGGCCGTGAAGGAACACGGGCACGATGGACACGCCGGGATGCCGCAGCGACAGGTGGAAGATGCCGCTCTTCATCTCCTTGAAGCGCTCCGGCTCGCCACGGGTGCCCTCGGGAAAGAAGATGACGATGCTCCCGGCCTCGAGCGCGGCCGAGATAGAGGCGAGCGGGTCCTCTCCGGCCCCGCGTCCGCCCCGGGTCACCGGGATGATCCCGATCAGGTTCCGCGAGAACCAGGCGAGCGGCCCGCTCTTCAGGAAGTAGTCGGCGGCGGCGACGGGACGGACGCGGTCGAGCAGGCGGGCCGGGAAGAGCGACATCAGCGCCACGGTGTCGAGGTGGCTGTTGTGGTTGGCCACGACCAGCGCCGGCCCCTGTTTCGGCAAGCGTTCCGCGTGGCGCACGTTGAAGCCGGTCACGACCAGCAGAAACGGCCGCACCACGAGCGCGAAGAAGAGGCGCTTGGGCGACATCGTCAGAAATGCAAATACCGCAGGAAGTGGAAGAAGAGCGGCGCGGTGAAGGTCAGGCTGTTCACGCGATCGAGCACGCCGCCGTGGCCGGGGATGCTCGAGCCCGAGTCCTTGACGCCGATGTCGCGCTTGATCGCGGAGACCGAGACGTCGCCCAGGAAACCGGCGAGCGGCAGGAAGAACCCCGCGACGAACGATTCGTTGCGCGTGAGCGGCGTGAGCTGCGGCGCGAGGAAGTACACGAGCACGAAGCTCGTGGCCATGCCGCCGAGCAGCCCCTCGTAGGTCTTGTTCGGGCTGACGGTCGGCATCACCTTGTGGCGGCCGAAGAGCTTGCCCCAGGTGTACTGCGCGACGTCGTTGAACTGGGTCACGAGAACCAGGAACAGCACTAGGCTCGCGCCCGCGGTGCCGCCCTTCTCCGGGAGCTGCAGCAGGTAGGCGATGTGGCTGAGCGTGAAGACGGTCGTCATCAGGCCCCAGTGGAGCGTGCCCGCCGCCCGCAGGAAGCCCTCGGTCTGGCCGTGCAGCACCATCCGCACCGGGATCAGGATGAACATGTAGACAGGGATGAAGATGATGAACATCCCGTACCAGTCGATCCAAACCCACAGGTACTGGAGCGGCACGGCCAGGTAGACCCAGAGCAGCACCCCGCGGTCGGCCCGGCGCGTGGGGATGAGCGACAGGTACTCCTTGAGAGCCAGGAAGCTCAGGAAGGCCAGGAACAGGAGCGACACGGCTCGGCTCAGCAGGATCGCCAGCATGAAGACGCCGGCCATCAACCACCACGAGCGGATGCGGGCGTTGAGCTCGGTGAAGTCCTTCTCGGGCTTCACCCGCGCTAGGACGGCGCCGAGCACTGTGGCGATCGCCAGCAGGCCGATGACGCCGACGAAGACGTACAGCAGCGGTCCCTTTGGAATCCGCTCGAGCAGCTCGTTCACGCCTTGGCCGCCCGGAGTGCCCGCGCCGCGCGATTCCACACGGTCACGAGCAGAAGCGCGAGGATCGCGCCTTGGGCCGGGAGCAGCCAGGCTCCCGGCTTCACCCCGAGGCCGAGCAGGAGCGCGATCAGCCCGAAGGCGAAGGCGCGGTCGCTCTTCCCCATCGGTCCGTCGTAGCGGCGGCTGGCGCCGATCGTTTGCCCGAGCACGCCGGCCAGCTCGCTGAGCGCCGCCAGCACCACGATGCCCACGACGAGCCGCGCGTCGAACCCCGGCACGAGCGCGAGCGGCAGGTAGAGCGCGGTGTCCGACACCACGTCGCCGAGCTCGTTGAGCAGCGCCCCGAGCTTCGACTTCTGGCCGTGCTCGCGGGCCAGCATCCCGTCGATGGCGTTCAGCGCCATGCGCGCGAAGAGCGCGGCGGGAAGCAGCAGCAGCGCTCCGCGTGAGCCGCGCGAGACCGCGAGCGCGATCCCGACGAGGATCGACAACACCGCTGCGGCGACGGTCACGGCGTTCGCGGTCACGCCCGTACCGGCCAGCGCGCGAGTGAGCGGCCGCAGCAGGCCCTGGAACGCCGGCTTCAGGTCGTAGATCGACGCCACCGCCGACAGGCTAGACACCCTGTCCACTCCGGTCAAACGAGCCGTTCTTGGCCCCTGCCTACGGCCATCGTCTCCGCGTCGGCGCCGGCGCCGGCCGCATCCCCGAGGACCGCGAGCGGCTCAGCCGGGCCGCGGCCATGCTGCGGCGTGGGCCGCTCGGGTTCGGCGGAGGCGTGCTCGGGGCGATCGAGGATCGCATCGAGGCAGCCCCGAACGAGGGCCCGTTGAGCGCCGAGACCCGGGGCCAGTTCCTTTCGATCTTCGCCGAGGCCAGCTCGCTCCTCGACACGCTCTGACAGCCCGCCTGCGCGCGCTGGTCCGGCGCGCCGTCGGAGTGCTGACATATACTCGGTGCATCTCAACCACATCCAGCGGCTTGGAGAGCTCTCGGGCTCGCCATGAGCCGATCGACCCAGGAGGTCCCGTGAGCCACGAAACAACGACCCGGACGCGGACGCTGATCCTTGTGCCGGCCATGATCACACTCGCCGTTACCTTGCTCCGTCTCGTCGGAGAGCTACAGGGCTGGTCGGAGACCCTCTTCAACCGCGCGGCCGGGGGCGGCGGTGCCATCGTCGGGATCGCGTGGCTCGTGCCCGTGTTTGGCGCCTGGTTCGGCTGGAAGCTCACGCGCGCGGGGTCGGGACCGGGGGGAATCGGCCGCGCGCTCGGGCTCACGCTGCTGGCGCTCGTGCTGGTTCCGGCGCTGGGCTTCCTCGCGGACAAGGCAGGAATCGAGCAGCAGAGTTTCACGATCTTCGGCATCTTGGTGGCGGGCTCGATCGCGGCGCTCTTCCTCGGCTTGCGCGCCTGGCCCGCGCTCGGCCGGACATTGTTGAGCTACGGTCTCGCCGCCCGCATCCCGGTAGTGCTGGTCATGCTCGCCGCCATCCTCGGCAACTGGGGCACCCACTACGACGTGGCGCCGCCCAACTTCCCGGAGATGAGCCCGGTTGCGAGGTGGCTCGCCATCGGCCTGCTGCCGCAGCTCACGTTCTGGATCGCCTACACCGTGGTCGTGGGTGCGCTCTTCGGCATCGCGGCCGCGGCGGTCGCCCGCCGCAAGCCCGCGGCGGCCTGAGCGCCGCGCCGACCGGCGAAAGCTCCCGCCTCAGCCGGCCGCGGCGAGCGGCCAGGGGCGGGCTAGAAGCCATTGCTCCATGCGACGCCGATCGACGGCAGGATCGTGAACCACCTCTCGCTGCCACGGGCCAAGCTGATGTTGCCGGCCGCGTCGCGAGTCCGGTAGTAGTCGTATCCGAACACGTTACTGTGGTTCGTCAAGTTCACGACCTCGACGAAGAACTGCCACTTTTTCCATTTCTTTGTCGCGCGCACGTCGAATCGGAAATAGCTCGGGAGTCGGCTCGCGTAGATCTTCAGCGGCCGCACGGCGGAATCCGGCCTCCCGCCCTGAGCTCCTGGGAAAGACGAGGATCCGGTCCTCGTTCGTCTCGGGGAAGACGTCCGGGGTGTTCTTCCAGTTGCGGTAGACCGGGCGCAGGCCCGATCCGTTCTTCCGATACCCCTCGATGCGCAGGAGCGAGCCGTCGGCGAAGGCCTGCTCCAGTCCGGCGGTCCATTGCTCCGAGAGCTCGGACGGGAAGTAGCGGCCTTCGTCGTTCAGCACCGCGACGTCATCGATGCCCTGGATCTGCCGGTACCGGCCCCAGCCGAGACGCAGCGTTCGGCCGCCGCCCAGTTCGAGCGCGGCGCCGGTCCGCGGGCTCAGCTCTCGGTCTCCGGTATGAGACGCCTGGTCGTAGCGGCCGCCGATCTCGAGCGTCAACGGGTCGGCCACGCGCCACCGACTGGACAGGTAGAAACCGAGCCGCAAACCGCTCTTCTCGAAGCGTGTGTTCGTGGTCAGGGGATAGACGCCGGCCGCGTCGAGGCTGGGATCGTTCGGATCCTGCCCGACCACGCCCGAAGAGCGGTCGGTGTTGCGCAGTCGGCGGGCGTCGATTCCCGCACTGAGGTTGAAGGCCGGGGAGAGGCGGAACGTCCAATCCTGCTTGGCGCCCAGGACCGAGTAGTCGCGGACATTCGTCAGCGAATAGAGCGGCCGGTCGAGGTCGACGTACTGCTCGAAGCCGTCGCGTGACCGCGTGACGAGTCCTGCGGAGAGCTGAGTCCTTACCGTCGTCTTGCTTCCCAGGGACGAGTCCAGATTGGTCCAAACGTACGAGTTTCCGTAGTGGTTGCGCGCTTTCTCGCGCGTCCTGAGCGAGTCCAGAAAGCCCGTCTGAGCCGACGCATCGAACGTGTACCGGTCACTGGCGTGCAGCACGTCGAACGTCAGCACGTTGCGGGGACCCAGTGTCCTCTGGAGCTTCGCGAAGACGTCGTGGTATCGCGGCGAGGGAAGACCGTTCTGGTTGATGAGGCTGAACACGAGGTCCATGTATCCGCTGCGCGCCGAGACGAGCCAGGAGCCCTTGCCGTCCCACAACGGTCCGCGACCCATCGCACGAGCGTTCAGGAAGCTCAGCCCCGCGCTGTAGCGCGCGCGGTCCGACTCCGGGGTTCGTGAGCTGATGTTGAAGACGCCGCTCCGCTTGTTTCCGTACTGCGCGGGGAAGCCGCCCGTCAGCAGCTCCACGCCCTCGATCGTCTGGGTGTCGACGATGCTGATGGCGCCCTCGTTGAAGTCCTTCAGGTGGTAGGGTTCGTAGAGCTCCAGGCCGTCGAGCAGGATGAGCGTCTCGTCGTGCCGGCCGCCGCGGATGGAGAAATGAGCCGAGTAGTCCCCCGACGAGAGCCCGGGTAGGCGATTCACGGTACGGAAGATGTCCTCCCCGAGCTGAGGCACGGACTCGATGTCCTCCCGCGACATCGTCTGGCTGAAGGTCGAGCCCGTGTCCATGAAGGAGAACGCACCGGGGGTCACGGTGATCTCCTCGAGCAGGACGATGATGCGTCGCATCTGGAGCGGGAGGCTCACCACCCCTCCCGGCTCCACCCGCACGTTCTGCCGCACGAGCGGCTCGTACCCGACTCGACTGACCCGGAGCGTATAGCTGCCCGGTGGGATCCCGGAGAGCACGAAACGCCCCTCCCGATCCGTCCTCGCCCGAGGGTCGAGGCTCGTCAACCCGACTTCCGCCTGAGCCACCGGCGCCTGAGACTCGGCATCGAGGATCCGGCCGTCGACGGAGCCATTGACCTCGCCCGCAACCAGCGCCGTGGCGGCCGCCCACGCACCCACCACGACGACGACGCGCGCTGCGACTTTGCGAGCTACTAGGTTCATGTTCTCCTCCTGACTCGGGAGGCTACGCGGAGGAAGGTGAAGGGACGATGAACGCCGCTTGATTGCGCCCTGTGCCGTGTTCATCCCGCGTTAAGGTTGGCGGGCTCGCGCGCCAGCCCACGGCGGCCCGGGCCCTGAGGGCGCGGTCCGACGGAGGCTCTCGTCAGCCGGCCGCGACGAGCGGCCAGGGGCGGCTCAAGTAGTCGGCGAGCAGCAGGAACACCAGGATCACGAAGAAGGCGAGGCTCGAGGCGATCACGAGGTGGGTCAGCCGCTCGCTGTAGCGGGCGTGCATGAAGTAGAGCACGACCAGCGTCGCCTTGGTGATCGCGACGCCGAGCGCAACCACCAGGTTGAAGGGGCCGAAGTCGTGGCCGGCCACCTGGACGGTGATCACCGTCAGCGCGCAGAGTGCCAGGAACACCGCCAGGTACACTTTCCAGGAGACGACGTGCCCCCGCGGATGTGTCGGCTGGCTCTCGGGGGCAAGCTGCTCGGACATGCTAGTGCGACCCGATCAGGTAAAGCAGCGGGAACAGGAAGATCCACACGATGTCGACGAAGTGCCAGTAGAGCCCGACGAGCTCCACGGGTGTGTGGTACTCGGGGCTGTAACGGCCCCGCCAGGACCAGTAGGCGATCAGGAGCAGGATCGGGATGCCGATGATCATGTGCAGCGCGTGGAGCCCGGTCATCCCGAAGTAGAGCGAGAAGAAGATCTGCGCGTGGCCCGCCGCCGGGCCCGCCAGGTGGAGCGCCGAGGCGTCGAAGCGCTCGCCGGGCACGAGGCACCCGGCGTGAGAGCCGTCCCCGAAGCAGGGCCGGATCTTGTCTCCGTACTCGAAGTACTTGACGCCCAGGAACACCGAGCCGAGCAGGATCGTGGCGAGGATGAAGCCCACCACGCGGTTCTTCTTGCCCGTCGCCGCCGAGTAGACGCCCATCGCCATCGTCAGGCTCGAGCCGATCAGCACCAGCGTGTTGAAAAATCCGATCTTCCAGCTCAGGTGGTGGCTGCCCGCGGAGAAGGCGTCCGGGTATTGGGTCCGGTAGACGGTGTACGTCGCGAACAGGCCGCCGAAGAACAGCACCTCCTGCGCGATGAACACCCACATCCCGAGCGAGGAGGCCGCGCGCTGCTGCTCGAGGCTCGTGAAGTGGTGCTGGAGTGCGGGGTGGTGCTCCGCGCCCCCGTGGGCCGCGAGCTCAGACACGGGCGGCCTCCTTGGGCGGGCTCGCGTAGTCGTACGGCTCCTCGGTCACGACCGGGATCAGGTCGAAGTTGTGGGTGGTGGGTGGTGACTGCGTCGTCCACTCGAGGCCCTTGGCGCCCCAAGGGTTGTCGCCCGCCGGCTCGCCGCGGAAGACCGAGTGGGTGAGGTACGAGAACGGGAAGAGGTAGCCGAAGCCCAGGATCGTGGCACCGGCCGTCGACAGCACGTTCAGGATCTGGAACTCCTCGGGGTACGCGTGGTAGCGGCGCGGCATGCCCAGGTAGCCGAGCACGAACTGCGGGAAGAACGTGAGGTTGAAGCCGACGAAGACCAGCAGCGAGGAGACCTTGCCCCACGCCTCCACGTACTTGCGGCCGGTGATCTTGGGCCACCAGAAGTGCAGGCCCCCCAGGTAGCCCATGATCGCGCCGCCCACCATGATGTAGTGGAAGTGCGCCACCACGAAGTAGGTGTCGGTGAGGTGGACGTCGACCCCGAGGCTGGCCAGGAACAGCCCGGTCAGCCCGCCGATGAGGAACAGGCCGATGAAGCAGAACACGTAGATCATCGGCGTGTCCCATTTCACCGAGCCACGGTAGAGGGTGGCGGTCCAGTTGAAGGTCTTGATCGCGGAGGGCACGGCGACCAGGAAGGAGAGGGCCGAGAAGACCATCGCCGAGTAGACCGACATCCCCGACACGAACAAGTGGTGGGCCCAGACCAGGAAGCCGAGCGCGGCGATTGCCAGGCTCGACATCGCGATGAAGCTGTAGCCGAAGATGCGCTTGCGGGAGAAGCAGGTGACGATCTCGCTGATCACGCCCATCGAGGGCAGGATCATGATGTAGACGGCGGGGTGCGAATAGAACCAGAACAGGTGCTGGAACAGGATCGGGTCGCCGCCGCGGTTCGGGTCGAAGAAGCCGAAATGGAAGATCCGCTCGAGCGCCACCAGCAGGATCGTGATCGCGATCACCGGCGTTCCGAGCACCTGGATGATCGAGGTCGCGTAGTGAGCCCACACGAACAGCGGCAGCCGGAACCAGCTGAGCCCTGGCGCGCGCATCTTGTGGATCGTCACGATGAAGTTGAGGCCGGTCAGGATCGAGGAGAAGCCGGCGATGAAGATGCCGATCGCGGCGAGCTCGACGTTGCTTTCGGAGAGAGCGGTGCTGTAGGGCGTGTAGAAGGTCCAGCCCGTGTCGAGGCCGCCCGTGACGAGCGCCCACATCGTGAGCGCGGCACCGACCACGTAGATGTACCAGCTCAGCAGGTTGATGCGCGGGAAGGCCAGGTCCTTGGCCCCGATCATGAGCGGGATCAGGAAATTGCCGAGCGTCGCCGGGATCGACGGGATCAGGAAGAAGAAGACCATCACGACGCCGTGCCCGGTGAAGGCTTTGTTGTAGGCCTCGGCCGACATCTGGCTGCCGTCAGGCACCAGCAGGTTGAAGCGCACGATGCCCGCGTAGAGGCTGCCGATCGCGAACATGAACGTGATCGACACCAGGTACAAAAGGCCGATCCGCTTGTGGTCGGTCGTGAGCAGCCAGGACTTCAAGTCCCAGCCGGCCTTCAGGTAGTGCTCCTCGGGGAGCGTCTGGCGCTCGCTCGTCATCGGCTCTCCGCTCCGCCCGCTCGGGCCCGCGCGGGCGCCCGGCCTGGGGCCGGCGCCGCCTCGGACGGGACCCGAAGCGACTCGATGTAGGCGATGAGGGAGATCAGCTGCTCCTCGCTCACCTGGCCCTGGTAGGTCGGCATCACGGGCTGATAGCCCGCGGCCAGCTTGGCCGCGGGGCTCAGGATCGACTCGCGCACGTACGCCGCGTCCGCCACCACTCGCTCCCCGCTCGCCAGGCTGACGGACCGGCCGAAGGAGCCGTGCAGCACCGGGCCGCGGGCGGCGTCGTCCGGGCGATGGCAGGTGATGCAGTTGAGCTCGCTGAACAGCTTCTCCCCGGCCAGCACAGGCGACTCCGGCGCCGGCCCGCCCGCGAGCCAGACCTGGTACTCCTCGGGCTCCATCACCACCACCCGCCCGATCATGCGCGAGTGCTCGGTCCCGCAGTACTCGGCGCAGAACAGGTGGTAGCTCCCGGTCTTCGTCGCCCGGAACCACGCCATGTTGTAGCGGCCCGGCACCGCGTCCTTCTTGATGCGGAAGGCGGGCACGAAGAAGCTGTGGATCGTGTCCTCGGAGGTGATCACGAGCTTCACCGCGCGGCCCACCGGCACGTGCAGCTCGCCGATCTCGCGCTGCCCCGTGGGGTGCTGCAGCTTCCACATCCAACGCTTGCCCACGACGCTCACGCTCATCGCGTCGTCGGGCGGACGGTGGAGGTGGAAGAAGAGCTTGGCGCCCCACACGAACATCGCGATCATCAGCAGCAACGGGACGATCGTCCACGTCAGCTCGAGTACCAGCGAGCCGTGGATTTCGGCCGGCCGGTCGTCCTCGGACCGGCGGCGGTAGCGGATCGCGAAGTAGAAGAGAGCGATCCAGATCCCGAGCGCGACGAGGCCCGTGACCCCGAGGATGAAGAGGAATAGCGCGTCCACCTCTCCGGCCACGGAAGACGCGCGCGCGGGCGCCAGGGGGAATGCGGGGCTCATCGTGCTACACGTGTCACGGCCGGCCCGGCCGTGGACGGTGCTTGCGGCTGGCAGTGAGGATGAAGGCGCCCAGGCCCAGTACGGTGAGCGCCCCCAAGAGCCGCACCAGGTTCAGGATGGAGGCGCTGTAGCGGCCCGCCTGTGGGTCGTACTGGTAGCAGTAGAGCAGCAGCTGGTCCAGGGCGTTGCCGATCCTGCCCCGGGCCGCATCCACGAGCGCGAGCCGGAGGTCCTTGGGGGCGTACTCGACGCCGAACAGGTAGTGGGAGATCTGCCCCTCGCGGGTCAGCACCAGCAGGCCCGCGGGGTGGGCGAACTGCTTCGTGGCCTCGTCCCAGACGTAGCGGAAGCCGACGGCTCGCGTGAGCGCGTCGACCGATTCCTTGGGGCCGGTGAGGAAGTGCCAGCCCGCGTGCGCGCCGGGCCGCCGGTAGCGCGCCAGGTAGGCTTTCTTCTTGGCGGCGGCGAGCGCGGGTGCTTCCGTGGGGTCGAAGCTCACGGTGACGACCTCGAACTCCTGCCCCGGGACGAACGAGAGCACCTCGAGCGCGGCCGCCAGGCCATTGAGGCTGATCGTGCAGAGCATCGGGCACTCGTAGTAGACGAGGCTCAGCACGACCGGCCTCTTCCCGAAGTAGTCACGGAGCCTCACGCTCCTGCCCGTCTCGTCCATGAACGGGAGGTCGAGCGGGACGCTCTCACCGAGCTGCTGCTCGAAGCCGATCTGCTGCAGCACCCCCGGGGTGGCGGGCCGCGGCGGGGGCACGGCGCCCATCTGGGCCGCGGCGAGCGCGGGCAGAAGGGCGAGAAGAAGCACGAGTCTGCCCCGGTGTGTCACTTCGCGCCCCCAACGTCGGCCGGCGCCTCGAACTTCGGCAGGCCGCGCTCGGCTGCGATTTTCATCGCCTCGCCGATCGGGATGCGGGCAATGCCCTTGTCCTTTTCGATCCAGCCGTAGCTCGTGAGCAGCGCGTCTTCCTGCGCCCGGAACTCGGCGAGCGCACGCGGCTCCGATTCGAGGAGCTTGGGGAAGCTCAGGGCCGGCTCGCTCATCTCGGTCTTCACCACCTCGGCCGGGGGTGGCTGGGCATCGCTCTCGAGCCTCGCGAGCAAGAGGTACAGCGGCACGACGCCGAGTGCCGTCAGGAACATGGCCCCTAGGATGGCGAGACCGGCCCGGTAGCTGCCGCCCGCATGAGCGTCGGTCTTCTCGTAGCCGCCGTGCTCGTGCTTCATGCCGGGTGCCCCTCCGCCCGGGCCGCGGCGAGCTCGCGCAGCTCGGGCTCGCCCAATGGCAAGAGCGAAGCCCGAAGCGCCTGGCGCGCGAAGAGGGACAGCCACAGGCCGCCGAGGCCGAGCGCCGCCGCGAAGTCCATCCAATGGACCCGCAGCGGCACATGCCCCTCGCCGTGAGACGAGAGGTCCGGGCCGATCAGCCAGAAGAGATCGGCGAGCTGCATCAGCAGCATCAGGGCCGCCACCGCCGCGAGCGCACGCGCGTTGCGCTTGAGCGACCGCGACAGCAGCAGCGCGAACGGCAGCGCGAAGTGGAAGAGCAGCAGCACGCTGGCGAGCGTCAGCCAGCCGCCGTGCATGCGGTTGCGGTAGAACGGCGTCTCCTCGCTGACGTTGCCCGACCAGATGATCAGGAACTGCGAGAAGTTCACGTAGCCCCACAGCATCGTGAACGCGAGCAGCAGCTTGCCGAGGTCGTGCACGGTGACCGGCTGGAGCGCCGCCTTGAACGGCTCCTCGGCCGAGAGCCGGGACAGGAGCACGATCGTGAACGAGAGCGCGGAGAGCGCCGCGGCGACGATGTAGAGCACCCCGTACATGGTCGAGAACCAGTGCGGGGCGAGCGACATGCCCCAGTCCACCGCGGCGAACGTGGCGGTGAGGAAGAGCAGCACGAGTCCCAGCGCCGAGAGGCCGCGCAGCTGACCGGCTCGAGACGCGAGCGCTCCCGCGTCCTGCTTGCGGGACCAGGAGCTGAGGCGCCAGGCGAGCAGGCCCCAGACGCTGAAGTACAGGACGGCGCGGATCGTGAAGAATGGCACGTTCAGGTAGGAGGCCTTCGCCTGCAGCAACGCGTCCGCCGCGACCCGCTCGGGCTCAGCCCAGATGTAGAGCGAGGAGGCCCCGAGCACGATCGGGACGAAGGCCAGGCCCAGAGCCGGCAGGGTGCGCGCCGCCGCCTCGTGGAGGCGCCGCGGCACGATCCCCCACAGGCCGCCGGTGAGATGGCTGAGCATCGCGAGTCCCAGGCTGCCCACGGCGACCATGACCCAGAACAGGAACCCGAACAGGTACGACCGGAAGAACTGGGCGCGGTCTGTCAGGAGACCCGCGGCAAGGGCCGGCAGGAACACTCCGCCCACGGCCAGGCCGGCATTCTGAAGCCGCTCGAGCACGGCGCTGCGCGCCCCTCCGCTCATGGGTGGTGCTCCTGCGCGGGGGCGGGGGCCACGCTCGTCTCGAGCTCGGCGCGCTTGTCGCTCGGCACGGCGGAGGCGGGCGCGTACTGGCTGAATTGCAGCACCCGGACGTAGGCGGCGATCGCCCAGCGGTCCTTGGGCGGGATCTGGGCCGCGTAGTCGGACATCGCGCCAAAGCCACTCGCGATCACGTCGTAGAAGTAGCCGATCGGCATCTGCCTGAGACGGTCGACGTGGAAGGAGCTCGGCTTCTTGAATCCCCGCTGCACGATCATGCCGTCGCCGCGGCCGGTGCGACCGTGGCAGGGCGCGCAGAAGACCTGGTATTGCGAGTGGCCGCGCGCGAGCAGCTCCGGCGTCACCTGGACGGGGATCTCGGTCACGAAGGCGCCCCCGGTCTTGCCGGTGTAGAGAGCCGTGTCCTCGCGTAGCGTTCCGCGCGCGACGGTGCCTTCGACGAGCGGCCGCGCCGAGCGCTTGTCGGCGAAGATCTCGCTGCCGCGCAGCGGCCGGTACTTGGGCTGGTCGTGCATGTCCTGCCGGCAGGACGCTGCTGTGAGCGCGAGGAGGGCGATGGCCAGGAGCCGGGGACCGGACGCCCGGAGGGAAGGGAACGCGCTCACGCAACGGGCACTGCTGGAGCGACGACGCTGCCCGGAACGGAGCTCGAGCGATCCCCAAAAACCCCTCGGGACCTGACCCACGAACGTCCCTCGGGGTGGCATCCCTCGGGGTGACATCACGGCGCCACCTCGGAGACCTCGGAAGCCCCGAGCCGGCGCAGCAGCTCGCGGGTCTTCTGGAGGTCGAAGAGCGGGTCGCGTGACTCGATGCACAGGAAGAAGCGGTCGCGGCTCGCGGTCGCGAAGCTCTTCACGTTGAACACCGGGTGGTAGGGCTGCGGGAAGCCGTTCAGCAGCAGCATCCCGAAGACCGTCGCGATGGCGGCGCCGAGCACGGTCGTCTCGAAGGTGGGGATCACGAAGGCCGGCCACGAGAAGAACGGGCGGCCGCCGACGTTCATCGGGTACTCGACGACCGACGACCAGTACTGCAGGCCCCAGCCCCCCGCCATGCCGAGGAGGCCGCCGGTGAGCGCGAGCTTGGGCACGTGGGTCTCGTGCAGGTGCAGTGCGTCGAGCACCTCCTCCATCGGGTAGGGCGTGTAGGCGTCGACCTTGCGGTAGCCGGCGGAATGGACCGCCTCGGCGGCCTTCACGATCTCGTCCGGAGCGTGGAACTCGGCGAGGAGGCCGTAAAGCGCGGAGCTCATGCCTTGCCCTCATCGGGCTGCGCCGCCGGCACGAGGGTGCGCATCTCGAAGATCGAGATCGTGGGCAGGAAGCGGATGAACAGGAAGAACAGCGTCAGGAACAGGCCGATCGTCCCGATGAACATCGACCAGTCGAAGGGCGTGCCGCGGTAATTGCCCCAGGACGAGGGCAGGAAGTCGCGGTGCAGGCTCGTCACGATGATCACGAAGCGCTCGAGCCACATCCCCACGCTCACCACCAGCGAGACGATGAACAGGTACACGACGTTCGTGCGCAGGCTCTTCCACCAGAGCGTGTTGATCACGACCACGTTGCAGAAGATGAGCGCCCAGTAGCTCCAGGCGTACGGCCCGGTCATGCGGTTCCAGATCATGAAGCGCTCGTAGCCGTTGCCGCTGTACCAGGCCATGAAGGCTTCCATCAGGTAGCCGTAGGCCACGATCAGCGACGTCGCGAGCATGACCTTGGCCATGTTCTCGGCGTGCCGCAGCGTGATGAAGTCCTCGAGCCCGTAGGCCTTCCGGAGCGGAATCGCGAGCGTCAGCACCATCGCAAAGCCCGCGTAGATCGCGCCGGCCACGAAGTACGGGGGGAAGATCGTGGCGTGCCAGCCGGGGATCACGCCCGTCGCGAAGTCGAAGCTCACCACGGTGTGCACGGAGAGCACGAGCGGGGTCGAGAGCCCGGCCAGGATCAGGTAGGCCATCTCGTAGTTGGCCCAGTGCCGCGCCGAGCCGCGCCAGCCCACGGCGAAGAAGCCGTAGACGATCTTGACGGCCCGGTTCGTGGCGCGGTCGCGCAGCGTCGCGAGGTCGGGGATCAGGCCCACGTACCAGAACAGCAACGACACGGTGGCGTAGGTCGACACCGCGAACACGTCCCAGATCAGGGGACTGCGGAAGTTGGGCCACAAGCCCATCGTGTTCGGGTACGGGAACAGCCAGTAGAAGCCGACCCAGGGGCGTCCCATGTGCAGGATCGGGTAGATACCCGCGCAGGCCACGGCGAACAGCGTCATCGCCTCGGCGAAGCGGTTGATCGAGGTGCGCCACTGCTGGCGCAGCAGCAGCAGGATCGCCGAGATCAGCGTTCCCGCGTGGCCGATCCCGATCCACCAGACGAAGTTGATGATGTCGAAGCCCCAGCCGACGGGAACGTTGACGCCCCAGATCCCGACCCCCTTGACCAGCAGGTAGCTCACGGTGGCGAGCAACATCATCAACAGCGAGAACGCGATCCCGAACCCGAAGAACCAGCCGACCGGCGTCTTCTTCGTGAGGACGATGCTCGAAATCTTGTCGGTGACGCTCGCGAACGTGTGCCCCGGACCGATGACCGGGTGCTGGCTAGCCATGCCGCGGCCCTTCGACGCTGGCCCCCGGGATTTCCGGGTTCGGGTTGCGCACGGCCGCGAGGTAGGTCGTGCGCGGCCTCGTCTGGAGCTCGGTGAGCAGCCCGTAGCTCCGCTCGCTCGCCTTCAGCTTCGACACGCGGCTCTCGGGGTCGTTGACGTCGCCGAACACGATCGCCTGCGCCGGGCAGGCCGCCTCGCAGGCCGTCACGACGTCGCCGTCGCGCATCTCGCGGCCCTCGTTCTTCGCGTCGATGCGGGCCCGGCTGATGCGCTGCACGCAGTAGGTGCACTTCTCCATCACCCCGCGCGAGCGCACCGTGACCTCGGGGTTGCGCAGCATCTTGAAGCTGGGGGTCTCCCAGTCCTGGTAGAGCAGGAAGTTGAAGCGCCGCACCTTGTAGGGGCAGTTGTTGGAGCAGTAGCGCGTCCCCACGCAGCGGTTGTAGACCATCTCGTTGAGGCCCTCTTCGCTGTGCACCGTGGCCGCCACCGGGCAGACCACCTCGCAAGGGGCGTTCTCGCAGTGCATGCAGAGGACTGGCTGGTGGTACGTCTCCGGGCTCTCGGGCGGGCCCTGGTAGTAGCGGTCGACGCGGATCCAGTGCATCTCGCGGCCGCGGCCGACCTGGTCCTTCCCCACCACCGGGATGTTGTTCTCGGACTGGCAGGCGGTCACGCAGGCGTTGCAGCCCACGCAGGAGCTCATGTCGA
>Ga0247727_10011893_pt1 | contig 15066 bp, 10 predicted proteins | sample WisWelCaveWW1625_FD_202498 | JGI IMG/M metagenome (GOLD analysis project Ga0247727, IMG submission 202498) | Biofilm microbial communities from Wishing Well Cave, Virginia, United States - WW16-25 | ecosystem: Environmental > Aquatic > Deep subsurface > Groundwater > Cave microbial mat | place... | reverse complement strand
GATCGTCATCTTCAACTACGGGTTGGCGGCCTCGGCCACCTCCCCGGATACCGCGCCCCCGACGGGCAACGTCGGCTATTCGGACGGCGTCATTCAATTCATCAACTGGTATCCGATTCTGGTTCCATATCGGATCGGGCAGGGCTGGCTTGCGGTAGGTGAGGGGATGGCGGATGACTTGCCCGCCGATCCGATTTTTGCCGACATCGCGGAGTATCAACTCAGCGTCACCGCGCCCGAAAATGTGACGGTGGCGAGCGGCGGCTTTCTGGCCCGCGCCGCCGGGCGTTCGAAGTTTGCAGTGCGCAATGCCCGCACCATCGCCTTTGCCGCTAGTGATCGTTATGAGTCGCTCATCCAAATCGAAGGCGGCGTCAACATCACTTCATATTATTTGCCGGAACACGCCGAGGCTGGCAGGGCCGCCCTGATCGCCGCCGCCCAATCGCTCGGCTTGTTCAGTGACCGCTTTGGCGCCTATCCGTTCTCCTCGCTCGTCATTGCTGAGAATGGCTATTCGGGTTCAACGACGGCGGGTGGATTGATTCTACACACCGGGCGCGGTTATGCAGACTTCTCCGGCCACCCCGACTCGCTATTGGTAGCGCAGGCGGCGCAAAGCGTGGCCCGATTCTGGTGGGGGCAGGTCGTGGCCGGCGACTCGTTTGAGGAACCCTGGCTTAACGAAGCACTGCCCTTGTATTCTGAGTTGATCTTTTATGGGGAGTTTTATCCTGAGCTTGAGGGGTGGTATTGGCAATCACGCGTGGACTATTGGAGACCGGAGGGGACGATTGATCGCCCGGTGGCGCAGTTCCCCGACACGGAAACGTATTTGCGCAACCTGCCCCGGCGCGGCGCGCTCTTTCTGCGTGACCTGCGCGACGCCGTGGGCGACGAGGCCTTCTTTGCGTTTTTGCGGGATTACTATCGCAACGGCTCGTATCGCACCCTCACCAGCGATGATTTTTTCCGCGCCCTTCGTCGCCACACGGATGCCGACATTGACTCCGTGTTGGCCGACTACTTCACGGGCCGTATCATGCCCACGCCCGCGCCTTCGTCCACTCCCGCTCCCACCGACACCCCCATCGGCGCGCCGACGCCCACCATTCACGTCGTGCAGTCTGGCGAGAATTTGACCGTCGTCGCCGGACAGTACGGCGTGACGGTGGGTGCCATCGTGCAGGCCAATCAACTGGCCGATGCCAACTCAATTTTTGTGGGACAGAGGCTGGTGATACCGGTCGTTGCTCCGTAAGACCCATGCTACAGCGCTGCAAACACGTCCCGGAGTTTGGCGCTTTCCAAAATGCGCGGCCTCGGGCGGCCATCGTCATCCGGCCAGCGGATAAGGCGAATCTCGCCGTCGGCGATTTCGATACCGGTGATGTCGCCGTCGAAGAAACTGCAACAGCCGGTGTTGAAGTAGCACGGCTTCTCCATCGGGGTGGTGCCTTCCTCGCCCGGCATCTGCCGCTCTTGCGACAGCACCCACTCCAGTTCAGCGGCGAGCAGGCTGACCTTTTCGCGCAACTGTGGATCATTCGGGTTGGCCGCCAGCGCCGCCTGCCATTTTTTCAATTCGTCTCTGATCTTCGCGGCATGCAAGCGCGAAAGGAACACCGGGCGGTGCGTATGGCCTACGATGAGGATCAACTTTTCCTGTTGGGCCGCCCAGGTGTACATGGCCCGATTGTGCTGATCCCGCAACTGCCAGCTTTTAGCCGGGGTGTTCAGCGAAATGCCTAGGAAGCGCTGAAATGGCCGCCACCCATACCTGACCAGCGGCTTGGAGAGGAAGGCAAAGCGATCGCTATCCGCCGTTCCCTGATGGCCGTGAGCCAGAAACAATACCCCCAATTCCTGTCCGCCTTCCATCACTTTGAGGCGCAGGGCCTCGCGAACTTTCAGCGGCGGCCCGCCGTAAATCCGATCCAGATGCTGTCGCACCAGATCGGGGTAGCTCCAATCGTCGTCGTGGTTGCCCCAGAAGCGCAAATAGCGGCCCTGACGGTGGAACGGCGCTTCGAGTTTGAGCGTGTAATCGTAAGCGTCCAAAACGGGCTTGGCCCGCTCCTCCCAAAGCTCCTCCACATCCCCGAGGGTGATCAGGGTGTGGCCCATCTGGAAGTAGTAGGCCAGGGCGGCGTTGTAGGTTTGCTCGGCGACTTGAAAGTCGTCGGCGCGATTCCGCGCTCCCTTATGATGATCGGAGAAGATAATGAACTGCGCCGAGGCGAGGTCAATGGATCGTGTGCTGTCCGTCTCTTCTGCTTTGATCGCCTCCTTCAACGTTTGGCTCAAAGCCTTGCCGATCTGCTCGACATCAGTCATGAGAGACTCCTTTTTAGTTGCTTGCGCTCGGCGTCATTTGCCGGGCGCTCATTTTCTGAGCGCTCCAGCCGATAGCCGCTCCATAGAGCATATTCAGAATGAAGGTTGCCACCGGCATCACCGGCCCGATGTTGAGGCCCCAGAAGCCCCGGCCGGTGAGGGGGAACAACACCAGCATCATCACCAGCCAGTCAAAGACCATGAACACCATGCCGGTGATCGGATTCCAGGGCCGCATGATCCGCCCATACAAGGCCCCAATCACGCCGCCGAGGAGAATGTGGACGAGGAGGCCCAGCCAGAAGGCGGTTGTGGGGAAACGAACCGGGTCAATGATGAACTCGGCCATGTATTTCATGTCCATCGGTTCGGGCAGCCAACCGAGGAGGCGGCCGGCCACGTTCACGGCGGTCGTAAAGGCAACGGCGATCAAACCGGCGAGGAATCCTGTTTTGAGTCGATCCATGTCTCACCTCAAATTACTTGAACCATTGAGTCATTGCAGGAAGGCTTCGATTTTGGCGATGGCTGAGGCAATGGCGGCGGACGGCAGGAGAATGTGCCCGGCATCCGGGATGGTGTCAATGCGAGCCCAATGGTTGGCGAACATCTGGCGCAACTTTTTAATCTCCCGCCCGGCGTTCGGCACAAACCGATCTTGCTCTCCCATCAGAATTAAGAGCGGCTGTTGAATCCTGGTCAGGTCGGGACCGAAGTCGCGGTTGACTTGCCACATCGTCCGGGCGGCGATGATGTTTTTATCGCCGTTGCGGGAGGCGGCAAAAGCAGGATGGTTCCAGCCGTCGCCGACCGGGCCGCAAGAGAGGGCAATGGTGAGCGGCGACGTGAGACGATAGAGCGGCCCCGGTGTGAGGCGAGACAGAGTCGCCACCCATTTCAGAGCCGTCCAGCGCAAGATGGTAAAGGTGCAGGTCAGAGCCACCCGGCGCACGGGCAGGTTGTGCGATGTCGCCAGTTGGGCGGCCATAATCGTGCCGATGGACTGGCCCGTCACGTCAATTTGCTCCCGGCCCTCCGCTTTGATAGCCGCGGCCATTTCGGCGACCAAGGCTTCCAGTGTGGGTTGATTTTCGGCGCTGAAGTCTACGACGATGACTTCGCGCTTCCGGGCGAGAGGGATGAGGACCGGCTCGACACTGCCAACCGAACCGTCCAGGCCGGGGATGGCAAAGAGGGGCGGGGCCTCGGTGGGCGGGCTGAGGCGGACCAGGCGGATCATTCGATCACCGGTTGAATAGCCCGCGCAGGATCACAAAGATCGCGACCAGCACTGCCAGCAACAACAACAGCGACGGCCAGTAATTCTTCGGCGGCAGGTCTGGCAGATCGATCCGGCCGGTGCGTTGGTAAATTGTTTCGAGAACCTGCGCCCCGGTCAGAGAGCGATCCTTCACGAAAACAAAGTGGACGACCCAGAACCATTTCAGCAAACGAAACGTCGGCCCCATAGCCTGCTCCCACGATCCGAACCGCGAGCGGCCACCCCCCAGGTCTTCCACAAAATAAGTGTGGCGCGCGAAGAAGCCGGGCAGGGCCGTCACTTCCCACGTCACTTTGCGATTCTGTTCCACTTCGACAATGGTGGCCAGGCCGGGCAGTTTGTAGAGATACCACCACCGGATCGGCTCAAAGGCCCACACCAATGGCTGGCCGAGAGTCAGATCGCGATTCCGAACCCAGAACATGCACGGGTTCCAACGCGGCCAGCTATCGGCGTGAGTGAAACATTCCCACAAGACGTCGGCGGGAATGTTGACTTCGACACTGCCGGCGACGGGTGTCATGTCGCTGGATTGTTCGAGGGCTTGGGTGGTGTAAAGGGTCATTTTTGATCTATAAGGGCGGAGAGAGACGGCCCACCGGGCCATCTCTACTGAGTCGCCTCCAAATGTTTCAGGATTAGCGGATAGACATCCCGCGAAGCATTCTTGCCGAAGATGCAGTCAATGTGCCCATAGCGCGGAATGAGGTAGCGGCTGTAGAGCTTTTTGCCATTCTTCTCGCACAGCCATTCGTAGGTGTGGCGCGTGCTGTCCGGGACCCAGGTTTCGTTCTCCGCGCCGTGAATGAAGGCGATGGGGATCGCCATCCGTTCGGGGTGGGGCAGATAAACGTCCTGGCCTTTGTGGTTGACGATCTTCCCGGCGCGCGTCATCACCCCCAGGTGCTCGAAGTTGCTGATGGACGCCACCCCGAACAACTCGTGCAGGTTGTCGTGGGTGAGGGCGTTCAACTGATCGTGCTCGTACAACGGCGCGTACAGGAATGAGATCCGATGGCACACCGGGCTGTCGCACCGTTCTTCCTTCGGAACCGGGTATGCCTCCAACGCCTTGTTGAACAACTGATCGAGCCAGTTGGCGTTGGCGTCGGTATACATGGTGAGTGACTCGACGCCGAGGTTTTTGAGGAAAGTCTCAAGATGCAAGCCCGACTTGAGTTTGGTGGCCGGGGCCACCGACAGATGCGAACCGACCTGAGAACACACTGCCGAACGCACCCCCTGCAGCCCGGCCAGCATCGCCATGTTGAAAGTGATGGCCCCATAACAATGCACCACGGCCTGAATGCTGGCCGTCCCGGTCACGTCGAGGACTTTCCTCACAGCGGCCGGCCAGTCGTAGACGGCCACATCGTCGGCGGTGTATTGGGTGGTGGCGTAGGGCAATTCAATGCTGGAGCGATAATCCAACAACCAGACATCGTAACCATGCGCGCTCAAATACTCGGTTAGATTGGTCTCGATCAGATCGGTCGAGAAAGCCAGGCTGGAAACCCCCAGCCCGTGCGCCAACAACACCGGCCCTTTCCTGCCGCCCTGATAACGGGTGAGCCGCAATTGCGCGCCGTCGTCGGTCTTGAAGTAGTGGATCTCCGGCGGACCGAGGCGCAGCGGCCGTTTCTTGCGTGGCGGCGCTTCGGGATTGAAAATCGTCTCCCGGCCAAAGACGCCACCATACGTGTCAAACAGTTCACCGGCGAAGAAGCGGCCAAAGCGGGTCAGCGTCGCCAACCGATGCTGCATGGAGTCGGCGTTCGTCGCCTGCATCGTCCGCATCTGTTGTTGCAGGTCTTTAGGCAGAATCTTCAGGATGCCCTTGCCCACCACCGGGCCGCTCTCATTCCCGCCTTCGTAGACGGTGATATACAACGTGGTGGTGTCAGCCCAAATGTCGAAGCCGCGATCATTGTGAACGATCTTGCGCCCGTCAAAGTAATAAACCTTGCCCTCTTCCGACATCAACCTCATCTTGTAGCGCATCAACTTCGTGTCAGGCAGGTTCGGGTCTTTGACGAAGAGATAAAACTCGCCGGCAGTTGCCGTCAGCGCCTCGGAAGACAGGGCTGGGGCAGTGACGGTGCCGAACAGTCTGGCTTTGTGATCCGGATTCTTCATCATCGTCTCGACGTCGTCCGACTCGATGGTGACGATGAAGCGAAACAGCGATCCGTCTTCTTTGCCCCGTTTGGCCCCAACCTCAAAATCATCTTTGACTTTGTTGGAGAAGAACCCCTCCATGGCCTCGGTAAACTTGACGCCGAGCTTCGCCGGTTCCGCCGCCTTTTTTGTGGGTGGCCTGAACTCATAATCCATCTGCCAGCCGTGATCCTTGATCAATAGCGCGCAGTTGCGTTCGGCAACGGCGGCGATGGTGATGTGGGGGTTGACGCCCAACGATCGGGGAATGACGGCCCCATCGTTCACATACAGCCCTTCATACACAGCGTCGCCAGTCTTGCCAGAGAACACCTGCCCCTTGTGATTGACCACCCCGCTCCCGGCATCCTCGGCCATCACACACCCGCCCATCGGGTGGGCCGACACCAAATTGTGCGACGCCAACTTGCTCCACAGCGGATTCTCGACAAAGGTGCCGCCGAGCAACCCTGTGGCCTGCTCCAATTTTTCATTCACTTGAGTGACGAATCGCTCCTCGCCCGCGCCCGGCCACGACACGCGCAATTCATCGCTCTGGTCGAGATACAACGTCCCGGCGCCGCTGTCGTGCGTCATCACCAAATACACCTGAGTGTTGCGGATCGCCCCGTGATAAGGGCCGCGCACCAGACTATCCAACTCGCGGGTCTTTTCGGCGATCAAATCCGTCAGGCCGGTGTCGGTGTCACGGCCGGCGATTTTAGCTGCCGCGTCCATTGCCTTCGGCAACAATCCGCCCAAAGCCCCGGCGACGCCGCCTTCCTCGATCACCATGCCATCTTCCAGTTTCGGCTGGCCGCGGAGGTCAATCACCGACGTAATCGTCGGCCCCACCGGATCCATTTTGTGGGGTGGGCGGTTGCCGAAGCCGACCATGTTGATATTAACATCGTTGTTGTACGAAAAGCCCAGCACGTCGCCGTTGCCGGAAAAACGCTGGCCGAGTTGATCCGACAGAGGCAGTCCGGCGGCTTTGGAGCGCAACAAAATTTCGGTGGAGCCGAAGGTGCCAGCGGCCACAATGACGATGTCGGCGCTGACTGTGGCCGTCGGCGCCTCGAAGCCCTCGCGGCCCTCGCCCAGAAGTTGATAATGAACGAGCCAGAGATTGCCCTGGCGTTCGAGGTAGCGCACCGCGACCTGCGTGTAAATCTCTGCCCCATGATTTTTAGCGTCAGGCAGATAGTTCATCAGCACGGTGTTCTTCGCGCGATGGTTGCACCCCGACATGCAGTCGCCGCACAACTTGCAGGCCTCTTGAGCCACGCCCGCCGGATTGACGCCGTCTTTGAACGTCACGTTAATGGGCAGACGGGCAAACTTGTCCGCGCCAAACGCCTGAGCCGCTTTTTGTTGCGCCAGCATTTTAGGCAAGTCCGGGAAATGTTCGGGGTAGGGGGTGCTCTGCAGCATTTCTTCGGCGCGGTCGTAGCCCTCGGCCAGGGTGGTATTTACCTCGTCGCGCAGGGACTTCGGCCACCGCGAGTCGTCGAAAACGCGCGGTTCGGGGCGCAAGGCGACGTTGGCGTTGATGAGCGAGGTGCCGCCCAGCCCGCACCCGACCAGCGCGTTCAATTCCTGATTCATACGGAAGTCGTATAAGCCGGTGCGCGGGCCGATCACCTTGCCGTCCGGCAGATGCACCTGCGTCTCGCTCAAAAACTCGACGTCGGTGTCGGGATAGTCGCCCGGCTGAAACTCCTTGCCGCGCTCCAGCACGCATACCCGCTGCTTGGCGCGGGCCAGCCGCGAGGCCGCAATCCCGCCGCCGTACCCGGAGCCGACGACGACAACAGTGTAATGGTCTTTAATATTTTGAATCGGCGAGGCAAGGCGAGTCATAAGATGAATTCTCCTTCGCAGGATTTTTGTGGTTGAAGGGAAGGTCACCGGGGTGAATGGCTTCTAACATTTTCGAGTACAATCACTCCCGAACTACTTGTCAGTGTAGAACAAACCCGCCAAGAATGCAATGAGTGTCGAGTCCAACAAGGAGCGTGATATGACGATTGCAAGGCGACTGGCGAACTGGGCGCAAACCCGAGGCGGCCTGCCACCCCTGCCTGAGCCGTTCATCTTTGGCGTCGGCAGCGCCGACCATCAAGTGGAAGCCTATGACTCGCGCTACGAGGACATCCGTGACTGGTGGGAACGGGAGAAGGAGCAAACACTGCGTGGGCGGGCGACCGAGTTCTGGGATCGCTATCCCGAAGATGTGGCGTTGGCGCGAGCGCTGGGGTGCAAAGCCTTCCGCCTTTCCGTCGCCTGGTCGCGGGTCGAGCCGACTCCGGGCCAATTTAACGATGAAGCATTCAATAAGTATCGTGACATCCTCGACGCGATCCGGGCGGCGGGGATGGAACCAATCGTCACCCTGCATCATTTCACCTGGCCGCTTCATATCGAGGAACGTGGCGGCATGACTTCTGAACAGTTCCCGGCATGGTTTGAACGTTACGCCGCCGAAGTGGTCAGCCGCCTGGGCCGAGGCGTCCGCTACTGGATCACCTTCAACGAGCCGTCCATGCTTCCCTATGGGTTCCTCAAACCGTGGTGGGTGGAGGATTATTTTGCGCCGCCGGGACTGCCGGATGGTTTGACGTTGAGCGACAAGATGGACATCGTGGGCCGATTCATTCGCAATTTGTTTTTGGCCCACACTGCCGCCCGCGCCGCCATCCAGCGCGTTGAGCCGGAAGCAAAGGTGGGCGTCAACCCGGTGCTGTTGGGCCTGCCGCCGTGGCTACAAAGGTGGATTGATCGCAACATCACCCGCCTACGAAGCCGCGAGGATTGGGTCAAAAGCGAACCTCTGGCCGAACGCCGTTGGCTGGAGCAGGGCGAGGTGGATGTCGTATTGGCTACGCTCACCGTCTCGAGGGAGCGGGCCGAGCAGGTCGCCTTCTCCGAAGTGTATTTTGTGGCCGGGCAAACGTTGATGGTCAAAGCAGATAGCGCGCTGAACATCTTGGGCGATCTGGCGGGGCAGGGAGTGGCGGTCGTTAAAAGTTCGACCGCCGAGCGCGCCCTGACCGCCCTCATTCCAGCGGCGCGAGCCGTTATTGTCGCCGATCACGCGGCGGCGTTGAAGGCGCTCGAGGGCGGATCAGCCGCCGCCGTCATGTCCGATGACACGATCCTCCTTGGCTTGATGGCCCGGTCTTCGAATCGCTATCGGCTGATGGGTGGCCGCCTGACCGAAGAACCCTATGCGGCGGCAGTGGCTAAGGGCGATCCCGGTTGGCTGGAACTGGTGAACGCCGCCGTGCGCGATTTTATGGAGTCGGGCGCGTTCGCCGAAAACTACGCCCGGCACTTTCCCGGCCAGCCGATCCCGGAACCACCGCGCCGGGGCCGCCTCACCTTGACAGGCCTTAACAGGATGCCGCCACCCACGCGGGCGGCGGCGACACCGAGTCGAACCCTGGAACGGATCCGCAAGCGCGGCCATCTAATCGTGGCAGTCAAAGACAATGTTTCCGGCTTTGGCTATCGCCATCCGCAGAGCGGCGAGTGGAGTGGACTCGAAATTGATCTGGCCCGGGCGCTGGCTCAGGCGATCTTTGGCGATGCGGGCAAGGTGAAATTTCGTCCGGCTACGACGCAAAAACGTATTCCGTTGTTGCGGTCGCTGTGGCGGTTCCTCGATCCGGTGATCAAACCTTACGGCATTCTCTCGACCGTCCTGACGACGAATTGGTGGCATCTGGGTATGGCCGGAAAGCTGCCGGAATTTCTCTGCCCGCTTGAGTGCGTCGGCAAACAGGACTTCGTCGGCTTTGACTATTATTGGGGTGTGAGTTCATTACAGGTGCTTCGCGTCCAGCGCCTATTCAACGCCATCGCCGCCAGCCAGTACAGCCAAGCCACGGTCTGGCCGGAGGCGCTTTACGGGATGTTGAAGTATCACGCCGAGCTGCTGCCGGGAAAAGAGATTCTGATCGTGGAGAATGGATGCGTGGATGTGGCCGATGGCGTTGACCGGGTGACGTATCTGCGCGAACACATCAAACAAGTCCAGCGCGCCCGGCGCGAGGGCGTTAACGTCATTGGCTACATTTGCTGGTGCATCACATCAAACCGGGAATGGGGCGCGCCGTTCAACGCCGATAGCGACTTCGGGTTGTATCACATTGATTTGGATACGGACCCGGAATTGAAGCGGACGCCGACCGCCGCCGCCGAGGTCTACCGGCAGATCATTGCCCGGCGCGGGGTGTAACAGAAATACTCTAATTTCCTCTTTTACCCTGCGCTTCCCTTCCCGTACCTTGCGTTGCTTTGTCCTCATACATTCTCCGGTCGGCTTCGCGCAGGGCCTGGCGAAGGGAATGGCCGCGTTTGGCGGTGGCGGCGCCAAGAGCAAGGCTGGGGGCAAATTCGGGGTCGGCGGCCCGACCGGCTTCTAATTTATGGCGCACGCGTTGAATGACTCGGGCGGCGCTCCCGGCATCTGCGCCGGGGAGGAGCACGGCAAATTCGTCGCCGCCAACGCGGGCGATGACGTCTTCCGCCCGAAGTGAGGCCTGCAACGTTTGGGCCGCGTTGTTCAACACCATGTCACCGACAGTGTGGCCGTAGTGATCGTTGACGTATTTGAGGCGGTTCAAATCGGCCATGACCACGCTCACCGGCCCGCGCTGACTGCGTTCGAAGCGCGACACCTCTTCCTCAAAATAAGCGCGATTGTAGAGTCCGGTCAGCGCATCGTGGGTGCTGAGATATTTGAGTTTCTCTTCGGCCAGTTTGCGCGCGGTAATGTCCACGCCAATGCCCCAGCGGGCCCAGCCGGGGATGGGGTGATGCTTGGAAATATCGCTCCACAGGATGGTGCGCTTGCTCCCATCCTTGCACGTCAATTCCCATTCCCAATCGCGGAAGTCGCTGCCGCGCTCCGACCACTCGGCCATGATCCGGTTGCGATACCACACATCGGGGTACAACAATTCCAGCGCTTCTTTGCGGCCCACAATTTCTTCGGCGGTGTAGCCGGTGACGCGCTCGCTCTCAAGATTCCACACGATCAAATTCCAGTCGGCGTCGAAGGCATTCATCATCACCGGCATGTTTTGCACGATGGCCCGCAGTTGGTCTTCGCTTCGTTTGTGCTCGGCCAGTTCCCCTTCCACTTTTTGGAGCCGGCCGGCGTTGATCACGGCCATGGCCGCGCGGTCGGCGATCTCCAGCAGGAACACCTCATCTTGAAGTGAGTAGGGGTGATCGGGTTGATGGCGGGTGACGGCCAACACGCCGATCACCTGCTTTTCGACTCGCAGGGGCGCGGCCAGCAGGCTGTGGAGGGTGAGGCCGCCTTCGACCAGAGTCTCTGCAGACACGGGGGAAATGTTGATGGCCTGTTCGCTTTGCACGACGTATTGCATGAGTCCCCTGAGGGGATCGATCAGGTAGGCGGCGTGGGTGAACAGAGTCGTGAGGTCGGCCTTATCGGCAGGATGGTGGCACACGACCAGTGGGAATTGCCGTTTGTCGTCCGAGGCCAACAACACGGCCCCGCCGTCGCCGAGCAAACAAGCGGCGGTTTCGGCGATCACCCTCAGCGCCGATTCGTAACTCTGCCCGGCTTCGGCAAACATTTGGCTGACTTCGGCCAGCAGGGTGAGGCGAATGGCATCCCGGCGCAGGGACTCTTCGGACAGTTTCAAATCGGTGATGTCCACACTGATGCCAGCCAGATGGGTGACGGCGTCCCCGGAGTCGCGGCGGGCGGTTCCGCGCGAGAGGAGCCAGCGTATCCCTCCATCCTTCCCAATTATCCGATGTTGAAGTTCGTAGTTCGGGGCGAGGTGATTGAAGTGATCGTCAATCGCCAACAGCACTTTGGGTTGATCGTCGGGGTGGAGGCGCTGGCGCCAGTTGTCGAAGTGGTCGGGGCCGCCGTCGTCGGCCATGCCAAGGAGGGTCTTCAGCGTCGGGTCTATAAACATCTGGCCGGTGCGAACGTCCCACTCCCAGACGCCGGCGTTGCCCGCGTTGACGGCCAGCGCGTAGGGGCTGTCCTTCAAGGCTTCGAGCGTTGCCGTTGCCGTTGGCTTTGCCGTTGGCTTCGCCATTACAGTTCTACAATCTCAAAGTTACAATGCATGTCGCCTTTGGCGCGACAGGTGACTTCGACGACGTCGTAGTCCTTGCTGGTGGCCCAGGCGCAACCGGCCCGGAGTTGGCCGGCAGTGAGCCAGCAAATTTCGTTGGCGGTCAGGGTCGTGCGGCCGGCAGTGTTGTCGCTGACGGTGTCGGAGAAAATCAAGCGCCCATCATTCAGATAAACCGTGATGCCCTCACCGGGTTCGGCCAGTTGCTTGGCAAGCTGGCCCAGCGTGCGGCGCAGGCGTTGCGCAGATGGAAGCACTTGATTGGTGAGGGCGATCCAGCGCCAGGCCAATGGCTCGGCGGCGAGGAGATAGTTGAAGCTGACATGGCCGACGCGAGTGAGTTGACCGCGTGCGCCATTGCCGTATTGGGTTTCAATGGCTTGAATCAACATCGCATATTCAGAGGCCCGGAGGGCCGTTGGGTCATCGTCAGCCGGCAGAGCGTTGATGAAACGGGTGAGGCCGGCGAGGCGCAGAGAGGCGTTCAACCCGTTGCGGCCAATCACGTCTTGCATGGCCGACATGAGAGAGCGCAACCGCCGATTGGGCAAGAGACGGTCTGTGGCTGGGGTTGGCATGAGGCAAAGTGATTTTAGCTCCTCACGCCATTCGGCGCAATCAAATGTCCCCACACCGGATAATGTTCGCCAGTGCCTTTGAACCCCAATGATTGGTAGAGCGCGATGGACGAAAGATTGTCGCGTTGGGTGTTGACGGTGATCATCTCGACCCCTCGCGACTCGAAGCGACGAATCAAATCGGCGACCAATGCCCGACCGATCCCCTGATTCTGATTCTCAGGTTTCACCGCCAGCCGCGCCAGATGCCCGTTGCGCCGCCCCCCCGAACTAATCTGATAGCCGACGATGCCACTCCCAACGGCGCCAGTTGTTTCGGCGACGGTAGCCCAGTTGGCGTGGGTTAGGGCCTGTTGGATAACGGCGGTCGAGTATTGCCAGGGCGGGGCAAAGGCGGCGGCGTCCACTGCGGCGACGGCTTCAATGTCATCGGCGGCGAGGGGACGGATTCGGACAGGCAGTTTTGCCGATCGGGCGGGGCGAAATCGGGATAGCAATCGCCAACGGGAGGCAGCGCTGCCGCGCGCGAGGACGACGACGTCGTTGATCTGTTGGAAACCCCATTGCTCAAGCAGAGGCACAAACCAGTCGTCGAGCAACATGCAGGCGACCTGCCTCACGTTTAGTTCGGCCAGCATCTCGCGGGTAGGGGGCCAGAGTGAGGTCAGCACTGGCTCAGGCTCGAAGGTTGAGGCGACAGCCGCCAACCGCACCCAGGCCACGTCTGGCAGGTCGGGCGGCGCGGCGATGGTTCCGGCCAGAGTCTCGCCCGACCAGGCCAGATAAAACGGGCGGCTGCCCAGCCAGGCCTCCGGCGGTCTCCAGTCCAGATGATTGTGGATGTTGGCCGCACTATGGATCAGGTTGTTGAGCGCCAGGCGGTCACCGGAATCGGCGGCGCGAATGTGAAATGACGGCATAGGACGTTCACTATTTTATCTTCTTTCCGGCTTGCGTGATCGCCAGGCCTCTTGTAAACTGCAATTCGATTTCATAACTATTGTGTAGCGTAGCGCCTTGTGCGCGCCGCTGGGTGCAATTTCAAACTATCGCCCACAAGGGGCTAGGCTACGGTTTGGTCGGAGAGATCTCATGGCAAGCGCAAAAGATAAAGCACTGGATGCAACCCTTTCTCAAATCAAAAAGAGATTCGGCGATGGCGCGCTGATGCGCCTCGGTGAAGCAACCCATCTGGCCATCGAAAGTATTCCCACTGGATCGATCTCGCTAGACATTGCTCTGGGCATCGGCGGCGTGCCGAAGGGGCGGGTGGTGGAAATTTATGGCCCGGAGTCGTCCGGCAAGTCCACCCTCTGCCAGCACATCGTGGCCGAGGCCCAGAAGGGGGGCGGGACGTGCGCCTACATTGATATGGAACACGCCCTGGACCCGGGCTATGCTGAAAAATGTGGCGTGGATATTGAAAATCTTCTCATCGCCCAACCGGACACCGGCGAGCAGGCGTTGGAAATTACCGATGAATTGGTGCGTTCTGGCGCGTTGGCCGTGGTCGTCGTTGACTCGGTGGCGGCCCTGGTGCCACGGGCCGAGATCGAGGGCGAAATGGGCGACGCCTCGATGGGCATGCAGGCCCGGCTAATGAGTCAGGCCCTCCGCAAACTGTCGGGGGCGATCAAGCAGACCAACACCTGCATGATCTTCACCAATCAATTGCGCCAGAAAATTGGCGTGATGTTCGGCAACCCGGAGACGACGTCGGGCGGCATGGCCCTCAAATTTTATGCCAGCGTGCGGCTGGATGTGCGGCGGATTCAGGCCATCAAAGACGGGCAGGATGTGGTCGGCAGCCGTACCCGAGTCCGGGTGGTGAAGAACAAGGTTGCGCCGCCGTTTCGCGAGGCCGAGTTCGACATCATGTATAATGAGGGCATCAGCCGAACGGGCGACCTCGTGGACCTGGGTGCGGCGATGGAAATCATCACCAAGCGCGGGGCGTTCTTCTCTTACAAAGATTCACGAATCGGGCAGGGGCGCGAAAACGCCAAACGTTATTTGAGCGAGCACCCGGAACTGGCCGCCGAGCTTGAAAAGGCCATCCGGGAGCGGGCGATGGCTGACGTCCCCATGCCCACCGGCAAAGGCGCGGCAGATGATGATGATGACGACGAGTCTGCCGACGACGAAAAATAAACTGCCGGGCTACGGGCCAGACGAAGTAAGTTTTGGATGGAGCAAGTTTCAGGCGAAATAAGTTTCGCGCGAAACAAGTTTCGGACGAAACAAGAGTCGTTTGGCAACTCAGTGTGACAATTACCGGATTTTGACAGCGCTATGAAAGTGCGCCGTCTGCTTAGGATGATGTTTAGGGTTGACGTGTTTTGGGGCAATGATCCGATTTGAAACCAACTCTCATTTGTTTGACCTTGCCTCTTTGGTTGAATCGCACCCGGACGATCCCAGGCAGTTGACTCGTGTTCGTTGAAATTCGATAGCGCGCAGATTTATCGCGTATTGCCAAACTGAGTTTGGTCGCCGACAGCGACGATCATCGCCGTGGCCCTCGCCAAGAGGTCGTCACGGCGTTTTGATTCTTTATGGCAAAAGTCACCGCTCTCAAAGT
>Ga0247727_10011892_pt1 | contig 15066 bp, 16 predicted proteins | sample WisWelCaveWW1625_FD_202498 | JGI IMG/M metagenome (GOLD analysis project Ga0247727, IMG submission 202498) | Biofilm microbial communities from Wishing Well Cave, Virginia, United States - WW16-25 | ecosystem: Environmental > Aquatic > Deep subsurface > Groundwater > Cave microbial mat | place... | reverse complement strand
AATTTTGCCGCGAACGCTTAAAGGCGACGCTGTAATCCAGTTTTAGATTATCAAATGAAAAACCAAAATCCTTGCCGCGTTCACGAAGCGTGTGCGCGACCTCCGCATTTTTCAACAACGACTTCGATGGGATGCAACCGACATTCAAACACACGCCGCCCAGCCATTGCTTATCCACAATCGCGACCTTCTGCTTAAGTTGCGCGGCGCGTATCGCGGCGACGTACCCCGCGGGTCCCGCGCCAATAACGACCAGGTCAAAATTTTCTGCCATGGAGAACTCCAGTAATTTGAGGGAAGATGGTCTTGCCATCCAATTTTACTATTAAAGAGACATCTCCCTGCTGGAGGGAGATGTTTGGAGGTTACAAGTTTTTCTTCAAGAAATCAAACGTCCGTTCCCACGCCAGGGATGCCGCGGCTGAGTCATATTCGGGGCGGTCGTCTTCCATGAACCAATGGGCAACTCCCGGGTAGATGTGAAGCGTCGCATCCACGCCCGCAGATTTCATCTCCCCGAACGTTTTCTCCACATACTCGTTCGGTTCCCATTCATCGTTATCGCTGTAATGCCCCATCACCTTCGATGTGATTTTTCCATAGTCCGCGTCTTCATTCCCGTAGAAAATAACCGTCGCGCCGATTTGCTCCGGCTTGGTCGAGGCGACGATCAAAGCCCATCCTCCCCCCATCGAAAATCCTACTAAACCGATTTTTCCCTTAGTGAGTTCACGCAGATAATCCTTCGCCGCCATCACCGTATCGCCGACGAGTTGACCATCGCTGTTTTCCATCAACGATTTGGCTTCTTCAATGGTCTTTGCGATCTGCCCATCACGCAGGTCGGGCGCGAGGACGGTAAAACCCTGCTCAGCGAGGCGGTCGCAAACTTGTTTGAAGAACGGTTTGAGTCCCCACCATGCGTGCAACACCAGCACGCCTGGTCCGCCATTGGAGGGGGATGCGAGATACGCATTGACCGACTTGCCATTGACATCTAATTTGATTTCAGATTTTTGAATGGACATGTCACAAGCTCCTTTTGCCCGCATTATACCAGAACGTGTGTTCTAATTACAACCAGCGCCTCACGCGTGACTTGAAACTGGTGTACACGTCCCCGAACTTTTTCTCCAGATAAGCCTCTTCGCGCTCGATGACGAGTCGGTTCATGAGATAGATAAATACCGGCGCAAGGAGGATGCCCCAATATGTGCCTGAGTTCAGCGGAAGACCAATCAACATCAACGTGAAGCCTAAATAGATCGGGTTTCGCGTGAAGCGATACACACCTGACATGACGATGCTCGAAACACTCCCATGCGGCAGGATGGTCGTGCGCGCCCTGCGGAATTCCAAAAACGCCGCGAAACCAAACAAGAAACCAACGACGACAAGCGCGAAACCAACATTCCGTAAAACATCGGGAACTGAAAGCGAAATTGGGCTGAACCACTTTGCGACATAAGCGATTGCAATAAATATCACCGTAAGAACCGGCGGATGAATCTTTACATCAGCATGGTCTTTGTGCTCACTCATAAGGAAATCCTTTATAAAAGTTGTCTGACAAAATATAGGACTATTGTACTATCACTGAGCATGCCTAGTCCTTGACGAGAAAAAAAAAAACGGTGTAGAATGAATTGTAATTAAGGAGGTCATCATGAATCAAGAAAAAGCCCCACAACTTACTGAACATGAAATACAAGTTTTACGTTTGGTTGCCCAGGGATTGACCAATAAGGAAATCGCCAGTTCGTTAGGCATCGCAGAGAGGACAGTCGAATATCATCTTGGCGAGATCTTCCGAAGGCTGAATGTTTCTTTGCGTACTGCGGCAGTGGTGATGGCTGAAAAAATGGGGTTATTAGGTTGACTGACAAATCCTGTGGAAATCCACAGTGGGTTCGATCCTGAAAATGCCGTATCATCAAAGTAAATGAAAGACTCCCTGTGAAACCAACTTCGCGCCATCACTCCTGGATTGTTTTGTTTATATTCCTAGTATCCTGTGCCAAGCAGACTACCGCTCTACCAACAGAGATAGCTGCCCCAACGGCTGTTATTTCGCCAACCCTTATTCCTACATCAACATTAATACCTGTCACTATCACTTCGTCTCCATTACCCACACAGCCTATTATTTCCATGATCACGCCCGACTTCATTCAAGTGGAAAGATGGAAGGAATATGAAGATGCACTGGCAAGAGCATTATTTCCGTCGAGTTTCATTCCCGGTGAATTTCTGTGTGAATGGGAGATTTTAGGGCAAACTGACCAAGAAGTATATGTGTGGGCAGTCTGTATGAGCGCCTTTCTTGTTGGTAATAGTGGACTCTATTATCACGCGGAGATGCCTACTGTAATTTATATTGGGGCAGATGGAAGTGTACAAAGCGTAGAAATTCCTGGCGGGGGATCTAGTTATGCTACTGATATTCGTCGTATGTTTCCGCCAGACGCAGCAGAAAAATACTTTAATAGGTTGATACATTTTCAAGAGTTGACAGATCATTTGCGTTGGAGACGGGAACACCCGGATGAGTTGCCGTTGATTGTTCTTAGCGCGACTCCAATACCCTAAATTGATATAACAATGGCGCATCTTTGTCCATACGAAAGAATTGTAAAGGAGAATAGGAAATGATCAAAATCAACCGTTTTATATCTGTCTGGTTAGCAATAGTGGCAGTTCTGCTCATCGTTGTGAATTCAGCATTGCCTGTTCAAGCAAATCGTATCGAAAATGCCATCTCAACGCCAACCGGCACGCCTGCTATTGACCCAAGCGGTCAAGGTGAGCCAGTCTCGGAAGAACAACAGGAAGAGTTGAAGGCTGTTATCCAAGCATATTTCGAGATTCGTTATAGTGCGCTCAGTAACTCACATCCATATGGCTTCCGATTAGACGGCTTCGGTAACTTGGTATCTATCGAGCCCGATGGGAAAGTTTTTCTAGATGCCGAGTTAGGTAAACTGGCGGTTCAAATAAAATATGCGGAATTAAATCGTTCCAGGTATGTGGATTACAAATATTTTCTGGATTTTAGCAGTTTCACCATGAATGCTGTGAGTCAATTGATTACAGCATTAGTGGTGGAGAATAGTGAGACAATCTCCGAGAACTCGGCTGCGAATGACCTCGCAAATCCACATGTCGCTCAAATGTCCGGTCTAAAGCATACGATTATCCTGCGCAAAGAACAAGGTCAATGGAAGATCGTTTCTGATTATTACAATGATTTTTTGTGGAGGACATTGCGGCGAACAGGAAAATCAACAGAAGAAATGCTGAACATGCTAAACACCGTGGAAATGCCTCCCGTTTCAGCGGGGAGCAATAGAAGTGCTGGTGTAGAGATTGCCTCTCTTTTGCCTGACGATCCTTCAAGTCATGTTTATGATCGGGCCGGGGCTGTGCAATATGCGGTCGATCACGCAGAAAAAGCAAACTACAATCGTGATTATCCTGACTACGATGACGGGCTGCACGGGGATTGCACAAATTTTGTCTCGCAAGCGTTGTATGAAGGCGGTAATGTAACTATGTATATACCGCCGGGTCCTCTCCCGCCGCCAAGCCCTGACGGACAGATTGGATGGTATCTTCTCAACGATACTCAACGCGCTACCGATTGGAATTGGGTGGACGGATTGTATAGCTTTATCACTAACTATAGTGCTGCCACTGAAGGCCCGGAAGGGTATGAATTGGGACCTGTGCCAGAAGGTCAGTGGCCTACGGGTCTCATGTTGGGAGATGTGATTCAATACAATGAGGGAAATGATGCCGTCTGGGAACATGCTGCCATTGTTGTTGGCTTTGATGGGGCTGGCGAACCTCTCGTTGCTAGTCATTCACCTAATATCCCGTCAATTAACTTTAAGGATGTTGTTCAGCATGTAAAAACGCGCTTCATCCATATCGAGCGCGGCGATGGATATCCTCCTGTCAATACCAAAATAACGCAAGGCAGTGATGATGCAGGGATTAACCCAACTGGTTGCGCCTTTTCTGCGACAAACAACGAAGTGTATCTTGGGGCTTGTTTTAGCGGCGGCGATATTATCAGCGGTTTTCGCTTCAACAATATTCAAATCCCGAAAAACGCAACGATAAAATACGCCCTCGTAACCTTCACTGTGGATGGAACTTATACGACTCCCATTGATGTACAAATTTATGGAGAAGATGCCGCAAATTCCGCAACATTTTCTGCCGGAAGCCCGCCGTCGAGCCGTTCTACTCCATATCCTCCAGTTTTGTGGAATATCGCGGATACGTGGTCTCTTGGCTTGAGGCGAACAACTCCTCAACTCTCGTCAGTCGTTCAAAACATTGTCAACCGAACCGATTGGGTTCCGGGAAATTCGCTTTCGGTCATCGTTAAGAATGCTGGCTCCACTACGCATCGCCGTGTGATTGCCATTGAGCGATCTGCTTTTGCCCCGAATCTTTCTCCCGCAAAACTCATAGCCGCCTACGATGTGGCTACAAGTTCACTCTCGTATAATTCACTTGGTTCCCAAGATGGTTGGGTATTAGAATCTACCGAGACAAGCGATATAGGCGGTAGTCGTAACTCAAGCGCTACTTCTTTCCGCCTTGGCGATGACGCTTCTAATAGACAATATCGCAGTATTCTGCACTTTGATACCAGTAACTTGCCCGATACGGCAGTTGTCACTTCTGTTATATTGAAGATCAAGCAGCAGGGGTCAATAGTGGGAACAGATCCCTTTACAACGCATGGCGGCTTGTTGGCGGCTATTCAAAAGCCATATTTCGGAACAGCCGCTTCGTTAGCCAATGCAGATTTCCAGGCAACAGCAGGGCAATCCGAGATTGCAACATTTGACTCTGTGCCCGCGAACGGTTGGTATAGCGCTTTATTAAGTAGCGCCGCATTTCCTCACATAAATTTGACTGGCACCACACAATTTCGTCTATATTTCACGATAGACGATAACAATGATCTCGGCGCAGATTATATGGCATTCTCCAGTGGTAACAACGTTACAGTTGCAAATCGGCCACAGCTGATCGTTAATTATTACATACCATAGCCATAAAGCAGGTTTTAGTGAAAAGTGTCCCCGAATTATTTCAGGGACACTTTTTGTTACGCCCAATTCTCCAATGTCTCTTTCACCTTCATCAAAAACGCATCCGCAGACGCACCGTCGAGAATCCTGTGGTCGAACACGAACGAGAGATACGCCATCGGGCGGATGGCAATCGCATCGTCACGTGTCCCGCCATCGGCGGGAATCACAACGACTCGTTTCTGCATCGCGCCCACTCCTAAAATTCCACATTGTGGCTGGTTGATGACGGGGTAGGCAAATAACGATCCGCTGATGCCGTGATTGGTGAGGGTAAACGTTCCACCTTTTACTTCATCGGGTTGGAGTTTCTTTGAACGTGCACGACTCGCCAAATCATTGACCGAACGCGCCATCGCCAGCAGGGACAAGTTATCCGCGCTCTTGATAACGGGAACGATCAAGCCCTCTTCGCCAAGCGAAGTCGCCATTCCAAGATTTACTGCCTTGTGAATCAGCACGCCCTCATCCGACCATGAAGAATTGACAATGGGGTAATTCTTCAGCCCCGCAACAATTGCCATTATGAAGTATGGCGTGAACGTAAGTTTGACTCCATCCCTCGCAAAGACTTCCTTGTTGGCGGAACGATGTTTTGACACACGATTCATGTCCGCTTCCATCACGGTCAACACATGCGGCGATGTATGCTTCGACATGACCATGTGTTCCGCGATGGATTTGCGAATGGCGGAATGTTTGATTAGGGTCCCAGGTTGAAGGTTGGAAGGCTGGAAGGTTGCGGATTGTGCCGTTGGACCTTCAACCTTTGACTTTCGACCTTCAACATAATCCAACACATCATTCTTTGTGATCCGTCCGTTCAAGCCCGAGCCTTGCACTTGTTGCAAGTTGACTTCATGCTCAGCTGCAATTTTTGCCACGACGGGAGAAACGAATCCCAAATCACGACTATTAGTCCGTGGCTGGTAGTTAACAGCAGACTGGGCGCTGACCACAGATGGCTTCGTCTCTGGCTTACTTGACACCTGAGCACTTGACACCGAAGCACCCTCAACACTCTCCCCCGGCTTGCCAATAAATGCCAACACCGATCCTACTTTTGCAGGGAGTCCCTCCTCGGCGATGATCTTCAACACCGTCCCCGATACAGGCGCGGGGATTTCGGTATCTACTTTATCAGTGTTCACTTCAAGCAAAGGCTCCAACTCGATTACCGAGTCGCCTTCCTTTTTCAACCACTTAATTACTGTTACCTCTTCCACACCTTCACCTAATAATGGAACGAAAACTTTTGTTGCCATGATTCTCCTTTTTCACCACGAAGTGTCACGAAGGAGCACGAAGGAAAACCTTTGTGTACCTTTGTGACCCTTTGTGGTTAATGGATTTTTGGATATGCCGCAGGGTCAACCTCATTCATCATCTCATACACTGCATCGAACACTGTTTCCGCACTAGGTTTACTCCAGTAATCACCATCACTCCCATACGCGGGACGATGCGCTTCGCCGGGCAATGTGCGTGGAGGAGAATCCAAGTGATAGTAGCCACCTTGCTTCTCGACCACTTCCTGCATCATGTAAGCTGTCGTACCACCGGGAACATCCTCATCCACAAACAAAATGCGATTAGTCTTCTTGAGCGACTCGACGATCATGCCATGAATATCAAACGGCAACAATGACTGCACATCAATCACTTCTATTTCAATGCCAACTTTCGATAACTTCTCCGCCGCGTCGAGCACGATTCGGCAACACGCACCATATGTGACCACGGTAACATCATTTCCCTCGCGAATCATCTCAGGCACACCGAGCGGAACCGTGAACTCGCCGATGTTATCGGGCACGCGTTCCTTCACGCGATAGCCGTTCAATACTTCAACTACAACCGCAGGCTCGTTCGCTTTCAGCAACGTGTTGTAAAAACCCGCGGCGCGCGTCATATCACGCGGCACCAACACATTGACGCCGCGCACGAGATGGATGAGTCCCGCCATCAACGAGCCTGAATGCCAAATGCCCTCCAAGCGATGTCCGCGTGTACGAATGATTAGGGGCGCGGCTTGTCCGCCCACAGTGCGCCAGTGCAGGGTCGCAAGATCATCAGACATAATCTGAATCGCATACAAAATATAATCGAGGTATTGAATTTCACAGATAGGTTTCAATCCGCGCAAAGCCAGACCCATTGCCTGTCCCAATATTGTCGTTTCGCGAATCCCGGTGTCTGTCACGCGTAGTTCGCCATATTTTTCCTGCATCCCCTTGAAGCCCTGATTCACGTCTCCGAGTTTTCCAACATCCTCGCCAAACGCGATCACGCGCGGGTCGCGCGCCAGAATTGCATCGAACGCGGCGTTGATCAACTCAAAGCCCATCATCGTCGGCGACGCGTCAGAGTAGACCGGCTTCACTTCGTTCACAGAAACAGCCGTCCCGTTATAAAGATGCGAAGAATATCGTTCGCGATTCACCGCGTCCTGTTCCGTCTTCCATTGGATTAATATTTCCTTGGATGGATTTGCGTCAGCACGCAGGATTCGTAACGCTTCATGTGCGGCGCTGTGGACATCACGCCTGAACGGCGCAGGGAGGGCTGACAGCCGTTCCCGAATCGCGTTCAACTCTGACGCGTGATTCGAACTGCCCGCGATTTCATCGAGCATATCCATCACGTGAGCGCGCTCCTCAAGGATGGGACTCAGATACGCATCCCACGCCGCCTTGCGGATGTTTTCAACGATGCCATGATCTTCCTGCTCCCACTGCTTGAAATCTTTTTCGGTGGCGATTTTATTTTCGAGCATCCACTCTTTCATCCTGTGAATTCCATCGAAATCCTCTTCAAACTTCAATCGCTCTGCAGATTTATATCTCTCGTGACTGCCCGATGTGGAATGACCCTGCGGTTGTGTGACCTCCGTTACATGAACGAGCGCAGGCACATGTTCGTTGCGCGCGATGCCGGATGCGGTTTGAAATGTTTCGATCAACGCGGGATAATCCCACGCTTTTACACGATACAAATCATAGCCATTTGATTTCTCTTTGCGTTGAAAGCCTTCGAGCAATTCCCCTACATCGCCTTTGACCATTTGATATTCGTTGGAGACCGAGATACCATAGCCATCATCATAAATAGTAATCACGGCTGGAGCCTTCAACACACCGATCGCGTTGACCGTTTCCCAGAACATCCCCTCCGCCGTGGACGCGTTTCCGATCGTCGCCCACGTCACTTCATCGCCGTTGTGCGAGAACTGTGAAAATGATCTCAGCTCTTCGATATTTCGATACAACACCGAAGCATAAGCAAGCCCAACGGCGCGCGGCATTTGCGTCCCCGTCGGCGACACATCCGCGACGGTGTTATACATTGTGGTTTGGTTTTCCCAAGTGCCGTCGGATTTCAAATTGCGCGAAGCAAAATGCGCATTCATGGAGCGCCCGCCTGTGGCAGGGTCATGCTCAAGATCGGCATGAGCGTATAACTGTGCAAAAAATTCCTGGATGCTCATCACGTTAAGCATGAACATCCAGGTCTGGTCACGGTAATAGCCTGAACGCCAATCCCCTTTGCGGAAGTGACGCGCAATCGCGATGTTGACGATTTCCTTGCCGTCGCCGAAGATGCCGAATTTCGCCTTGCCGCTTAATACCTCACGCCGCCCAATCAGCGACGCTTGCCTGCTCTGGTAGGCGATGCGGTAATCCTTGATAATTTCTTCTTTCTCGAGGGGAAGTGCAATTGATCCCTGCTTTTTGGGCATGAAGTGTTTCTCCTGAGGTGGGTTGAGGGGGATTATAACAAAGGCAGTGTTATGCAGGTTGCCTGACGCGGATTATGCTCTGCGAATACGAATATTACGCGATGTAGCGACAGTTACTGTGCCCTGCAAATCATCAAGGTTGTACGAATCTAAAACTCGTTGCAATAAATCAATTAACGGGCGGACGCCATCGTCATCAGGACGTAAGAGCAAAATGCCCGCGTGCGTTCCTGGCGGGAATGTGCGGACATCTGCAAAGCCCTTATCGGCTGTAATCAAAAATCGTTTTTCTTCCTGCACAACTCCCCATAATTCAGGATCTTTCCAGCCACCCATTTCCTGTTAAATGACACTAACTGCGTCGTAACCATGTTCAAGTAACATTTGAACAGTAGCCCTTGGCATATTTTCATCTGCCTTAATTTTAAATGCCATGTTTTATCCCGCCAACGGTAAAAGAATCTCCTGACGAACCGCATCGGCAGCATAAGCCAGCGCGGCTTGGATCGATTCACGCTTAATCTGGGGATATTCTTTGAGAATGTCATCCATGCTCATACCATCTGCGATGCTTCCGACAATGATTGCAACAGGCACACGCGTCCCTTTGATGCATGGTTCACCATGATGAATATCTTTGTCAATTGTGATGTAATTCTGCCAGTTAATACGGGTCATAAAAAACTCCTTGCTGCACAGGAATTTTAACACACAAACACCTGTGAAATACAATCCGATTATACTTGCGCCCATGAATCCCCTCCCCATCGTCCAGACACAAATCCCCGCCGATGTCATTGACCTCGGCTTGGGCAACCCGCCGCTTTCGTTGTTGCCGCTCGACATGATTCGCGACGCGGCGCAGAACACGCTATCGCAAAACGACAATTCCTTTTTGCAATACGGCACGGAACAAGGCGATGGCTATCTTCGTGTTGCGCTGGCAAATTTTCTGACCAACGGCTATGGCTTCCCCGTTGACCCGCAGAGTCTATTCATCACGACCGGCATCTCCAACGCGCTCGATTTGCTCTGCACATTCTTCACGCAACCCGGCGATACGATCTTTGTCGAGGAGCCGTCCTATTTTTTGGCATTGCGGATTTTTGCAGACCATCATTTGAATGTCATCTCCATCGAGACGGATGAAAACGGACTCATCCCCGCTTCGCTCGAGGAGAACCTGGCTGGGTCCCGTCCGAAATTCATCTACCTCATCCCGACCTTTCAAAACCCAACCGGACACACCCTCTCAAAGGAACGCCGCGAAAAGGTTGTGCAACTCGCGAAAGAACATGACTTCCTCATCGCGGCGGATGAGGTCTATCAATTGTTGAATTATTCAGAGCAACCTCCCAAACCATTTGGCGCGTATATTGATGTTGAGAACGTCATCTCGCTGGGATCGTTCTCGAAGATTCTCGCACCCGGTCTGCGACTCGGTTGGATGCAGGCTCACGCGAACATTATCAAACGATTTGCAAACAGCGGCTTGATAGACAGCGGCGGAGGGTTGAATCCGTTCACGTCTGCGATCATGCGCGGGGTGATCGAATCGGGCGGGCTGGGGAAAAATATCGGGGCGTTAAAAGCTTTTTACGGGGATCAAATTCAGGCGATGGATGAAGCGCTGCGTCGTCATCTTCCTGAAGCGAAATATGAAGTCCCTCACGGCGGGTATTTCTTCTGGTTGCAATTTCCGAATCAAACAGACGTGGGCGAACTTCGCAAAAAAGCATCCGCCTTCAAGGTGGATTTTCGCCAGGGCGCGTTGTTTTCGAGCAACGGCGGGTTGAAAAATTACATGCGGTTGTGTTACGTTTATTATGATGCGGAGAAAATTGAAGAAGGCATTGCGCGAATCAGCAGATGCCTGCAAGCAACTTAATCCGCCGCGGCTTCAACGGTGTCGGGCTGATGCGGCTTCACATTGAACAACTTGAATGCCCACTGCACAGACGGACCGATCAAGATCGCGAAGACCACTGTGCCAACTCCCAGCGGACCGCCCAACAGCCACCCGATCAACACAACAATCACTTCGATGATCCCGCGCGCAAGGCGGATGCTCATCCCCGTTGTGCGATGAAGCGCGAGCATCATGCTATCGCGCGGACCCGCGCCCGCGTCCACGCCGATGTAGACCGCGCTCGCGATGCCTTGAACGAGGATGCCTGCCAAAAAGAAAAGGATTTGCAGAAACAAATTGCCCGCTACCGATGGGATGAACCATAAGGACAAATCCAGCCAGAAACCAATGCTCAAGATGTTTGCAAGCGTTCCCCAGCCCACCTGCTCGCGCAAAGCCAACGCGATAATCAATACAGCAAACCCGACAAACACAGTCATCGCCCCAATGGAGATATGGAAAATTTCTGCAAGCGCGATTTCAAACACGAGCCATGTCCCCGTTCCAAGTTCCGCTCGGATGACCAGCGTAATCGCCAGCCCATATAACAGAAATCCGATTTGAATGACGAGAAAATCTCGAATAAAAGTGTTCCAACGAATCGGTTTTAGCATATATTCTCCTGGTTTCTTCGCGCTGAGCGGAGTGCAGAGTGAAAGCCGAGGCACGCAGACGAAGCGCAGATTTACATACAACTCGCCCTTCGGCTGCACTTCGCTCCGCTCAGGGCGGATGTAATCAGAGATAGTATCACCCATGATAAACTTACGCCATGCAAAAAACATTTGAGGCGCATCGCAATCAATTTACGATCAGCACTGACCCCGCGCGCCTCGACGTGGACGCCATCTGTGATTTTCTCACGCGCGCCTACTGGGCAAAGGGACGCCCGCGCGAACGAACGGAACGCGCGCTTGCCAACTCGCTTGTTTTTGGACTCTACGATGGGGATAAGCAGATCGGACTTGCACGCGTTGTAACAGATTACGCCATCTTCGCATACTTATGCGATGTCTTTATCCACGAAAACTATCGCACACACGGACTCGGCAAATGGCTGATGGAAACGGTCCACAGCCACCCCGATTTGCAGGGTTTGCGCCGCTGGACTCTCGCGACGCGTGATGCACATGAACTGTATCGGCAATTCGGCTGGGATTCACTCGCGAACACAGAAAGCTGGATGGAAATCTTTCGTCCGTTCCCTGGGGAGGAAAGAGATTGAAGTATCGTCTTGTTATTGCGAGTGGCACCGAGGCGCCATGTGGCAATCTCATCTTTATAGTTTAGTTGAGATTGCTTCGCCCTTCGGGCTCGCAATGACATTTGAAAAGGAGACGCAATGAAACACTACAAATACTTGATCATCGGCGGCGGGCTGGCAGGTGACGCCGCGACCCGCGGCATCCGTGAATTGGATGCGGACGGTTCGATTGGCTTGATCAGCACCGAGCCAGACGCGCCATACATGCGTCCCAATCTGTCAAAGGGACTGTGGAAGGGACGACCCATCGAAAAGATCTGGCGCAAAACAGAGGAACGGGCTGAATTACTTTTAGGTCGCAAAGTGACTGGACTCGACCCGCAGAAAAAAACTGTGCGAGATGACAAGGGAGATGAATACACCTACGATAAGGTTTTGCTTGCCACTGGCGGTTCGCCAATCCATTTGCCGTTTGGCGGTGGAGACATCATGTATTTCCGCGACTTTCAAGATTATCAACGTCTGAGAAAGATGGCAGACGAGAAGAATCACTTCGTTGTGATCGGCGGCGGATTTATCGGCTCGGAGATCGCCGCGGCGCTGACGATGGTGGGGAAAAAGGTGACGATGGTCTTCCTTGAAGACGCCATCGGCGGATTGGTCTTCCCCGGCGACCTTGCGAATCAGCTGAATGATTATTATCGTGAAAAGGGTGTGGAAGTGATAACAAACGATTCAGTGGCAAGTGTTCAGAAGGAAGGAAACCGCCTCACGGTCCGCACTGGAAGCGGACGCGCCATCGAGACAGATGGAGTCGTGGCTGGGATCGGAATCCGCCCGAATATTGACCTGGCGCAAATGGCTGGACTCAAAATCGAGAACGGCATCGTCGTCAACGAACGATTGGAGAGTTCAGTCCCTGATATTTATGTGGCAGGCGATACGGTAAGTTTCTTCCATTCCGCGCTTGGGAAGCGCGTGCGTGTGGAACATGAAGATAACGCAGTCCGCATGGGGAAACTCGCGGGGCAGAACATGGCCGGCGCGAGCGAGACGTATACTCACATCCCGATGTTCTATTCTGACTTGTTTGAATTGGGTTATGAAGCAGTTGGCGAAATGAGCAGTAAGATGGAAATGGTCTCAGACTGGCAGGAGGAGCCGTTCAAGAAAGGCACGATCTATTATTTGGATGCAGGTCGCGTGCGCGGGATATTGCTATGGAATGTGTGGAAGCAAGTGGACACTGCACGCGCGTTGATGATGGAGAAGGGTCCGTTCAAGGCGGAGGAGTTGAAGGGGAGGATAGTGGGTGGGTGACAAAAATTGCCCGCCCTAGGGACAAACCGAGAAGGCGGGCAGGTTGTATATTTGCCCAAGACATAGCCTTGAGCAGGGAGCAAACCAGCCGATATGTTTGCCTCGACCGCCGTCTTTGAACGGTCGGCACTTCTGGCTGAGGAAAGATATTGTGGGAGAGAACAATACGAAAACCGACATTGTTGTTGAAGTTGTCTGGATTGTTCCTGTTTCGAGTCGCACAACGGACATTGTTTCGATTGTTGTTCCACGCGCCGCCACGCAACACACGCTCTCTTGGCTTGTCCCTTTTTATGAAGTTGACTTCTTCCAACCTCCCAACAAACGCCCGATTTCAACCAGCAATTTCGACGCATGTTCATACTGATTCAATTTTATGATATCAAGGTCTTTACACAATCGCACATGCTGGCGCAATAAGGCAAGTTGCACATCGGCTTCATCCAATAATTTCAAGCGTTCCTTTTTGGAAAGCCCTGCCTTTATCAGTGTCTCTTGAAAATCAAGTGTGTAACGAATGACGCGCTCGCCAACGCCAAAACGATGAACACGTGGAAATTTATTGACTTGCGGCACGACCCAAAGGACAAGGTCGTACGTGCGGGAGAAAATAGGAGACTCTTTCATGGTTAAAGAACATAGCGGCTTAAGACAGATCGTCGCAAGCCATGCGTATCTCCCCATGAGGCATGAGCAGACCACGAGCGGGCAGAGTCATCCAGCCTTTTTCTTTCGAGTTGAAATTCACCCCATTGTTTATATAAATGCCGAAAGCGGCGTTGAAAAGCAATGCCGCGTTTCTTCTTTAATCGGCGATGGGTGGGAAAGATGCGGAAACCAAGAAATGGAATACCTGTATTCACAGGATACACTTGAGGCTCGTGCAGGCTCATTCGCAGTCTTTCCATACGGGTGAGTATCTTTACTTTCCAGCCATGCAACGCTTCCTTGTCGTCTCCGAATAATAAGAAATCATCCACATACCGAACGTAGCCCTCGGTGCGCAATTCGCGTTTTACGAAATGATCGAAGGCGCTCAGATAAACATTACCCCAAAATTGTGAAGTGAGATTGCCTATGGGTAAACCACGCGGGCGTGAGGCGGAAAACAGATCATCCCCTGCAAACCATTTCATTTGATAGATTTCGGTTTGCGCCCCAATGCCAGATTTCAAAATCAAATCCACAATGTCCATTATATCGGCATCATCTACATGTGCCGCAATTTTTTCTCTCAGAATGGCGTGGTCTATGCTTGGAAAGAACTGTTCGACATCACACTGCAAGACATATTTGTATTTTCGAGCAAATTGATACGAACGCATGATGGCGCGATGCGTGCCTTTAGATTTTCGATTTGCATAGGTATCATGGATAAACCGCCTCTCCCAATCAGGTTCAAGAAGATTACATAAAGCATGGTGCACCACGCGATCTCGAAAGGGCGCGGCGGAAATCAAGCGTTTCTTTGGCTCGTGAATATAAAAATTTGTATAGCCGCCCGGTTTCCATACGCCCGAGGATAATTCGTCTTGCAGTTCGATCAACTCCTCCTCCTGGTTATATTCAAAACCTGCCACGCTCGGTTTACTGCGCTTGCCTTTGCGGGCTTTGTGATAGGCTTCGTGCAAATTTACGAACGAGCAAAACCTTTCAAATAAGTCACCCATGCAGATCTCCTTTTTAATCAGGACTTTCGCTTATGCAGGCAAGAAAGCCTGAATTCGAGGTGTAGCCAGCTCAGCCCGCAGGTAATCACTCAGCAAAGCGTCTTTGGTTTGGT
>Ga0247727_10011891_pt1 | contig 15067 bp, 11 predicted proteins | sample WisWelCaveWW1625_FD_202498 | JGI IMG/M metagenome (GOLD analysis project Ga0247727, IMG submission 202498) | Biofilm microbial communities from Wishing Well Cave, Virginia, United States - WW16-25 | ecosystem: Environmental > Aquatic > Deep subsurface > Groundwater > Cave microbial mat | place... | reverse complement strand
CAATTGCCGCGTTTGGCCGTTCGCGCTTTGTGTTCGGCAACGAGAAAAATTTCCTGATGCGTGAATTGGGTCGTATCATCCCAAACTCGCGTCAAACCCTGCCGCAAAAGTTCGAGGTTGATCAACAGACTGTCATGCCATAAATATCCGAATCCCGCCGGCAAATGATTGTCAGATTCGAGCCAAAGTGATTTGCCGATGATGAGTGAATCAAGAAACGAATTGGATTGAATAAGATGGGTTGAGGAATTGGGAAAGGCTTGTAAACCGATCAGACGGACGATTTCACCGGAAGCCAACTCGACGCGGCAACGGTCCAGCACGCGCGTGACGGCGCACGGCTGCCGCGTTTGGCCGGCGAGCGAAGCGGCCAAAATCAAAACCGCTATCGGCGTGATTTTGATGAAATCCAATCGCATCCATCCGCCCCGAGCAATGGCTCAATTTGTGAGATTCGCGCTTTTGAACTGGTATTGCAATATAGTCAATTTTCGCCAAAAAGCAAGAAAATCATAAAGATGCTTTTGCTCTTTTCTTTTTGCCTTTTGTTTTTTACCTTGCGCTCCCTCTTTTCTTTTCTGTAAAATTTTCGTATATTGCCTGTCGGTCTAATTAACACTTTTACAAACGAGCTTATTTTAAATATCATGGCTGAAAAAGAGCGCATCCTCATCAAAGGTGCCCGCGAGCACAATCTTAAAAACATCGACGTTGAAATTCCCCGCAATAAACTCGTCGTCATCACCGGACTTTCCGGCTCCGGCAAATCTTCACTGGCGTTTGACACGATTTATGCCGAAGGCCAGCGCCGCTACGTGGAGTCGCTCTCCGCGTATGCCCGGCAATTTCTCGGCTTAATGGAAAAGCCGGATGTCGATTACATCGAAGGCCTATCGCCAGCGATTTCGATCGAGCAGAAAACCAGCAGCCGCAACCCGCGCTCGACGGTTGGAACAGTCACAGAAATTTACGACTATCTACGCTTGTTGTTTGCGCGTATCGGCGTGCCGCATTGCTACAATTGCGGCAAGCGCATCGAGCGCCAAACCGTGCAGCAAATGGTCGATGCGATATTGGAGTTGCCACCGGGAACCAAGTTTCAAGTTTTGGCGCCGGTGGTGCGCGGTCGCAAGGGCGAGTATCGCGAAATTTTTGACACTGCTCGCCGTGAAGGCTACGTGCGCGTGCGCGTCGATGGCGAAGTCAAGGAAGTTTCCAGCGAAATCAAGCTGGATAAAAATAAAAAGCACAATATCGAGATCGTTGTTGATCGGCTCGTCCGCGAAGATGGCATCAAAACGCGGCTGACTGACTCGCTGGAAACCGCGCTGCATCTTGCCAACGGCCTCGTCGTCATTGACGTCATTGGCCAGAAGGAAATACTTTTCTCCGAGCATTTTGCTTGTGTGGAGTGCAGCATCTCGGTAGAAGAATTGGCGCCGCGCATGTTCTCGTTTAATTCGCCGTATGGCGCCTGCCAGGCTTGCAACGGTCTCGGCACGACGCTGGAAGTTGATCCCGATCTCGTCGTCCCCGATCCGAAGCTCTCGATTTCCGGAGGCGCGATTGAAACTTGGGGCGAAAATAACGTCGATGGCTGGTATTACGGCCAACTCAAAACCATCGCGAAAGAGTACGGCTTTTCGATGGATACGCCGTGGGAGAAGCTCACCAAAGAGCAAAAGAAAGTCGTGCTCCATGGCTCCGGCGACCGCGAGTTTAAATTTGCCTACGAGCGCGGTGACGGCAAAATGCAAGCGCAGTTCATGGGCAAATACGAGGGGGTCGTCAATAATCTCATGCGCCGTTACAAACAAACCGACTCGTCTTACATCCGCACGTGGATCGAGAGTTTTATGAACATCAAGCCGTGCCCGACCTGCCAGGGCGCGCGGCTCAAACCGGAAGTGTTGGCGGTAAAAATTCGCGATAAAAATATTTTCGACGCCACCCGCATGTCGATCAAAACCGCGATGGAGTTTTTCAATACACTCGATCTGACGGCGCGCGAGAAAACCATCGCGCATCAAATTATGAAAGAGGTGCGCGAGCGGCTCGGCTTTCTCGTCAACGTCGGATTGGATTATCTCACGCTCGACCGCAACGCCGGCACGCTTTCCGGCGGCGAGGCGCAACGCATTCGGCTGGCGACGCAAATCGGCTCGCAGCTCGTCGGCGTGCTCTACATTCTCGACGAGCCGTCGATCGGCCTGCACCAGCGCGACAATCGCCGGCTCATCGATACGCTATGTCGCTTGCGCAATCTCGGCAATACCGTCGTCGTCGTCGAGCACGATCACGAAACTATTGAGTCGGCGGATTGGGTGATCGATCTTGGGCCGGCCGCCGGTGTTGACGGTGGACATATCGTTGCTGCCGGTACGCCGCAGGAAGTTGCGCAAAATGAGGCCTCGCTAACCGGCGCTTATTTGTCGGGCCGAAAATATATTCCGGTGCCGTTGAAACGGCGCACGAGCAACGGCGCGTATCTCGAATTGATTGGCGCCAAGGGCAACAATCTCAAAGAAGTGAGCGTTAAAATTCCGCTCGGCGTTTTTAGTTGTATCACCGGCGTTTCCGGCTCCGGCAAATCGACGCTCATTAACGAGACGCTGTATCGCGTGCTGGCGCGCGAGATCAATAGCGCCAAAGCGCAGCCGCTGGCGTTTCGCAAATTGCTCGGCTTGCAGCATATCGACAAAGTCATCGACATCGACCAGTCACCGATTGGCCGCACGCCGCGCAGCAACCCCGCCACTTACACCGGTCTGTTTACCCTCATTCGCGATTTGTTCACACAAACCCAGGAGGCCAAAATTCGCGGCTACAAACCTGGTCGCTTCAGTTTTAACGTCAAAGGCGGACGCTGCGAGGCTTGCCAGGGCGACGGCATTATCAAAATCGAAATGCACTTTTTGCCGGATGTGTACGTGACCTGCGAAGTGTGCAAAGGCAAGCGCTACAACCGCGAGACGCTCGAAGTGAAATATAAAGGCATGTCGATTGCCGAAATTTTGGACATGACGGTGAGTCAAGCTTTGGAATTCTACCAGCACGTGCCGCCGCTGAAACGCAAGCTGCAAACTCTCTTCGACGTTGGACTCAGTTACATCCATCTCGGCCAACAGGCGACGACACTTTCCGGCGGCGAGGCGCAGCGCGTGAAACTCGCGACGGAGCTATCGCGCGTTGCAACGGGACGCACGGTTTACATTCTCGACGAGCCGACCACCGGCTTGCACTTTGAAGATGTGAAAATGCTGCTCGGCGTGCTCAATCGTTTGGTGGATGTGGGCAACACCGTGATCGTTATCGAGCACAATCTCGACGTCATCAAAACTGCCGATTACATTATCGACCTCGGTCCGGAAGGCGGCGACGCCGGCGGCCGCATTATCGCCACCGGCACGCCGGAAGAAGTGGCAAAAGCGCCGGAATCTTACACGGGAAAATTTTTAACCGAGACTTTAAAAACCGCGCGGCGCGAAGACATCAGCAGCGGGAATGGCAAGCTCGTCGTCGAAGTGCCGGATCGTCCGTTGCGCAAATTGGAATCCGAAGTGGAATGGAAGAAGCGCACGCGCAAAGCGGTGAAAGTGGCGATGGATGATGAGGAAGAAGATGGCGGTCGGCGTAGGAAAAGTGGCAGGCCGAGGAAAAGGTAAAATTTTTCTTGTGCTTTTAAAGTGTACAGATTACATTGATTGTTAGACGAGGATAAAACAGACTGTTTTAGAAAGTTGTGATGCTGCATAAACACAGAGGCCTTGCAACATGGCTCGTGGTGATCTCTTAAAAAGACTTTTTCTGAGTTATCGCCAACGGAATGATGACGCCTTCCGTAGCGCGGCTATAGAAATTATTGCGGAGGAGCAAAAGAAAAATCACATTCTCCTTGCAGACCAACTTCAGAAGATCATTTCTAACGGCGTATCAAACAACATTGTTGAGCCACGGTTTGATCTTTCCACCTTACCCAAGGATCGAGAGCGCCAAGCTCTTCTCGTAGAAATACGCAAGGCTGAGCGTTACTTTCCGGATATTATTCTCATGAAGGAAAATCAAAAGATAGTTGAGGAGGTGATAGTAGAATTCCGGCGTTGGGAAATTCTACGCTCTCACGGCGTTTATCCGAGAACGCGTCTGCTATTTTGTGGGCCTCCTGGATGTGGAAAGACACTTTTGGGAGAGGTAATCGCTGCCGAGTTGGGTTTGCCGATTCTTTACACAAGATTTGACGCCATCGTTTCCTCATATCTCGGTGAGACCTCGGCGAATTTACGCAAGGTCTTCGATTACGCCGCCAGAGGCACGTGGGTTGTTTTTTTTGATGAGTTTGACGCGATCGGGAAAAGCCGGGATGATCTTTCAGAACATGGCGAATTGAAAAGGGTCATCAATAGCTTTTTGCAACTTTTGGATGGTTTTCGGGGTGAAAGTTTGATTATAGCAGCAACCAATCACGAACATCTTTTGGATGTGGCGCTCTGGAGAAGATTTGATGAAATCTTGCGTCTTGATCGTCCGTCCATTCACGATATTCCACTCTTGTTAACTAAAAAACTCGGTGGCATTCCGCATCCTAAAATAAAACCGGATAAAATTGCGCCTCGGCTTGAAGGTTTATCCCACGCCGAAATTGAGCGTATTTGTTACGATGCCATACGTCTTTGTGTGTTGCGTGATTTGCCAGAAGTCACCTCTGAAATATTTGAAGAATCTTTGGAAAGAGAAAAGCAACGGCTCGGAATCATCCGAACCGTCGATAAAAGAATCGGAAATTCCTTGAAGGAGTCTAAGTAGTCATGGCTGGGGAAAACAACAGGAGACATCCTCATCTTTTTTTACCGCGTGCTGAAGTTGAGTTGGAAAGAAAATTAGGCCGAAGTTTTGGAATTCCTCCTAAACCATTTTCTGAGCATGGCTCGAGGATACATAAACAAGTCGATTCCGTCCTCCAACAATTTCAATCTCGTGCTTCCCAACGGCCTTCCGGCATAGATTCCAAATTGCTTCTGCGGGTGCACCTTGAAAGAACAGGGGCAATTCCAGATGACGAGTGGCGAAAAAATGGCCTTACACTTGTTTCTGAAGATCGTGATGGAATAACAGTACTTTTAGCCAGCGATTCGGAATTAAAAAATTTCCGGCGGCGTCTTCGTGAATATCAGCACGGCCCAAGTCCTGATCAAAAGAGCGCGCCACATGCATCCCTAATTGATGCGATCAAAGAAGTATGGGAATATGGCCCAGAAGATCGAAAAGGCAGGTTGATTCGAGAAATCACAATTGAAGCAGAAAAAGAATATGCCTTGGATCTTGAGCTTTGGCATTCAGGGGATAACAACATAGTTCGTGGAACCCTTTCTCAAGTTGAAAAATTCATCGAACAAAAAGGCGGCAAAGTTTTAGATCGCTATGTCGGCGCTTCGGTCTGCCTTGCCCGAGTGTTTGTAAGAGGCGATGTAATCGATCAACTTCTTCAATTGGAGCCTGTTGCCAAGTTAGATTTACCGCCTAAACCTGCTTTAACTGTTGCCGAGGCATTACAACTAACTATAGAAGATTTCCCCCCAATTACAAAGCCTTCCATTGAGTCTCCACGCGTTTGTATAATAGACAGTGGCATTGCCAATGGTCATCCGATGTTGGCCCCTGCTGTAGGTGAGTCAATTCCTGTTCCATCTTCCTTAGGCACCGCCATTGATGAACATGGTCATGGAACGTGCGTAGCCGGACTTGCTCTTTACAACGACATCTCCGAATGCATCACAAATCGGCAGTTTAGTCCTTCGCTGTGGGTTTTGAGTGCAAAGGTAACACAAATTGAAAATACACCTTTCGGCCCACAGATGAAGTTTCCCGATGACAGGCTTATCCCGACTCAAATGCGTGAAGCGATTGAATATTTTCATCGGGAACATGGTTGCAGAGTTTTTAATATTTCTCTGGGTGACGAACGCTTGATTTACGAAGGTGGAAAGCCTTCGATCTGGGCATGGACGCTTGATGATATCGCGAGAAAGCTGGATGTCATCATTGTGGTCTCGGCGGGAAATTCTTCGCCGGATTTATATGATGACAAACACAAACCGGAAGATGTTATCAACGAGTATCCAAAATATCTTTTGCGAAAAAAGAATAGAATAATTGAGCCTGCTACAGCAGCGATTCCTATTACAGTTGGCTCATTGGCACATTCAGATGCGCCTCGTGAAAGCGGTGGACGCGATGATATAGCATTAAAAGCGATTGCTCGAAAAAATCAGCCCTCTCCATTTACGCGCTCAGGTTTTGGAATCGGTGAGGCAATCAAGCCCGAACTCTGTGAATATGGAGGCAATCTTGTCTTTGATTACCGATTAAAAAGATTATGGGATAAAAACCCTGGAGTCGAAGTTATTTCTTTGCATCATGGTCATGTAACCGGCCGCCTATTTGCTTGGGATAGAGGGACAAGCTTTGCTGCTCCCAAGGTAGCTCATTGTGCTACCCAAATTTTATCTCTTTTTCCTCGGGCTTCCGCCAATTTGATTCGCGCATTTCTTGCCAGTTCAGCATCAATTCCTGAAGAAGCTAAGAGTATTCTGGAAAGTTTAGGTAATGACGCAAGCTACAAAATATGCGGCTATGGGAGACCAGACCGTTCTCTCGCGGCTTATTCATTCGATCATAGAGTTACCTTGTTTGCCGAGAACGAACTTTTGGCAGACCATTTTCATGTTTATGAAGTTCTCCTACCGGATATTTTTAGAAACACCAAGGGAAAACGTAATATAAGCGTTACGTTGGCCTTTGATCCTCCTACACGGCATACCAGAAAAGATTATCTTGGCTTTACAATGAAATTCTATTTGATAAGAGGGAAAAACTTTGAACAAGTCAAGAGCATTTTTCGAAAGAGCAAGCCAAGTGACGAGAAGATAAAAGGTATATCAGGTACCCGTTTTGAATGTAAATTACAGCCTGGCCATCAAATAAGGGAAAAAGGAACTTTGCAAAAAGGAGTATTTCCCATTGGCAATAATCCCGATGAAGAATACGGAGATACTTATTACCTGATCGTTCAATGTGCGAAAAATTGGACTGATGAAGAAAAGCAACGGTATGCGGTCGTTGTTGTTATGGAACACAAGGGTTTAGAAGCAAGAGCAGTTGAAACAATCACTCTTTATCAAGCGATTCAAGAGAGAATTGAGGAAAGAGAACGTATTCGAATAAGACCATAATTGCTCCTTGTTCATCCAAATGAAAAAGCCCTTTATGAGCTAGTCCCGTTCTCACAGGAGCACGGACGTGGGGCCCGACTTTCACTCATAAAAGACTTGATCAAATATAAGGCTTGATAACGATATTGACAAGCTTTTTTTTAGAAGGCAGCGGAAAACAATTTAACATCGGCGGGATAAAATGAACCTAAATCAGCCTCTCAAAAAATTGCGCCTTTTTGCCGCGTCGCCTTCGGATGTGGCAACCGAGCGCGCCAAGCTGGAAACCGTGGTTGACCTGTTAAAACCATTGGCCGACCATATTGGCTTGTCGGTTGAAGTAGTGGACTGGCGCAAAGTCGTGCCAGACATGGGCCGTCCGCAGCAGATGATTTTCGATCAACTCCAACCGACAAGCTGGGATGTTTTCATCGGCATTCTCTGGCATCGTTTCGGCACGCCGCCGGGCGGAAAAGATCCGCAAACCCAGAAGGAATATCTCTCGGGCACCGAGGAAGAATTCAAAACCGCGTTTCGCTTGTGGGAACAATTCCAAAAGCCGCGCATCCGGGTTTGTACCAAGCTTTTGACTCTACCGAAGCGTTTGAAAAGCTGCTGTTGGATAATTTGCAAAAGCTTTTGCTTGAATATAGCGAAAAGGAAAAAGGCCGCGCGGTTTCTCCGCAGGAAGTGCAAGCGCTGGCGCCGCAGCCACCCGATAACCTGCCGCGCCGCGCTGCGTTTTTCGGGCGCACGCAGGAAATGGAAACGGTTCTGCAAGCGCTCAGTCCCGAAGAGCGCGGCTGGGGCGTGGTGATTGACGGCATTGGCGGCATCGGCAAAACCGCGCTGGCCGTGGAAGCGGCGTATCGCTGCAAAGAGGTCGGCCGGTTCGAGGCGTTCATCTTCGTCAGCGCGAAATTGAAACGTTTGGAAACGAGCGGCATTAAAGAACAATCGCCGGTAGCGGCCACGCTGGATGAGTTTGTCAACGAAACCGCCCGCGTGTTGGGCCAGATTGGCATTGCGAAATTAACCGGCGAAGACAAGCGCCGGGCTTTGTTGGAAGCGCTGCGTTCGAAGCGTGGCCTGATCATTTACGACAATCTCGAAACGTTGACCAAAGAAGAGCAGGAGGCGCTGGCGGATTTCTTGCGATTCTTGCCGCAAGGCTGCAAAGCCATTTTGACCAGTCGTCGACGCGGCGGCGAAGGCGCGCTGTGGCTGCGGCTGGAACAGTTGACTTGGGAAACGGCGCGCCAGATTATCCAACACGAAGCGGGCCGCGAGGCGCGGTTGGCCGAAACCTTGCGCCGTGCAGGTGAAGCGCGTTGGCGCGAGTTGTTTAACGAAACCGGCGGCTCGCCGCTGGCGCTGATTTGGACGCTCGGCCTGATGCGCGCGAAAGCCTTGAGCTTCGACCGCGCGTTGGAGATGCTGCGCCACGGCGCTAACCGCGAATCACCGTTGCAGGAATTTATCTATCAGGAAGCGCGAAAAGAGTTGGGCACACAGGAAGTGACCGCGCTCAATGCCCTCTCGTTCTTCGTTCCTTCCGCTTCGTTTGAAGCTCTGATGAATGTGGCAGATTTAACGCGTACCGCTTTGGAAACCGTGCTCGAACGCCTGAACTCGCTGGCGTTGGTGGATATCTTGCCGGGCGAGGAGCGCTATAGCTTGCACCCGCTCACGCGCGCTTATGTCCGCGATGAGTTATTGGCCGATGTTGCTACTGCCCGCGCCACTGGCCTGCGCTTCGCGCGCTATTGGGTGGACTTTGCCAAGAAGTATGGTGGTCACAGTAAAAATTATGCAACTTTTAACCGCCTTGAAGCCGAGTGGCCGAATCTGCAAGCTACTTCCAACTGGTTGTGGGAGACGGCAAATGTTAAGGATGGTTCGGTAGAAGACACCGAGGCCGCCAAGTTGGTGAACGAGTTAGCAGCTGCTATGAATCAGTTCCTTTGGTTCGGAGGTCGTTGGGATGACTGTCTCCAATTGGGCGCTTGGGGGTGCGAAGCTACGCTAACATTGAAAGATTGGAGCAATGCAGGTTGGCGTGCTTTTGATGTGGCGTGGATTTATTACTGTCGCGACCGCTTAGATAACGTCACGCTGTGGACAGACCACTGTGCCGCCGCATGGTCTCGTGGCGGAAGCAAATATGAGCAAGCCATTGTCATGCGGCTGCGCGGGTTGATTGCGCAACAACGCCAGAACTATGACGAAGCGAAGAAACATTTGCAGGATGCCCTTGCTATTTGGCGCGATTTAGGAAATGATGAAAATGTCGCCATTGTGCTCGACAGTTTGGGCGCACTTGCCCACAAACGTGAGGATTATGACGCAGCGGAGCAATATCGCCGCGAAGCGTTAGAGCTTGTGCGGAAGATGGATGACAAAGAAGGGCAAGCCGATTATGTTGGAAACTTAGGCTTACTTGCTCTCGACCGCCAACTATGGGCTGAAGCACGTCAATGGTTTGAACAGGCACTACCGCTGGCCCGAGAAGTCGGCCGCATTGATTTGATTGCCGACGTACAAGCCGGCCTCGCGCGGGTGTGGGAAAAAGAAGGCCGCCCGGATTTGGCGCTGCCGTTGGCCCAAGAAGCGCTGGCAATTTACGAACGGCTGCAGCACGGGGATTTGGCGGCCACACGAGAGTTGGTGCAAAGATTAACCGCGGCGGTGCAGAAAAGTGCGGCATGAGCGCGAAAGTAAAATCCTCTTGTACTTTTAAAGTACATCGAGTAAATTAACTGTAAGTTGTTCGAAAGGAAAAAACCATACATTAAGGAGACAACGCACATGTTTGACGTATTGCCCCAAAAGCGAAGAAGGACACGATTACAAAATTAAAAATCGCCGCTTGATGGGCTGGAAGCTATGTATGAAATTCCTGTTGATCACAAAAAGGGAATCGCGAGATTTCTGAAAAGCCACAAATATCTACGCCCGCTGTTGAAAGAAGCCAAGCCGCAAATCATCTCTGTTTTTGGAGAGAACGTCAAGATTTGCCTCGAGCTGCATCATGATCCTGAGGAGGGGTGGGATGAGCTTTTTATTGTCATCAAATCTGCATACAGTCCAGAGGAAGCTATCAGGCTTGAAAACCGGCTGGCGGAAGAATGGTTTCTTGATCGAATGAAGGAAACGAGAGGCAGGCTAAATATTACCGAGGAGCCATTATGAGTTTCAACTGGAGGGATTATGTTGACCTCGCGCAAGATCTTTTAAATCGGGCTGAAGAGGCTTGCCAGCGGTCATCCATAAGCCGAGCCTACTATGGCGTATTTTGTCTGGCCAGAAATAGAAAGGGCTATAAAAATATACGGGCGCTGATGTTCATCGAAAAGTTATTAATGCATACAAGAATTCAATCCATAGAAATGAACCACATCATAATAAGGATATTGCCATGACAAAAGAACCAATGCTCGTCGGTTGGGATGATGGAAAAATTTATTTCTATCTAGATGGCAAAGAATATTGTGTTTCAGATGAGGAGGTATTGTTTGAGCAAATCATTGCCTTATGCCGGCGGCATTACGAACAAAAGGCTGATCAGGTATCAGAAACAGGAAAAGAATAAATACCCATGAACACTTCTGCTCTTCTTACCCAAACTGTTGATGCCATCACAAAGGCCAAAAACGATTTGCCCACCAAACCCGCCCTCGTCGGGTTCGACGGCTTTGTGGATGAAATCGTCCGCATCGTCGATAAGCGGTCGTCGCTGCAAGAATATTCCACGATTCCTACCATCGCCAAGCTGGCGGAACGAATTGCCGGCGCGGCGGGCAAGGGCACGAACATCGAGCTGGTGGTTCAGCGCATAAAGCTCGGCGGCAACGGACCGATCATGGCCAATGCGCTGGCGGCGTTTGGGGCGCCGGTGACGTATATCGGCAATCTCGGCTATCCGGCGCTGCATCCGGTGTTCGATGAATTGGCCCAACGCGCGAAAGTCATTTCCATTGCCAACCCCGGCCATACCGATGCGCTCGAATTTGACGATGGCAAGCTGATGTTGGGAAAGCATGAAACGCTGAAAGATGTGACGTGGGATAATCTCATTCAGCGCGGCGGCGAGGAAAAATTAAAGCAGTTATTCTCTGGCGCGCATTTGATCAGCCTGAACAACTGGACGATGCTTCCTTACATGTCGGATATTTGGAAAAATATCCAACAGCACATTTGTCCGCATCTGCCCGCGGCGAGCAAAGAGCATTTTATCTTTTTCGATCTCGCCGATCCGGAAAAGCGCTTAGCCGCCGACATTCGCGTCGCGCTGGAGCTGATCGCCAAATTTCAAAATTATTTTCAAGTGATTTTGGGAACTAATGAAAAAGAGAGTTTTGAGATCGCCGAGGTGCTCGGCATTTCGCAGCCGGATAACCGGCAGGCGTCGATGATGCGCATGGCCGAAGAGCTGCGCGCGAAATTGGGCGTGCACAATATCGTGATTCATCCGGTGCAATACGCGGTTGCCGCTTCCGCCGGCGAAGTCAAGCTGGTGGATGGCCCGTGGGATCCGAAGCCGCTTATCTCGACCGGCGCCGGCGATCATTTCAACGCCGGTTTTTGTCTCGGGCGTTTGCTGGGGTTCGATCTCGAGATGTCGCTGCTCACCGGCGTCACCACCTCGGGATTTTATGTGCGAACCGCCAAAAGCCCGGCCATCGACGATCTCATCAATTTCATGCACAATTGGCCGGAGTCGTAATCCGTTGCCGGCGCCTATCAATAGGAGGAGCGATGTCCAATCATTTTATTCAAATCGAAATTCCGTGCACGGATTTTGAGAAAGCCAAAACTTTTTATGAGGGAGTTTTTGGGTGGAAAACCAATTACGTTCGAGAACAGGAGTATATGCTCTTCGAGACCGGCGGCGATTTGGACGGCGGTTTCTACAAATCATCCGAGCATGTCGGCCGGCAAGGCGTGGTGAATTATATCAAAGTGGATGATATCGAAAAAACCTTGGAGGCCATTCAGCAGCACGGCGGCAAAACGATTGTGCCGCAAACCCCGGTGGCGGAATCCGGCTGGTTCGCGCTGTTTGGCGATCAAGATGGCAATGTTTTGGGGCTATGGAAAGATGCGCAATAAAAAATAATTAAAAATTTTCTTGACAATCTTTAAAAAAATTTTAAATTCTCTATAATCTCGAAATAAAATTAGGCGATGTTGTAAAATAATTAAAACGGCAAGCCCGTTTTACGAAATCAATTTTCGCAGTTGGGCCACGGATGCGGTGGTGACGAAATCAAAAAACTCCGGCGAGCTTTTGCGCAAGATGACATCTTTGCTGCAACAACGCGCTCGCTGATATTCGAGGGCTAATCATGCAGACGGAAAAACTTGACGCGATCGATCTCCAAATTCTCGAGATGCTGCAATCGCAGGGCCGCACCAAACGCAACGAGCTGGCCGACAAAGTGCGGCTTTCGATTCCGGCGGTGAGCGAACGTATGCGCAAGCTCGAAGAACGCGGCGTCATCCGCAGCTTCAATGCCGTGCTCGAGGCGCGCAAAATCGGCTTGGAAGTCACGGCGTTTATTTTTGTGATGACGGAATCCTCGACGTTTTATCCGCAAGTCATCGCACGCGCCGCCGCCCATCCCGAGATTCTCGAATGTCACGCCGTCACCGGCGAGGGTTCTCACATTTTGAAAGCGCGCACGCAAAGCACGGCGACGTTGGAAAAACTGCTTTCGCAAATTCAAGCCTGGCCCGGGGTGACCAATACGCGCACGAGCGTGGTGTTGTCAAGCCCGAAAGAAACCACGGTGTTGCCGTTGACGCATTTGACGCCGGCAGGATGAAGCGTTGGCTGGTTGGACAGTTAGCCGGCTACGCCCGTAGAGTTAGCCAGTTCTTTTGACGTTTTATATTTTACGTTTTATTTTTCACGCCTGCACGACGCGCGTCGCCGCCCAGTTGCGAATATACTCGATAATATCGCGCGTGTCCGTTCCCGGCCCGAAAATTTTCCCCACCCCCATTCCCTCCAGTTGCTTCGCTTCTTCCGGCGGAATCGTGCCGCCGCCCAGCAGCAGCACGTCGTCCATTTGATGCTGTTTCATCAAATCCATGATGCGCGGAAACAGCGTCATGTGCGCGCCCGACAGCAGCGAAAGGCCGATGACGTCGACGTCTTCTTGCAGCGCCGCTTCCGCAATCATCTCCGGCGTTTGATGCAGGCCGGAATAAATCACCTCGAATCCCGCGTCGCGCAGCGCGCTGGCAATGACTTTCGCGCCGCGATCGTGGCCATCTAAACCGACTTTGCCGACTAGAACACGTACTTTGCGCTCCATTGAGATTTGTTGCTCCATTTTAGAAATGTTGTAACTGAAAAAATTTCCCAACAGAAACAACTCAACTGATAAAAATTTTGTAACTACTCAGGCACAAAAAGCGGCTGTCATTCCGTAGGAAGCTTTTTTCATTTCGAGCACTGTGCTAGTGCGAAAAATGATCCCGCCCTGCGGGATGACATGCGAGAGGAGGGCTGGATAGTTGAATTTTTTTCATCCGTTGGGTTGTTTCCATCCGTTGGCGAATTTTTAAAAACTTATTCGGATTAAACCGCAATCCGAAAGCCCCGATCCGCAATCAAAACACCGGCTCTTCCCGCCACGTCCCGTAAACGCCCTTCAACACGTTGATCATCTCACCGAGGGTGCAATACGCCCGGCTGCAATCGATGAGCGGCGGCATGAGATTGCGGTCTTCCTGTGCCGCGGTTTTGAGCTGGTCGAGCGTCTGCCGCACTTTGGTGTTGTCGCGTTCGGCCCGCAGTTTTTTAAGATTCTCGTTTTGCTCTTTTTCAACCGAGGGGTCGATTTTGAGAATCGGAATATCGAGCTTCTCATCGTCCTCGACGTAAGCATTGACGCCGACGATGAGGCGCTCTTTCTTTTCGATTTCGTGCTGATATTGCCTGGCCGCCGCCGCAATTTCGCGTTGGAAGAAGCCCTGTTTGATCGCCGGGATGACGCCGCCGAGCGCGTCGATTTTTTGGAAATATTCCTCCGCCTGCTGCTCCATTTGGGTGGTGAGTTGTTCGATGAAATACGAGCCGGCGAGCGGATCGACGGTGTTGGTCACGCCGGTTTCGTGTGCGATGATTTGCTGGGTGCGCAGCGCAATCTTCGCCGCAAACTCCGTCGGCAGCGCCCAGGTTTCGTCAAGTGAGTTGGTGTGCAGCGATTGCGTGCCGCCGAGCACACCGGCGAGCGCCTCGTAAGCCGTGCGCACGACGTTGTTGAAAGGCTGCTGGCCGGTGAGCGAGCAGCCAGCAGTTTGCGTGTGAAAACGCAGCTTCCACGAGCGCTCATCTTTGGCGCCATATTTATCGTGCAGGTACCGCGCCCAAATGCGCCGCGCCGCGCGGAATTTGGCGATCTCTTCAAAAAAATCCAGATGCGAATTAAAGAAAAACGAAAGTCGCGGCGCGAACTCGTCCACCTCCATCCCGGCGGCCAGCGCCGCTTCTACGTAGGCAAAACCGTCGGCAAGCGTGAACGCCAATTCCTGCGCCGCGGTGCTGCCGGCCTCGCGGATGTGATAGCCGCTGATCGAAATGGTGTTCCACTCCGGCACCTGCTCGGCGCAATGTTTGATGGTGTCGACGACGATCTTCATCGACGGCTCCGGCGGGAAAATAAATTCCTTCTGGGCGATGTATTCTTTGAGAATGTCGTTCTGGGTGGTGCCGCGCAACTTCGAGGGCGGCACGCCCTGTTTCTCGGCGACGCAAATGTAAAACGCCAGCACGATCGCCGCCGGCGAATTGATCGTCATCGATGTGCTGACCTTGTCGAGCGGAATGCCGTCGAAGAGAATTTCCA
>Ga0247727_10011890_pt1 | contig 15068 bp, 14 predicted proteins | sample WisWelCaveWW1625_FD_202498 | JGI IMG/M metagenome (GOLD analysis project Ga0247727, IMG submission 202498) | Biofilm microbial communities from Wishing Well Cave, Virginia, United States - WW16-25 | ecosystem: Environmental > Aquatic > Deep subsurface > Groundwater > Cave microbial mat | place... | reverse complement strand
TTAGCGCTTCAAACGCGAGATAAACGAGCTTATCCGGCACTGGATGGCCAAGAAGGACTTACGCAAGCAATGATCATTCCACGGCGGCGAAAAAGAGACAGTTTTCTTCCCTGGGCGCAGTTGGCGGCGGACGGGGTTGTCATTTACGCGCTTCTTTGGGTATGTTTCTGGCTGAGGTTTACCAGCGGCTATTTCAAGAGCACGCTGGGTGTCCCGGACTACGCCATTTACGCGAAGGCCTTTATATTTATCACGTTTACACTGCTCTTTTTAGTCCGGTATTACGGGCTTTACAAGCCGGGCCGGCTTTTGACTTTCGCCGCGGAGGCGGTGAATGTCTTCAAAGCGATCGCCGTCGGTATCGTGGTCCTGATGGCCGCCACTTTCTTTATCCGTGATTTTACTTTTTCAAGGACGTTTCTGCTTCTGGCGGGGATAGTGATCGCCTTCGGCGTGTCGCTCGCCCGTTTTCTTATCGGTATTCTGGTCATGCACGTGGACCGCCGGCGCGGAAGCATGCGAAATATATTGGTGGTAGGCTGTGACGAAAATTCCAGGAAGCTCGTCACATTTTATAAAAATAATCCAAGGCTCAGCACGCGCATCATCGGTTTTTTGGACGATCGATTGGAAAAAGGGACGGACGTCGAGAGCGTTCCTGTCTTGGGAAAAACCGAGGAGCTGCCGGAGTACGTCAGATGGCGCAGGGAAGTGCATGAGGTCGTCCTGGCCCTGCAGGACCTGCCGCACGAGAAAGTGCTCCAAATCCTGTGTGAGTGTGAAAAGCGCCTGGTGACGTTCCGCTGGGTGGCCGACGTCCTTGGGCTCATCACGTCCCGCATGGGGGTGTCTTACCTGGGAGGCGTTTCCCTTTTATCGTTCACGGACTCGCCTCTGGCGGATTGGGAAAACCGTTTTTTGAAACGGACGGTGGATATCGGCCTCTCCCTCGCGGCGCTTATTTTTTTAGGCCCCCTTTTTCTCATAATCGCCTTGCTGATCAAGACGGGCTCCCGCGGACCTGTTTTTTACACCCAGCAGCGCATCGGGGAGGATGGCAGAAGGTTTGTGCTTTATAAATTTCGCACTATGCGCGCCAACGCCGAGAAAGAAACGGGGCCTGTTTGGGCCGCGGAGAAGGATCCCCGGCGCACGCGTATCGGCTCTTTTTTGAGGGAAAACAATCTGGATGAACTGCCGCAGCTATGGAACGTGCTGAGGGGGGACATGAGCCTCGTGGGGCCGCGGCCGGAACGGCCGTTTTTTGTGAGTCAATTCAAGGAGGACATTCCCCGTTATATGGCGCGGCATACGGTGCGTTCGGGTTTGACGGGATGGGCGCAGGTGAACGGCCTGCGGGGGAACACCTCGATCGAGGAGCGGACAAAGTTCGACCTTTATTACATTGAGAACTGGTCGCTTTTCCTGGACGTCAAAATATTGTTCATGACATTTTTTTCGAGGCGCAATGCTTATTGACTTCTTGCGGAAAAAATTAGGGACGGATGATCCGGCACGGGAACTCGCTTTCTGGGCGCTTCTGGGCGTCATGGCGGCGGTTACTTTTTCAATTTCACTTTTTGAAATATTCGTGACAGCCCTTATCATTTTATCGCTCGCTTCCTTCGCCGCGCGCAGGGAATGGAAGGTGTTTGCAAATCCGTTTTTTCTTCTAGCCGGGTTGTATTTTTCCATGAATCTGGCGTCGTTGACACAGACCGGCTATTGGGATGCCTCGCTCCGGGGAATGTTTAAGATCGGAGAAAACATTCTCCTGTGCCTTTCGGCCTTTTATGCGGTTAATTCGGAGGAGAAATTAAGAAAGGTTTTTCAGTGGCTACTGATTGTGGCCTTTGTGACAAACGCGGACGCCCTGATCCAGGGGATAACCGGCTTTGAGCCGCTGCGACAGAGACCGATGACGGCCTATTCAGGGGAAACGAAGAGGCTCACGGGGCCGTTTAGCCATGCCAACAATTTTTCAGCCTATCTTTCTTTCGTGGTGGTTGTTTTTCTTGGTGTGGTCCATGACGGAAAGCGGTTTTTTTCAAGGACGCGGTATTCTTTTTTTCTGCTTGGTTTTTTCATCGCTTTGTTTTGCCTCGTCGGCACCTATTCCCGCGGGGCGTGGCTCGCCGTGGGAGTGACTTTTCTTTTGTACGCGGTAGTGAAAAGAAGCCGGGCGCTGATTTTAATGGTGGCCATCCTGGGGGTCTGGGGAATATTTTTCTCCCCTCCTTTAGTAAAAAACAGGATCGTGACCTTGTTTGATTTTAAAGGCGGCAGTGTGAGCGAAAGAAGAGAGCTGTGGGGAGAATCACTGCGTATGGTCCAAAAGAGTCCGTGGCTGGGTCTGGGGGTGAATACGTACGCGAAGAACGAGCCTTTCTATAAAGCGCCTGATTCCCGGACCGATAATCAGTATGCCCACAACGGCTATCTTCAAATGATGGCCGAGACCGGCTGGCTGGGACTTTTGAGCTTCTTAGGTGTGGTAGGTTATTTTCTTACGGCGACGCTGTCCGTTTTCAGGAAGACAAACGAGATTTTCCTTAAAACCGCGGGTACGGCGCTCGTCTTTGGAATCCTGTCCTTCTTGATTCACAGCCTTACGGACACGAACCTGCAGTCTCTTCTTCTCGTGAATACGCTGTGGCTCGCCATGGGCGTCGCTTGGTCCGCAAGGGAGTTATGCAGGAAATCCGCCGCATCCTATTCATAAGAACGGACCGGATGGGGGACGTTTTGATGAATCTTCCCGCTATCCGCCTCCTGCGCCAGGCTTATCCCAAATCATGGATGACCGTATTGGTAGATGCGCCGGCGGAGGATCTTTTACGGCATCATCCGGACATCGACGAAGTCATGGCGATTCCGGCCAAAAAGATAAAAGAGAGTTTTTTTTATCGCCTCGAGCTGGCGCGGCTTTTAAGAAAAGGGAAATTCGATCTGGCGGTAGTTTCCAATCCGGATAAAGGCCTGCATCAGGCCGTTTTTTTGGCCGGGATTCCAAGGCGCGTGGGATACCGGCGAAAGTGGGGGTTTCTCTTGACCCGCAGCGCGGCCGATCGAAAGGCCGTTTCGGGGCGGCACGAGATCGATTCCAATCTTGAGCTCATGAAGCTTCTGACGGATAAGACGTGGGACGGCAGGCTTCTTTTGTCCCCGGATGAGTCCGCTAAGATAAGCGTGGAAGGGCTGTTGGCGAAAAGCTTTCCGGACAGCCGCCAAATTTTGGCGGTCCACCCGGGAACGAGTAATCCCGCCAAGCGCTGGGCAGCCGACAATTTCGCCCGGCTTTGTGAGCTTTTAAGGAATGAAAAGAACCTTGCGCTGGCCTTGGTCGGCGGTGCGGAAGAGCGTCAGGTTTCCAAGGAAATACGCGCGAAGACCAACGCCCGCGTTGTCGACTTGACGGGGGGCCTTTCTTTGAGCGAACTCACGGCGTTTTTAGGCCATGAGAGAGTCCGCCTTCTCGTTTCCTCCGACAGCGGCCCGGTGCACATTGCGTGGATATCGGGGACGCCCGTTGTGGCGATGTACGCGAAGGATGTTTCCGGGTCGGACCCGGCGCGATGGGGCCCGCGTGACGGAAAGAGCGAAATTATCCATAAACCCATGGCGGAGATTTCCGTGCCGGATGTGTTTGAGGCGGTTAAAAGAATTCTGCAAAGAGTGTCATTGCGAGCGAAGCGAAGCAATCTATGTTGAAACAAAGATTGCTTCGTCGCTTCGCTCCCCGCAATGACACTGAGGTTGAAAATTGAAGCGAATATTGGTTATCAATCCATTTGGGATTGGGGATGTCATTTTTTCCATGACAGCCGTTGAGGCGTTGAGGAGGGCTCATCCGGGCGCGATGATTGGATTCTTGTGCAATGAGCGCACCGAGGGTCTTGTGCGGATGAACGCTTCCGTTGAGCAGGTATTTGTATTTAACCGTGATCTTTTTCGGGAGCTTGCAAGGAAGAGTCCATTTCTTTTTTTAGGAAAATTGAAATCATTGCTGGGCGAGATAAAAAAGGCGCGGTTTGACACGCTGTTTGACCTCTCGCTGGGCCGGGAGTACAGCTTTTTCGCGATGCTCATTGGTATAAAGAAACGGGTCGGGTTTGATTACAAAGGGCGCGGAATTTTTCTGACGCATAAGAAAAAACTGGACGGATATTCAGAAAAGCCTGTGGCGGAGATTCAATCGGAGCTGCTTTCTCGCACCTCCGGGGTGCGGCTGGAAAACCACTCACACCCCGGGGGTGTGAGGTTTACGGTTTCGGACGAGGCCAGGAGCGAGGCCTCAATTTTCTTGGAAAAACGAGCGATTAATCCCAGCGATAAAGTTATCGCCGTTGCGCCCGGAGGAGGCAGAAGCTGGGGAAAGAACGCGCACTTTAAGCAGTGGGATCCGGAGAGATTTGCTGAGGTGGCGAATCAGCTTTCGGGGCCGCTTGGTTACAAAGCGCTTCTTCTGGGCGATGCGGGCGAGAGGGTGCTTCTTGAAAAGACGGCCGCGCTGATAAAAGTCCCAGCCGTCACGGCGGCGGGGGAGCCGATAGACAAAGTCTGCGCCCTTTTGCTTCGCGCGGATCTCCTGCTTTGCAATGACGGAGGGCTTCTCCACCTGGCAAATGCTTTGGGAGTAAAAACAGTGTCGCTCTTTGGGCCAGTGGATGAAAAGGTTTACGGCCCACTCGGCAACGAAACGCCTCATGCAGTTTTGACGGAACCCGTTCCCTGCAGGCCCTGTTATCAAAATTTCCATTTCCCGCCTTGTCCTTATGAAAAGCGGTGTTTGAGCAACTTGTCCGTGGAAAAAGTGGTAATGGCCGCCCGGCATTTGCTATGAGCCAGAATGTCATTGATATTGTTTCTTTTAAATCTAAGATGGTGCACAATTTTAGAATTGAGTACGCGCTGAGAGCCATGCGCAAAAATGAAGGCAATTGTTTGGAGCTGGGGTGTGGGGAAGGGCTTTGTCTGCGCACCGTGCTGAAGCATTCCAACAGCGCTTTGAAGGGCTACGGGATTGACATGGATGCCGAAAGAATTAATAAAGCGCGTCAGTTAAACGACGGCATTGATTATAAAATCGGTGATATCACCCAGAATTTGCCTTATTCCGACGGCACTTTTGACGCTGTTTTAATTTTGGATGTTTTGGAACATGTGGGAAATCCGCAGGGCGCGCTGGCCGAAGCGAAAAGAGTATTAAAACCAAATGGGATATTATTTATGGTAGTGCCGTGCGAGGGTTCTTTTTTTACCCTGCATTGGGTTTTATCCAAAATAAAATTGGGACACCGGTTAACACAGGAATACGGCGGCCATATCCAGCACTTTGGAAAGAAAGAAATCTTTAAGTTGCTCAGGGACAATCATTTTTTGGTCGAAAAGAAATATTTTAGCTGTCACCTATTTGGTCAATTGACGGATATTTTGGGATTCTTGGTAAAAGACCTGGATAAAACCATGAAAGAAACGAATTTAGACCTCCTGCAATACAAATTTTTATACGTGAGCCGCTATGTTATGATGAAATTAATGAAAACATTTTTATTCAAGCTATCCTATTATGAATCGCTGTTATTTCGTAAAATAGGTTTTTTCGCTTTGGACGTCAATTTAACCTGCAAATCAATAACTAACGGCGCCCGCACAACGCAAAGATGACAAATAGTCCTCTCTCCGTAGTTGTGATTACCAAAAATGAGGCCGATCGGATTCGCGAATGTCTGGAAAGTGTCCGGTGGGCGGCGGAGATAATTGTCCTTGATGATTGCTCTACGGATGGCACCGTCGAGAGTGCGAGGCAGTTTACGGAAAGGGTCTTCCAAAGGAAAATGGATAGTGAAGGCAAGCACAGGAATTATGCTTACAGCCTTGCTTCTTATGAGTGGGTTTTGAGCCTGGACGCGGATGAGCGCGCGACGCCGGAACTCCGCGATGAAATAGCGGCGTTATTGAAAGGCGGGCCCGCCTGCAATGGTTATACCATTCCAAGAAGAAATTTTATGGGTAAGGTCTGGGTGCGATATGGAGGGATGTACCCTTCGGCCCAGCTCCGGCTCTTCCGCAAGGACAAGTTTAAGTATGACGAAGAGGCGGAGGTGCACCCCCAGGCCTACATGCCCGATCCGCGGGGCGCTTTAAAGAGCGATATCTTGCATTATACCTACCGGGATTTTACCGATGCCATCGCGAAGCTCGACCGGCAGACGGACCTTGAGGCGAAAAAATGGTTCAGGGAAAAAAGAAAGATCGGAATCCTTGGAACCTCAAGAAAGATGATTGACCGTTTTTGGCGCTCCTATTTTTCCAAGCAGGGGTATAAAGACGGTGTTATCGGGCTTTTCCTCGCGGTTAATTCCGGCATGTATCAATTCCTTTCTTTTGCGAAATACTGGGAATTGAAGAAAAATCAGACCCCCTTATGAATCTGGGCGTGCGGGACTCGGTCAGCGCGGTTGTCATGACTAAAAATTGCGAGGACCTTGTCGAGGGGACGCTCAAAAGCGTCGCGTCCTGGGCGGACGAGATCGTGGTACTGGACGGTTTCAGCACGGACCGGACGGTCGAGATCTGCCGCCGCTACACCGGCAAGGTTTTCCAGAATAAATGGGACGGCTATCGTTTTTGCACGGAACGGAACCTCGGGACGAGCAAGGCCTCCTCCGATTGGTGTTTCCATATCGACCCGGATGAGCGGGCGACACCCGAGTTTCGCGACGCGGTTTTAAGGATTCTGGAAAAGGGGACTGCCCACAACGCGTTTCAATTCCGTAAGAAGAATTATTTCCTGGGCCATGGCATGCGCTATGGCGGCTGGTATCATTACAGCTTGCATTTTTTCCGCAGAGGCAAGGCGCATTACGACGGCGTCATTCATGAAGCGCTCAAAGTAGAAGGATCCGTCGGAAAAATCGAGGCGCCGGTGGCGCATTATCCTTTTACGTCGATCAAGCAGTTTGTGATCCGTCATAACGGCTACTCCGCGCGGGAGGCGCAGGCGCAGTTTGAAGAGCGCGGCGTCCTTCCCGAGAAAGAAATTCTTTTTAACATCCAAAAAAAGCCGCTGAAGCGTTTTGTAAAATTTTATGTAAGGAAGATGGGGTTTCTGGATGGCATTTACGGCCTATTTTTTTCCGTTTTGTTCGCGTGGGTGCATTTCATCAACTGGGCGAAGTATTGGGAGCTGGCGCATGAGAATCCTCATCATTAAATTAGGAGCGCTGGGTGACGTGCTTCGCACGACGCCGCTCCTCACGCAGCTGAAGTGCCGGTATCCCGCGTCGCATATTTCATGGCTTGTGGATCCTAAGCACGCGGCCGTGCTGGAGGACAATCCCCTCGTTGATAACCTCCTCCGCTATTCAGACGAAAGCCTTTTTCTCTTAAAGAAGGCGGATTTTGATTGGGCGGTGAATTTGGATAAAGAGCCCGAGGCGCTGGACGCCATGACACTTGCCCGCGCCGAAAAAAAAATGGGTTTTGGCCGTTCGGCGGCGGGGGACCTTTGTCCGCTTGATTCTTTGAGTGAATACGCGTACCGGCTTGGTATCGATGACGATTTGAAATTCCGCAGGAATAAAAAGACCTATCAGGAAATCACGTTTGAGCAATTGGGGCTTTGTTTTAATAAAGAGGAATACCAGTTTCCCGAGAAGGAGGAGGACCGTCTTTTCGCCGAAAGGCATCTGCGGGGATCGGGGCTGGGCGCCGGAAATTCCGGAAAGCCCACAGTGGGGTTAAATACCGGGAGCGGTCACCGCTTCACGGGGAAAAAGCTCCCGCTTTCGACATTCGCCGCCTTGGCGGAAAGATTTTTCCGTGAAATGGGCGCTACGGTTTTGCTTTTGGGCGGAAAGGACGAGATCGAGCGGAATAAGCAACTCGAGAAGCTCTGCCCTTGCCCCGTGATCAATACGGGGAGCCATTCGATTCGCCGCTTTGCCGCCCTGGTGAAGCGCTGTGACCTTGTGGTATCCGGCGACACCACCGCGATGCATATCGCGATCGCAAGGCAAGTGCCGGTGGTGGCTTACTTCGCTTCTACTTGCGCCGCTGAGATTGAGCTTTATGGCCGCGGCAGGAAGGTAATATCAGACATCAGCTGTGCGCCCTGTTATCTGCGGATCTGCCCGATCGATGAGCAGTGCATGAAGGACATGAGTGTGGGCGCTCTCTTTGACGCCGCAAAAGAAGTATTGGGGGAGTCTGTCATTGCGAGGGCGCCGCAGGCGCCCGAAGCAATCTATGCTGAACAGAGATTGCTTCGTCGTCCTTCGGACTCCTCGCAATGACACATAAAACGAAACTTATTTTTTTAGATCGGGACGGGGTGATCAATACTTTTCCTGGCATGGGTAATTATGTTACCCGCCAAAAGGATTTTCGTTTCTTGCCGCGCGTCAAAGAAGCCATTCGCCTTCTTTCACGGTCCGGTTTTCAAATATATGTGATTTCAAATCAGGGATGTGTGGCAAGGGGCATGATCTCGAAAAAAGGTTTAGAGTCCATGACAGAGAGGATGCTTCAAGCCATTGAAAAAAAAGGCGGGAAAATAGACGGGGTTTATTATTGCACGCATCAAACCGACGACTCGTGCGGTTGCAAAAAACCCAAGCCCAAGTTATTTAAAAAGGCGATCGGAGGAAAAAAGGTGAATTTGAAAAAGACCTTTTTTATCGGCGATTCCCTGGTGGATATCGAAGCGGCCAGGAATGTGGGATGCAAGTCGCTTTTGGTTCTGTCGGGAAGAATTAAAAAGCGGGAAGTTAAGAGACTGATAATAAGCCCCAATGTTGTTAAGAAAGACCTGTGGAGCGCGGCCCGTTGGATAACCCAAAAAAAATACTGATCCTGTACGCCTCGGCCGGCCACGGCCATGAAAAAGCGGCGGAAGCGCTTTTGGACGCCTGCAAGGAATCCAAAAAGGCGGTGAGGGCGGAGACCATCGATACGCTTTTGCTCGCAAAGCCTCTTTTTTTCGGAAAATTGTACCGCCAGTTTTACTACATTTTAATTAAACACGCGCCATGGCTTTGGGGATTTTTTTACAATTCACTCGACCGGCCATGGATTTATTTTTTTGCCAGGCCGGTGCGGCGGGTGGTGAACGCGCTCACCGCGCGGCCGCTTGAGCGCTTGATTGAGCGGGAAAACCCGGCGGTCATCCTGGCGACGCATTTTCTTTCGGTGGAGGTGGCGAGTTTCTTAAGAAGGAAGAAGCGGATCAATTCCAAAATCATCACGGTGGTGACCGATTATCTCCCGCATCACATCTGGACGGCAAGTGAGGTGGACTATTATGTGGTGGCTTTGGAAGAGACGAAAACGCAGCTTGCCAGGCGCGGCGTGGCTCCTGAGAAAATAGAGGTGCTGGGAATTCCCATCGAGAAGAAATTTTTAACGAAGCGGTCGAAAGAGGAAGTCCGCGGGCACCTTGGCCTTCAAAAAGGGCCTTTCACCGTTCTTGTCACAAGCGGCGGCGCGGGGGTAGGTTTGATTCATGATATCGCCGACGATCTTTTAAAAACCGGCAAAGACGTTCAGATTCTGACTGTCTGCGGCACCAATAAAAGGCTTTTCGCGGAACTTGAGCGGAAATCAAAACTCAATCCGCTTCTTAAGGTTTTTGGTTTTGTGGCCAACATGGATGAGCTGATGGAGGCCGCGGATGTCGTGATCGGAAAAGCCGGAGGATTGACTATTACCGAAAGTTTTGTGAAAGGCAAGCCTGTTATCCTTTATCATTCCGTGCCGGGGCAGGAGACGCGGAACGCGGTCTGCGTGATGGAGCGCCAGGCGGGTTTCGTGACGAGCTCCGCGGATGCGGTGGCGGCCAAGGTTTCGGAATGGATTGATTTTCCTGACAGGCTTAATGCGGTCAAAGAGAATGTGACCAAAATAGCAAAACCGTTTGCGGCTAAAAATATAGTTCATCTGGCAGAAGATGCGCTCTAATTCAAACGATTTCATCCGGCAAATCAAGCAGTCGCTGGAAATTGAAAAATCCTTCGGCGTGGCGGAGCTCCCGGCGCTTCCGGCGCTTCCGGGGACACAGTACTTAATTGGCAAATTAAGTACTGTGTCCCCCGATAACCTGGCGCGGTTGGAGGAGGAATTTAAGGCCTGCGCCATGTGCGCGTTGTCGCAGACACGCACCCAGGTGGTCTTTGGAAGCGGCAATCCCGCGGCGGAGCTTTTGTTTGTGGGAGAGGCTCCCGGGTTCGACGAAGACCGGCAGGGAAAGCCGTTTGTGGGAGCGGCGGGCCAACTGCTCACGAAGATCATCGAAGCCATGAAGCTCCGCCGGGAGGATGTCTATATCGCAAACTGCCTCAAGTGCCGCCCGCCAAATAACCGCAGTCCGCTTCCCTCGGAAATCGTGACTTGCAAGCCGATATTGACGCGCCAGATCGAGATTATAAGGCCGAAGATTATCTGCGCGCTTGGCAAGTTTGCCGCGCAGACCCTTCTTGAGACGCAAGAGCCGATCAGCCGTCTGCGGGGCCGCTTTTTTGACTGGAATGGGATTAAGCTCATGCCGACTTTTCACCCCGCCTATCTTTTGCGGAATCCCGGCGACAAGAGGCTCGTGTGGGAAGATATGAAGTTGATTATGAAAGAATTATGTTTATCGACGTAGCGCTGGGTCTTCCGACGTTTAGAACCTTCCAATATTCTGTTCCTGAGAATTTACAAAGCCAAGCCGAAATCGGCAAGCGGGTTTTTGTGTCCGTGCGAACGCGGCGCCTCGTGGGGTACATTGTGGGATTCTCCCAAGCGAAGGAGGTGGAAGAAGTAAAGCCGATCGACGCGGTTATTGATGACAGGCCGCTCTTAAACCCCGCTTTTTTTGAGCTGACCCGCTGGATGTCCGGCTACTATCTTTGCTCGTGGGGACAAGCCATTGAAGCCGCTTTGCCCGCCCCTTTCAAAAAGGGAAAATTTCTGATGAAGAGCCGGGCGGCGAAAACGCCGGAGAAGCGTGAGATTGTGAATCCGGAGGATCTGAAGCTCACGGACCATCAGGAGAACGCCTTCCGGCAAATTTTTAAAAGAATGGAATCAAAAGCCCCGGCCACTTTTCTCCTTCACGGCGTGACGGGCAGCGGCAAAACAGAGATTTACATGCACTTAATCCGGGAGGTCTTAAAAGGATCGCGCGGGGCGATTGTGCTGGTACCGGAGATCTCCCTGACGCCGCAGACGGTGGACCGTTTCTATTCGCGTTTTGGCGACGGCCTTGCCGTGATTCACAGCCGCCTGACCCAGGCGCGCCGGGTGGAAGAGTGGCATCGGATTAGGAGCGGCAAGGCGAGGGTGGTGGTGGGCGCGCGGTCCGCGATTTTTAGTCCCGTGAAGGATCTCGGCCTTATCGTGATTGACGAGGAACATGACACTTCGTATAAACAGGGGGAAACGCCGCGTTATGAGACACGGCGAGTCGCCGCCAAGCGCTCGGAGCTTGAGAACGCGGTGGTGGTTATGGGGAGCGCCACACCGTCACTCGAGTCTTATTTCGCTTCTCGCAATGACACTATTGAGCGGATTGAACTGCCCGAGCGCATCGAAAAACGCCCTTTGCCCATTGTCGAGATCGTCGACATGCGCCGCCAGCCGCAGGGCAAGACGCTCCGTATATTTTCAAATTTGCTCGAAGAGAATGTAAAGGAGAGCCTCGCCAAGAAAGAGCAGGTGATGCTTCTTTTAAACCGCCGCGGATTTTCCACTTACCTTCACTGTGCCTCGTGCGGCTATGTGATGACCTGTGAAAACTGCCGCATCAGCCTGGCGTATCACTTCGACAAGGCATCGCTCTTTTGCCACGTATGTCATTTCCGCCTGGCGCCCCAGCGGCTTTGCCCGGCCTGCCAGAAAAATTACCTGCACTACTTCGGATTGGGCACGCAAAAAGTGGAGAGCGAAGCGGCGCGCCTTTTTCCGCAGGCGCGCCTGGGCCGCATGGATTCAGATTCCATGGCCAAAAAGGATTCGCATGAAACGATCCTCCGCGCGTTCCGCCGCAGAGAAATAGACATTCTGATAGGGACCCAGATGATCGCGAAGGGGCACGATTTCCCGAATGTTTCCTTGATCGGCGTTATTTCCGCGGATACGGCGCTTCACATTCCCGATTTCCGGGCGGCGGAGCGGACCTTTGACCTTCTGACTCAGGTGGCGGGAAGGGCGGGGCGGGGCGATATACCGGGGAAAGTGCTGGTGCAGACCAATGTGCCGCATCATTATTCTATCCAAAGCGCCAAAGACCACGACTACCGTGAGTTTTACGACAAAGAGATTGTGTTGAGAAAGGAGCTCAAGATGCCGCCTTTTACGCATCTCGTTCAGGTTATTTTGAGCGGTTATTCGGAAAAGGATGTGATGCGGCAAATCTTGGGTCTCGCGAAACTCCTTGAAACGCGGTTGGACGGGGCCCAATTTACCGTCATGGGCCCCGCACCCTGTCTTATTTCCAAGGAGCGGGGAGAATTCCGCTGGAATCTTTACCTCAAGGGAGCGTCGGCCGAGGAAATAAATCCCGCCTTACGTGAAGTGTTGGGGGAATTCAAAAAGACGAAGGTCCGCCTGACCATTGATGTGGACCCTCAATAGAAATTTTGTTAAAATTAACCACCATGGCGGTATTAAAAGTCAGAAAATTTCCGGACAAAGTTCTCGCGACCAAGGCCCATGAGGTGGCGCGGATTACGGAGGAGGATAAAAGGCTTGTCCGCGACATGATCGACACGATGCACGCGGAAAACGGCGTGGGCCTTGCCGCAAACCAGGTCGGGATCTTGAAGCAGATTTTTGTCGCAAGCCCCGACCTCGTGAAGGGCAAAGAACAGGTCTACTTTAATCCCAAGATTATTAAAAAAGAAGGTACCCTAAAAGAGTTTGAGGGCTGTCTCAGCGTTCCGGAGCTTTATGAGCCGGTAAAGCGCGCCAAGCGGGTGTGGCTCAGGGCGGTGGCGCTGGACGGCAAGACGGTCGAAGTGAAAGCGGAGGGGCTTTTGGCCAGGATATTTCAGCATGAGACCGACCATCTGAACGGTTTTCTTTTCATTGACCGCCTGGGTTTTGTCAAAAGCAAGCTGGCGCGGAAAAAACTCTTAAGAAAGTGAACATCATTTTTTTTGGCACAGGCGCTTTCGGCCTTCCCGCCCTGGATGCGATCAAGAATTCCCACCACAAGATTCTTACCGTTGTGACGACGCAGGACAAACCGCGCGGGAGGCATCTGGAAATCCGGCCTTCGCCGGTCAAGGAATGGGCCCTTCAAAATAAGTTCCCGCTTTTTCAATTTACAAAGATTAATACAGAGGAATCGATCCGGGGTTTAAAAGAGCTCGGGGCGGATCTTTTTGTGGTGGTTGATTTCGGCCTTATTTTTTCCGCGGAGATCCTGCGCGTGCCGCGCCTCATGCCGGTCAACGTTCACCCGTCGCTCCTGCCGCGTTACCGGGGCGCAGGACCCATGCAGTGGGCGCTGATAAATGGCGACGGCGAGACGGGGGTGAGCATCGTGCGGGTGATAGAAAAGCTCGACGCCGGCGATATCCTTTTGCAGAAGAAGACGGCGATTTTGCCGGACGACGATATTGTGACGCTTGAGACGAGACTGAGCCGGCTTGCCGCGGAAGCGCTTCTCCAGGCAATTGAAAAATTGGAAAAGGGAGAGGGCGCGCTGATACCTCAGGAGGAAACTCATGCCAATTATGCCCGAAAGCTCACCAAGGAAGACGGGCATATCCGGTGGGACACGCCCGCCGGTGAAATCAGAAACCGCGTTCGCGCGATGAAAGTCTGGCCGGGTTCGTATTCATTTTATGAAGGCCGGCGTCTTGTCATTGTTGAGACGGAGTTTAGCGCGATGGAAAAAGACGCCCGGATCCGCCCGGGCACGATTTTTTTGGCCTCGCGAAAAGAGGGCCTCTTTGTCGCGGCCCTGGACCGTATTCTTGAGATAAGAATGCTGCAGCTCGAGGGCAAAAAATGCCTGAGCGCCAAAGATTTCCTGAACGGGTTCCCTCTCAAAGAAGGCGCTGTCTTTGAATAAAATAACCCCCGTGCTATAATCCGCTGGCCATGCATTTACCTTCAGTCGCTCCTAAAAAACTTATCCAGGCCGATTACGAGATTTTAAAATCCTACGAAAATCTTGATACCACGCGGGAAGTCGAGGACCTTCTTTTTATTCAATCTCTGGAAGGCCGCGCCCATAACGGGGCAGGCGTATTTGATAAGCGGACGTACGTGAACACGACGATCGATGATGTGGTGCAGGCGCTCGAGCGAAAGCCCGACGACATTAAAGGAAGGCGCCAGGCGATTATCGATGACATCACGGATTTCGCGATGGCCGCGATGAACGGAGAGAAAAGGGAAAAGCTCCTAAATGCGAGCGGCGAGCCGATTTTGGGAATCCGGCTTTTTCAGGAAAGGCGTGTCAATCCGCGCGATATCTTGCGCGGACTTTATTTGGGGGGCCTCCGCGACAATCCGGACATCCGCAAAGAAGCGGAGCGGATCTATCAGATTAAAATAGGCGGGGGGCGTTGCTATGTCGTGGATATCCCCACCATGCTCGACATGAATCTGGACGGTGAGAAGCTTGCCCACGAGGCGCATGAGGAGGAGATCGAAAGCTTTGTAAAGCGCGGGCTGATCCACGAAACAGAAGGCGCGGTGGACATGAATACTCAGCGTTACTTTTATATCCGTCATCGCATGGGTCCGGGGCAATCCGATGACGCGGCCATGGTCATGGCGGGCATCCTTTATAATGCCGATGTGGCCTTGGGGGTTTTCTTGGCAGACGCGATGGATACTCTGGAAAAGTATGCGCCTCTTTTCCGGGACCAGGACGGGACCCTGGCGTACCAGATCGGGCGCGGCTTTAAGGATCTTCGCCTAAGCCTTGAGGATGTATACGAGCTGGCGTCGCTCGCGGCGATCCCGGAGCCGGAGGAACATTTGGTGCCCGACAGTTCTCTCCGTTATCTTCTCTCCATCGATCAAAGGGCGGGCTCCTGCGCCTTCCGGGCGCATCTGGATTTTATTGA
>Ga0247727_10011889_pt1 | contig 15070 bp, 12 predicted proteins | sample WisWelCaveWW1625_FD_202498 | JGI IMG/M metagenome (GOLD analysis project Ga0247727, IMG submission 202498) | Biofilm microbial communities from Wishing Well Cave, Virginia, United States - WW16-25 | ecosystem: Environmental > Aquatic > Deep subsurface > Groundwater > Cave microbial mat | place... | reverse complement strand
AAACCCACAACAAAAAAGGCCATCTGTCAATGGCCCTGCCGGCGAATGCGAAAAAATCCAAGTCCTGACAAAGCCGGCGGAGAGGGGGGGATTCGAACCCCCGATCGAGAGTTTAATCCCGATAACGGTTTTCGAGACCGCCGCTTTCGACCACTCAGCCACCTCTCCGGAATGCGGAACGCGGATTTCGGATCGCGACTAGGAAATATTTTAACCCGCAATCCGAAATCATAAATCCGAAATCGAATTGTGGAGCAGAGCGGGATCGAACCGCCGGCCTCCACGTTGCGAACGTGGCGCTCTCCCAGCTGAGCTACTGCCCCGGAAGTCAAAAAAGATAAACCGAAAAAACAGCGAAAAAGAATTATTGTTTTTGGCGAAGCTTTTTGAAAAACTCTTGCAGCAGCGCCTGACACTCATTCCGCTTGATGCCGACAACCACCTCAACGGGCGGCCCGAAGGGATTCGTGTCGATCACATTGCTAACTGAACCACACGCGCCGAAGCGGGCGTCTTCCGTGCCATACACGAGCGACGAAATTCTTGACAACAACAACGCGCCGCTGCACATCGGACACGGCTCGACGGTCACATACAACGTTGCGCTTTCGAGTCGCCAACTGGCCGCGGTTCCGGCCGCCGCGGTAATGGCCAGCATCTCGGCGTGGGCGGTGGCGTCTTGCAGCGTTTCCACGAGATTGTGGCCTCGCCCGATGATGCGGTTTTCCATTACCATCGCCGCGCCGATCGGCACTTCACCTTTCGCCAGCGCCTTTTCCGCCTCTCGGAGGGCGAACTGCATCCAGTGTTCGTGCGTCATGCCAGCCGCCGCGTGATGAGATTGTATCCGCATCCAAACAAAAAGAAGGGCGACTGTTTGCAAACTCCGCCCTTCATTGGTACGCCCGGAAGGATTTGAACCCTCAGCCTCTTGGTCCGTAGCCAAGCGCTCTATCCAGTTGAGCTACGGGCGCATAATTCTAATATAAAAGATTTTTCTGAAAAAGTCAAACGCTAATTTTGCGTTTGCACAATTTAAAATTCCCAGGATTGAAAATTGATTATAGAAGGTTGAAAAATATTTTTGTCGCGATCTTCTATTCTCGAGCCTCAATCTTCGTTCTTACTATCGTAGTGACGCATACGGGAGTCGAACCCGTGTTACCGGCGTGAGAGGCCAGCGTCCTAACCACTAGACGAATGCGCCAATTTTTTTCTTTTTAGCTTATTGGCCTTTTATCTTTTTTACTAGCTGGGGCGCCAGGATTCGAACCTAGATAGCCAGATCCAGAGTCTGGAGTCCTGCCGTTGGACGACGCCCCAGTGTGAAGGGCAAAAAGCAAAAGGCAAATTACAAAAAGAAAATTATGCTTGCCCGTTGCTTACTCAGTCCGCTTTCAGCATTTTAACGGCTTTCTGCAACCGGGCGACCACGCGATCTTTGCCGAGCAACGCCATCGTTTCAAACAGGCCGGGGCTGACGCCAAAACCGGTGATGGCGAGCCGCGCCGGATGAATCAACTTCGATGCCGCGACGCCGAGTTCTTCGGCCAGGCGCCGGAGTGAGTCTTCCGTCGCTGGCGACGAAAATTCCCGCAATTCCGCCAACCGCTCGGCTGATTTTTTCAGATACTCCGCGGTTCGCGGGTCTTTCCAGTGCTTCATGGCCGCGGTTTCTTCGTACTGTTCGGGATCGCGGAAGAAGTAGGCGCCGAAGCTGACGAAATCCGCAATGACTTTCGCTTTGGTTTTGAGCAACGCGATGACGCGCCGGAAATAATCACGTTCATTTTGTATTTCGGCGACGGTTACCACGCCGGCGGCAATGAACGCTTTTTCGACCAGCGGCGCCAGCCGCTCGACGGAGGCGAGACTCATGTATTGGCCGTTCATCCATTCGAGCTTTTTCTCGTCGAACACCGCGCCGCTTTTGGAGATGCCGGCGAGATCGAAGAGTTCAATCAACTCGTCGCGCCGGAGAACTTCGCGATCATCGCCGGGCGACCAGCCGAGCCGCGCGAGAAAGTTAAACAGCGTTTCCGGCAGAAAGCCTTTGGTCTCATATTCGCCGACCGCGGTGGCACCGTGCCGTTTGCTGAGGCGCGATTTGTCCGGGCCGAGAATCAGCGGCACGTGCGCGAAAACCGGCAACAGCCAGCCGAAAGCATTATACAAGAGCACTTGTTTCGGCGTATTCGAGATGTGATCTTCACCGCGAATAATGTGGGTGATGCCCATCTCGTGATCGTCGATCACCACCGCGAGATGATACGTCGGCACACCATCCGACCGTAGAATCACAAAATCATCGATGGTTTCGTTAGCAAAACTGACTTCCTCGCGCACTTCGTCTTTGAAGGAAGTCGCGCCGCCGGATTGCACGGCGAAGCGAATCGCGAACGGCTTGCCATCGGCAAGATTCTGCTGAATCTCCTGCGGGCTCATATGCCGGCAGCGACCGTCATACTTGAAAGTTTGCTTCTCTGCTTTCGCGCGCTCACGGGCCGCCGCGATGTCATCCGGCGCACAGAAGCAGCGATAGGCTTTGCCCTGTTTGACCAACAACTGCGCATAATCCTGATAAATGAAAAAGCGCTGTGATTGATAAACCGGGTCGCCTTCCCAATCGAGGCCGAGCCACGCGAGACTCTCCAGAATCGCCCGCGTCATCTCCTCGCCGGAACGCTGCAGGTCGGTGTCTTCGATGCGCAGGAAAAATTTGCCGCCGTGCTTTTTTGCAAAGAGCCAGTTGAAAATTGCCGTGCGCGCGCCGCCGATGTGCAGAAATCCGGTCGGGCTGGGCGCGAATCGAACAGAGATCATGCTGAGTCACAAATTTAGCAAAGCGCATGGCGCAGAGCATATGGCGAAGTTGTCTCGCTATGCGCTTTGCCCTCTGCGCCATGCGATGCTGCGGAGAGGCAGGGATTCGAACCCTGGGTAGCGCTTTTGGCACTACAACCGCTTAGCAGGCGGCTCCTATCGGCCACTCAGGCACCTCTCCGAATTGCGGATTTATGATTTCGGACTGCGGAATTTAGGGCGCCGAAATCCGAAATCCCACATCCACAATCTCAAAGCGGAGAGCGGGAGACTCGAACTCCCAAGGGTTATAAGCCCAGCGGTTTTCAAGACCGCCGCCTTACCAATTAGGTCTAGCTCTCCGATTAGGTTTAACCCGCTTCCGCTTTTAAAGTTTCCAAACTAATCAATATACAAATCGGCAGAAATGGAGTCAATCTTTTTTTTCAATAATTTTCAGTTCAGTTTGACGAAAAACTTTCCCGGCAGTTGTTTGACGACATTTTTAAATTCGAGGTCGAGCAAAATGGACAGCAGTTTCGCCGTGGGCAACTGGGTTTGCCGTGCCAACTGATCGATGTGAATGGATTCATGCGAGAGTTGCGCCATGATCTTCTGCTCATTTTCCGTCAGTGCAACAGTCGGCGCGGTTTCCGATGGTGACGCAGCAAACATATCGAGTTGTCGCGGCAACTCGGCGAGAATATCATCGACGTTCATAATCAACTTGGCGCCGTCCTGAATGAGCCCGTGCGGGCCGAGACTCTTCGGGCTGAAAATGCTGCCGGGCACGGCGAACACCTCGCGGCCCTGTTCCAGCGCGGCGTGCGCCGTAATCAGCGCGCCGCTGGCCTCGCCGGCTTCGATCACCAGCGTTCCAAACGTCAACCCGCTGATGAGGCGATTGCGCCGCGGAAAGTTGACGGCGTCCGGTTTCGTGCCGAAAAAATATTCGGAAATCACCGCGCCGTGCAGCGCAATCTCCTGCGCCAGCCGGCGATTTTCCGACGGGTAAACATTGTCGAGACCGGAGCCGAGCACCGCCAGCGTTCGCCCACCGGATTTCAGCGCGGTCTGATGCGCCACCGTGTCGATGCCGCGCGCTAAACCGCTCACAATGGTCAGGCGACGGGTGGTGAGCGCCGCGGTCAATCGTTCCGTGACCAGCTTGCCATATTCCGTCGGCGCCCGCGTTCCGACAATGGCGATGGCCGCTTCATCCTCGGCGCGGATTTCACCTTTGACAAAGAGCAGCGCCGGCGGATCATAAATTTTTTTCAAGATCTCCGGGAATTCCGCATCCCAGAAGGTCAACAGGCGACATTGATGCTTCTCAGCCAATTCCATCTGCTGTTGGGCAATTGTCGCATTATTGGCCTGGTGAATGTTTTCAGCCAATGTGCGCTCGATGCCTTCAACCTGGCAGAGGGCATGCACCGGCGCCGATAATACGGCAGTCGTCGAACGAAAGTGTCCGACCAACGCCCGCACGCGCACCGGGCCGATGCCGGGAACATTGAGCAGTTGAAGGAGCGCGGAAAGTTCGTGGTGATTCACGTTGTCTTGAAAACGAATATGCTGATTTTTTGCTTTGCTCTTTGCAGGAATTGATCGCGCAGGGTGTACCCGCATGGAGAAAATAATAGATCGGCGCCTGTTTGTCAAGCAAAAAGTTTCGTACACAAAAAAATTTGCTACAAAAACTCCTTGACAGCCGGAGAAAAAATGCGTAAGATACATTCGGGAAATCGACCTAAAAAGAATCTATGCAGAAAGATGAATTGCAGACGGCGAGAGAATACACTCGCCAAAATTTGCCCGCCTTGCTCGCGCTCTCTGCCCGACTCCTGAAAAAAGCTTCGGAAGCAGAACGGGAATCTTATGCCGCCGCTATCGCGGAAGAAGCAATTGCTGCGAAAACGATAAACGCCGTGATTCGTGCGTTCGCCATCGATGACGAGCCGGCCATGCGCTTTTTTGCCGCGCAGTTGTTGCAGCATTGTCCGCCGGACGAAGATCTGCTTTTAGGACTGGCGCAATGGCTCGCAACGGACGGCGATCAAACCGTTGCCGAGGCTGGGTTCAAAGTTTTAGGACGATGGTTCCAGCCGCAGAATCACATTTATGAGCTTGTCATGGACATGCTGCGAAGTGAGTTTGTCCGTTCGCGGCAAGCTGCTGTTCGCATTCTCGCAAATGCGATATCTGACACCGAAGCACGACAGATTCTACTTCAGACACTCAAAGATAAGTTTTGGTTAGTGCGCCAAAGCACGGTAGAGGCGTTGGGGCAGACTGGCGATGTTAAAGTTGTGGCGGTCCTGCTTGAGGCTCTGAAAGATGAAAACGCTCGTGTGCAGCATAGCGTGATTTTAGCGCTGGGCAAAATAGGCGATGCCAGAGTCGTAGAGCCGTTATTAGAGGCGCTAAAAGATGAAAGTTCAGTAGTGCGTCGAAGCGCTTCTCAAGCGTTAGCACGGTTGAATGACAAACGAGCAGTGGCGCCACTGTATGAAGCACTGAAAGATGGTGACGAGAGTGTGCAATTGAGCGCCGCTAAAGCTTTAGGGCAATTGGGTGAAAAAGCACAGGCAATAGAAGTTTTACTTGCAACTTTAAAGGATAAGAATAAACCCTGGTGGGTACGACAAAACGCTGCAGTGGCGCTGCAAGAATTGGGAGATGTCCACGCGTTGGAAATATTTTTTGAAGCCCTGAAACATGAGGATTGGGAGGTTTGGCTGAGAGCGGCGAAAGCGCTGCGTCGGCTGAACGATAAAACCAAGATAATGGATGTGCTGTTCAATGCGCAGAAAGATGATAACTGGAAAGTACGACAGAACGCAGCGTTAGTACTAGGGCAATTAGACGATATACTGGCAGTGACGGCACTGCGCAAGGCGCTAAAGGATAAGGACATTACCGTACGGCAAACCGTAATCAGAGAGCTAGGGCGGCTGGAAGACATTCAGGTATTGGACTCCTTACTTGAGGCGCTAAAAGATGAAAATTGGTATATAAGACAGAGTGCGGCTTGGGCGTTAGGGCAGTTGGGTGATGTTCGTGCAATAGAGACGCTCATTACGATGCTGAACGATAAGGATCAGATAGTACGGCAAAGCGCGGCTGAAGCACTTGGGCAACTTGGACGCGGCGATGTGCAACTTTTTTCAAAGCTCCAAGAGTTAGGAACTGCGGAGAATGCTGATTTGCGTTACGCTGCGTTTCTCGCTATCAAGCCGCTCATTGCAATTTCTCCACAAGAGAGTTTCCTTGCAGCAGAACGAAATCTTCACAACTCGGAGATCGTTTGGGAGCAACGTACTTTATTCTTAGAGATAATTGGACGTTGTGCGTTTTTGGGCGTCCACGATGCTAGTGAAGTCATTAAAGCTTGGGGACAGAGCCCCAAGTTGACAGATCGCATGGCTGTGGCAGCTTTGTTAGGAGAGCTGCTGTCGCTCAATCCGCAGGAATCTTTAGCAAAATTCAATCAGTTGGCAGACGATGAAGATTGGACGATTCGTGAGGCGGTGACGATGCGTTTGGCGCATCGTACCTTCTTTTGCGTCGATGCCGCAGTTAAGATTCTGAGAACTTTACGAGAGGATGAAGAGATTGCCGTAGCCTTTTCAGCTTCTTCCGCTTTAATGGAATTGACCGGGGAACATGCTATTGCCGAACACCGTCGGCTCCGAAGATATACGCGCAGCCCACTTTGGGCACAGTTTTTTGACCGCTTGCTTCATGATATCCAAATGCAAAGGCGCGGAGGATTCGCTCTCTTTCCCCCACTTAAGATTTTCTTTCACCCGCTGATGATACAGGATTTGTTTATGGAGCCGGAATCAATTGCCGAGGAAGATGATCGTCTCCACTCCAGCAAAAGCGAGAAAGAATTAGCACCACCCCGTCCTCGGAAAACGAGCCGAGAAGAATTATACCGCCTTTTGGAAAAAGTCCGTTTTGAATTTCTCGGCCCCTCTGGACCGCAATTAGTGGATGCTATTGAGCAACTCTTACAACAACTACCGGAGCCACTGATCTTCTATGTATTCTACAAGCAAGCATTTGATGACAACAGTCGCTCCGCTTGCCGCCTGTTTTATGAAATAGCTTCATTGATCGAGAAAGCAGAGTCCGCTGAGATATCTAGTAGAGTGATTCCAAATTAAAAACGCCATTTTCGTGCCTATTTATTGCTATGCTAATTTGGAATCACTCTACTAGATGGCGTGGGGATATGCGCTTCCGCAAAGAACTCCCCCAAACTCTGGAGCGATTGGCGCAAGGATTTCTAAAATTACTGCAATTCGACTATAGCGATGAGTACGCCGCACGATTCTTGTCGCTGCGCCATTTGCTGATGGCTTCATCATTGTCGGAGATTTTGCCGGCGCTGGTCGCGTCCGAAAGAGAGTTGACTAGTTCCTCTTTCCGGCGGCGAAAGCCATTGGCTGAAGGCGAGTTGATGCCTTTATACAACCGACTGAATGAGGCGATCAGTCCGCTTCGCCAATACAGCGAGGAAACTCTTCTTTCATTGCGCGCCGTGCCGTTGTCCGAAACCATCTCCGATCTTGAAGAAACGGCCCGCTTTATTAGTTTTGAAGGAACTGAACCTTATCGCACTATTCTTTTGCAAGTTCTTTCCAACTGGCGGGAACTGTTGCGCCTTGAAATTCGTCGTTTGGATGGTGAAGCAAAATTAGAATTTTTTGTGCCCAGAGAGATCACCCCTGGGGAAACCCTCACCATCATACTGGGAATTTTGAACCATGGTCCTGCTCCAGCGCGTAACCTAAAGGTCAGATTGATGAGTCAGGGACTGGTGAATGTCCAGCCCGATATACATACATACCATGCCATCGTTAGCAGCGAATAAGAGCACAACTATTTTTTTCACAGCGCGCACTAAGCTAGAAAAGCTCATTACAGAATTTGTTATTACCTACGATGATCTGTTGGCGAAAGCGAATGAGCGACGTCATACGGCCTCAATCACTGTACAGGATACGACATCAGCTTGGCAGCATATCAGAAATCCTTACTTGCCTGGCAAACCCACCTCTGCTTTCAAAGAAGTGGAGCGGCTGTTCGTCGGACGTGACGATGTTTTGCGCTTCATCGAAGAAAATCTCGTGAGCGCTGTCTCCGAGCGCATTGTGGTGCTTTATGGACATCGACGTACCGGCAAAACCTGGACACTGTTGCGCCTGCAAGAACGTCTTCCCGCAACTTACCTGCCCGTCTACATTGATGTCCAAGAGTTTACCGGCGTCAGCGGCGTTCCCGCCATACTGCAAATCTTCGCCGATGAAATTTTGCGTACTCTCAAAGAAAGGGGAGAAATAGAAGCCGCAGCGCTTTCCGCCATTCGTGTGCCGACCTTCGAGCAGTATGAACAAAATTATGCCTATAACTTCAAACGCGTTTTTTTAGATGATGTGCAGAAGAGACTTGGCAAACGCAAGCTGCTCTGGCTCATTGATGAGTTCCAAGGACTCGACGACATGGTGACTGCCGGCAATTTGCCCGCCACGTTTATGGAATTTCTGCGCGATTTGATGCAGTTCGGCAGAAAAATGGCGTTCATCTTTGCCGGCACAAGAGAGATGACGGGGCAATACTGGTCGGTGTTCTTCAACATTGCGGTGCATCGCAAAATTGGCGTGCTCACCGATGCGGAAGCGGCCAGGCTGATCATTGATCCGGTTAAGCCGCTCGGCGTGGAGCATGACCGCTTTGCCGTGCCGCTCATCAAACAATTGACCGGCAATCATCCTTATTTCATCCAATTGCTCTGCGACCGCATCGTGTCCGAGCTCAACGCCCGTCGGCAAATGCTCGTCAACGCCCAAATCATCGAAGCCGCGGTGAATGATTTGGTGATCAATGGCGCCTCCAATTTGAAGTTTTATTGGGCCGAGGTGATGGATGAAAAGGAACGCGCGGTTTGCGGCGCGATGCAAGAGCTTCTGCGGCGCCGAAAACCTGCCGATGTCAGCAACATCTGGAAAGCGATGAGCGAGATCAACCCGCTTGTTCCTGTGAAGGAAATTTCGACGGCTTTGAAAAACCTTGTCGGAAAAGATCTGCTGGAAAAAGATAAGACTCGCCTGGATACCTATCAGTTCAAAATCGGATTGGTTGAACGTTACATCGGCGCGCATATTCCGTATGCCGAGACGCAGGAAAGAACAGGGAGATTTTATGGCCGCGAAACCGGGCAACAAGAAAAAATGGACGATCTTCTTGTGCCACTCCTCGAAGGATAAACCCTTTGTCGACTGGCTTTATAGCAAACTCCGCAGCGCAGATTTGACGGTGTGGTATGACAGGCACGAGATTCTCGTCGGAGATTCAATCTTCACCAGAATAGGCGAAGGCCTCAACGGCAGGGAATTGCTCGTGGTCGTGATCTCTCGGCAGGCCGTCAAATCGAATTGGGTGAAGGCCGAGCTTGAACCGAAAATTCTGCAGCAGATCGAAAATCAAAATATAACCGTTCTGCCGGTCGTTGATCGCTGGAATTGACAAACCCTTCTTTGACGAGCTGCGCAGCTTGCCGCAACACTACAACATTTGCTTTGTTATCGCCTCGCGCCAACAGGTCAGCGATCTGCCGTTGCCGCAGAGTGTCGGCACTTCACCGTTCTTTAATTTTTTGAAAGAACACTTTCTGACGGTCTGGGATGAGTCGACGGCGCGCGCCTTGATGTTTGCGCCGCAGGGAAAGAAGTTGAAAATTTTTCTTGATGAGGATTTTGCCTTCGCGGCCGCTCTGACGGCAAATCATCCCTTGTTGCTGCAAATCGGCTGTTACCATCTCTTCAATGCCCGCCGCGTTGTTGGAAGAAAGGCCGTCGACTACGATCGGTTGCACGATAGTTACATGCAAGCGGCGGAAAGCATCTATCGTTATTATTGGAACAACGAAATTGGCGATTTGGAAAGAAACTGGTTGCGTGATTGCCAACAAGCCTTGAAGAGAAACGATGCCGTTGCCCTGCAGGCGCTTGGGAAAGACACTTCCAAACGCAAAAATGCAACGATAAAAACCAAACTCGCCCAATTGGGTCTTGTCGTGCAAAAAGCAGGCGCTATTACGCTTCCTCCGGCAGGTTTTGAGTCCTTTTTGAGCAAAGCTTTAAGTTGAGAATGATCGTTGCCGTTCCTATTTTGCCTTAAATTTTCCTTGACACCCTTAAAAGAATTTCGTAATATGCTATTGTTAACTTATGGAGAAAAGCCAATGACAGCTCATCAGGTCACAATTTCCAAGATTCAGCAGCTTCCGGAATTACTCGCCGAAGAGGTTAGTGATTTTGTTGATTTCCTGTTGATGAAGCGTGACAATACGCGCTGGCAAATGTGGACACACTTTGTTGAAGCCTCCAGGCTTGCGGAATCAGACTTTGTTGACTATTTATCCAATCTGGAAGACTATGAAAATCGTTTGGCTCGCGGAGAAATTCAATGGTAACGATTACTCGTGGCGATGTTGTTCTTTGTGATTTAAATCCTGTCATCGGAACGGAACAAGCGGGAATAAGACCTGCTGTGATTCTGCAAATCGATCGCGCCAACTCGGTAAGCCCTCATACGATTATAGCACCCTTTACAACAAAAATCAAAAAAGCGCTTTTGCCTTCTCATGCCTTTATACCCGCAGGAGTAGGCGGCTTGAGTCAGGATTCCGTCGCCCTCTGCGAACAGATTCGAGTGGTGGATAACCGAAGGATCATCAAGGTTCTCGGCCATGTGGATGATCCTTATCTTGCAGAAATAGCAAAAGCTCTTCGCACAATCTTAGGATTATAAAAAGTATGAAATAGGTCTTTTTATTTTCCTTTCACCGCCTCCCACATTATCCCCAGCAGTGTCTCAATTCCCTCGCCGCTCACCGCCGAGATTCGGCAGGTTGGATATTCGAGATTCTGCAAAAAATTTTTACCGACGTTTTTATCCGTCACCAGATCCATTTTCGTCAACGCCACAAGCCGCGGCTTTTGCACGAGCGTGGGATTGTAGCTTTCCATCTCATTGATCAAAGTCTGATAATCCGCCTCCCAATCCTCCGAGGCCACATCGATCATCACCACCAGAACCGACGTCCGCTCGATGTGGCGCAGAAATTCGATGCCGAGGCCGCGGCCCTCGTGCGCACCTTCGATGAGGCCGGGAATGTCCGCCACGACGAAAGAATTGTTCTCTTTATATGACACGACGCCGAGATTCGGCGTGAGCGTGGTGAAAGGATAATCCGCAATTTTGGGCCGCGCCGCGGTAATGCGCGAGAGCAGCGTCGATTTGCCGGCATTGGGCAGGCCGACGAGTCCGACGTCCGCGAGCAATTTCAATTCGAGAATCAGCCAGCGGCTCTCGCCCAGTTCGCCGACTTCCCAGTCGCGCGGCGCCTGATTGGTGGAAGTGGCGAAACGCGCGTTGCCGCGGCCGCCGCGACCGCCGTGCGCAATCACGAGACGCTCATCCATGTTGACTAAATCAGCCAACACTTCGCCGCTGGCCGCATCTTTGATGACGGTTCCCGGCGGCACATTCACAACAACATCGTCGCCGCCGTGACCGGTTTTATTCGCGCCTTTGCCGTGCTCGCCCCTCGGGGCGCGAAAATGTTTGCGCATGTGAAAATCCTGCAACGTGCGCAGACCGGCGCTGACCTGCATAATGACATGGCCGCCGTTGCCGCCATCGCCGCCATCCGGACCGCCTTTGGGAACGAATTTCTCGCGCCGAAAACTCATGCAGCCGCTGCCGCCGCGGCCGGCTTCGACGAAAATTTTTGCGTAATCGATAAACATAAACTGGTTGCTTGTCGCTGGTGGGTAAATGGTTAGTTCACGCAAACAAACTCAGAATAAAATTCTAAAAGCTTCTGCCGTTCTCGAACAAGTTCTGGCCAACGGATGAAAATCGACCAACGGATTTAAAAGTCTTTTTATTTTTGAAGTTTTATCAAATTACAATGCTCTTCATCCGTTGGTCGCTTTTTATCCGTTGGACAATTCTATTGGCGTCTAAAACTATTCCGCCGTGTGGAACTCCGGTTTTGAGTCGGTCTCAAAATCCGGTGTTGTAATTTACAAATCCAGCGGGTCAATTCCAACATCTACTTCACTTTCGCCGCCGGGAACATGTTCGCGATACAACTGGCCGATTTCCGCGCCGAGAATGAACATGAGCGAGGAATAATAAATCCACAACACGACGGCGACGACGAAAATATACGCGCCATAAACGCGATCGAGCGCGGCCGCGTGCGTCAGATAATAACCGAAGAACTGGCGGGCAATTTCCCAAAAAACGGCTGCTACCAGCGCGCTGACGGCGGTGGGAACGTTGCCCAGTTTTTCGTAAGGGACAAAATGATACAGGACGAAAAAGAAAAAAAAGATAATAATGAAAAAAAGAACCGGAAATAAATTTTGTATGGAAGTATCGATCGTCATCGGTTGTAGCCAGATAATTTTGTGGGCAGAACGCTGCACAAATTCCACTAAAGGGAAAATCGTCGTTGAAATTAAGAAGAAAAACAGCACGAGCAGGACCATGCCGAAGTCGCGGAGCTTGCCAATCACCGGGTGTTGACCACGGTTAACCTGGAAAATTTTATTGAGAATCGTGCGCATGCTGCCAAACAAGCCGCTGGCCGCGAGCAGCAGGCCGAACGCGCCGCCGTAGCCGGCAACATCGCGATAGCGGATAATTTCATCGACGCGCGCCAGCAGAAAATTTTTCAGCGAAGCCGTGTATTGCGCCGCGGGGAACAACATTTCGATCACGACTTCGATGCGATATTCAAATGCGGAAGCGGCCAGCAGATTGCCGAGCACGGAGAGCAACACGAGCACCAGCGGCACGATGCAAATTAAAAACGAAAACGCCAGTCCGCCGGCGAGCAAAAAAACGTGATGCTGGCCGAAGCGGTGATACAACCCGCCCAGATAATGTCGAAATAATTCGCGCATGTTAAAGATTTAAAACCACTGTCGCCCAAAATAGATGCGTTCAACGAACAAAACCAGATTTTATGTTTTTGATCCAACTTCAACAGGAGCAAACCGAGAGAACGGAGATTTTTTCTCAGTTTTCCCGGTTAGCTCCTGTTCAACCCGCATCAATACTGGACGAAATGACAATTTTCTAAAAAATCTTTACCTGCGGCCGTAGGCTTTTTTTGCGCAAAATTAACTGCCAAGAAACTACGGGCTTGTTTTTCCCGGCACGATCACTTCCGGCAACGACGGCAGACTGAGTCTTTGCCGGTCCATATAACTGCGAATGTGCAAAAAGAGTTTGGCCGTGTCCATGGCCGCAAACGCCAATATCGTGTCCGTCGCGGGCAACGCGATGGGCGGCGGCAATTCCTGCACGGGCGTCGTCGCGAGGCTGTGGCGGGCGATAAATAATTTGTATCCCGCGAATTGGCCGCGCCGGCGTTCGCGGCCGGGTTGCCAGCGAACGATGATTTGCTCGCCCCGCCGCTCGGCCCGCACATTCTGCGGCGGCGGCAGATCGATGACGTCTAACACCTGGTACGAGGCCGCACAGCCGGCGAGAAAAACGCAAAGAAAAATTTTAAACAAGTTTTGTGAAGTATTTAAAAGTTTCCCAAAATCCGTTGGTCGTTTTTCATCCGTTGGCCAAATTTTTAACTCCATTTGGTTGTGGCTTGTCCGCGTGGTGGCTGATCGGGATGCTACCTCACCAATCCAGTTTCCAGATCAAATCAAAACCGGTTTTGCGATTTTCCTCGCCGCCGTGCGCCGCCTGCAGAAAGAGAAATTTTAACAATTCCCATTCCAGCGAAACGACGCGGCCTTCCGGCTCCTGGCCAAAGCTGAGAAAAAGATCGTCAGTCAAATATTTTCCCACCAGCACCGAGCTTTTGGCAATATCTTCGCCGCTCTGAAATTCGATGAGATCCAGATTCAAACTGCGTCCGAGCGAGCGCGCCAGTTCCTGCGAGACCAGGCCGGAAACCAGCCCCTTCGCCGCTGTGGAAAATGCGCCGTTCTCCGCGCCGGCCTCATTTTCCAAACCTTTGCGTTGTCCCGGTAGCAATTGGTCAAAATCGACGCCGAAGAGCAAATTCGCCAACGCATCTTTTCCTTCCAGCGCTTCTTTGGTGTCCAGCGAAAGATTGTCGCGTTGAAATTCGATTTTGGGATTGTTCAAATCGCCGCTGATCTTCACTTCGATATTTTTCTTTTCACGATCGCCGCTCAGAGAACGAAAAACGTGTCTGGCCGCCAGCTCGAATTGCGGAGTTTCAGGCTCGCCTTCAAAAGTAATTTGCCCCTTGTCGATGTCGAATTTTTTGCCGTAAAGCTCATAGGTGCCGCGCATAATATTGAGCGTGCCGAAAAGTGAATACTCGGTCAGGCCTTCCTGAATAAAATCCAGCCCGCCGCTGATTTCCGCATTCAGCTCGGGCCCGCGCAGCCAGGTGTTGCGTGGAATGTTGATTTTGATTTCACCGCGCAACTTCTGCAGCCAGCGCTGCACCGGCGTCTCCGCGTCCGGCGCCACGGCCTGGCGAGCGGTGTCGGCGCTGGTTGCTGTTTTTTCGGTTTCATTTAATTGAATGACGGTGCGTTGCTGAAAAGCCGGCAGAAAAAAACGCGAGCGCTCGATCGTGATATCGCCGCGATAGCGCGGGCCTTGCGCATCGCCGGCGCCGGTAATGTTGGCATCGAAACGCAATTCCATGTTGCGGTTGCGCACCATCAGCAGATCATTTGCCGTCAGGCGCGCTTTCGCGTCGGTAATCGCGGTTGGCGTTCGATTCACCTGCCCGGTAATGCCCAGCACGCCCTTGTCGCTGCGCAAGCTAAAATCCACTAACTTCACCGCCGTGCTATCGATGCCGACCGTCAGTTGCACATCATTATAATTCGCGCCGTAGTCCGGCACGGCAAAAGCGCCGTCAAGAATGCGCAAAACGCCGGTCGGACGCGGCACGGCCAGCGTATTTTCCAGTTTGATGTCGAAGACGAGCTTGCCCTGCACCTGCCGGACGCGATTGGTCAGGGTTTGCAAAAACGCCAGATCAATATCCGTGGTGTTGGCCTGAATGCGCATCTGTCGATCGCGGTACAAAATTTTGCCGGTATTATCAAACGCCAGATTCATCGGCAAAAAGCCTTCGCCGGATAAAAAGCGATCCTGCGTTTGATGAAGCTTGAAGTTCCAGGAAAATTTTTCGCCGGCGTAATCAAAATTCACCGCCCATTTTTCAAAA
>Ga0247727_10011888_pt1 | contig 15072 bp, 11 predicted proteins | sample WisWelCaveWW1625_FD_202498 | JGI IMG/M metagenome (GOLD analysis project Ga0247727, IMG submission 202498) | Biofilm microbial communities from Wishing Well Cave, Virginia, United States - WW16-25 | ecosystem: Environmental > Aquatic > Deep subsurface > Groundwater > Cave microbial mat | place... | reverse complement strand
TCATACTTGCCCTTCGCCATAAGCCGTCTCTCCTTTTCGATTCCTATTCGCCGCGATTCTTGGCGATAATTTCTTCTGCAATCTGTCTGGGTACCTGCTCGTATCGGTCAAATTCCATGCTGTACGTCGCGCGGCCCTGCGTGCGAGACCGCAAATCCGTCGAGTAGCCGAACATGGCGCTGAGCGGAACGGCTGCATCGATCGCCTGCGAGCCGGCACGCACCTTCATGCCATGGATCTTGCCGCGCCGCCCGTTCAGATTGCCGATCACATCCCCCATGAACTCCTGCGGCACCAGCACTTCAACCTTCATGATCGGCTCAAGCAGCACCGGATCGGCCCGCTTGCAGGCATCCTGAAACGCCATGGAGCCGGCGATCTTGAAAGCCATTTCATTGGAGTCCACATCGTGATAGGAACCGTCGGTCAGCGTCACGCGAAGATCACGGACCGGATAACCCGCCAACACGCCCGTTTCCATCCGCTCCTTGATGCCCTTCTCAATCGCCGGGATATACTCGCGGGGGATCGCGCCACCGACAACCTCGTTCACGAACTCAAAGCCCTTGCCGGGCTCGAGCGGTTCAACCGTAATCACCGCATGCCCATACTGGCCGCGCCCGCCGGTCTGCTTGATGTACTTGCCTTCCGCCTCAGCCGGCCTCCGAATCGTCTCCCGGTAGGCCACCTCAGGCTTGCCGACATTGGCTTCCACTTTGAACTCACGGAGGAGCCGATCCACGATGATCTCCAAATGCAACTCGCCCATGCCCGCGATGATCGTCTGCGCCGTTTCCTCGTCCGTCCGCACGCGGAACGACGGATCCTCCTGCGCCAGCTTCTGCAGCGCCACCGCCATCTTTTCCTGATCCGGCTTGGTTTTCGGCTCAATCGCCATGGCAATGACCGGCTCGGGGAACTTCATCACTTCCAGAAGCACCGGATGCTTTTCATCGCTGAGCGTATCGCCCGTCGTCGCTCCACGGAGGCCGACTGCTGCCGCAATATCGCCCGCGTACACAACCTCAATGTCCTCCCGCTTATTCGCATGCATTTTCAGCAGCCGGCCGATCCGCTCTTTCGTGCCCTTGGTCACATTGAGCACGGCCGTGCCGGTCTTCAGCGTGCCGGAGTACACGCGAAAAAACGTCAGCTGTCCGGCAAACGGATCCGTCATGATCTTGAATGCCAAGGCGGCGAAGTGCTCATTGTCGCTCACCTGCCGCTTGACCTCTTTATCCAAGGACGGGTCGATGCCGACCACGGGCGGAACATCAAGCGGCGACGGCAGATAGTCCACGACACCATCAAGCAACTGCTGCACGCCCTTGTTCTTAAAGGCCGACCCGCAGAGCACCGGTGTCATCTTCATCGTAATCGCACCGGCTCGAATCGCTCGCTTGACTTCCTCGATCGAGAGCGATTGGCCGTTCAGATATTTTTCCATGGCCTGGCCGTCAAACTCAGCCACGGCGTCGATCATTTTCTCCCGGTATTCCTTGGCCAGGTCGACCATCGAGGATGGAATCTCCTCGACGACGTACTTCGCACCGAGCGTTTCGTCGTCGTACAAATACGCCTTCATCGTCACGAGATCCACAGACCCGCGAAACTCCGCCTCACGGCCGATCGGCAACTGAATGGGAACAGGATTTGCGCCAAGCCGGTCAACCATGGACTTCACACTCGCGTAGAAATCCGCGCCGATCCGATCCATTTTATTCATGAACGCGATCCGCGGCACGCTGTACTTATCCGCCTGCCGCCAGACCGTTTCCGACTGGGGCTCGACCCCCTGCACGGAATCAAACACCGCCACGGCTCCATCAAGCACCCGCAAGGAACGCTCGACTTCGATCGTGAAATCCACGTGCCCCGGCGTATCGATAATATTGATGCGGTGGTCTTTCCAGAAACAGGTCGTCGCAGCCGCTGTGATCGTAATGCCGCGTTCCCGCTCCTGCTCCATCCAGTCCATCGTGGCCGCGCCATCGTGGACCTCGCCCATCCGATGCGACACTCCGGTGTAGTACAGGATGCGCTCCGTGGTCGTCGTCTTACCGGCATCGATATGCGCCATGATGCCGATATTCCGTGTCCGTTCTAATGGAGCTTGCCTTGCCATTTCCAGTCTCTACTCAAGCCCTAAAAACAACGATGCTGCAACGCTGGGCCACCGACTTCGCTGCAACGCACAGGACCCACCGATGCATTCGCAGCGTGGCCCAACTGCAGCACGAGAGAAACGACGCTACCAGCGATAATGCGCAAAGGCCTTGTTGGCCTCTGCCATGCGATGCACGTCTTCCCGCTTTTTCACCGACGCGCCGGTGTTGTTCGCCGCGTCGAGCAGCTCTCCGGCCAATTTCTCGTGCATGCTTTTCCCGCCCCGCGCCTTCGAGTACTCCGCGATCCAGCGCAACGCGAGCGCCATGCGGCGTACCGGCCGAATTTCAACCGGCACCTGATACGAAGCCCCGCCGACGCGCCGCGATTTGACCTCCACCACGGGCCGGACATTGTCGACGGCCGCCCGGAACACTTTCAGCGGATCCCCGCCGGTTTTTTCCTGGACCAGATCAAACGCCCCGTAGCACACACGCTCCGCGGTGCTCTTCTTCCCGCTGGCCATCAGGACATTGATGAACTTGCTCACCAGCTTGTCGTGATAGCGCGCGTCGGCTCGTACGTCCCGTTGTCCGAATATTCGATGTCGCGGCATTGTGTTCCTACTGATTCACTGATGCATTGTTTCATTGAATCATTGCCGCACTGAAACAATGACTCAATCAGTCAATCGTCAATTGTGCTACTTCGGCCGCTTGGCTCCGTACTTCGACCGTCCCTGCTTTCGATTAGCCACGCCGGACGCATCCAACGTTCCCCGTACGATGTGGTAGCGGACGCCCGGCAGGTCCTTGACGCGCCCGCCGCGCACCAGCACGATCGAGTGCTCTTGTAAGTTATGCCCCACGCCAGGGATATAGGTGGTCACCTCCATGCCGTTGGTCAGACGCACCCGCGCCACTTTTCTGATGGCCGAGTTCGGCTTCTTCGGCGTCGAGGTATAGACCCGGACGCACACCCCCCGTTTTTGCGGACACCGCTTAAGCGCAGGACTCTTGGTCTTGCCCTTCGACAGCACCCGCCCGTGACGCACCAACTGATTAATCGTCGGCATAGGTTATCGTGTCTTTCTTTTAGCCGCCTCTAAAACCCGTGAAAAGCGCAAAGCCGCAGGATTATAAAGAGGAAATACCTCTCTGTCAAGGAGCCAAAAAGGACCCTCGGATCACCCGCCAGCCGTCTCCCCGCCCGTTGCGCTTTCGTGCCCGATACCCACCGTCTCCTTCTCCAAGAGGGAGGGCGTTTCCTCCTTGGGACTGATCACGAACGTATCCCGGTACTCGGCAAATCCGGTCCCGGCGGGGATCAGCCGCCCCACGATGACGTTCTCCTTCAGACCCATGAGGGCATCCTCGCGTCCGTTGATCGCCGCCTCGGTCAGCACGCGCGTGGTTTCCTGGAACGACGCAGCCGAAATGAAGCTGTCGGTCGTCAGCGCCGCCTTGGTGATGCCCAACAGCACCGGCTTGCCCAGCGCCGGCTTTCCGTCCTTGGCCAGGATGCGCTCGTTCTCGTCCTCGAACACGAATTTGTTCACCTGACTGCCCGGCAGGAATTCGGTGTCGCCGGGGTCCTCAATCCGCACCTTGCGCAGCATCTGCCGCACGATGATCTCGATGTGCTTATCGTTGATGGACACGCCCTGCAGGCGGTAGACGTCCTGCACTTCGTCCACCAGGTACTTCTGCAATTCCTTAGGCCCGAGCACATCGAGGATGTCGTGCGGGTTCGCCGACCCGTCCATCAGCGGCTCGCCGGCGCGCACCCAGTCGCCTTCGTGGACATTCACGTGCTTGCCCTTGGGGATGAAATATTCCTTGATGTCCCCCACCTTGTTGTCCACGACCACTTTCCGCATGCCCTTGACAAACCCGCCGTAGGAGACTTCTCCGTCGATCTCGGTGATGACGGCCTGCTCCTTCGGCTTTCTGGCCTCGAACAGCTCGGCCACGCGCGGAAGACCGCCGGTGATGTCTTTCGTCTTGGTCGTTTCCCGCGGAATCTTCGCCAGGACGTCGCCCGGATGGACCGTCGCCCCCTTTTCGACGAAGATGTGCGAGCCCACCGGCAACAAGTAGCGAGCCACTGAACCGGCTGCAGACACCTTGGAAGTTTTCCCGCCTTCATCCTTGATGGAAATGCGCGGGCGGAGCGTCGCGCCCGAATGCTCGATCACGACCTTACGGGACAAACCGGTGACTTCATCGAATTCATCCTTCATCGTGACGCCTTCGACGATGTCCCCATAGGCAATCCGTCCGCCGACTTCAGTCAGAATCGAGAGCGAATAGGGATCCCACTCCACCAGCTTCTGTCCGACGGTCACTCGATCCCCGTCCTTCACTTTGATTTTGGCTCCGTACACGACCGGGTACTTCTCTCGCTCACGGCCGTTCTCGTCGTAAATCGCGATCTTGGCGTTGCGGCTCATGACGACCCACTCGCCTTCCTTGTTTTTCACTGCGATGCCGCCGTTGTGGAGATCGGCGTTCTTCTTGGCGTCGAAGCTCATGAACTTGAGACTGCCGGCATGCTTGGCCTCCAACACCGTCTGCGCCACGACCTTGCTGGCCGTCCCGCCGATGTGGAAGGTCCGCATGGTGAGCTGCGTGCCCGGCTCGCCGATGGACTGCGCCGCAATGACGCCGACCGGCTCGCCCCGCTCGACCAGCCGTCCCCTCGCCAGGTCGCGTCCGTAGCACTTCATGCAGACCCCGCGGCGCGACTGGCAGGTCAGCACCGACCGGATTTTCACCCGATCCACGCCGGCCTCGACGATGCTCTTGGTTCGCTCTTCGTCCACTTCTTCGTTCGCTTTGATGATGATTTCGCCCGTCAGCGGATCATGCACATCCTCCGCCGCGAGTCGTCCCAAAATACGCTCTTCGAGCGGCTGGATGATCTCGCCACCCTCGATCAGCGCCGTCACCTCGATGCCATCGGTCGTTTCGCAATCGTCCTCGTTGATGATGACGTCCTGCGAGATATCCACCAGGCGGCGTGTCAGGTAGCCGGAGTTGGCGGTCTTCAGCGCGGTATCGGCCAACCCCTTCCGGGCCCCGTGCGTCGAAATGAAGTACTGCAACACCGTGAGGCCCTCGCGGAAGTTGGCCGTGATGGGCGTTTCGATGATTTCGCCCGAGGGCTTCGCCATCAAGCCGCGCATCCCCCCGAGCTGCCGGATCTGCTGCGAGCTGCCGCGCGCCCCGGAATCCGCCATCATGAAAATCGGGTTGAACGCTTCCGGCGTGCGCGCGTCGCCGCCCGCTCCCAATTCCTTCATCATCTCGTTGGCGACCTGCTCGGTCACGTGCGCCCAGATGTCGATCACTTTGTTGTACCGCTCACCGTTCGTGATCAACCCCTCGTTGTACTGTTTCTCGATCTCGTTGACCTCGCTCTGTGCTTTCGAGATCAAATTTTCCTTCTTAGCCGGAATGTGCATGTTGTCGATGCAGATCGACACGCCGGCCTTGGTCGCATAGGCAAACCCGATGTCTTTGATCCGGTCCAACAGCACCACCGTGTCTTTGTGCCCCGCTTCGCGATAAACCGAATCGACCAGCTTGGTCATTTCCTTCTTGGTCATCAACTGGTTGGCATAGGAGAACGGAACCGACGGCGGCAGGATCTCGCCCAGCAACACCCGCCCGACCGTCGTGGCGACCAGCGCGCCGTTGATCCGCACCTTGACTTTGGCGTGCTCTTCGACCTCGCCGGAGTCGTAGGCGATCCGTACTTCCTGCGGCGAAGCGAACACTTTGCCTTCGCCTTTCGCACCGGCCCGCTCCTTCGTCAGCCAATAGCAGCCGAGGACCATGTCCTGCGACGGCACCGCGATCGGACGCCCGTTGGCCGGCGACAGGATGTTGTTGATCGACATCATCAGGACCCGGGCTTCGACCTGCGCCTCGGCCGACAGCGGCACGTGCACCGCCATCTGGTCACCGTCGAAGTCCGCGTTGAACGCCGCGCAGACCAGCGGGTGCAGCCGGATGGCTTTCCCCTCGATCAGCACGGGGTCGAAGGCCTGGATGCCCAGCCGGTGGAGCGTCGGCGCGCGGTTCAGCAGGACCGGATGCTCGCGAATGACCTCGTCGAGCACGTCCCACACCTCCGGCCGCTCCTTCTCCACCAACCGCTTGGCGCTCTTGATCGTCGTGGCCGCGCCACGCTCCTCCAGCTTGTGGAAGATGAAGGGCTTGAACAACTCCAGCGCCATCTTCTTCGGCAAGCCGCACTGATTGAGCCGCAGCTCAGGCCCGACGACGATGACGGAGCGTCCCGAATAATCCACCCGCTTGCCGAGCAGGTTCTGCCGGAACCGCCCCTGCTTGCCTTTCAACATGTCGCTCAGCGACTTGAGCGGGCGCTTGTTCGGACCGCGAATGGCCCGCCCGCGCCGGCCGTTGTCGAACAGCGCATCCACCGCTTCCTGCAGCATCCGCATCTCATTGCGGATGATGACGCCCGGAGCCCGCAGCTCCATCAGGCGCTTCAAGCGGTTGTTGCGGTTGATCACCCGCCGGTAGAGATCGTTCAGGTCCGATGTCGCGAACCGCCCGCCATCCAGCGGCACGAGCGGGCGCAACTCCGGAGGCAGCACCGGAATGACGTCCATGACCATCCACTCGGGCTTGTTGCCGGACCGGCGGAACGCTTCCAGCACTTTCAGCCGCTTCGCGATTTTCTTCTTGATCGTCGCCGACGTGGTCTGCTTGGCTTTCGCCTGCTGATCGCTCCACTCGGCATCGATGTCCACCTTACGGAGCAACTCGCGAATGGCCTCGGCGCCGATGCCCACCTTGAAGGCGCTGGAGCCGTGCTCGGCCTGCAGGTCGCGCAGCCTGTCTTCCGCCAGCAGATCCTTCTCTTTCAGTCCCTTGATGTCGCCCGAATCCACGACGACGTAGCTTTCGAAATACAGCACCTTCTCGAGGTGCTTGAGGCTCATGTCCAGCAGCGTGCCGATGCGCGAGGGAACGCCCTTCAGGAACCAGATGTGCGCCACCGGGGCGGCCAGCTCGATGTGCCCCATTCGCTCGCGGCGCACTTTCGACTGAATCACCTCGACTCCGCACTTGTCGCAGACGATGCCGCGGTGCTTCATCCGCTTATATTTGCCGCAATTGCACTCCCAGTCCTTGATCGGACCGAAAATCTTGGCGCAAAACAGCCCGTCTTTTTCGGGCTTGAACGACCGGTAGTTGATGGTCTCCGGCTTCTTGACTTCACCGTAGGACCACGACCGGATCTTCTCCGGCGACGCGATGCGGATGCGCATGGCGTCGAACGACACGGTGTCGCGCGGCTTTTCAAACAGTGTGTAAATGCCTTCCAAGGTGATACCCTCCCTTGCGGCCCCGACGCGAGTCGGGACCGGTAGCGGTCAGTCTTTCGCCTTGATCAGTTCCACATCGAGACCGAGGCTCTGCAGCTCTTTCACCAGCACGTTGAACGATTCCGGCAGGCCCGGCTCCAGGAAATTCTCGCCTTTGACGATCGCTTCGTACATCCGCGACCGGCCCGGCACGTCGTCCGACTTCACGGTGAGAAACTCCTGCAGCGTCGACGCCGCGCCGTAGGCCTGCAGCGCCCATACTTCCATCTCGCCGAGCCGCTGGCCGCCGAACTGCGCCTTGCCGCCCAGCGGCTGCTGCGTGACCAGCGAGTAGGGCCCGATCGAGCGCGCGTGGATCTTGTCGTCCACCAGATGGTGCAGCTTCAGCATGTACATATAGCCGACCGTCACCGGGCTCTTGAACGACTCGCCCGTGCGGCCGTCGTAGACGACCGATTGCCCGCTCGTCGCCAGCTTGCCTTTCTTGAGCAGCTCCTTGATCTCTTTTTCCGATGCGCCGTCGAACACCGGGCTGGCCACATGGAGCCCCAGAGCCTTGGCCGCCCAGCCCAAATGGATCTCGAGAATCTGCCCGACGTTCATACGCGAAGGCACGCCGAGCGGGTTCAGCACGATGCCGACCGGCGTCCCGTCCGGCAGGTAGGGCATGTCTTCCTCCGGAACGATCAGGGACACCACGCCCTTGTTGCCGTGCCGGCCGGCCATCTTGTCGCCCACCGATACCTTGCGCTTCATGGCGATGTAGACCTTGACGAGCTTGATGACGCCGGGCGGCAACTCATCGCCGCGCTTCAAGCGCCCGACTTTCTCGTCGTAGAGCGTCTGGAGAATCTCGCTCTGCTCTTTGGCGTGCCGCTCGATATCCTCGAGCGACTTCTGCTCTTCGGGATCGCTCAGAATGATGTGGCGGATATGCTCGTCCGAGAGCTTCTTGAGGATCTCCGCCGGCAGCTTGCCCTTCTTCTTGAGAATGACGTCGCCGCCGTCGGGGTCCATCAAATCCCGCCCCACGACCTTGCCCAGAAGCAGCTTGCGGATTTTCTTGTTCTTCTCCTCTTCGATGATGCGCAGCTCGTCCTGATGGTCGCGCTGCAGTTTGAGGACGTCTTCGTTCTCGATGCTCTTGGAGCGCTCGTCCCGATCGCTGCCCTTGCGGGAGAAAATTTTCACGTCGACCACGATCCCTTCCACCCCTGGAGGGACCTGCAAGGACGTGTCCTTGACATCGCCGGCTTTCTCCCCGAAGATCGCCCGGAGCAGTTTCTCTTCCGGCGTCAGCTGGGTCTCGCCCTTGGGTGTCACCTTGCCGACCAGAATATCGCCCGGCTTGACCTCGGCCCCGATGCGAATGATGCCGCTCTCATCCAAATTGCGGAGCGCCTCTTCGCCGACGTTCGGAATGTCGCGCGTGATGTCCTCTTTGCCCAGCTTGGTATCGCGCGCTTCGATTTCGAACTCCTCGATATGGATCGAGGTGAAAACGTCTTCGCGGACGAGGTTCTCGTTGATCAGAATCGCGTCTTCGAAGTTGTACCCGCCCCACGGCATGAACGCCACGAGCACGTTCTGCCCCAGCGCCAGCTCGCCGTGGTCCATGGCCGGACCGTCCGCCAACACCTGTCCCCGCTTGACCGGCTGACCGACCCGCACGACCGGCGTCTGCGTGATGCAGGTGTTCTGGTTGGAGCGCTGAAATTTCACCAGATCGTATACATCCAGCAGCGAATCCCGGCGGCGGGGGCTTTCACCCTTGCGCGGTTCGGCCCGCACCACGATCTTGGTGGCATCGACGCTCTCCACCACGCCGCTCCGCTTCGCCTGGACCACGTACCCGGAATCCCGCGCCACGACCGCTTCCATGCCGGTCCCGACCAGCGGGGCTTCCGTGCGGACCAGGGGCACGGCTTGCCGCTGCATGTTGGAGCCCATGAGTGCCCGGTTGGCGTCGTCATGCTCCAGAAACGGCACCAGGGCGGTCGCCACGCTGACGACTTGCTTGGGCGACACATCCATGTACTCGATCTTGTCCGGCGTCGTGGTGACGAAATCGCCGCCGTACCGCGTCGAGATCGTCTCCGACGTCAGCCGCCCCGACCCATCCAGCTTCGAGTTCGCCTGCGCGATGTAATACCGCTCGCCCTCGATCGCCGACAGGTACTCGATCTCGTCGGTCACACGGCCCTTTTTGACTTTCCGGTACGGCGCCTCGATGAACCCGAACTCGTTGATCCGCGCATAGGTCGCGAGCGACGTGATCAACCCGATGTTCGGACCTTCCGGCGTCTCGATCGGGCAGATGCGGCTGTAATGGGACGGATGCACGTCCCGCACTTCGAAGCCCGCCCGCTCCCGCGTCAAGCCGCCGGGGCCCAGTGCGGACAGCCGGCGCTTGTGGGTGATTTCTGCCAACGGGTTCGTCTGATCCATGAATTGCGACAACTGGCTGCTGCTGAAGAACTCCTTGATCGCCGCCACGACGGGCTTGGCATTGATCAGGTCGTGCGGCAACACCGTCTCCATGTCGAGCAGGTTCATGCGCTCTTTGATGCTGCGCTCCATCCGCACCAGGCCCAGCCGGAATTGATTCTCCAGCAACTCGCCGACCGAGCGGACTCGCCGGTTGCCCAAATGGTCGATGTCGTCGATCTCGCCCTTGCCCAGCTTGAGGTTGACCAGATACCGGATCACTTCGACGATATCCTGGGCCGTCAGCGTCCGCTGCTCCAACGGAAAGTCCAGCCCGAGCTTCTTGTTCAGCTTCAATCGGCCGACCGGCGAAAGATCGTACCGCTTGGAACTGAAGAAGAGATTGTCGAACAGCACGCGGGCGGTCTCGATCGACGGGGTTTCGCCCGGCCGGAGGCGCTTGTAGATCTCGACCATCGCCTCTTCCTTCGAGCCGGTCCGCTCCATTTCCAACGTGTCCAAAATCACCGGCGTCGCGGTCGCGCTGTCGAGATAAATGACCTTGAAGCTTTCGATGGGGCTCTCCGCGATGCGCTCGAGCGCGGCCGGCGTGAGCTTGGCATTTTTTTCCAGGATTTTTTCCTTGCCCTTGGGATCGGCCAGCTCCGTCAGGACCGCCCGGCCCACGAGCTCGGCCGCTTCAACCGGGATTTCCTTCACGCCAGCAGCCTTCACGCGCGCAATCAGCGCCTTGGTGAGCTTGGCGCCCTCGCGGACGATCAACTCCTTGCTGCCCTTTTCCGCCACTTCCACGGAGCAGCGCAGGCCGTGGTGCACGTCGGGATCCAGCTTGCGGAAGAATTTCCCCTTCGCGACGTGAATTTCCTCGACGGGGTAATACATCTTGAGGAGATCGTCGGTCGAGAAGCCGAACGCCTTGAGCAGGATGGTCGCCGGCATCTTGCGCCGCCGGTCGATCCGGACATAGAGAATGTCGCGGGCGTCGAATTCGAAGTCGAGCCAGGAGCCGCGGTACGGAATGATCCGGGCGGAATAGAGCACCTTGCCGCTCGCGTGCGTGCGCCCCTTGTCGTGCGTGAAGAACGCGCCCGGCGACCGGTGGAGCTGGCTGACCACGACGCGCTCGGTCCCGTTGATGATGAACGTGCCGCGTTCCGTCATCAGCGGCAGCTCGCCGACATAGACCTCCTGCTCGCGGACGTCGAGCACCTTCTTTTTCGGGCTCTTGTCCTCCTTGTCCAGCACGACCAGGCGGATCCGGAGCTTGAGCGGCACGGCATAGGTCATGCCCTGCTCCAGGCACTCCCGCACATCGTATTTCGGCGTGCCAAGCAGGTAGCTGGTGAACTCCAGGACCGCGGTATTGTTGTAATCCGCGATCGGGAACACGCTGGTCAGCGCGGCCTGGAGGCCCTTGTCCTCCCGGCGGTTCGGCTCACGCTCCATCTGGAGAAACTGCTCGTAGGACCGCTTCTGGATTTCGATCAGGTCGGGAATGTCGATGTGGGCCAGAATCTTGGAAAAATCTAGCCGCTCGATCATTCCATGGACAGTCGATTCAGACATACCAACGCCCCTCCCTCAGAGAGATGGTCACACCACAGCATCGCTCGCGCACGAGACAATGCCCGATCGGGGTCGCGCCCGCATGCGTACGGCCGCGATTACTTCACCTCGACCTTGGCGCCGCCCTCTTCGAGCTTCTTCTTCATGGTGTCCGCTTCTTCCTTCGGAACACCGGTCTTCACTGGTTTGGGAGCCCCTTCGACCAGATCCTTGGCTTCCTTGAGGCCCAGGCTGGTCAGTTCGCGAACGATCTTGATGATCTGGATCTTCTTATCCGCCGGCGCGCTGGCGAGAATGACGTCGAACGCCGTCTTCTCTTCCGCCGCAGCCGCCGCCCCGCCGCCGGCCGCCGGCGCCGCCACGGCCACCGGCGCCGCCGCCGTGACGCCGAAGCGGGTCTCCAACCCCTTGACCAGCTCGGAGAGCTCGAGCACGCTCATGCCCTCGATCGCTGCGATGAATTCGTCCTGTGACAACTTGCTCTGTGTCGCTGACATAGCACTGTCTCCTTTCTTCGTCCCTTGAATGGCTGCCAATACTCGGACAAACTGTCCCAACACCCCGTTCAACGTATAGACCAACCCGCGCACCGGACCCTGCATCGTGGACAGCAACATCGCCAGCAGGACCGGCTTCGACGGCAGGCTGGCCACCGCCGCAATCTGCGCCGCCTGCACGAGCTTTCCGTCCAACACGCCGACGGCGATCCTGATCTTCTCCTCGCGCTTTTCCCCCTTGATGAAATCCCGCAGGATTTTCGTCGGGAGCACGGGATCGTCGTACCCGATCATCAACGCCATGGGTCCCTTGAAATAGGGTTTGGCCTCGATGAGCGTCGTGCCGTCCACCGCCCGCGCGGCGAGCGTATTTTTCACGACCCTGAATTCCGCTTTCGCGCCCCGGAGCTGCTTCCGCAGTTCCGTGATCTGGTTCACCGGCAGGCCGGAGCACTCCGTCATGACCGCGAGCTTGGCCCGCGAGAATTTTTCGTGCAGCTCGGCAACCGCCGCGGACTTCTCTTCCTTCTTCATGACCTGCGCCTCGCTTCCTTCATGCGCCATACTGTTTTGCGATCGCCACCGGATCCAGCTTGATCCCGGGCCCCATCGTGCTGGAGAGCGTCGCGCTCCGCAAATACCGCCCCTTCACGGACGCCGGCCTGGCCTTCATGATCGACTCGAGGATCGCGCTCGCGTTGTCGTACAATTTGTCCGCCTCGAAGGAAACCTTGCCGACCGCCACTTGCACGATTCCGGCCTTCTCGGTTTTGTACTCCACCCGCCCCTTGCGAATTTCCGCGATGGCCTTCCCTACCTCGAATGTCACCGTTCCGGTCTTGGGATTCGGCATCAGGCCCCGGGGGCCCAGCACCTTGCCCAGCTTACCGACGGCGCCCATCAGATCGGGCGTGGCGATCGCCTGATCGAAGTCCATCCACCCGCCCTTGATCTTCTCAATCAGATCATCCGCGCCCACATGATCGGCGCCCGCCGTCCTGGCTTCCTGTTCCTTCTCGCCCTTTGCAAAGACCAGCACGCGGGTTTGCTTTCCGCTGCCGTGCGGCAACACCGTCGTGCCCCGCACCATCTGGTCTGAACGCTTGGGATCGATGCCGAGCCGGAGCGCCAGATCCACCGATTCATCGAACTTGGCGTAGGCCGCCTGCTTCACCAGCGCCGAGGCTTCTTTCAAGCTGTACTGTTTTGGCTCGAGCTTTGCGCGAGCCGCCTGCATCTTCTTGCCCATCTCAACCCCTCCTCAAACAAGCTCGCGGGACGACCGGGCTGACTTCGACTGCGCGCGTCCTTCTCACCCGCCCGCCCCGGCGCGCAAAGACGCGCGCCCTTTCCTCTGGCGAGCACCTCCTGAGCGTGCGCGCTCTGCGAGCAAGGAAGTTGGCCCGGTCGTGCCCTACTGCACCGTAATGCCCATGCTGCGCGCCGTGCCCGCCACGATGTTCATGGCCCCTTCAAGATCGGCGGCGTTGAGGTCGGCCATTTTTTTCTGGGCAATCTCCTTCAACTGCGCCTGGGTGATCTTGCCGACCTTGTCCTTGTGCGGCACGCCGGACCCCTTGATGATGCCCGCGGCCTTCTTTAGCAAATCGGACGCAGGCGGCGTCTTCAGAATGAACGTGAAGCTGCGGTCCTTATAGACCGTGATGACCACCGGAATGATGCTGTCGCCCTCTTTCTGGGTCTTGGCATTGAACTGCTTGCAGAACTCCATGATGTTGACGCCGTGCTGGCCCAGCGAAGGCCCCACCGGAGGAGCCGGATTCGCCTTGCCGGCCGGAATCTGCAATTTGATTTGCGCCTGCACTTCCTTCGCCATGTCGTCTCCTTACCAGCCCGAAGCCTCACACCGCTCAGATCCGCTCCACCTGCATAAAGCCGAGCTCCACCGGCGTGGACCGCCCGAAGATGCTGACCAGCACCTTGACGCGATTGTGGACCTCGTCCACCTCGTCCACGAGCGCGTTGAATCCCATGAATGGCCCGTCGATGATGCGCACGTTGTCGCCCTTGATGAAGCGTACCTGCTCGCGCGGCGCCGCGCTGCCGGTGTCCACCTGCTTGAGCAGCGACTCGGCCTCTTCGCCCGTCAACGGGATCGGGCGCGTCCCGCCCCCCACGAACCCCGTCACCTTCGGCGTTTCCTTGATCATTTGCACGGTGTCATCGGTCAGGGGCGATTCCAACTCCACGAGGACATAGCCAGGGAAAAACTTCCGCTTGGATGCCCGGCGCTTGCCGTCCTTGATCTCGATCACCTCTTCCGTCGGAACCAGCACCTGGCCCAACCGTTCCTGAAGTCCCATCTGATGCGCGCGCTCGACCAGGCTGGCTTTCACCCGGCCTTCGAACCCCGCATAGGTATGGAGCACATACCACTGTTTCGACACCGTCTCCGCCACCGTCAGATCACCTTTCCGACAAGCCACCCCAGAAATGTGTCCACGACCGACAGATACAACGACATGATGACGCAAAACACGATCACCACCGTGGTGGAGCCGATGGTCTCGTGACTCGACGGGAACGAGACTTTTTTGAGCTCGCTTCTCACGTCGTTCAAAAACTCGGTAATGGACAGCCAGGTTCGCTTCAGCACATGAATTCTCTTATTGCCTCAATCTCGAGCATGACTCGCAAGCGCGGGATGGCAGGGGCACTAGGATTTGAACCCAGACTTTCGGTTTTGGAGACCGACGTGCTGCCATTAACACCATGCCCCTTCTCATCTCAGACCGGCGCAGAACACAGCGCCAGTTCCCGCTGCCCCAGCTACTTCACCTCTTTATGGGGCTGGTGCTTCCGGCAAAACCGGCAGTACTTGTTCCGCTCGATCCGGTCAGGGTCGTTCTTTTTGTTCTTCGTGGTCGAGTAATTCCGCTGCTTGCAGATCGTACACGCCATCGAAATGATGTCCCGCATGTCTGATGCCTCGCTTACCGCTCTAGATTACGTACTCGTGATTACGCCAGGATTTCGGTGACGACACCGGAGCCGACGGTCTTGCCGCCCTCGCGCACCGCAAAGCGCAGCCCCTGGTCCATCGCGATCGGGCTGATCAGCTCCGCCGTCACG
>Ga0247727_10011887_pt1 | contig 15072 bp, 12 predicted proteins | sample WisWelCaveWW1625_FD_202498 | JGI IMG/M metagenome (GOLD analysis project Ga0247727, IMG submission 202498) | Biofilm microbial communities from Wishing Well Cave, Virginia, United States - WW16-25 | ecosystem: Environmental > Aquatic > Deep subsurface > Groundwater > Cave microbial mat | place... | reverse complement strand
TCGATCGAGTTGACGATCGACGGCAAGCCCGTCACGGCCAAAGACGGCGTGTCGTTGTACGACGTGATCTCGAGCACCGGGAAGATCATCCCGGCCATGTGTTACCACTACACCTTCGATCCCTTCGGCTCCTGCGGCATGTGCCTCGTGATGCAGGAGGGCAAGAAGGCGCCGGTCCGCTCCTGCACGGCCAAGGCCACGGCCGGCATGATCATCCGCACGGAAGGCGACGACCTCTTCCAAGCCCGGAAGAAAGCGGTCGAGAAGCACCTCTCCGTGCATCCGCTGGACTGCCCGGTCTGCGACGCGGACGGTCACTGCGAGCTGCAGGACATGGCGTTCCAGCACCAGGTCACCACTCTGGCCAATGCCAAGCAGAAGCTGATTCCAGAGGATACCCGCAGCCTCGTCCTGGACTTCAACATGAACCGCTGCATCGCCTGCGGCGAGTGCATCAACGTTTGCAAGGACGTGCTGATGATCGACGCGCTCCAGTTCATGAAGAAGGGCGGGTTCACCCAGGTGGTGGCGAAAGGCGATGCCCCGCTGGCCTGCGAATTCTGCGGCGACTGCCTCGCGGTCTGCCCGGTCGGCGCGATCACGAACAAGTTTTCGAAGTATCTGTACAAGCCTTGGCAGCTCAAGAAGACAACGACCACCTGCAATTACTGCGGCGACGGCTGCCAGTTACACCTTGAGACCAAGGACAATGAAGTCGTCCGGGTGACCTCGCCGCTGTCCTGGAAAAATAAATGGGGCGACCGCTCGGAGACGGCGCAAGGCCACGGCGGCATCTGCGTGCGCGGCCGGTTCGGCTTCCAGTTCATCGACAGCAAGGCGCGGCTCACGCAACCGCTGGTCCGGAAGGGCGGGAAATTGGCGGAATCGCCCTGGATCGAAACGGTCGAGACGGCGGTGAGCCGCCTGGCCGACATCAAAGCCAAGTATGGACCGAACGCCATTGCCGGCCTCGTGACGGCCCGTTGCAGCAACGAAGAGCTCTACCTGTTCCAGAAACTGATGCGCGCCGCAATCGGCACCAACCAGCTCGACAGCAGCGCCCGCTACGGGCATCTCAATTTCGTGCACGCGTCGCGGCACGCCCTGGGCGTCGGCCGGATGACGAACGACACGGCGGACGTCACCAAAGCGAAGGCCATCCTGGTGGTCGGTTCGAACGTCACGGAAACCAATCCCGTCTTCAGCGTGCGAGTGAAGGAAGCGATCCGCGTCTACAAGGCGCAGGTCGTCGTGGTGGATTCGGCCAACACCAATCTCGCCAAGCTGGCGTCGCACCCGCTGCTGGTCAAGCCCGGCACCGAAGGGCTGTTCGTGAAAGGGCTCGTGAAGTCCGTCATCGAGCAGGACCTGGTCGATGCCGACGTCACCGGCAAGCACGCGCAGGCCTTCGCGGCGCTCAAGCAGGCGGTGGCGGGCCTTTCGCTCGACGCGGTCGCCTCCGCGACCGGCATTTCGAAAGCTCAGATCAACGAGGCGGCGACGGTCTTCGCGGAAGCGCCGCGCTCCGTCGTCATCTGCGGGGAAGGCATCGTCCGCCGTCCCAATGGGTACCACCACGTGCTTGCCTTGATCGATCTGCTGTGGGTGACCGGCAAGCTGGGCCGGCCCGGCTGCGGCATCAACACGGTGACCGAAGAGGCGAACGAGCAGGGCGCGGTGGACATGGGGACATCGCCGGAGTTTCTGCCCGGCCAGGTCTCGTTCGACAACGATGAGGCGCGCACGAAGTTCTCCAAGGCGTGGAGCGCGCCGCTTCCGAACAAGGGCGCCGGCGCCGGGCTGATGGACATTCTCAAGAAGTGCCGGAACTGGGAGATCAAGGCGCTCTATCTGATCGGCGAAAATCCGCTGGGCACCCTGCCGGCCTCGGCCGAGGTCAAGGCGGCGCTGGAGAAGCTTGAGCTGTTGATCGTCCAGGATCCGTTCATGACCGACGTGGCCCAGCTCGCCCATATCGTATTGCCCGCCTGCACCTTCGCGGAAAAAGACGGCACGATGACGAGCCAGGACGGCAAGGTGCAGCGCGTCCGTCAAACGATGGATCCGATCGGCGAGAGCCTGCCGGACTGGCAGATCCTGGCGGCCATCGGCAGCGGGCTCGGCTGCGCGTCGATGGAGTATGAGTCGGCGCAGGACATCCAGAGCGAGATCATGAAGCTGCTCCCCGGTTACTACAATTTAGGCCAGCCGAAAAAGGTGACGGTGAACCCTGATGCCTATCTGTCGAACGGATACCAGGCCGAAGTCGCCGGCCGGTACTCGTCACCCGTCACGCGCCTGCGCGATGAAGCGAGCTCTGGCGCGCAAGCGCGTCACCCGTCACGCGAAACCGGCTTCAGTCTGACCATGGGCCAGCTGCTGTACCATTCAGGGAAATTGTCCACGCGGGCGTCCGGCCTGCTCCTGATCGCTTCCGGCAACGGGCAGCTGCATATGAACCCGCAGGACATGGAGCGGTTGGGTGTGAAGGACGGCGACCGGGTCCGCGTGACGTCGGCCAAAGGCGCGACCGTACTGGGCGCCAAGGCGGATCTGGGCGTGATGCCGGAGTCCTGTTTCTACCCGGAGCACTTCAACAACCCGCCGGTGAAGGACCTCATGGCCGTCGAGGTGGATGCCGTCACCGGCGTGCCGTATTTCAAGCAGACGGCGGTCAGTATTGAGAAGGCCTGAGCGCAGGAGCGCCCAATGAGTGTCGTTGCATTTGCCAAGAAGGTGTGGGAAGCCGCGCTGTTCTCCGAAATTTGGAGCGCGATGAAGGTCACCTTCAAGCACATGCTCCACAAGCCGATCACGTTCCAGTATCCGCGCGAGCAGCGGGTGATTCCGGACGCGCATCGCGGCGCGCTGGGCCTGCTGCGGTACGACGACGGCAAGGAGCGCTGCGTGGGCTGCGACCTCTGCGAAGCGGCCTGCCCCTCGCACTGCATCAAGGTGATCAGCGCCGAGGATAAATCGCTTCCGCTGCAGCGGTATGCGAGCGAGTTCTACATCGACATCACCAAGTGCGTCTTCTGCGGGTACTGTGTGGAAGCCTGCCCGGTCAACGCGCTGGCGATGACGAAGATGTACGAGTTTTCCACGCACGACAAGCGGACGCTCTTGTTCGACAAGAAGCGGCTCTATGAAATCGGCGAGCGCCATCTGGAGGACGCCAAGAAATATCTGTACGCGCATGGTCAGGAAAAGGACGATCAGATGTACCATGACTACCGCTACTTCTTCCCCCAATCGGTGAAGCAGACCACGCAACCGCCGCCCAAACATTTGACCTGACACGCAAGACGAAAAAGTGCAAAGTCGTAAGCGACGAACCACGAAGCCGATTCGAAACTTTTGCCTTGTAACTTTTTACTTGTAACTTGAGGCCATGGTTCCTGTCTTTTTTGTCTATTTCTCAGTCGTGAGCATCCTGGCGGGGATTCTCACCGTCGCGCTGCGCAATCCCGTCCACTGCGGCTTGGCGCTGCTGGCGCTGCTGATGCACGTCGCCGGCCTGTTCGTCCTGCTCAACGCTGAATTCCTCTTCGCCGTGCAGGTGATCGTCTACGCGGGCGCGATCCTCGTGCTCTATCTGTTCGTCCTCATGCTCCTCAATCTGAAGAGCGACGAGCGGTATCTGCATACCAGGTATGCCGTCATATTGTTCGCGGGCGTCGCGATCTGCGGTGAGCTGGTGATGCTTGTGCTGCGGTCGCCGTTCGGCGGCGCCAAGGGCGACGCGCCGGCCTCGGTGGTCCTGCAGCAAGGAGACAGCTACGCGATCGGCATCAAGATGTTCAGCGAGTACCTGCTACCGTTTGAAATCGTCGGCGTGTTTCTGCTCGGGGCCATCATCGGCGCGATTGTGCTGGCCAAGACCCCGACGGCCGCAGACGTAAGTGAGGAGTAAGGAGTGAAAAGTGAGGAGTTTGCAGGAGAACATGCGGAGATGAACAGGCAGGGCCAAAGAAATCTCCTTACTCCTTACTCCTCACTCCTCACCTATTGAATATGGTTCCCTTAAGCGCATACGTCGCCGTCAGCGCGATCCTCTTCGCCACCGGCCTGATCGGGGTGCTGATCCGCCGCAACTTCATCATCGTGCTGATGGCGGTGGAGATCATGCTGAACGCGGCCAACCTCAACCTGGTGGCGTTCTCGTATTATCTGGAATCCATGGCGGGCCAGATTATCGCGCTGTTCGTGATTGCGATCGCTGCTGGCGAAGCGGCGGTGGGACTGGCCATCATCATCGTGGTCTTCCGCGGGAAAATTTCCACCAATGTCGACGAAATGAATTTGCTGAAGTGGTAGCTGGGAACGGAAGAGCGAATGGCGAATAGCTTATAGCAAATGGTCTTCGAACAAGTTAGAAGCTCGGCCATACGCCATACGCCATAAGCTCCTGCGCGCTTTATGTACGATTGGCTCATCATCGCGATCCCGGTGTTTCCTCTCGTGGCCATGCTGCTGAACGGCCTGCTGGGGAGCCGCTATTCGCACGACGTGGCGGGCCGCATCGCGTGCAGCTCGGTCGGACTGGCCTTTGCCGCCGCCCTGGCGGTCTTTGCCGATCAGCTCCAAACCGGGGTGGTGCGCGAAGTCGTCGCCTACCGCTGGATCTTCGGCGGCGACCTCACCATCAACCTCGCCTTCCTGATTGACCCGCTCACCTGCATCATGCTGCTGGTCGTGACCGGCGTCGGGCTCCTGATTCATCTCTATTCGATCGGTTACATGCACGGCGAAGAGGGCTTCACGCGCTTCTTCACCTACATGAACCTCTTCATGGTCTCGATGCTGCTGCTCGTGATGGGCAACAACTACGCGGTGCTCTTCATCGGGTGGGAGGGCGTCGGGCTCTGTTCCTACCTGTTGATCGGCTACTACTATGACAAGGTGTCGGCCGCCAAGGCGGCGACCAAAGCCTTCGTCGTGAACCGGATCGGCGATGCCGGCTTCCTGCTCGCGATCTTTCTCGTGTTCTACAACTTCAGGACATTGGACTATGTCCAGGTGTTCTCGCACGCAAGCCAGCTCTCGCCCAAGATGGCGACGGCCATCGCGCTCCTCCTGCTCGTCGGCGCGATCGGCAAGTCCGCGCAGATTCCGCTCTACACCTGGCTGCCGGACGCGATGGAAGGCCCCACGCCGGTCAGCGCGCTCATCCATGCGGCCACCATGGTCACGGCCGGCGTCTACATGATCGCCCGCAATCACGTCATCTATGACCTGTCGCCGGTGGCGATGACGACCGTCGCCGTCGTCGGCGGCTCGACGGCGCTCTTCGCCGCGACGATCGGTCTCGTGCAGACGGACATCAAGCGCGTCCTGGCCTATTCGACGGTCAGCCAACTGGGCTACATGTTTCTGGGGTGCGGCATCGGCGCCTACACGGCGGCGATCTTCCACCTCATGACCCATGCGTTTTTCAAGGCGCTGCTGTTTCTTTCCGCCGGCTCCGTGATCCACGCGCTGGGCGGAGAGCAGGACATCCGCAAGATGGGCGGCCTGCGGAAGAAGATTCCCTGGACGCACGCCCTCTTTCTGATCGGCACGCTGGCCATCGCCGGCATCTTCCCGCTGGCCGGGTTCTGGAGCAAGGACGAGATCATGGCGCATGCCTTCGTCCACCATCATTATGTCCTCTATGCGATGGCGGCGATCGGCGCCCTGCTCACCTCCTTTTATATGTTCCGGCTGACGTACCTGACCTTCTACGGACGCTCGCGCATGGATCATCACACAGCCGAGCATGTGCACGAGTCGCCGATGATCATGATCGGCCCGCTCGTGGTGCTGGCGGGACTATCCGTAATCGGCGGCTTCCCCGGCGTCCCGCCGGAGAACGGCTGGTTCCATCATTTTCTCCATCCGTCGGTGGCGGCAGCCGGGGCGGAAGAGCACGGGGTCGGCCTCGGGCTGGTGGTCAGCCTCATGGGGGTGGCGACCGTGATTGCGCTGCTGGGCTGGAGCGTCGCGCATTACCTCTACAGCGTCCGGCCGGAGGCGGCGGACCAATTGATCGCCAAGGCGCCGGCGGCCTACACCACGCTCCTCAATAAATACTATGTGGACGAGTTGTACGACCTGCTCATCGTCGAGCCGACGAAGAAGTTGGGCCTGGTCTGGGACTGGTTCGACCGGACGATCATCGACGGCCTCGTGCGCGGCGTGGGGGAGATGACCGAAGGCGGCGCGTGGCTCAGCACGTGGATCGAAAAGCACGTGATCTACGGCACAATCAACGTGCTCGGCTATGCCAATCACCTGGCCGCGCGGGCCTGGCGCAAGCTGCAGAGCGGGATGGTCCACCATTACGCGGCGCTGATCGTGGCCGGCCTCTTCATCCTGGTCCATTTGATCATCGTCTGGTGGACGACGGGGGCAATCGGGATTGTGGCATTGAAATAATCTATGGAGTCTGAAAGTCATAAAGTCATCAAGTCGTAAAGTCAGCCATCCGGAGACTTTCAGACTTGAAGACTTTCGAACTTTACGACTGAATCTATGATGCAAGAGCTCACATACGCGTTCCCCATTTTATCCTGGCTGGTCTTCGTGCCGCTGATCGGGGCGCTCGTCATCTGGGTGCTCGAAGACCAGGACCTGATCAAGAAATCCGCGCTGGGGGTTGCGGCCTTCGAGGTGGCGCTGGCGGCGATCGTCTTCAAGGATTTCGTGCCGGAGTCGCCGGCCATGCAATTCGCCGAGCGGATGGCCTGGATGCCCGAGCTCGGCATCAACTACCACCTGGCGGTGGACGGCATCAGCGTGCTCTTCGTCGGGCTGACGGCGTTCCTGACGGTCCTGGTCGTGCTCTACTCGTGGGACACGGTGCGCGTGCGCGTGAAGGAGTACTACATCGCGCTGCTGGCGCTGGAGACGACCATCGTCGGCATCTTCGTCTCGCTCGACCTGATCGTGTTCTTCGTCTTCTGGGAGCTGATGTTGATCCCGAGCTACTTCCTGATCAAGCTCTGGGGCGGCGGGGCGGAGCGGCAGTACGCGGCGCTCAAGTACGTGCTCTACACGCTGCTCGGCAGCGTGTTCATGCTGGTCGGGATCGTGCTGCTCAACCTGAACTATCACGACTGGGCGGTCGCGCACGGCATCCGGCCGGGGTATTCGTTCGATTTTCTCGATCTGCTGACGGTCCCCATTCATACCGACAAGCAACTTCTGATCTTCTGGCTGATCTTCTTCGGGCTGGCGTTCAAGGCGCCGCTGTTCCCGTTCCACACGTGGCTCCCCGACGCGCTGGTCGAAGGGCCGATCGGGATGTCCGTCGTGCTGGCCGGCCTGAAGCTCGGCACGTACGGGTTCGTGCGGTTCAGCTTGCCGCTGCTGCCGGAGGCGTCCACGGACACCTACGTCGTGATGACGCTCATGACGCTGGGGCTGGTGGCCATCCTCTACGGCGCGATCGTCGCGCTCATCCAGCCGGATTTCCGCCGCCTGCTGGCGTTCAGCAGCATCAGCCATCTCGGGTTCTGCGTGCTGGGCATCTTCGCGCTGAACTTCCAGGGCCTGCAGGGCAGCCTGCTGACCATGATCAATCTGGGCTTCAGCACGGCCGGGCTGTTCTTCCTCGCCGGGTTCCTCTATGTCCGGCGGCACAGCACCGACCTGTCGGCGTTCGGGGGCGCGGCGAAGCAGGTGCCGCTGCTGGCCACATTCTTATTGATCATCGGGCTGGCGTCGATCGGGCTGCCGGGGACGAACGGCTTCGTCGGCGAGTTTCTGATCCTGCTGGGCACGTTCCAGGCCTACTGGCTCTTCGGCGTCTTTGCGGTGACGGGCGTGATCCTCGGGGCGGCCTATTTTCTCTGGTACTACGAGCGGGCGATGTTCGGGCCACTGTCGCCGAACCTTCCCCGCACGATCGCGGACCTCAACGCGCGCGAGATGATCATCGCCGTGTCCCTGTGCGTCATGATCTTCTGGATCGGGCTCTACCCCTCGCCATTCTTGAAAATGATGAACGGCTCGGTCCAGGCCCTGGTGGAACGGTTGGAAAGAGGGGCGCCGACGGCGCAGCGTTTGCCAGGTTCGAAGTTCGAAGTTCGAGGTTCTAAGGTCAGCGACGAGGTTGTTTCGTCACGCGTCACGCGCCTGCGCGATGAAGCGAGCTCTGGCGCGCAAGCGCGTCACGCGTCACGCGAAGGAATTTGAAGGTTATGCTCGACTACGTTCTCCTCGTCATCTTATTCGCGCCCTTTCTCGGAGCCATCGGGCTGATCTTTGTCCCGAACCGGCAGGCGCTACAAGTGAGGCTGGTGGCGGCTATCTCAGCCGGTATCTGCTTCGTCGCGTCCTGGATCATGTTCTTTGGCTTCGATACGACGAAGGGCGGCTACCAGTTCATCCAGCGCTACGAGTGGTCCAAGGAGCTGGGCATTGCCTTCTACCTCGGGGTGGACGGGGTCGGCGCGCCGCTCGTCCTGGCTTCGTCGGTCCTCCTGTTTGCCGGCATCTTCATCTCCTGGCACATCAAGGACCGCACCAAGGAGTTCTACATCTTCCTGTTGATCCTGGCCGCGGCCACGATCGGCGTCTTCATGTCGCTGGATCTGTTCTTCCTCTATTTCTTCTACGAAATGTCCGTGATCCCGATGTACCTGCTGCTCGGCGTCTGGGGGAGCCATACCAAGGGCTACCTCTCCATGACCGATTCGGAGGGCCTGAAGCAGCGCGACTCCGTCGGCTTCATCTTCAACTTCGCCTCGAACAGCAAGGAATACGCCGCGATGAAGCTGACCCTCTTCCTCTCAGCGGGGGCGGTCGTGGCGCTGATGGGCATTCTGCTGATCTATAAATTGTCGGGACTCAACACCTTCGACATCCTGGTGCTCAAGCAAAAGACGCACTTCGAAGGCCCGGTCGGCACGCTGATCTGGCTGCTGATCTTCTTCGGCTTCGCATCAATCGCGCCGATCTGGCCGCTGCACTCCTGGTCGCCGGTCGGGCACGCGGCGGCGCCGGCGGCCACCAGCATGCTCCACGCTGGCGTGCTGATGAAGCTCGGCCACTTCTCGATCATCCGCATCTGCTACGAGATCATGCCGGACCTCACGCGGCAGCTGATGCCGATCGCGGCGGTCCTCTGCATCTTCAGCATCATCTACGGCGGGCTCGTGGCCTTCTACGCGAAGGACACCAAGTACGTCATCGGGTACAGCAGCTCGAGCCACATGGGCTACGTGTTCCTCGGCATGGCGGCGCTGGATTACATCAGCCTGAGCGGCGCGATCATCTATATGTTCGCGCACGCGTTGGCGACGGGAATGCTCTTCGCCATGGCCGGCTGGGTCTACGACCAGACCCACTCGCGCCACATTCCGGACCTGGGCGGCCTCGTCAACCGCATGCCGTTCGTGGCCGGGTGTTTCCTCGTGGCCTGCATGGCCTCGATCGGCATGCCCGGGACCGTCAATTTCATCGCGGAGGTCATGATCCTCGTCGGGAGCTGGCACAAGTATCCGTTCCAGGTCATCGTGGCGGTGGTCGGCATCGTGCTGACGATGGGCTATCTCTTCCGCATGATGCGGGGCGTGTTCTACGGCCCGATGGACGAGCACTACGCGCACGCCCACGACGCGGTCTCGATGGTGGACCGTTTCCCGTTGCTGCTGCTGATCGCATGCAGCATCGGATTCTTCTTCTTCCCGTTCCATTTCTATGACGTGGTGCGCGCCGGCGTCGATCCATTGATCGCCCGCATCACCGAGGTGGTGCCGATCGTGTCGCACACGAGCGGGATCGCGTCGGGCGGAGGGCCGCTGCCGTGACGTTTACGTTGACGATGAGTCCCGCCGATCTGCTCCTGCTGTTGCCGGAGCTGTTCCTCACGCTCTGGCTCTGCGTGATCCTGACGATCGATTTCTCCCTGCCGCGGTTCCCGAAACGGAACCTGGCCTACCTCAGCGTGCTGGGGCTGGGAGTGGTGCTGGCCAACCTTATCTGGTTCGACCGGGCCGGCGTCACGGGCACCCTGTTCAACCGCATGTTCGTGGTGGACCGGATGGCGATCTTTTTCAAGATCTTCATCGTCGTCGCCACGATCCTCGTCATCCTGGCCTCGATCGATTACGTCAAGCGGTTCAAATTTTTCAAAGGCGAGTATTACTTCCTCGTGCTGATGTCGGCCCTGGGCATGATGTTCATGGCCTCGGCCAACGACCTGCTGTCCATCTTCATCACGCTGGAGTTCTCGACCTTCGGCTTCTACGTCCTCGTCGCCTACCTGCGCGAGGATCCGGCGTCCAACGAAGCGGGGCTCAAGTTCTTCATCCTGGGCGTCTTCGCGGCGGGCCTGCTGGCCTACGGCATCAGCCTCGTCTACGGCGAGACGGGGAAGATCGTGCTCTCGGACATCGCGTCCGCCCACGCGACGCCCGGACTCATCATCGGCTACCTGCTGATGTTTGCCGCGCTCGGATTCAAGATCGGCGCGGCGCCGTTTCACGCGTGGATTCCCGACACCTATCACGGCGCGCCCACGCCGGTGACGGCGTTCCTCTCCATTGCGCCCAAGGGAGCGGCCTTTGCGATTCTGATCCGCATGTTCTTCGTCTCGCTCGCGGCCTTCAAGCCGGCCTGGGTGCTGCTGATGATCCTGGCCTCGATCCTCTCGATGACCTACGGCAACATCGTGGCCATTGCGCAGAAGAACATCAAGCGGCTCTTGGCCTATTCCGGCATCGCCCAGATCGGCAACGTGCTGATCGGCCTCGCGGCCGGCACGAAGATGGGGAGCGATGCCATCCTGTTCTACCTGCTGACGTACCTCTTCGCGAATCTCGGTGCCTTCGCCGTCGTCATTGCGGTCGGGAACCTGATCAACAGCGACGAGATCGAAGACTATAGCGGCCTGAACCGCCGCTCGCCGTTCCTCGCGTTTGCGATGCTGGTCTTTCTGCTGTCGCTGGCCGGCGTGCCGCCGCTGGCGGGATTCATTGCCAAGCTCTACATCTTCGTCGCCGCGATCAAGGAAGGGCTCTACACGCTGATCGTCGTGGGGCTCGTCAACATCGTGATCTCGATCTACTACTATCTCGTGGTCGTCAAGAAGATGTATATCAACGAGCCGGTGGACAATTCACCGCTGACCGTCTCCGCGCCGATGCAGGCCGTGATCTACGCCGGCCTCGCCGGCACGCTGATCCTCGGTATCTACCCGCAGCCGTTCATTGACTGGGTCGTGTCTGCCACCCTGATGTTCTCAAAAATCGTCGCGCCGACTGCGGCGGTGACCCCGCCCACTATCCTGCCGTTCGGCGGTTAACCTTTCCCGTTCCTCAGCACCACACCCGCTTGATCTTTTACGTAGTCGGGTGCATGCTTGGCGGCGTCAAGACAACAAAGGAGGTGCGCCATGGGCGAGAAATCCTACGGGCAGATGCTGGTCGAGGGGTTCGTGCGGGCCATTCCCTGGGCGATCGTCTTTTCCATCACGATCGTCCTCACGGTTAAGATGCTCGCGCCGCAAGTCAAACGAGGGATCGAGTACACCATTAGCGCTTCGATGAATGCGGTGCTGGACGAGCAGGTCTTCCCCAAGGTCAAACAAAACGTCAAGGAAGCGATCGAGTACACCGTCAAGACAGTGAATAATCCGCCGAAGCCCCAAGCCAAGCGGGAGGGGGCCAAGGGCAAGAAGTAGTTGAATTTCATAGCTTTTCCGGAACCGCTTGAGCGGCCCTGGCCAGCTTCATCGCCGGCAGGGCCGTAACCGGCGCCCTCCTCACCCTTGCCTTCCAGCGGGAACCGACATTTCCCCTCTGTTCGCCGCCCTCTCGTCGGGGTAAAATCCTCCAGGTTTTGAGTCGCTGCATTCGTGAAAGGAGGTGTCTCATGGCGGAGTCAATCAAGGTCGCGCAATACTTCAAGGTCCTCGTGCCGGACAAGCCGGGCGAGGGATTCAAGCTGCTCGATGCGGTCAAGGGGGCGGGTGTGAACCTGATCGCTTTTTCCGGATTCCCGCGGAACCGTAAAGGTCAACTGGACTTCGTGCCAGAGGATCCGGCGCGGTTCAAGGAAGTGGCGAAGTACAACAAGTGGAAGGTGCAAGGGCCGAAGTCCTGTTTCGTCGTCCAGGGCGATGATCGGGTCGGCGCGGTGGCCGACATCGTGGAGCGGTTGGTGGACGTGAAGGTCAACATCACGGCCGTGGACGCCGTCAGCGCCGGCATGGGCCGGTTCGCCGTGCTGATCTTCGTGAAGCCGGGCTCGGTGAAGAAGGCGGCTGCGGCGCTGGGCGCAGTCTGAAGGAGAGGGGAGACGATGCGACGCGCGATGCTTCTGCTCGCGATCGGCGTGCTGAGCCTGGCCACTCCTGCATGGGGCGGGAAGAATTCTGCGCTGGTGGGAACCTGGAGCGGGGAGTTTGGCGGCGAGCCGTTCCAGCTTATTCTGAATGCCGATGGAACCGGCCAGATGGATGGGCCGATTCAATGGGAGACGCAGGGGAACCAGCTCGTCATCACCGAAGATGACGGGATGACGGAGTACAAGTTCGTGCTCAAGGGGTCCAAGCTGACCGTCTCCGGCGGTGATTTGGAGGAACCGTTGACGTTCACGCGCACCGGCGGCGCCGGCAAAGCGTCCCCGCCTGTCGCGCAGGCGCCTGCGGCTAAATCCCGCGGATCGGCCGCGCAATTCCTCGCCGGCCAGTACTGGGCCTTCAGCGGTTCTTCCACCTATTCCGGTTCCTACTCGCGCGAGCAGCGTGCAGCGCTCTGCAGCGACGGGACCTTTCACATGAACCGGGAGACGACCAGCTCCGGCTCGTCCGGCACGGCCGGCATCCACGGTGGCGACAGCGGACGCTGGACGGCGCAGGGGAACGAGATGCGCGGCACGCTCACGCTGAACTTTGCCAACGGTCAGCAGGAGCAGATTCCATACGAAACCTCCACGAATCCGAAGGACCGCAGCGGCTATGGTCCGGCGATGAAGTTTGACGGGACGATGTACCAGCGAACAGGCGACGGAAATTGTAGGTAGAAGGAAAGTTGTCAGTTATCAGTCTTCAGTTGTCAGTTTTAACTCGCCGCATTCAAACTGATTACTGATAACTGATCACTGATAACTTTTTTGTTCACCCATGCGCATTGTCGTAGCCGGCGGAACGGGCTTCATCGGGCGGGCGCTCTGCCGGCGTCTGGCCGACGCCGGCCATTCGGTCACCGTATTGACGCGCAATTCCGAGGCAGCCAAAGCCAAGCTCTATCACGCCGTGGCGATTGTCCCCTGGCAGGGATTCCGCGGGCCGACCGAGGAGCTGGCCAAAGCGCTGGGCGAGTGCGACGTCGTGATCAATCTCGCCGGCGCGCCGGTCGCCGACGGTCGCTGGACCCCGCCGACCAAAGAGCTGCTCCGCCAGAGCCGCGAGGGGACCACCTCCGCCATCGTCACGACGCTCGCCAAGCTCAAGACCCGTCCCGTATTGCTCCTGAACGCCTCGGCCATCGGCTATTACGGCCCGCGCGGCGATGAGGCACTGACCGAAGCGGCCTCCTCCGGCGACGGCTTTCTCGCCAGCCTCTGCCGCGAGTGGGAGGGGGCGGCACGCGCTGCGGAGCGGCTGGGCGTGCGCGTAGTCATACCGCGCATCGGCATGGTGCTCGGCAAGGACGGCGGCGCGCTGGCAAAGATGCTGCCGATCTTTCGGCTGGGTCTGGGAGGCCCGCTGGGGCGAGGGACCCAATGGATCTCCTGGATTCATCTGGACGACCTGGTCGAGCTGCTGATGTTTCTGATGGACCATGCGGCCAGCGGGCCGGTCAACGCCACCGCGCCGCATCCCGTGACCAACGCAGAGCTTGCGAAAACCCTGGGCCAGGTGCTCGGCAGGCCCGCCTTCCTCCCGACACCCGGCTTCGCGATGAAGTTGCTGTTCGGCGAAATGGCTGACGAACTGCTCCTGACCGGCCAACGTGTCGTTCCCCACCAGGCCCACTCGATGGGCTTCCATTTCCGATTTCCGTTCCTGTCCGGGGCCCTGCATGACATTCTGCGATAGGATGCTGACCACCGTGGCGAGTTACGCGTCACGCGTCACGCATCACGCCTTGCGCGGGCGCGTTCTCCGGATTGCGGCGACGGTTATCTGTATCTACCTCGGCCCGCAAGGACCAGCCTCCGCCCAAGACATCACATGGGACAGGCTGGCCGAAGGATTCACCGTGACCGTCTGGACACCCGGCACAGCCTGCGCACAGGTGCCGCCGCTCTATATGGTCAAGGTGGACCCGGAGCGGTTTCGCTTTGCGGTCTATCACTACCGGGCCGAAGGGCTGAAGTCGCCGCCGACGCTTCCGGAGTGGCATCAGCGGACCCAGGCGCTGGCGTTGTTCAATGCCGGCCTGTTTCTCGATGACTTCTCGTATATGGGCCTGCTGTATCGAGATGGCAAACCGGTCGGCGGCAAGCGGCACACGCAGTGGCAAGGCCTCTTCGTGGCGGAGCCGGTGGTGCCCGACGTCAAAAAAGCGCGCGTGCTGGATTTGAAACACGATGCCTTCGATGACGAAGCGCCGGCCTATCGCGAGGCGGCGCAGTCGCTCATGCTGCTCGACCGGGCCGGCAAGCCCCGCGTGCGGCGGTCCGGCAAGGCGGCGCAGCAAACCGTGGTCGGTGAGGATCGGACCGGACACATGGTCGTGGTCATGTCCAAGGGAGAGGTGTCTCTCTGGGAGCTGGCTGGCTGTCTTCGTGACGGGTTTCGCGAGCTCTCTCACGCGATGGCGATGGACGGCGGGGCCTCGTCGGATGTCCTGATCGGCTCCGAGTTGGCCGGTTCACAGGAAGGCACGGCGTGGCAGCCGCTGGTGGACGGCAAGGGACTCAGCCACGTCCCGCTGCCAACGGTGATTGGGGTGTTTCCGAGGAAGTAATCAGTGCTCAGTTATCAGTATTCAGTTTTCAGAAAAACTGATAACTGTTAACTGAAAACTGAGAACCTGCTGGCCGTTAACGGCCAGCAGGTTGCAGCTCGTACCCGGCATCCAACCACGCGTTCACGCTGCCCTGGACGTTGTAGACGTGCTTGTAGCCCAGGTCGGC
>Ga0247727_10011886_pt1 | contig 15072 bp, 11 predicted proteins | sample WisWelCaveWW1625_FD_202498 | JGI IMG/M metagenome (GOLD analysis project Ga0247727, IMG submission 202498) | Biofilm microbial communities from Wishing Well Cave, Virginia, United States - WW16-25 | ecosystem: Environmental > Aquatic > Deep subsurface > Groundwater > Cave microbial mat | place... | reverse complement strand
GCCCCAATTTGAGATCACGACGAAGGAAGTGGAAGCGGTTTAACATCGTCCATGCTTTTCTCGGAATCTGTAACGCGATATTTATATCGCCTGTAGAGGCAAAGACCTGACCACAAAGACGCGGGCGTTTCGCGCAAAGATAAAAAGACGCAGCGCGAAGCGTCTGTGGTTCAACTTATAGAGGAGGGTAAAATTGTCCAATGCCTTATCTCATTGACGGACACAACTTGATCCCCAAACTGGGATTGCGCCTTGATTCGATTGACGATGAAATGGAACTGATCGCCATCCTTCAGGAATTCTCCCGCGTGGAACGCAAACAAATCGAGGTTTATTTCGACGGCGCGCCAACGTCTCACGCGGGAACGCGAAAACTGGGGAACATCGCCGCGCATTTTGTATCGCAAGCGGCGACCGCCGACGACGCCATCCGCAAGCGTTTGAAGAAAATGGGAAAAACAGCCAAGAATTGGATCGTTGTCTCCTCAGATCGACAAGTTCAGGCAGAAGCGCGCGCCGCGCGCGCAGAAATCGTTTCATCAGATTCATTTTCGAAGACCTTGAAACAAGCGCGCGCCTCCGCGCCAAAAGCGACCGACGATCGCAAATTGTCAGACAACGAAGTGGACGAATGGTTGCGGCTCTTCGAGAAGAGTCGAAAAAAGTCATAAGACTTATGGGGGACGAATTTCAGATGAACAAAGTCGAACTTCTAATTACCGTTTAATGTCATAAAAATATTCGAGGGTATATTGTGTTCACGGCGCCTGCCCTCCCCTTTATTGGTATTAGGCGTCCCGACCGCCGCCTTGATCAACATGTCCCCCCATGCTGAGAAGGCGGCGGTCTTTTTGTTTGGCTCTTCGGGATTAAGTGAGGCTTATTTGCCACAGAGCGCACAGAGACCTTTGAGAAAAAGCTTTTAGACTCATTTTCTCTGTGATCTCTGTGGCTCCCCAGAGAACCTTTTGTTTTAAATACCATACAAAAATATTACGCAACGTTATGGGGACGTAACGCGCGCATAACCTCCTTTGAAGATTTACGCAACAAATTTCCCCTACACTGAACGCATCGGAACCGATAGCCTCAAGAAGGCGCATGTTCAAACCTGCCGTCAAAAGGAGTAAATATGAAACGCAAACTTTCCTGCCTCTTGCTCGTCCTGGCGCTCGCGCTTGTGACTGTGACGCCCGTTTCCGCAAAGGGACGCGGACAGGGCGCCCTCGGCTTGATCTACGTTACCAGCCAGGGACTTTATTTTGAAACCTTTGCCACTGCCGATCCCGTTCCAATGCGGGGGCGATTCCAAAAGATCGAAGTGGTCAACGGCCAGCCGCAAACGGAATTTGGTCCCGGCGATCCGGGCTATCTCGGCGGCCGCTGGTGGATGGACTCAAACGGCAACGGCTACATGGACGCAGGCGATCACTTCTTCGTCTGCCCGCTTCTCGGACCCGGACAAACCTCGCCATAGTCCCTCCCTGCCCTCCCTCAAATTATTTTGATTTGGGGGAGGGTTCTTTTTGGGGGATATAATTCGGATATGAACGCCGCCTACACTTTCGTCGCATCTCCGAATCATGTTTATCCCGATCACCCCGAACGACCCGCGCGCCTGGATATTCTTCAGCCGCGACTCAAAAACTACGACGCGCAAATCCTGGATGCGCGAATGCGACCCGCTTCGCGCGACGAGATCAGCCTGATCCACAACCCCAGCCTGATCTCCACTTTGGAAAAGGTCTGCCGCGAACAAGCGCCTGGCATTATTGACTACGCGCCCACCTATGTGACTCGATCCTCCTTCGACGACGCCCTACTCGCCGCAGGCGGAGTGATCGCCTGCACGCGCGCGGTGATGAACGGCGACGCGCAAAACGCGTTCGCGATTGTCCGTCCGCCGGGGCATCACGCCGAACCGGATCGCGCCATGGGCTTTTGCATCTTCAACAACATCGCCATCGGCGCGCGCCTCGCGCTCGAAGAGGGCATGGAGCGCGTCATGGTCATTGACTACGACGCGCATCACGGCAACGGGACTCAAGCCGCGTTCCTGCATGAAGAACGCGCCGCGTTTTTATCCGCGCACCAGTGGGGCATTTATCCCGGAACGGGTTGGATCGAAGACGCGCCCCACGCGAAGAAACGAATCGTCAATGTGCCGTTGCCTGCCTACGCGGGAGATCAAGCCTACGAGCGGGTCGCAGATCAAATCTTCAAACCGTTTGTCGAATCGTTCAAACCGCAGATGCTCTTCGTCTCTGTCGGCTTTGACGCGCATTGGAACGATCCCATCACCGCGCTGGGACTCTCCACAGCCGGATATTTCATGCTGGCGCAAAAGGTCGTCGCGCTGGCGGATGAATTTTGCAACGGCAGGATCGTCTTTGTCCTTGAAGGAGGCTACGATCCAATGAACGTCGCCAACGGGGCGGGCGGAGTCTTCGACGCGCTGGGCAGGCGCGGGTTAAGTCAGGAAGCGAACGATCCGAATCCGCATAAAGAGCCGGATTGCGCGTCGCGCATCGCTGAAATCCGTAAATGGAATGGATTTCAAAATTAACATCTCACCTTGCTCAAAACGTCCCGAAGGCTTCGTTGAAAAATCTCATTGAGCCGCTCAAACCTTCGGGACGCTTTCCAAAATCAGCAAACATCGAAGGAGAATAATGAAACGCTTTATCGCATATCTGCTTGTACTAAGTATTTTGTCCCTGGCATGTAAAACGCTGGACAACTTGCAATCTCAAACCGGGAGACCAACCGACATCTCCAACACCGAAACCGCGCGTGTCTCGCCGACGCAAGCGCCCGCCGCTGAGTCCCTGTTTATGATCGCGGACATGGAAGAGAAACTCAAGGAATTGAACGGCGAACCTTGCCGGGGAAACGCGGATTTTACTTGTGTGACGATTACAGTCCCGCTCGATCATTTCGATCCCGCCAACTCTGAAACCATTGACGTTGTGTTTGCCGTGTCGCCCGCGCGCGGCGAGAGGAAAGGAATGTATGTGCAAGCCTTCCCCGGCGGTCCCGGAGGCGAGGGTATCGCCTACGCCTCGCCCTTTTACTTCCCGGATAGTATCGTTGATCAATATGATATCGTCTTCTTCGATCAACGCGGCGTCGGTCTCTCCGATCCGCTGGAGTGTAAGAACGCCTACGCAAGTTATTTTCTTCAATTTCTAACAACAAATGATTCAACCGGCGAGGAAGGGTACGATACGCCCGAGGAGCAAAAGACCGCCATTCAAAACGCCAAATCGTTCGTGGATGAATGTGTGGCGGAGATCGGGATTGATCCAGCCAAATTGAAGTTCTTTACTACGGATCAGGTGGCGGAGGATATTGAGGCGTTTCGTCAGGCGATTGGCGACGACAAGTTCATGCTGTACGGCGTCAGTTACGGAACGTCGGTGGCGCAGATGTATGCAAGAGCGCACTCAGATCGCCTGCTCGGCCTGATCCTTGACGGGACGCAAAACACGACGCTCACCGGGGACCAGATCGCCTTCTCGCAAATGGAAGCGTTCAACAAAGTTTTGCTGGAGGTCTTCAAAGCCTGCGACGCGGACGCCGGATGTTCGAGAGGCATGCCGGACGGATCGCAAGCCGCTTTTGACGAGCTTGCCGAAAAACTCGCCGACGCTCCCATCCCTTATGAGTTTCCGCTATCCAGCGGAGGGAAAGAAAAACGTTTCTTCACCTTGAATATGTTTGATTTTACAACCTCATATCAACTGTATTCGCCCACGGGCAGAATGGAATTCATGCGCGCAGTGGCTTCCGCCCTGGATGGGGATATGCTCCCGCTCGTGCGCCTGTATTATGACAAAGCCAACATTGACGCCAGAAACGAACAATATGAAGGCGATCCAAATTTTTCTGATACCATGTATTTCATCGTCTGGTGCAGCGACGACTCCTATTACAGCGGCACATCCGAGGAGCGCGGCGCCAGGCTCATGCAGGAAGGGGAGAAACTTGTCGGACTCGTCCCGCGCCTCGAATTGGATGTGTTCATGCTGGGGTTAACCTGCGCCTTCTGGCCCAGCGCGCCCACGGGACCCGAAGTCGTCGAGCCATTAAGAGCGGAGGGCGTGCCGACCTTTGTGCTCAACTCCACGCTCGATCCGGCCACGCCGTTCCATGAAGGCAAAACTGTTTTCGAGAATCTCGACAATGGTTACCATCTATATGTGGAAGGCGCGGGTCATTCAATCTACGGCTATGGATTCAGTTGCCCCGATCAATATATCGAAGACTTTCTGATTGACGGCACATTACCCGAACAACGCGAAACCGTCTGCGATTGGGGCGATACGGTGATCATCCAATGAGCGCCGACGAAAATATGAAACCGCCATAATATCGGAGAAGTTGTCTTTTATAATTATCAGCAGACAATCGTAGTAACGGATAATTGTAGTAACGACTTCAGTCGTTGGCGGATAATCGCGGCAACGAATTCAGTCGTCGAAAGGAGCGCTCATGGCGCGCAAACGAACCCTCGGTTATGTCGAAAATGAATGGACTTGTCCCAATTGCAGTACGCGCAACAAAGGCAGCGTAAAGACCTGCGAAAACTGCGGCGCGCCCCAGCCTGAGAATGTCCAGTTTGATCTCGGCGCGGATCAAAAATTGGTGACCGACGCGGAGAAGGTCAAAGCCGCGCAATCCGGCGCGGACATCCACTGCGGATATTGCGGCGCGCGCAACCCCGCCAATGCCGAGACTTGCTCCCAATGCGGCGCGGACTTGAAAGAGGGTCAAGCGCGCGAAGCCGGACGAGTGATGCAGGCGCCTCCTCCGTCAGGACAACCGAAAACTATTACCTGCAAAAATTGCGGGACCGAAAACCCGGGCAGCGCCTCCGTCTGCTCGAATTGCGGATCGCCGCTGCCGCGCCTCGCGCAGTCGCAAATGCAACAGCAAGCCGTGGCGACTCCCCCATTGACCCGAAGCGGACTGACTCCCGCCGCGCCCATCACTGGCAAGAAGAAGAACACGGTACGAAACTTTTTGATTGCGGGCGGCGTACTGGCATGCCTGGCTGTAATATGTGTGGACGCGTTGGCTTTGCTTGTCCCCGCTTCCACCCTGCAAGGGACAGTGACCGGCGTGCATTGGCAGACGGATGTGCCGGTGCAGGAAATCGTGCCAGTGCGTCACAGCGACGAACAAGGCGGCGCGCCGTCGGATGCCTACAACGTTTCGTGTCATACCGAAGAATCCTGCACTCAGAAAACAGTTGACCAGGGCAACGGCTATTCGGAAGTGGTGCAGGAATGTAACGACACCCAGTATTGTTCCTACACGCTCGATGAGTGGAAGACGATCCAGACCTACACGCTCGAAGGCGATAACTTGCGACCCGTCTACGACAACCCCAGCCTCGCCAGCGATCAGCAAATTGGCGATGTGACTGAAAAGTTGGCCGTCACCTTCTCCACCGAAGACGGCGCCAAGACTTATTCGCCCGGCACGATCTCCGAATTTCAACAATTCGACATCGGCTCCACATGGACGTTGACGTTGAACGTGCTCGGCAGCGTGATTAGCGCGGAATAAACCCATGCTCGATTTTCAACCCGTCCGCGAAAAGCGGATCGCGTTGCAGGATTTGGTGACAGGATTAACAAAAGGCGATCTGCGCCGCGAACTGAACGAGATGTGCGACGAGATCGAACGCTTGATTTCCAATTGCTCCGACGCGCACGTCGCGTTTCAACCCATGGATGAAAAAGCAGACGACCCATATTCAGTTCAAGGCGAGGCGTCTCTCGCGTGGACTCTCGGTCACGTGATCGCGCATCTCAGCGCTTCGATGGAAGAGTCCGCCGCGCTGGCCGCTGAGTTGGCGCGCGGCGTGACGTTTCACGGGCGTTCGCGTTGGGAAGTCCCGTGGCGGGAGGCGACCACCGTCGAGTTTTGCCGCGCGCGGTTGAAAGAATCCAGAAGGATGTGCCTCGCCAGCCTGGAGATGTGGCCCGAGCCGCCGCATTTGGAAAATACGTACCGCCCGTCCGCGGGCGCGCGTCCGCACACGTGCGTCTCGCGTTTTGCTGCGGGGTTGAAACACGCCTCCGATCATTTGGATCAAATTGCAGAGATTGTTCGTCAGGCAAAATCCATTTGATATAATCCCAACACCATGTTTGAAAAAGAACAACAACTCATCGAAGAAAAAATCAAAGAGTTCTGCGCGGCGAACGATATCGCGCTGGCGGAATTGAAGTGGCAACCCATTCCCTTCGCGGGCGAATGGGGTATCTCCACGTCGTTTTTTCAGACGGCCGCGAATGAAGCGAAACTCGGAAAGGGAAACAAACTTCCAGTGCCGCAAAAGGCCCAGGAAATCGCCGAGCAGGTCAAAGGTCAGATCGGAAGCGTGGAGGGGATCAGCCGCATCGAGGCAGTGAAGGGTTATCTCAATCTGTATTTCATCACATCTGAATACGCGCGGCGGGTGATGGACGCGGTCCTCGCATCCAAAAACGATTTCGGGCGCGGCAAATCCAAAGGCGAGCGCGTGATGGTGGAGTATTCACAGCCGAACATGCTTCACTCATTCCATATCGGGCACTCAAGAACGACGTTATTGGGCGAAGCGCTGGCGCGTATTGTGGAGTTTGCCGGGTTCGATACGATCCGCGCCACATATCCCGGCGATATGGGACTGGGCGTTATCACTGTCGTGTGGGTGTACGATAAATTCTTCAAGGGACAGGAACCCGAAGGCATCCACGAACGCGGGCAATGGTTGTTGAAGATTTACATCGAAGCGACAGCCATGTTGGAAAAGAAGGAAAACGAAACGCCGGAGGAAACCGCCCGGCGCGAAGCGTATGACGCCGAACGGCGCGAAATGCTCCGCAAATGGGAGGCGGGCGATCCGTATGTGTATGAACTTTGGCGCGTGATGCGCGAATGGAGCCTGGAAGAATTCAGGGACGTCCTGCGCATGTTGGACGTGAACATGGATGTCTGGTTTTTCGAGAGCGAGGCGAACAAGCTGGGCAAGGAAATCGTGGATGAATTGATCGCCAAAGGCATCGCGGAAGATGAACGCGCGCAGGGCGGACCGGTGATCGTCAAGATTGACGAGAAGTTGGGATTGACCAAAGAGAAATATCGCACGATGGTCATTCTCCGCAGCGACGGCAGCGCTTTGTATAGCACGAACGATCTCGCGCTGGCTAAACAAAAATTCGAGAAGTATCGCGTTGACCGTTCGATCTATGTTGTGGATTTTCGCCAGAGCCTGCATTTTCAACAAACGTTCAAGATATTGGAACTGTGGGGTTTCCCACAGGCGGCAAAGTGTTATCACTTGTCTTATGGATATGTGACCTTACCCGAAGGCGCAATGTCCGCGCGGCGCGGTCGGGTGGCGTTGTTCAAGGATGTGGCGGATGAAGCGGTGAAGCGCGTGTTGGCGGTTGAATCGGAAAAGAGCGGAGACATCCCGGCAAATGAACGCGAGCAGATCGCCCGGCAGATCGGTCTCGGCGCGCTGACGTATTCCATTCTCTGCGTGGATAATAACAAGGATATCGTCTTCAATATTGACGAGGCGTTATCCTTTGATGGGCGCACGGGTCCGTACATTCAGAACGCGCATGTGCGGGCGAATTCGATTCTGAAGAAGGCGCAAGGCGCGGGGTACAAGTTACAAGGTACAAGTTACGCTTTCGATTATGAATTGACGAAGCATGAGATTGAACTCATTGAGCAGATTTCACGTTTTCCGAACGCGGTGCAGCAGGCGGCGAATGAGTATCGTCCGCTGGTGATGGCGCAGTATGTGTACGATCTGGCGAACGCCTTTCACTCGTTCTATCATGCCGTGCCGGTGTTGCAGAGCGAGGCTGAAAGCGTGAAGAACGCGCGTCTGACTCTGGTCGCCGCGGCGAAGCAGACGATTGCCAATGCCCTGCGGCTGTTGGATATTCAAGCGCCGGATGTGATGTAAGCGTACACAGGTATACATGTAAACAAGTATACAAGGAGACAGACTGAACTTTGCGAGCGTTTAGTCTGTTTTGTTTTACAATCATGTCATTGCGAGGAGTGGCGCCTCGCGCCACGACGAAGCAATCTCCTCCCTAACTGGGAGATTGCTTCGGGCTGTCGCCCTCGCAATGACATATATAACAAAGGAGATTGACGCATGGCAATCAAAACACTCATCATGGGCGCGGCGGGACGCGACTTCCACAACTTCAACACGTTCTTCCGTAATAATAAAGATTACGAAGTTGTGGCTTTTACTGCGACTCAAATACCGGATATCGAAGGACGCCTCTATCCTCCCGAACTGGCTGGATCGTTATACCCCAGCGGAATCCCCATCCGCGCCGAGGAGGAACTCGTTGACCTGATCAAACAGCACAACGTCGAACAGGTCGTCTTCGCGTACAGCGACGTGCCGCATGAATATGTGATGCACAAAGCCGCGACAGTCACAGCCGCGGGCGCGGACTTCCGCTTGATGGGCACGCGCTATACACAAGTTAAATCGTCCAAGCCGGTCGTGTCGGTGTGCGCGGTTCGGACGGGATCAGGCAAAAGTCAGACAACGCGGCGCGTATCTTTGATCCTCAGAGAGATGGGCTACAAAGTCGCGGCGATCCGTCACCCGATGCCTTATGGAAATTTGATCCGCCAGGAGGCGCAGCGCTTCGCGGATTACGAGGATTTGGAAGAACATGAATGTACGATTGAGGAACGCGAGGAATACGAACCGCATCTCGCGAACGGCGTGATCGTCTACGCGGGCGTGGACTACGAAAAGATTCTGCGCGCCGCTGAACAGGAAGTGGATATTGTGTTGTGGGACGGCGGTAATAACGACTTTCCGTTTTATGTTTCTGATTTGCAGATCGTGGTCGCCGACCCGCACAGACCGGGACATGAATTTACTTATCACCCCGGCGAGACGAACGCGCGGCTGGCAGATGTATTTGTGATCAACAAGGTGGATACGGCTGACTCGGAGAAAGTGATGCAGGTGCGCGAGTCGCTGCGCAGGTTGAATCCGAACGCTATTCAAATCGAAGCCGCGTCGCCGTTGTTTGTCGAAGACCCGGAAGCGATCCGCGGCAAACGCGTACTGGTCGTGGAAGACGGTCCGACGTTAACTCATGGCGAGATGGCTTATGGCGCAGGCTATGTGGCGGCGCGGCGCTTTGGCGCGACCGAGATCGTTGACCCGCGTCCGTTCGCGGTGAAATCCATCGCCGCGACATACGAAAAGTACCCAAAGACCGGACCCATCCTCCCGGCGATGGGCTACGGCAACTCGCAAATGAAAGACCTCGAAGATACGATTAACCAGTCCGATGTGGACATGGTCATCGTCGGCACGCCGATTGATTTGAATCGAATTATCAAGATCGACAAACCAAGCCAGCGCGTGAGGTATGAATTGCAGGAGATCGGCCAGCCGACGTTGAAGGATGTATTGATGAAGAAGTTTGGCGTGAAAAAGTAGACAAGGAAACAGGTAAACACGTAAACAGGAGTCGGGTGATAGAATTCACCCGACCCCCGTTGTTTTTAGTCCAGTACTTTATAGAGAGACTCGCGTGTGACGCTCAGTCCAGGCAAGGCAAAATCCAATGAACCGTTCCTGCTGGAGGAGGTGAAGTTGATCTCTCATTCGAATGAATCAAACGCTGGAAAAATAGCCAACGACCAAAAGACTATCCCGCCGCTCCTCCCCTGGTGGACGTGGGTCGCGCCGCTTTTTATTGCGAATATCGGCACATGGCTTTCACTCTGGTTCAAAACTGATCCCGGTATATCACTCTGGTATCTGCCAACTGCTTTGGGAATTATCATGGTCTACTGGTGGGGACCACGCGCACTGCTTGGAATCTATCTAAACGCAGCATTGTTCGCGCCTCTATGGGACCTGCCCTGGAAATGGTCATTTTTATATGCGCTGCCGGAAACAATCGAGGTGGGTTTAAGTTGGTTGCTCTTTGTGAAGATAATGCGGAGGTCCGCGTGGCTGCCTGACCTGGCAACCACCGCCCGATTCCTGTTGTTCGGATCGGTGTTACCAGCCGCGCTTGCCAATGTTTACCTGGTTATCCAGCTTTTTCTGCTTGGCAATATCGCCCGATCCAACCTGTGGGATAACTGGATCGTTTTATTTTCGGCTGATGTGGCGACCCATTTAGCGCTCGCAGTTCCCGCGCTCATATCGTTTACCAAATTCATGATTGAAAAAGGCTGGGCAAAGGCAGACGGCGAGGTCATAAGCCTTCCGCTTCTTCCTGATAACAGAAATACAAAGGTTGACGTTATCTTTATTGGGACGGTTTTTATTTCAATATTTTTCATGGTCATACTGACCTCGATCCACGATTATTGGATCGTGTACGGCGTATTAATGATTATTCTGGCGATCCGCTATGGAGTGAACATCGCCGTTATCGCGTCAAGTTGGACGGGCGCGCTGGCGCTTCTCTTGCCGCCAATTATGAAAAACCAACTTGGGCTTCCCACTGCCGCATATTCCGACGTTCTTATTTTCAATCTTGATATTCTTTTTCTTTGCGCGGTCAGCCTATTAATTGGGCGCGCCATCAGCGATCTTTTTAACGACATTACCGAGCGCAAGCGGACGGAAGAGATATTACAGAAATCGGAAGAACGATTCTACAAAGCCTTCCACGACAGTCCCGCCGGGCTGACAATCACCAGCCTGGCGGATGGAACGTTTATTGACGTAAACGAAAGTTTCCTCAACATGTTCCAATACCGCCGTGAAGAAGTGATCGGGCGTACATCCGTCGAATTGAACATGCTCAGCCCCGAAGAGCGCGCCAAACCCATACAGCAACTACGCGATCAGGGACGCGTGACCAATTTTGAAATACAACTGCGGGCAAAATCGGGCAGGCTGCTTAATGTGCTGTTCTCAACGGCGCAGATCGAACTGAACGGCGCGGCTTGCGCTCTCACGACCACACTTGACATCACCGAGCGTAAGCGCGCTGAAGAAAAACTCCGCGCCAGCGAAGAGCGCCTGGAAATATTACACGAGATTGACCGCGCCCTGCTCTCCGCTCACGCCCTGCATGACCTAGCTTTGAATGCGCTTGTCCGAATCCGCCGGTTGATCCCGTGTCCGCGCGCCAGCGTCAGCCTGTTCGATCTCGACAAAAAAGAAGCGTCCTTTCTCACTGCCGACTTCGATAACAAGGTTGAGATTCCAGATACCCCCATCACATTCGAAGAATTTGGTCAGCGGGTGATTGACGTCCTTTTGGAAAACAAACCCTGGATTTCGGAGGATGTGCTCAAAGATCCACAAGCCACTGAATTGGATGAACGCCTGTCCAATGACGCAGGCATCCAAGCCTGGCTCACAGTACCGCTCATGGCTCAGGGACAGTTGATCGGCGCGCTCAATCTGGGCCGCCCCGCCGGAAACCCATTCACCCGCGCAGACGCGGACATCGCTCACGACATCGCCAACCAGCTTGCCATCGCGCTGCAACAAGCCAACCTGTACGAAGCCCTCGAGAAAGAATTGGCGGCGCGCAAAAGACTCGTCTCCCAACTTGAGGCTAACAACGCCGAACTCGAACGCTTCACCTATACCGTCTCACATGATCTGAGAAACCCGCTTGTCACGATCAAAGGCTTTTTGGGAATGCTCAATAAAGACATGCAGGAAAACCGGCAGGACAAGATCCAAACCGATTTCCAACGCATCGCAAGCGCGGCGGATAAAATGGATGAACTGCTCGCCGACCTGCTCGATCTTTCACGGATTGGGCGCGTCATCAACCCGCCTGAGGAAGTCAATCTCGTTAAATTGACTCAAGACGCGCTCGAATTGCTGGATGCGCGCATCCGTTCGAAAAACGTTACCGTCAATATTTCTCCCGATCTTCCCGTCGTACACGGCGACCGCGTGAGATTGCGCGAAGCTCTTGAAAACCTGGTTGTCAACGCCGTCAAATATATGGGCGCTCAACCCAATCCTGTTATTGAAATTGGCGCGCGAGACGACGAGGGCGAACGGGTCATATTTGTAAAAGATAACGGCATCGGCATCGAATCCAAATATTACGCCCGGATTTTCAACCTATTCGAAAAATTAAACCCAGCCGGCGAAGGCACCGGCATCGGGCTGGCGCTCGTCAAACGTATCATCGAGACGCACGGCGGCAGGATCTGGATCGAGTCTGAGGGACTGGGAAAAGGCTCGACGTTTTGCTTTACGATCCCGGATGGGGAAAAAGTACACAGGGAGACAAGTACACACGTAGACAAGTAGACAGGGGACGCGGGATCGAACTATTCTTTCTTCCTCCCCAACCCGACGACGCTGGCAACCAGCACGGCAAAACTGATAATCAACGCGGCGACGACAATTTTGTTCTGCCCAAGCGCTTCGACCAACACAACCGCCTCATCCGGCGTGGGTGTGGACGAGGGAGTCGCCGTCCATCTGGGGAATGAAAACGGCGTCGCGGTCTGGGTTGGTGGATTCGATATAAATGTCGGCGTGACAGGCGCGGGTTGCGTGGCGGCTTTTTGGATCAACAACTTCCAGCCGGGGACGATGGTATCGTCAATGAGTCCATTCAGGCGTTTGATCTCCTCCACGCTGACGTGATATTGATCGGCGAGACTCCACAACGTCTGTCCGTATTTGACTTCGTGGACCACGTCCCCATCTGGTCGCGCGGCGCTGACGGCAATCGGAATGGAATATTGCGGAATACTGCCATCGAAATATCCCGCGCAGATCGTTTGAGTCATTGGGATTCCAGTCAAGATATCGTAGGCGGGGGATTGATGTTGACCGCTGTTGGTCTTCAATGCGGTTTCAAGCACAACGTAGATTTGATCGCTCACCGCTACGGCCGCGCCGATGTCGCTGCGATTCGGGGAAAGCATGGTGTTGGTATGCGGCTCGTCGCCCAGCCAGGAGGAGATAACTTCTTCCGTAGTTGAAGCCATGGTCCAGTTTTCAGAACGATAGCCGTCCTGCGAGAGATCGCCCCATAAGGGAAATCCCATCGAAAGCAGTTGTTGTCCCAACGTCATGCCGCAGGGACGTTCATGCCCCACCGCGCCTTCGGAGGCCGCGAGCGCGTTCGCCTGTCGCGCGGCGACCTCCATCAACACGGGATGAACGGTCAAGGCGTTGAGTCCGTTTGTGAGACGCAGGTTGTTGACCGCGTTGATGACATCGGCGGGCGTGGGTGGAATCGGTTCGGGGGTGGGGGAGGTCTCTTGAAACAGAGGCGGGCTTGAAATCCGCGCGTGAGGCGATGTGAAGGGTAGAGTCAAAGCGAATAGAGCAGAGGAAAGGATGAGGGTTTGAAAATGATTCTTCATGCGGAATTTAATCGTAGCGCAAGATGCCATCTTGCGCTACGACTCCATCATTATAACGATATAATCGCTCATTATGTTCACCGATCAAGTTGAAATTCAAGTTCGTTCCGGCAAGGGCGGCGACGGTATGGTGCATTTCCGCCGCGAGAAATTTATTCCGATGGGCGGACCCGACGGCGGCGACGGCGGCAGGGGAGGCGATGCGATCTTCGAAGTGAAGACCACGCTCAACACGCTTTCGTCGTTCCGGCAGAATCAAAAGTTCAAAGCGGAGGATGGCTTCAAGGGCGGACCATCGCAGAGGTCCGGGCGCGCGGGCAAGGACCTTGTGATTTACGTCCCGCCCGGCACGGTGTTGTTCGACGCGCAGACCGGCGGGATCATCGGCGATCTGACTCAACCCAAGCAGAGACTTATTGTATGCAAAGGCGGGCGCGGCGGACGCGGGAATCAACATTTCGCAACATCGCGGAATCAAGCGCCGCGCACTGCGGAAAAAGGCGAGCCTTACGAAGAGAAACGCCTCAAACTCGAATTGAAACTGATCGCCGACATCGGCTTGATCGGCGTCCCGAACGCGGGCAAATCCACGTTGCTCTCGGTATTGACAAACGCCAAACCGAAGATCGCTCCCTATCCATTTACAACGCTCGAACCGAATCTCGGCGTGGCTGAAATTGACGTGAACACAACCGTTGTGCTGGCGGATATCCCCGGTTTGATAGAAGGCGCGTCGCATGGCGCGGGACTCGGTCACGATTTTTTGCGTCACATCCAGCGCACGCGCGTTTTGATTCATTTGCTGGATGGCTTGTCGGATGATCCATTTGCCGATTACAGCCAGATCAATTCGGAGTTGGCATTGTTCGATCCGAATCTTGAAAAGAAGCCGCAACTCGTTGTATTGAATAAGATTGATCAGCCCGACGCGCAGGAAAAACTCGCCGACCTGCAAAAGAAATTCAAAAAGAAAAAAGCGGAACTGCTGACCATCTCGGCGCTGGCGCGCACGAATACAAGAGATTTATTGATCAAGGCGTATCGGTTATTGCAAGAGACTCCCTCGCTCGAACAATTCGAAGCCCCGATGCCGGTTTACAAACCGAAGGAAGACCCGCGCGAGTTTGTCGTCTCACGCGCGGGACCAAACTTATGGCGCATTTCCGGTTCCGCCATCGAGCGCGCCGCCGCGATGACGCATTGGGAACACGATGGATCGGTAAGACGCTTCCAGAAGATCATGTCCACGCTGGGGGTGGATGAGGCGTTGCGGAAAGCGGGGATTGAGGAAGGCGACATGGTTGCAATCGGCGAGTTCGAATTGGAGTGGCAGGATTGATCACTTGCAACTCTGCGCGGGTTCGTACCATTCGCCGAGTCCGCTTTGCAGGTGTTGGGCGGCTTCCTGCGGCGTGAGGCCGAAAGCGATCAGGTTGTATAAATCGTTGCGGATGATCACGTCCGCTCGCGGATATTTGTTCGATATTTCCGTGAACATCCAGCGGATATCGCCGGGATACTGGTTGACCAAATTCAGGAACTTCAAATCGTCCGCGCCGCTGGCTTTGCTGGTTTTGATCTTGTTCAACGGATAGAAGCCCGCCAGATTCTCCGCCGTCAGGTCCACCGCCTCCTGCGACATCAACCAGTTCAAAAACATCAGCGCTTCCTCGGGGTGAGCCGAATCGCGGTTGACGC
>Ga0247727_10011885_pt1 | contig 15073 bp, 7 predicted proteins | sample WisWelCaveWW1625_FD_202498 | JGI IMG/M metagenome (GOLD analysis project Ga0247727, IMG submission 202498) | Biofilm microbial communities from Wishing Well Cave, Virginia, United States - WW16-25 | ecosystem: Environmental > Aquatic > Deep subsurface > Groundwater > Cave microbial mat | place... | reverse complement strand
TGAAAATCAGTTTCGGTCTTTTCGATAATATCAGTCTTCTTGGTTTTCTCGCTGCGCTGATCGTCGTCGTGAGCCTGCTTGCCGGTCTTTATCCTGCGTTCGTGCTGTCGCGATTTGCCCCGGCTCTCGCTATAAAAAGCAAAATGAGCAAAGGCGTCGGCGGCGGATTATTTTTGCGTCGAGGGTTGGTGGTTTTTCAGTTTTTTATTTCCCAGTTGTTGATCATCGGCACGATCATCGTCGCTATGCAGATGGATTATTTCCACAACAAAGACATGGGATTTGACAAGGACGCCGTCGTACTGGTGAGCCTGCCGGTGAACGACGCCACGAAGCTGCAAACCTTCTATACCGAATTGCTGCAAAACAATTTGATTCGAAATATTTCTTTTAATTCCAGCAGCGCGTCATCCGGCGGCCGTTGGGACGCGAGCTTGAAGCACAACATTCGCGGCGCCGAAGAAGATTTTGTCTCCGACTTGAAATTTGCCGACACCGAGTACATGTCAACCTACGGCTTGCAGCTCATCGCCGGTCGCAATTACGCACCCAGCGACACGATCTCTGAATATGTCGTGAACGAGACGTTCGCAAAAATGCTTGGCGTTGCTCCGTACGATCTGATCGGCAAAATGATAAAGCTTGGGAGCCGCCGCCCCTACATGCCCATCGTCGGCGTGATGAAAGATTTCAACAGTACTTCGTTGCACGAAGAGATTCGTCCGTGCTTGTTAGCGGCGAGGCGCACGGCCTATTATGAAGCGGGCATCAAGATCAACATGCAGGGAGCGAGCGAGGCATTGCGACACATCGAAAAGAATTGGGCGGCGACCTTTCCGGAATTTGTTTACAACTACGAATTTTTGGACGAGCGCGTCGCCGGTTTCTATGAGGAAGAACAAAAAATGTCGCAGGTGTTCCGCGCCTTCTCATCGATTGCGATCATCATCGGCTGCATCGGTTTGTTTGGGTTGGTTTCGTTCATGGCTGCTCAACGCACCAAAGAGATCGGCGTGCGCAAAGTATTGGGCGCAACCATGCGCCACATTCTGATGATCTTCAGCCGCGAGCTTGCGATGCTCGTCGTCGCGGCGTTCATCATTGCGGTGCCAATAGCTTATTTGATCATGAACAGGTGGCTGGAGAATTTTGCGTATCGCATCGAGATCGGCGCGCCGGTATTCGTGCTCGCCTTCGTTAGCTCGGCGCTGATTGCGGCGCTGACCGTCGGCTATCGCGCGATCAAAGCGGCGACGGCGAATCCGGTCGAATCGCTGCGCTATGAGTAAAGAAGTAAGCAGTGATCAATTAACAGTAAACAGTAAACTGATGACTGAATACTGATCACTGATAACTGAATACTGGAGTCATCATGCTCAAAAACTATTTCAAAATCGCATTGCGAAATGTTCTCAGGCACAAGAGCTACTCGTTTATCAATATTGCCGGACTGGCGGTGGGTATTGCTTGCTGTTTGCTCATTTTGCTTTATGTGCATGACGAGCTGGGCTATGACCGTTTTCACGAGAAGGCCTCGCGAATCTATCGCGCCACTCTCGCCACCGATCAACAACGTTATGACGTGACGCCGTCGATCGTCGGCCCTCTTTTTCAACGCGAGTTTTCCGAGGTCGAGCGCACCGTGCGGCTCTATGAAACCACGCGATATGGCGCCGTCGTCGTCCGGCATGGCGAGCGGGTCTTTCAGGAAGAGCGTTTCATGTTTGCCGACTCGACAGTCTTCGAGGTTTTTTCCTTTCCGCTGCTGGTTGGAGATGCAGCAACGGCACTCACCCGGCCGAATACGATGGTGCTGACCGAGTCCAGCGCTCGAAAATATTTTGGCGCGGAGAACCCCGTCGGACAGACGTTGCGCTTGAATAATGACAGTGATTATGAGATCACCGGCGTCATGCGCGACGTGCCGCGGCGATCCCATTTGCAATTCGATTTTCTCGCATCCTACACAGGCCTGACCCGTGATTGGGCGAAAGAGGAAATGTGGTATTCGGCGAATCTGTACACTTACATCCTGTTGCGCGAGGGCGCATCGGTTGCAGAAATGGAGGAACGGATTCCCGGACTGCTGGAAAGCGACACCGGCAAAATCTGGAAGAAAATTTCCTTGCAGCGAATCACGCTTATTCATCTTCACTGGGAAAACGACATCACCCGCATTTACGTTTTTTCGAGCATCGCGTTTCTCATCCTGCTCATCGCGTGCATCAATTACATGAACCTGGCGACGGCTCGATCCATCCGCCGCGCACGCGAGGTCGGGGTGCGCAAGGCGCTCGGCGCCGTTCGCAGCCAACTGGCGGCGCAATTTTATGGAGAAGCCGGCGTCATCACCGTTTTGGCGCTGGCGCTCGGCGCGCTGTTGATGGAACTGGTGCTGCCCGCGTTCAATGCCATGAGCGGCAAACAAATGGCCTCCGCGGATTTGTTCAGTCCGGTTTTTCTCCTGACCATCGCCGCCGCCGGTGTGATCGTGACGTTGGTGGCGGGCAGTTATCCGGCGCTCTTTCTTTCGACGTTTCAACCGGCGAAGGTTTTGAAGCCGGCGATCAAGCAGGGCGGACAGGGCGCTGGCTTCCGCAAGAGTCTGGTGGTCATTCAATTTGTGATTTCTATCTCATTGATCTGCGGCACGGCAGTCGTTTATGATCAACTGAAATTTCTTCAAGAGAAAAAGCTGGGATTTGAAAAAGAGCAAGTGCTCGTTTTGCCGATGCGCGAGCGCACGCTGCGAAGCAATTATTTGGCGCTGAAGGCCGCGCTCTCTCAGCATTCGAACATCGTCAGCGTGGCTGCCGCTTCCGGATATCCCGGCTGGGTGCCGGGAAGGTACATCATGCTCGCCGAGGGGCTCCCGGAGAATCAACGCCCCGAGGTGGCCGGCTATCCGGTTGATGAGGCGATCATCAGCACGCTCGGGCTAGGGCTGATTGCCGGGCGCGGCTTTCCCGAAAGCTGGACAGAAACGCAGGGCTACGTGTACGTTATAAATGAGAGCGCCCTACGGTTATTGGGCTGGCAAAAGGAGGAGGCGGTTGGCAAATGGATCGACCTGCCGGCGAATCGCATGGGTAAAGTGACCGGTGTCGTGAAAGATTTTCATTTTGCCTCGCTGCATTCGGAGATCGTGCCATTGGCCATGTTCATCGAGCCTTCCGAATTTCAATATTTGATGGTCAAGTTGCGACCCCAAGATTTTCAAAATACGCTAGCCTTCATGCAATCGAAGTGGCGGGAATTTGCGCCCCACAGCCCGTTCGAGTTTTCATTTCTTGACCGGAAGTTTGAAGCGCTTTATGACGCCGAGCAAAATACCAGACGGTTGTTGGGGGCGTTCGCAGGAATTGCCATCTTCGTCGCTTGTCTTGGGTTGTTCGGACTTGCGGCATTTGCCGCTGAACAGCGCACCAAAGAAATCGGCGTGCGCAAGGTTCTCGGCGCGTCGGTTGTCAGCATTGCCGGATTGCTCTCAAAAGATTTTGTCAAACTCGTGCTCGCGGCAAATCTCGTCGCCTGGCCGATCGCCTATTTCGCTATGAACAAGTGGCTGCAAAATTTCGCATATCGCATCGAGATCGGGTGGGGGGTGTTTGCTTTGGCCGGCGGAGCGGCCATGCTCATCGCCGTGCTCACCGTGAGCGCGCAAGCGATCAAAGCCGCGCTGGCGAATCCGGTTGAATCTCTTCGCTACGAATAAGGCGAAGAGATGAAATCCCGAGTTGTCGGGATGGGTTCATTGAAATATAAATGATTGGTGAGTGGTTGCTGGTTTACGATTTCGGATCGCGGTGTGCAAGGAACAACAGGGAATCGTAAATCAAAAATCCGGGATTGGAGAGATCATGCGTAAATACCTGGTAATAACGACCTGCCTGCTGGTTGCCATCGGGCTTTATGGATTTTTAAACTCCGAGTCCTTGCCGAAACCGAACGTCTCCGACGAGCAGGAGGTCATCCGCATTCTCGCGCAGATTTCCAAGCAGTTTTCAGCGACTTACGTGCAGGGCGATATCGACAAACTTGTTTTGTTTTACACCGAAGACGCCGTCATCTTCCCCGGCAATAGCGATCTCATTCGTGGCAAAGACGCAATCAGGAAATATTGGACGCTGCCGCCGGGACGAATCATCAGCCATCACAAAATCACCTTTGTCGAAATAAAAATCATCGGTGAGTTCGCTTATGACTATGGTTACTACGAAGTGAGCGGCAGCAACAGTGGCGAGGCGTGGGGTCCGAATCACGGAAAATATCTCATCGTGTGGAAAAAAGACAAAGACGGTGTTTGGAAAATGCACTTGGACATGTGGAATAGCCGGCCGAAACCGGAGTGATATAGCATGGGGCAAAGCGCATGGCGCATAGCGCGAAACACTGCTCTTCGCCATCTGCTCTCGGCTTTTTGCCCTCTGCGAGAGATCAATGGCAGAACAATTTGAAATCCGCGAAACAACGCTCGACGACATCAAGATCGTCATGCACCATCGGCGCAGCATGTTCTTCGACATGGGCTATCGCGATGAAGCTGCGCTGGCGGCCATGGTTGCGACCTCGGAGCCATTTTTTCTAAAACGCCTATCGACGGGATCGTATCACGGCTGGTTTGTCGTCGAGACTTCGGGAAGAGTGATTGCCGGCGGCGGCATCATCATTTTGGATTATCATTCCAGCCCGTTCGATCCGCTTGCGAAGCGGCCAATTGTCGTGAACATGTACACCGAGGCGGAGTACCGCCGTCGCGGACTTGCAAAAAAACTTATGAAGAGAATGATCGATTGGTGTAAGGGTGAGGGCTTTGGCGCCGTTCTGCTCCACGCAAGCGACCAGGGCCGCCCACTCTACGAATCGCTCGGCTTCGAACCGACGAATGAGATGCGGTTGGAGCTTAAATAAATTGAAGCCACCCTTTGGCCCGAGGCGGGAGACGACGTGTGAATCGCCATTGATCGGAATTTAATAAAGAGGTGACAAATGATTTTGGTCAAAAAATTAATGATAGTGCTATCCGGTTCAGTAATTTTCGCCGTAGGGGATGAGTTGCTGTGCATGTATGACAAATGATCTCTTGAACTTTTTTGATCAACGACGCATTTCTATCACAACCTTGGAAAGAGAACAGCATGAGCCTGAAAGAAATACTTCAAAAAATTGTGGATGACGGAGAACCGATTCTTCTGCTTGATAGCGATAACAATTGGGAAGCGAGCGATCTTCTCAATCAGCTCTCTCAAAGAACGTTGGATACGCGCGCTCATCTCCAACCGGGAATGTACATCGCGGAAATCAATGAGACCGGCTATCTCGGCCGGGTGATGTTTAGAGTAAAGCGGAAAGTTTAGATTAGAAAGAAACTAAGATGCCGCGCCTGTTGGCCGGGTGATTGCGGATTTACGGTTTCGGATTTCGGAAAAAGCTCGATAGTGATTCAGAACTCCGAAATCTAAAATCAAAACCGAAAGCGGAGAAGCTATGTTCAAAAACTATCTTAAAATCGCCGCCAGGAATCTGCTCAAATACAAAGGCTACAGTCTCATCAATATCGGCGGATTAGCCGTCGGCATCGCGTGCTGTTTGCTCATCACCCTGTGGGTGATTCATGAGCTGAGTTATGATCGCTTTCACGTTAACGCCGATCGCATTTATCGCGTCGCCGAGATTTTTCGGGAAGACGGCAAAATCGTCGAAGAGTCGGCGAGCATACCGTTTCCCATCGGTCCCGCGCTGCAGCAGGAATTTCCAAATCTAAAAAGCGTGCGCTTGTATAAGACATTTGAAAAAATTCCCCTGCTGCGCTACGGCGAAAAAAGTTTTTACGAGGAGCGGCTCTACTTTGCCGATTCAACCCTGTTCGATGTTCTCAGTTTTCCACTCGTGCAAGGCAATCCCAAGACCGCGCTGGCCGCCCCGTTCTCCATCGTGCTCACCGAGACGAGCGCGCGCAAATATTTCGGCGATGAAAATCCTTTGGGAAAAATTGTGCGCTTCGAAGATCGGATCGACTTCACGGTCACCGGCGTCGCGCGTGATGTGCCGGCGACCTCGCACATTCAGTTCGATTTCGTCGCTTCGCTGCTGCGCATCGGCGATCTCTTTCGCGCCAGCGGCACGTCCTTCGGCTGGAACGGGTGGTATTGGAATCCGTGCCACACCTACATCCTTCTGCCGCCGGAATACAGCCGCGAGCAATTTGATGCAATGCTACCCGGCTTCGTGCAGAAAAATGCGGACGAGCGCCTGCGCGCCAATCTGAGATTCTACCTGCAGCCGTTGACCGGCATTCATCTTCATTCCAATCTTTATCAGGAAATCAGCGTCAATGGAAACGAGCGCACGGTTTATTTGTTCGCCATGATCGCTGTTTTCATTTTACTGCTTGCCTGCATCAACTTCATGAATCTGGCCACTGCGCGCTCCATCAAACGTGCGAAGGAAATTTCGGTGCGCAAAGTCGTCGGCGCCAATCGCTCGCAGCTTACGCGCCAGTTCCTGGGTGAATCTCTGCTCATCAGTTCACTCGCCGCGTTACTGGCCATCATTCTTGTCGAGTTGAGCCTGCCGCTGTTCACGCGCATTTCCGGTGTGAGCGTAGAAGTTGCGTTGATCGGCTATTGGAAATTATTCGTCGGGGTCGGACTGCTGGCGCTGCTCGTCGGCATGATCGCCGGAATTTATCCAGCGTTGTTCCTGTCTTCGTACATGCCGGTCGAAAGCTTGGGTTTGAAGAACAATCCCAACTCGGGATCGATCACCGCGCTCTTTCGCAAAGGGCTGGTGGTTTTTCAGTTTTGCATTTCCATCGCCCTGCTCATCGGCGCCGCCGTCATCCACCAACAGCATCGATTTTTGCAGCAAAAAGAATTGGGATTCGACAAAGCGCAAATCGTCATGATCCCGATTCGCGGTACGGCGATCAAGCCGCGCGTCGAAGCCTTCAAGTCGAGATTGCATCAGGATGCAGCCGTGCTCGGCGCTTCCGCAGTTTCCAACATCATCGGCAGGGACGTGCAAGTTTGTCCGTTTGGCGTGGAGGGCAAAACCGAAGTGGTGCAGATGCCCGGCCTCTTCGTCGATCATGATTTCATCAAGACCTTCGGTGTGGCGATGTCGGCGGGCCGCAGCTTTGAGGTGTCGCATTCCACCGACTCGTCGGCTTTTCTGCTCAATCAAGCCGCGGTGGATTTGATCGGCTGGAAGGAGCCGTTGGGAAAAAAGATGGCGTTCAATGGCGATGGGACGGTCATCGGCGTGGTCAAGGATTTCAATTACGCCTCGCTGCGCGAACGCATTCGCCCGATGGCGATTTTGATCAGCCCGAGTTGGTTTTCATATGTCGGCGTTCGTCTCGCGCCCGGTGAATTGCCGTCAACGTTGCAACGATTGGAAACCGCATGGAGAGAGTTCGAGCCGCAGCGCCCGTTCGAGCCTTTTTTTCTGGATGACGATTTGAATCAGCTTTATCAAAAAGAAGAGCGGCTGAGTTTTATTCTCAGCGCGTTTTCCGCGATTGCCATCGTCATTGTCGGTTTGGGATTGTTTGGGTTGGCGGCATTTGCGACTGAACAGCGCACCAAAGAGATCGGCATTCGCAAAGTGCTCGGCGCGTCGTTGCCGGGAATCGTCGGATTGCTTTCGAAAGATTTTGTCAAGCTCGTGCTCATCGCGAACTTTATCGCCTGGCCGCTTGCCTGGTTTGCGATGAATCAATGGTTGGAAAATTTTCCTTATCGAATTCACATGAGTCCGTGGCTTTTGCTTTTCGCCGGCCTTGCGGCATTCGGCGTGGCGTGGTTGACGATCGGCTACCAGGCGGTGAAAGCGGCGCTGGCGAATCCGGTCGAAGCATTGCGATACGAGTAAGCAATAACCAGTGACTAGAATTCGGCAACGGATCACTGAAAACTGATTACTGATAACTGGAGTCAAGCATGTTCAAAAACTATCTCAAAATCGCCGCCAGAAATCTGCTCAAATACAAAGGCCATTCCCTCATCAATATTATTGGATTGGCCATCGGTCTTGCTTCCTGCGTTTTGATCGCCTTATATATTCGGCATGAGTTGGGTTACGACCGCTTTTTCAGCAACGGCGACCGGCTCTTCCGCGTGACCATGTCGCTCACCGTCGATGGCAAGCTGGCCCCGAGCGCCAGCATCGAATATCCCATCGCGCCGTTGTTGCGGCAATTTCCGGAGGTCAAGGAAGTCGCGCGATTGATCAGCCTTTCGAAGCATGTCTTGGGGCACACGCCGACGATTCATTATGGCGAGAAAAATTTTTATGAAGATCGTTTTTATTTCGCCGATTCAACGCTCTTCGGCGTTTTGGATTTGCCGCTTTCATTCGGTGATCCAAAACAAGCATTGCAAGCGCCGAACGCCGTTGTCATTACGAAGAGCATCGCCCGAAAATATTTTGGCGACGAGCCGGCCTTTGGAAAAGTGCTGCGCTTCAACAATCAGGTCGATTTGAAAGTCACCGGCGTGTTGGATGCGCTGCCCGGCCCAAGCCATATCGATCTCGATTTTATCGCGTCCCTGTCAACGTTGCCGCAAACCGGCTTGCCGAGAGCGAACGTCAACTTCCCCCAAAACTGGATTTTGAATTGGTTCTTTACCTACGTGCGGCTGCAAAGTCCTGAAGACGCGCCGGCGCTGGAACAAAAGTTGATCGCCTTCGCGCAAAAGAACTATACCGAGCTTCACCTCCAGAATCAAGTCAAGCTCTACGTGCAGCCGGTGCGCGACATTCATTTGCACACCGATTTTGGCATCGACATTACGCCCGCCTCGGACATTCGCTATGTTTACGTCTTTGGCGTCATCGGCGCGTTGGTGCTGGCGATTGCCTGTTTCAATTTCATCAATCTCACCATTGCGCAATTCTCGCAGCGCTTGCGCGAGTTGGGCGTGCGCAAGGTTCTCGGCGCGTTTCGCCGCCAATTGATCGCGCAGCTTTTGTTCGAAACAATCTTGCTCACCACGCTGGCTGGCATCGTCGCATTGTTTCTGGTGGAATGGACGCAGCCTCTCTTTCGCAATTTGACAGGAATCTCCGTCGATGCGTTTAGCCTCTGGCCTTATGTGCTGCTCTTTGCGCCATTGCTCAGCCTGGCCGCAGGCATCTATCCGGCGACTGTCTTTTCTTCGTTGCGACCAACCGCGGCGCTCAAAGATGCGACAAGCTCTTTTGTTAAAGGCGCAGGCCTGCGCAAAGCGCTGGTGGTTTTCCAATTTTCCATTTCGGTGGCGTTGATCATCGGCACGCTCATCGTTCACGAGCAGCTTGTGTTCATGCGCAACAAAGATACCGGCTTTGATCGCCATCAAATGCTGCTGGTCCCGGTTCGCGGCAGTCGCGTTGAAAGCCAGTACGAGGCTTTTAAAAATCGTCTGCTGCAAAATTCCAACATTGTTCATGTCTCCGGCGTCAACGGCAAGTTGGGGCAGGAGACTCGCTACACGACGTTTCAAGTCGAGGGCAATGCGACGCCGCAAATTTTGACGATCGTTCGCGTCGAGCTTGATTTTGTCGAAACCTTCGGACTCCGCCTCGTTGCCGGCCGAGGTTTTTCAAAGGAAGTTCCCACCGATGCGAAAGAAGCTTTCATCATCAACGAAGCGGCGATGCGGCAATTCGGTTGGAGCGATGCGCTCGGCAAGAAATTGCAACTGGTGACGGCGACAGGCGCGCCCTCCGGAAACGTCATCGGCGTGGTGAAAGATTTTCATTTTCTGCCGCTGCACAAAGACATCGGCCCGATCGTCATCTATCCCGGCAACTTCAGTTATGCGGCGATCAAGGTGCGCGAGCAGAATCTGCCGGCGACGCTCGCTTTCATCGAAACAACGTGGAAGGAATTTGAGGCGGACAAGGGATTCATTTATTCATTCATGGACGATGTTCTTTTGCAGAATTATCAAACCGAAGATCGCGTCAGCCGATTGACTACATATTTTTCCAGTCTGGCAATTTTTATTGCCTGTCTCGGCTTGTTGGGATTGGCGGCTTTCGCGACCGCGCGCCGCACCAAAGAGATCGGCATTCGCAAAGTGCTCGGCGCAAGCGTCGCCAATTTGATCGGCCTGCTCTCGCAGGATTTTCTCCGCCTCGTGCTGATTGCCAATCTCGTCGCCTGGCCAGTTGCATATTTTGCGATGACGAAGTGGCTTGGAAATTTCGCCTATCACATTGACATTGGGTGGGGAGTATTTGCGTTGGCTGGTGGAGTTGCTTTGCTCATTGCCGTGTTCACCGTGAGCACGCAGGCGATCAAAGCGGCGCTGGCGAATCCGGTGGAAGCGCTGCGATATGAGTAAAGAAGTAATCAGTAATCAGTTTTCAGTAACGGTTAACTGATCACTGAAAATTGAATACTGATGACTGGAGCCAATCATGTTCAACAACTATCTTAAAATCGCTCTGCGTAACATCCTTCGCCACAAAGGGTACGCGGCGATTAATCTCAGCGGGCTGGCCATCGGCATCGCGTGCTGCATGGTCATCCTCATCCATATTCAGGATGAGCTCAGCTTCGACCGATTTCATGCCAACGCGGATCGCATTTATCGCGTCACGCGCGATTGGAAGCGCGCGGAGGGCGGCGGCACACAAGCAGCGAATACAGCCGCGGCCGTCGGGCCCACTCTCATGGCTGAATATCCGGCGGTGGAGAAGTTTGCGAGAGTGATGTTTCCGCATCCACAAAGCGTGCTTGTCAACAATGGCCAGAACCGTTTTTACGAAGAAGGATTTTACTGGGTCGATTCCACTTTTTTCGACGTTTTTTCTTTCAAGCTGAAACGCGGCCATGCTCGCACCGCCCTGGTCGAGGCCAACTCCCTTGTGCTCACCGAAAGCATGGCGCGCAAATACTTTGGCGATCAGGACCCGATGGGCAAAACGCTGACCATCGAGAGCTGGTCGCAGGATGATTATAAAATTACCGGCATTCTTGAAGAGGTTCCGCACAATTCACATCTTCAGTTCGATTTTCTCGGTTCGGTTCGCGGCGCTGATCAACGCTACACTTATCTTTACTCGGGCGAGGGGCAGTGGACCAACAGTTTGGGCTATACCTACGTTCTGTTGCGGAACGGCGCCTCGGCAAAAGATCTGGAGGCACAACTCGCGAGTTTCGGCCAGCGACACCTCGGCGAATTTGCCCGAGCGCGCGGCTTTGAGCCGGGCTTCGTATTGCAGCCGGTGACGGACATTTACCTTCGTTCAAATCTCAATCAGGAGGCCGGTCCCAGCAGCGACATCATTTACGTCTATCTTTTTGCGGCCATTGCCGCATTGATTCTGATCATCGCGAGCATCAACTACATGAATCTGGCGACCGCAAGATCGGCGCGGCGTGGGCGAGAAGTGGGGTTGCGAAAAGTCCTCGGGGCGCAGCGCAGCGCGCTGGTGCGGCAATTCATTGGCGAATCGCTGTTGACATGTTTTGCCGCGCTGCTGTTGGCGACGATGGTCGCCGAGTTGATTCTGCCGATTTTCAACAACCTGTCGGGAAAAAGCCTCGGGTTCGGTTATCTTCAACAGCCGCAACTGTTCGTCATTTTCATCAGCATCGCTGGCGGAGTCGGCCTGTTGGCCGGAAGCTATCCGGCATTTGTGCTTTCTGCTCTTCGGCCCGTCGCCACTTTGAAGGGCGAATTGCAGTCCGGGCGTTTGGGCTTATTGCTCCGCAAGGGGCTTATCACGATCCAATTTACCGCCTCGATTATTCTGATTATCGCCACCACCGTGGTGATGAAGCAATTGTCGTTCGTGCGCAGCCAGCCCCTCGGCTTCGACCAAAACCAGATCACCATCATTCCGATTCGCGATGACGAGATGCGCAAGCATACGGAGAGCCTGAAGCAGGAATTTCTTGAATATCCGAATATCGTGAGCGTTTCAGCCGCGGCCGGCGTGCCCGGCCGAACCATGCTGGTAGACGGCTTTCCGGTGCGACCCGCCGGCGCTGACCGTTCCGCGCAGATTCCGATGCAAATCGTCGGCGTGGATTATGATTTTTTTAAGACCCTCGGTGTCAAACTGGTGGACGGCCGCTTTTTCCAAAAAGAGATGAGTACGGATTCGGCCCTGGCATTCATCATCAACGAGTCGGCAGCAAAGGCATTGGGTTGGGATGTTCCCATTGGCGAGCGCCTCGAGCTGGTGATGGATAATGGCAAGAAAGGCGCAATCATTGGCATTGTGCAAGATTTTCATTTTGCGTCGCTGCACGAGAAAATCGAACCGACGGTTTTTCACATTTGGCCGCAACGCTACTCCTGCTTCGCCGTCAAAATGCGGGTCGCCGATATTTCCGAATCGATGGCGTTTCTGCGCTCGACCTGGTCGCGAATGCTCCCCCATCAACCGTTTGAATTTTTCTTCCTCGACGAAGAGTTTAACCGGCAATATGAGAAAGACGAACGCGTGGGACGGATTGTGGGTTACGCCGCGACTCTCGCCATTTTCGTCGCTTGTCTGGGTTTATTGGGACTGGCCGCCTTTTCCGCCGAGCAGCGCACGAAAGAGATTGGCGTTCGCAAAGTTCTCGGCGCGACGGTGGCTCAGGTTGTCAATCTGCTCTCCAAAGACCTAGTGAAGCTCGTGCTGATCTCGAATCTCATCGCATGGCCGCCGGCTTATTATGGGATGAATAATTGGCTGCAAGACTTCGCCTATCGTACTGACCTCGGCTGGTGGGTGTTCGCGCTGGCTGGCGGAATCGCGCTCATCATCGCGCTGCTGACGGTGAGCACGCAGGCGATCAAAGCGGCGCTGGCGAATCCGGTGGAAGCGCTGAGATACGAATGACCTCTCAATGCGGAGATCCCGATTTTCGGGATGGAAGCGCTGCGGTACGAATGAAGCAAAAAAGACAAATTGATAAAAAAGAAAAGAAGCCAATTTGATCAATGACTTCGGACCTCGAACCAATGACTTCGGACATTGCCATGTTCAAAAGCTACCTCAAAATCGCCGCCAGAAATTTGCTCAAGCACAAAGCGTATTCTTTTATCAACGTCTTCGGGCTGGCAATCGGCATGACGGCTTTTTTGCTGATTCTGCACTACGTTCGGTTCGAGCTGAGTTACGATCGCTTTCATGTGAATCATCAAAACATTTACCGGGTGAAGACCGATTACGTTCGCGGCGGCGAGCTTATTTTCGATGCGGCAGATAATTTCCCCGGCGTGGGTCCGGCGTTGAGGCGGGAACTGAGTGAGGTGGCCGATTACACCCGCTTGTACAATGCCGGCGCCAAATTCAACTGCGTTGTCACGTATGAAGACGCTCCGGCCGGACCGGTGAAATTCCGTGAAAAAAAGCTGTTCTTTGCCGACGCCTCGTTGTTCACTCTATTCTCGTTCCGCTTGCTGAAAGGCGATCCCAAATCAGCGCTTGCCGAGCCTAACCGTATCGTGCTTTCCGAATCGGCCGCCATGAAATATTTCGGCATGGATGAGGCCATTGGCAAAACATTGCGGCTGAATGATGATTCCGGACATGAAGAAGCATGCGTGGTCAGTGGTATTTTCAAAGAGGCGCCGGCCAATTCGCACCTCAAGTTCGACTTCGTTATTTCTTATAAAACCTTGTACGGACGGGAAGGCGGTGTTAAGAGATACGAAAATGACTGGTACGGTCGTGACAACTTCCTAACCTATATTCTTGTGGTGCCCGGCGCTAATCCGAAATCCGTTGAAGCAAAACTGCCAGTGCTGATCGATAAATACAAGCCGGAGGTTACTGCCGTGAACGAGCGGGGGGAGCGCCTCCGCCGCCATACCTTTGTCATGCAACCGCTTGCCGATATTCACCTGCATTCTCATTTCAGCAATGAAGCCGAGATCAACGGCGATGGCAAAACCGTTTATTTTCTCATGATGATCGCGGTGTTCGTTCTCGTCATCGCCTGGGTCAATTACCTTAATCTTGCCACGGCGAAAGCCACAGAGCGGGCAAAAGAAATCGGCGTGCGGAAAGTCACCGGCGCAACACCAAAGCAGTTGATCGGCCAGTTCCTGCTCGAATCTTTTCTCATCAACGGCATTGCAGTTTTGGCGGCGCTGGCTTGCATCGAGCTTTTGCTGCCAGTTTTTCGGGGGATCGTGGAAAAACCGCTCACCAATATGTTGTGGAGCGAATTTGGGCCTTGGCCCGGCCTGTTGGGATTATTTGCCGTCGGCGCGCTGCTTTCCGGTTTATACCCGGCCTTCGTCGTGTCATCCTTCCAACCGAGCTCGATTTTGAAGGGTAGGGCAAGCACCGCATCCGGCGGCAGGTCATTAAACAAGCTGCTGGTGATTTTTCAGTTCGCCGCCTCAGTCGCGTTGATTACGGGAACGATGACGATCTACCGCCAGCTCGAGTTCATGCGAAACCATGATCTGGGGTTCAATCCCGACCAAATCCTCGTGATCGAAAATCCGGCCAGAATTATAGATGGCCACGAAACCAGGCCGGATCAGTTTAGAATGTTTAAATCCGCGCTCTTGCAATACCCGTCGATCAAAAGCATGACCAGATCGAATATGATCCCCGGCCAACAGTTTATGGGCGGACAGATGATTAGCAGGAAAAGAACCGAGAATCCGGATGAATTCAGGTCGTTTCATTATCTCGTGATTGACCGCGATTTTTTGCCGGTTTATGAAATGGAGCTGCTGGCCGGCAGGAATTTCAGGCCGGAAGAAAAAGGCGCGAGCAGTGACAGCGCCTCGATCATCCTCAACGAATCTGCGGCCATCCAGCTTGGCTTTGAAAATGCGGCGAGCGCCATCGGGCAGGAGGTTTATCTTGGCGGGCAGCAAATGCAGGTCATTGGTGTGATCCGGGATTATCATCACCTGGGTTTGCAGCATTCCATTAATCCGATGATGCTCACCCTTCACCTCGACGAGGACCCGGAAATCTTTTCGGTGAAAGTAAGCGCTGCAAACCTGGGTGCTACGATCGCGCAGATCCGGGAACAATGGGACAAGAGCTTCCCCGGCAATCCATTCGATTTTTTCTTTCTCGACGATTCTTTCGCAACGCAGTACAAGGCGGAACA
>Ga0247727_10011884_pt1 | contig 15073 bp, 13 predicted proteins | sample WisWelCaveWW1625_FD_202498 | JGI IMG/M metagenome (GOLD analysis project Ga0247727, IMG submission 202498) | Biofilm microbial communities from Wishing Well Cave, Virginia, United States - WW16-25 | ecosystem: Environmental > Aquatic > Deep subsurface > Groundwater > Cave microbial mat | place... | reverse complement strand
TCTCTAAAGCGCGGATAACCGCAAAAAATGTCTTATGGTCTTGGGCAAATTGATCAAACGTCATTCCTTGAATAAATTGGGCTATCTTTTCGATAGCATCAAGAATATCGCTGAGATAATCCTGATATGTGCGCTCCGGTGTCATACGGCTACCACTTCATTCAAAATGAATTTGCCGATTGCAGGCTTGAGCGCATCTTTCATCACCAAATCCACCTTAATCCCCAAAAGATCGGTCAGATAATCTTCCAGCTCGATGAACTTCAAAAGTCCGGGGGGGGTATCAAAGGTTACGAGCACATCGACGTCGCTTTCGGGACGCTGGTCGTGTCGAACGTATGAGCCGAACACGCCCATTGATTGCACGCGATACCGCTCAACAAGCAGTGGAATTTCTTGGCGCAATTTTTCTTTTATAACCGCGAGATCAGTTTGTGTTTGCATATCATTCACTCCGCATGGTTGCCGTTGATTTCTCGGCCATTCCCTTGCTTCTTCAATGGTTTTAAACTGCTAAAGAAGCGGCGCGCGTTTTCCGCTCCTTTTTTGCAACCATCTGGCGTTGGTTTGGAATCAGCGCAATTAACGCGCGCAGCGCTTTGTTGACGGCCTCCGAATCAGGAAAGTATTCGAGCACGTCCGGCGCCAATACCACCGATTCACTGACCGGCTTAATGTGTTTCACAATCGTTGTGCCGTCGGATTTATGAATTTTAATCGTATATCCCTTGAGCATTTCCTTATAATGCTTGCCGCGCACGCCGCCGGTAAAGTCGTATTCGCGGCGCATTTCGCCGTCTTTAATAGCACTTGGTTTAGAAGTCGCCTTCCTCATATTTTCTCCGTTCATTGGGTTCAGCCTTACGACAACTAAGGTTGCTTGATAGGTATTCAACATAAATCACCTCACAAAATTTACTTTGCCACCTCAAAATCCGCATCTGAAAATTTAACCACCGGATACTCGCGAAGTTTCTTTTTGAAAATTTCGGTGATTTGCGCGAGCAATTCGTTCGTGCGCGCTTCGAAACGCATCACCAGCACCGGCTGCGTGTTGGAGGCGCGCACCAAGCCCCAGCCGTCGCCGAAGAGCACGCGCGCGCCGTCGATGTCGATCACTTGATACGATTTTTTGAAATACGCCACCATATCGCTGACAATCTTGAATTTCGTCTCGTCCGTCGCTTCGACGCGAATTTCCGGCGTGGAAATGAAGGCCGGAATTTCATCGTGCAGCTCGGCCATCGTCTTGCCGGAATGCGTCAAAATCTGCATCAACCGACCGCTGACGAAAATGGCGTCGTCAAAACCGAAATAATCATCGGCAATAAAGATGTGGCCGCTCATTTCGCCGGCCAGCGGCGCATGCTCCTCTTTCATTTTCGCTTTCAGCAGCGAATGGCCGGTTTTCCACATCATCGGAACACCGCCGTGTTTTGCTATGAATTCCGGCAACGCCTGGCTGCACTTCACATCGAAAACGATTTTTTCGCCGGAGAAGCGGGTGAGCGTATCCCGCGCAAACATGGCGAGCAGCTTGTCGGCGAACACCGGCCGCCCAAGATTATCAACCACACCGATGCGATCAGCGTCGCCGTCGTAGCCGATGCCGAGATCGGCTTTCTCTGCCACAACTTTCGCGCGCAAATCTTTGATGTATTTCATCACCGTCGGATCGGGCAAGTGATTCGGAAAGCGGCCATCAGGCTCGCAATAGAGGCAAACCACTTCGCAGCCCATGTCTTTCCAAATTTGCGGCGCAAACAAACCACCACAGCCGTTGCCGGGATCGACGACGATTTTCAACGGCTTCGCCAGCTTCACGCGCTGTTTGATCGCCGCGATATAATCCGGCGTAACAGTAATGATTTCGACTTTGCCTTTGCCGCTGGCAAATTTTCCCGCTTGTATAATTTTATAGAGCTGCTGAATTTCTTCGCCATAAATCGCGCCGACGGAAACGTGTCCGTCCGCCGCTTTCAAACCGGTGGACATTTTGAAACCGTTGTAGTCGATCGGATTGTGGCTGCCGGTGATCATCACACCGCCGTCCGCCTGTTGCTGCACGATGCCGAAATATTGCGTCGGCGTCGGCACCACGCCAACATCGATAACGTCGGTGCCGCAACCGACCATCGCATCGACCAGGGTATTACGCAAACGTTCCGACGAGAGCCGTACATCGCGCCCGACCACAAGGCGTTGACGATTTTGCGACAACATGTGCGTCGCGAACGCTTTGCCAATTAAGGCTACATTATCGTTGGTCAAATCATTTTCGGCAATGCCACGGATGTCATATTCACGGAAGATGTTGGCGCTAATCACAGGATGCTCCTTTTAATTTTTTTTCACAGGGTAACGAAACGGGCCAAAAAACAATTGCCCCAACAGATTAAAAAACGACCAACGGATAAAAACGTTTGCTGGAGAGGTGTGAGAAAAAGTGGCAATCCGTGGACAGCTTTTTATCCATGGGTAACAATGGCTTTTTAACATTTGCAACCGATGACATGCCGCTCAAAACCGGCGAGATCCTGGATGATTTGTACCTGATGCAAACCCGCTTCGCGGAACAGCTTTTCGATGGCAGTGCTACGCTGGCTGGCCATTTCACATGCGACCCAGCCGCCGGCGCGCAGATGGTTTTTACAATAGTCGATGATGCTGCGATAAAATTTCAAGCCGTCGCCGCCAACATACAAAGCCTCCACCGGTTCCCAATCGCGGACTTCCGGCTGCAAGCCCGACCGCTCGGTTTCCAAAATATACGGCGGATTGGAAACGACGAGGTCGAATTTTTCGTCGGAATTTGCTTTGGTCATATCCGCCAATCGAAATTCGATACGATTCGCAACGCCAAGTTTTTTTGCATTGGCTTGCGCAATTTCAAGCGCCGCGACTGATATGTCGATGGCGACGACTTGCGCATTCGTAATGAGTTTTGCCAATGAAATGGCGATACCTCCCGAACCCGTGCCGAGATCGATCATTTGCGGCGTTGGAAAATTTTTCGCCAACTCAAGAACTTGTTCAACCAGCAACTCGGTTTCCGGGCGAGGGATCAACACGGCGGGTGTAACTGCAAACTCGAAACCATAGAACTCGCAATTTCCAACAATGTATTGCAAAGGTTCGTGTTTTAGACGGCGATGAATAAACGCCGCGAGCCGGGCTTGGTCATCAACGCTCAGACGATACTCGCGCATGAGGAGAAGATTGGCGCGGTCGGTATTCAGCACCGCCATGAGCAGCCACTCCGCCTCGCGAGAGGCGGATTCAATACCCGCCGCGCGAAGCTGCTTTTCGGTTGATTTGAGAAGATCAAGAATACGCAACGAGTTTTATCCGTAAACAAAATACTTTTTTATAACTTGCCATGAAAAGAGAGTCACAACGAAATCTCGTTTGCGAAACTTATTAAAAAATCCGTTGACCGCTTTTCATCCGTTAGACTTTAAAAAATCATTCCGCACTCTTCAACTTCTCGGCCTGATCCGCCAGCGCCAGCTGCTCGATAAACGCATGAATATTACCGTCGAGCACGGCGTCAAGCTGATGCAGCGTCAAACCAATGCGGTGATCGGTGACGCGATTTTGCGGAAAATTGTAGGTGCGAATTTTGTCGCTGCGGTCGCCGCTGCCGACCATTTGCCGGCGCGCGTCGGTAATTTTGGCGCGTTCTTCCGCCTGTTTGATTTCGTAAAGACGGGCACGCAATACTTTGAGCGCTTTGGTTTTATTTTTAAGCTGCGATTTTTCGTCCTGACATTGCACCACGAGTCCGGTCGGAATATGCGTGATGCGCACCGCCGAATCCGTTGTATTGACGCTCTGCCCGCCGGGGCCAGAGGAGCGAAACACGTCGATGCGCAAATCGTTCATGTTAATTTCGACGTCAAACTCTTCAGCTTCAGGAAGCACGGCCACGCTGGCCGCCGAGGTGTGAATGCGGCCGTTTTGCTCGGTGGCCGGCACGCGCTGCACGCGATGCACGCCGCCTTCGTATTTCAATTTGCCGTAAGCGTCCTTGCCGTTGACTTGAACGATAATTTCTTTAAAGCCGCCGATGCCCTGTTGATTGAGCGACATCATTTCCATCTGCCAGCCCTGCCGTTCGACAAAACGCGTGTACATGCGAAACAAATCGCCGGCAAACAACCCCGCTTCGTCGCCGCCCGCGCCGGCGCGAATTTCCACGATCACATTTTTGGAATCGTTCGGATCTTTGGGAACTAACAAAAGTTTCAATTCTTCTTCAAGCTGTTTGAGTTTCGGCTCCAGCTCGTCCAATTCGGTTTGCGCCATTTCTTGCAGCTCGCGATCTTGGGATTCGCTTAATAATTCTCTGTCATCAACAATACTTTTGGCAACTGCTTTGTACTCGTGATATTTTCTCACGGTTTCTTGCAGATCGCTGTGCTCGCGCGCCAGATCGCGCAGCCGTTTCGGATTGCCCGCGGTCTCCGGACTCGCGAGCAGCGCGTTCAATTCTTCAAAACGTTTTTCGAGGTGGTCTAATTTGGCGAACATTTTTATTTAGAGATAATACGCGCCGTCCTCGGAGGTTATTCCGAAGGCATCCGGTTTTAATCGTGCACTGTGCTGGACACAAACAAGATGCTTACAGCATGACATTTTTCTTTCATTTTTGCAAACATCAATAAATCACGCCGGGCTAAGTTCACCCGCAGGCGTTACGACTTGCGTCTTCCCATCTTCCACCACCACATTGGGCAGCAACGTCACATCTTCTCCCAATGCCGCTTTCAATGATACGATGGCGACTTCGAGCTGGCTTAAATCCGGCTCTTTGGTGGTCAAGCGCTGCAACCAGAGGCCCGGCAAAATAAACCAGCGCCAAAAAGAATTGCGATAACCTTTGTCGGAGAGGCGAATAAACTCATACGAGATGCCGCCGATGACGGGAATAAAAGCCAAGCGCAGCAGGCGGTCGCCATAATCTTCCGGGCGGCCCAGTGCCATGAAAACGAAGATGCTGACGAGCATGACGATGAGCAAAAAACTCGTGCCGCAGCGCGGATGGAAGCGCGTAAAAATCGCGGCAGTTTCCGGCAGCAGTTCTTTTTTCTCTTCAAAATTAAAAATGCTTTTATGTTCGGCGCCGTGATATTCAAACACGCGGCGGATGTCTTTCATCTGCGTGATGAGCCACAAATATCCCAAAAAGAAAACGAGCCGAATGGCGCCGTCAACGAGATTGAACCAAAAGCCGGTGCGTGCGCCGAGCCAGTCGGTGAGCAGCAGCGGTATGTAAAAGAAAATACCCAATCCAATGGCGAAGGCCAAGGCCAAAGTCAAACCCATCCAGATTTTTTGGCCCGTCGTGCGCTGGCCGGGACGCTGCGCGTTAGTTGAAGCGTTGCCATTGGCTTTGGCCTGCTCGTCTGCCATTGCCACATCGCCTGAAAACGTAAGCGCCTGCACGCCGAGCACCAGCGCTTCGACCAACACGATCGAGCCGCGGAAAATCGGCAGTGAGAGGATTTTGTAACGATGCAACAGCGATTTGTAGGCTTTGCGCCAAACGATGATGCTGTTATCGGCGCGCCGGCAGGCGACGGCAACCATTTCCGGCGAGCGCATCATCACGCCTTCGATGACGGCCTGTCCGCCCACCATCAGCTTTTTTTCGGAGGGATTTTCTTTGGACATAAGGGCATTGCTCTACGTTTTTAAAATTTTAAATTGAAAATTTTCAATTTAAAATTCTCAATATATTCGCTAGCTTGCATGCTGCCACACCTAAAAATAAAAAAACGGAATACACGTCGAGGCATGGCCTGATGAGCGCATTCCGTCTCATTTTTTTGATCCGCACTAAGCGTGGGCGGCGGCTTTTTCTTCGCCCTTTTGATAGCGCCTTTTGAATTTTTCCACGCGGCCGGCGGAATCGATCAGCTTTTGCTTGCCGGTAAAAAACGGATGGCAATTCGAGCAGATTTCCACGCGCATATCGCCGACGGTGTTGCGCACTTCAAACGTATTGCCGCAGGCGCAGGCCACGGTGGCTAAAACATATTGCGGATGAATCTTGGGTTTCACGGTAATTCTCCTGTTTAATACTGAGCTTTAAATATACGGCAGCGAGGCAGCAAAAGCAAGCAATTTTTGCTGCATGAAGTATGAATGACGCGCAGATTCGTGATTTTTCCATCCGGTTAAAATAACCGCGCCATATTCATTCAAGCCTGACACCATAGCGTCACTAATTCAGCGTTACGAATTCATGTGCTTCAAAAATTCTTCGTTCGATTTGGTGCCGCGCATGCGCTCGATCAGAAACTCCATGGCTTCGACCGGTGTGAGATCGCTCAAAAATTTGCGCAGAATAAAAACGCGATTCAATTCCATATCGGCGAGCAGCAATTCTTCTTTGCGGGTGCCGGATTTGTTGATGTCAATCGACGGGAACAGGCGGCGGTCGGAGAGACGGCGGTCGAGCACGAGCTCCATGTTGCCCGTGCCTTTGAATTCTTCAAAGATCACTTCGTCCATGCGACTGCCGGTGTCGATCAGCGCCGTCGCGATGATCGTCAAGCTGCCGCCTTCTTCGATGTTGCGCGCGGCGCCAAAGAAACGCTTCGGGCGCTCGAGCGCAGTGGCGTCGAGACCGCCGGAGAGAATTTTGCCGGAATGCGGCACCACCGCATTGTGCGCGCGCGCGAGACGGGTGATCGAATCCAGTAGAATCACGACGTCGTGGCCATATTCCACCAGACGTTTCGCTTTTTCCAAAACCATGTCGGAAACTTGCACGTGGCGTTCCGGCGGCTCGTCGAAGGTCGAGCTGACGACTTCGGCGGCGACCGAGCGCTCCATGTCCGTCACTTCTTCCGGTCGCTCGTCGATCAGCAACACGATCAATTTGATTTCCGGCGAATTCGCGGTGATGGCGTTGGCAATTTTCTGCAGAATCGTCGTCTTGCCGGTTTTCGGCTGGGCCACGATGAGTCCGCGCTGGCCTCTGCCGAGCGGCGACATCAAATTCATCACGCGCGAGGTAAAATCTCTCGCGTCGTGTTCTAAATTGATCCGCTTGATCGGATAAAGCGGCGTGAGGTTGTCAAACAGAATCTTGCTCTTCGCGACTTCCGGGTTTTCGAAATTAATCGCCTCGACTTTGAGCAGCGCGAAGAAACGCTCGTTCTCTTTCGGCGGGCGAATCTGGCCGGAAACGGTGTCGCCGGTGCGCAAACCGAAACGTTTGATCTGGCTCGGCGAAACGTAAATATCGTCCGGGCCGGGCAGGTAATTGTAATCCGGCGAGCGCAAAAAGCCGTAGCCGTCCGGCAAAACTTCCAAAACGCCGTCGGCAAAAATCAAACCTTCTTTTTTGGTTTGCTCTTCAAGGATTTTGAAAATCAACTCGGACTTTCTCAGGCCGGTCGCTCCCTGAACGTTTAAATCCTGAGCGACTTTGTTCAGCTCGGAAATTTTTAGTGCTTTTAATTCTGCAATGTCCATAAATCTTACCTTTGGTTTAATGTAATGGGATGAAACCTGCTCATCCGGCTCGGCGCATCAGTTGACCAGACCCCACGGGCTTGACGCCCGCCGAAATTGAACCTGTCGAAATTGAGCCTGCCGAAATTAACGGCATGAGGCGGCGTCCGAGGATGAATAAGTCACTCGATAATTTTTTTGCATTCGTTAGAGGGCTGCAGGCAGTATTTTACCAACGATGCAGTTTGGAGAAAAATCCCGCGTGTTCACAATAAGGTGTGCCGGGGCACTTGACCAACAGCGGTCGCTTTCACGCTTCACGATCGGACCTCGACCGCAATCCACTTTTATTCAATCGGGTAATGGCAATACAAGGAATGACGGCGATCGCTCAGCTTGCGTTCACAAGATCATTCGATCTTCCAACTCAAGCCGCAGGGCTTAAACTCATTTCGCTTTGCGCGTCAAAAAAATGCGCCTTGCTCATATCCACAATCAATTGCAATTGGCTTCCGATCGGCGGCTCCGAGCGCGCATTCACCCGCGCCACCAGACTGTTGCTCCCCGTGTTCAAATACAGATAAATCTCATTCCCCATCGGCTCGACCACTTCCACCGTCGCGCTCATTGCCGCAGGCTCGGCAACGCGGTCGGCATTATCCGCGAGATGAAAATCCTCCGGGCGAATGCCGAAGACGACGTCGCGGTCTTTGTACTTTTCCAAATCGTCAGTAAATTTTTGTGGCGCTTTAAATTGAAAACGGCCTTCATGAAAAAACAGGCCGTTCGTTTGCACCAATTTTCCCGTCATAAAATTCATCGCCGGTGAACCAATGAAACCGGCCACAAATTTATTGCGCGGATTATTGTACAAATTGAGCGGCGTGTCGATTTGCTGAATGTTGCCGTCTTTCATGACCACGATGCGGTCGCCCATCGTCATCGCTTCCACCTGATCGTGCGTCACGTAGATCATCGTCGTTTCGAGGCGGTTGTGCAGCTTGGAAATTTCGGTGCGCATTTGCACGCGCAGTTTCGCGTCGAGATTGGAGAGCGGCTCGTCAAAAAGAAACACCTGCGGTTTGCGCACGATGGCGCGCCCGACCGCCACCCGCTGGCGCTGGCCGCCCGAAAGCGCTTTCGGCTTGCGTTGCAAAAATTCTTCGATGCTCAAAATTTTTGCCGCGTCACGCACCCGTTGCTCGATTTCGGCTTTGGGATATTTGCGCAGTTTCAAGCCAAAGGCCATGTTCTCATAAACCGTCATGTGCGGATAGAGCGCATAATTTTGGAAAACCATCGCAATATCGCGGTCTTTCGGCGCCACCTCGTTCACGACGCGATCCCCAATATAAACCTCGCCGCTGCTAATCTCCTCGAGACCGGCCACCATGCGCAGCGTCGTCGATTTGCCGCAACCGGAAGGGCCGACGAGAACGACAAACTCTTTGTCCTGGATGTTAATATTCGCTCGGTTGACCGCTACGACGTTGTTGTCGTAGAGCTTGGTCACTTCACGCAGCTCGACACGTGCCATGAGGCTGGAGTCACAATTGGTTCAACAACGATAGGATTAAAAAGCAAAGGATTGGATCGCGTTGTAGGCTGTGCCCTTCGGGCTTTCAACTCGCCGGAAATGAATTATAGTGAGGCGGTCGAATTATGCTACATCTAACGTGAAATGTAAACAATCCGCGTTAAATTGTCAAGAGTTTTTTCAGTTTTGATAAAAATTCCCGCCGGCGGAGTGTTTTGCCAAAAATCAACACTCTCCAAATATACGCGCCATCCGCAGCCGCGCGGAAAGCGTTCGCGCTAAACGCCCTTGATCATCTGCGCTATTTTTTCCACTGCCAGCGACGGCACATAATGCCCGCCGTCAAATTCGAGCAACTCGACCGGCAGGGCATGCGCGCGCAAAATGGTTTCGGCTTCGCGCGCCTTGTTGATCGAGGTCATCTGATCATCGCGCCCGTGTACGAGCAGAATATTTGTTGGCCGCATGAAGCTGAGCCGCTCCGCCACGTCCGGCGGCAGATCGCTGCTGACCGCGATGATCCCCCGCACCGCCGCGGCCTGATGCGCCCAAAAACGGTACGCCATCGACACGCCCTGCGAAAAGCCCAGCACGTAGAGCCGCGTCAAATCTGCAGCATGCTCGTTTTTCAGCAGCTCGACAAACTGCTGCATGTAGCCGATAAAATCCGCCACGGATTGATCGCGCTCGTACCGCGTGAGCCACGAGAACCCCACCTCGCGCCCCGGAAACTTCGGATAAAAATGGTGCGGCCCCTGCGGCGCGGCAACAAGTATTCCTTGCGCCGGCAATTTCTCAAAAACTTTGCTGAATTCCTCCGCACGCTGACCGAAGCCATGCAACACGATCAGCGCCGGATGCGGGCCGCTGCCTTCCGGCGTTTGTATCGTATAATAAATCGTGTGGCGGACTTGCATTTTGGAATTGATGAGGGACATATCTTTGTAAGACAGGCGGCCTCGCCTGTCCTTTTGAAATGAAATAGTTATTTTTTTCCACTACATTTTGCAACCGCACAACCGGACAGCCACGGCTGGCTGTCCTACAACACTTTCACTTCACTCACCTCCCCCACCATCTCCACCTGCAGCACCACCGGCAAGCTTTCTTTAATGCTCTCGACGTGCGTCACCAAAAAAATCTGCCGAAAATAATTGTTCAACTGCTGCAGCGCTGCAAGCAACATCAATTTGCGTTCTTCATCCTGCGAGCCGAAAATCTCGTCGAGCACGATGAACTGCAGCGGCGGCTTGCCGGTGCGTTGCGCGATCACCTGGCTAATCGCAACCCGCAAGCAGAGATTCGCCACATCCTGCTCGCCACCGGAAAAACGCGCCACGCCGTGCCGCGCGTTTTGATCGTACAGAAAAATATTGTACGACTCGTCCAACTCCAACAAACTGTAGCGTCCCGCCGTAATCAGGCGCAGCAGCTCGGAAGCACGGTCGGCGATCAGCGGCCGCAAACGTCCGGCGAGTTCCGTGCGAAAATTTTTCAAATGCTCCTGCAGCGAATCGAGCACGGCAGTTTCGTGTTTGGCGCGTGCAATGGCAGTCTGCAATTCGCGCGCTTTATCGAGCGCCTGCCCCAGATTGCGCGCTTCCGTTGCCGCCGCGGCTACCTGTGCTTTGGCCTCGCCGACCTCCTGCTGGCTGCGTAAATTTCCGGCGTTGGCGTCGTCATGCGTTCGCTGCGCCGCGAAATAAATTTCCTCATTATATTGCAAACCTTCGGACTGCGTTTGCAATTCGGCTTCGCGCTGCTTCGCTTCCGCCATTTGCTTTTGCAATTCGGCAAGACGGCGATCGAGCTCCGGCAATTGATTGGCCTGCGTTTCCAATTTGGTCAACTCTTGCGTCTGCGCCTCGACCCGCCGCAATTCAATCTCGACCTGCGCGAGGCGGGCCGCCTCAAACGTCACCGGCCCGATATCGTGAATTTCGTTTTGTACGGTTTGCAAACGCTTCTGCAACTGATCGATTTCATTTTGGTGCCGCAATAAATTGTTCTGCAGTTGGCCCCAATGCACGCGTTGCTCGCCAAGCTTGGTTTTTTCCTGCCGGATATTTTCCTCGGCGAATTCCGCCTGTTTCAACGCGGCCTCGGCTTTTTTCCTCGCCTCGTCTTTCGCGACATAATCTTTGCGCAACTGCGCCAGCTCGTTTTCATAAAACTTGACGACCGTGTCAAAGTGCTCGGCCAGCGGCCGCTTGCAAATCGGGCACGGACTCTGCGTCCCGAGTTTTTGCACTTCCTCCAATTTCGCCCGGAAATCCGTGCCGCGCGTTTTAATGCTTTCCAATTCTTTGCCAAGCTGCTTTTCTTCGGCGCGCCATTGCAGCACCTCCGCTTGCGTCTGCTGCTGGCGCGCTTCAACGGCTTTCTCCTGCTCAACCAGATTTTGCAGATCGCCGAGCCGGCGCTGCCATTCGCCCGCTTCGTTTTGCCGCGCGTTGATTTGCTCCAAAAAAGTTTTGACGGCTTGCTGCTTTTCCTGCAGCCGGATCGTTTGCTGCTGTTGAAATTGTAACGCCCCGCGCTCACGGCGCAATTTTTCGGTCTCAGCGCGCGCGGGACGCAGCGCTTCCAACCGCGGCTGTTCCGCAACAATCTCGCTTTGATCTTTTTCAATCTGCCGCTGCTGATTCGCCAAACCCTGCTGCCGAATGCGAATCGCCGTGAGGTCGGCCTGCAAACGCTGATGCTGGTCGCGGCGCGCGCGCTCGGCATCCAAATTTTTCCGCGCCGTTTGGAACTGGGCGGCGAATTGGCGGCTGCGCTCCTCAAGCTGCTGCAGCGATTCCTGTGCGGCCAGCAAACGCGTTTGCTGTTCCGCCAACTGCTGCTCCAGCGCCGTCAGATCGATTTGCAGGGTCTGCGCGCCTTCGAGAAATTTCCGTTTTGCATTGGCCTCGCTCATCACGTTTTGGCGCGCGCGATCAATCGCTTCCAAATTGATCAACCGGCTTACGATTTTGCGCCGCTCTTCGTTCTGCAAATCGCCGAGCGCCGCCAGCTCTTTCTGCTTTGCAAAAATCGAAACTTCAAACGCGCGCTGATCGAGTCCGAGCAATTTCTCGATTTCCTGATTGACGCCACTGTCGCGAACCGCCGCGGGAACGAGGCTGTCGCCGTGATAGAGCGCCGCTTCGCCGACGGCGTTTTTTCCGGCCAGCGAACGAAAGACGCGATATTTCTCGCTGCCCAATTTGAAGGTCAATTCCACTTCGCAAGCGTCGTGTTCATCCGCAAATTGCGAGCGAATTTGCGACTTGTCCGTGCGGCTGGCGCGGCTGCCGTAAAGCGCCCACGCAATCGCCTCCAGCAGCGTCGATTTGCCCGCGCCGTTGCGCCCCAACAGGCCGATGACGTTTTCAGGAAATTCAATTTCCGCGCGGCGAAAACGGCGGAAATTATAAAGGTGGAGGGAGTGCAGGATCATGAGGTGGTTTTATATTTTAAAACTTTATAAATTTCATTTCAGGCAAAAACTTTTGAACGCGGATAACACGGATTCTCACGGATTCTTATTTTTTGCTTTATCTTGCAGACGCAGTCCGCGTCAATCCGCCCGATCCGTGTCATCCGCTTTGATCTGAAACTAATCTTTCGTTTCATCAGTCTTCCTGCCCCTCTGCTTCCATCAAAAATCGCAAGCCTTCACGCTCAAGCTCTTCGCGGGGCAACGCGCCGTCAACGTTCGTGGCGAGATAGCGCGAGAACTCGTCGCGCAGGGAGCCGATGTGGCCGATGGCCGAGTGCGACGTTTCAGAATTTGTTGGCGCGCTGCTCGCGATGACGTGCAATTGCCGTTCAAAATGAAAAGCCGTTGCAAAGAGCTTGTCGATGCCGGATAAATCAAGCTGCAAATACGTGTCGCGGTTGAGATTTTGCAATTCGAGCGAAACGAGCGCGTCGCTGATTTCACTGCCCGCGCGCTGCTCCAATTCGCGCAGGATTTCCGCCGATGCTTTGCCGCTGCAATCCAGCGCCGGCAAACGCCGCATCGGGCGCGAGGGAATCGTGACGTATTCCCACGCGCGGCTTTCCAGATTGCCGCGAATGTAGCCGGAAGTGTAGCCGGTTTCGTTGAAGCTCGTGCGCTCGGTGGAGCCGGAATAAAAGGTGTGATCGTTCATCGCGAGATGGCGGTGATAATGGCCGAGCGCAATGTAATCGAATTTGAGGCCGCGCCGCGTTTCGGGATCTTCGAGAAATTGCTCGTTAAATTCGCCCATGCGCGTGTCGAGGCCGTCGCTATTCGCGGCGCGCCAGCCGCCGTGGGTCACGAGAATATTCCAAGTAGCATTCGCGTCAATGTGCAATTCGGCATAAGCTTTTTCCAACTCAGTCGTCAACGAGCAATGCGGCAGGCAATGAATCGCGCAGGATTTTGCAGAAACGGGATGGCGGAGAATGAATTTCTCGTAACGGCCTTGATAGCAGGCATGAACATTCGGCAGGACGGTCAGCGCTTCAAAAATATTTCCCAGCGCCCGAATGCGCGGCATCGAGTGATTGCCCGCGACCACCACAAATGGAATGTCCGCCTCAGCGAGACGCGAAATGCCCGCGAGCGCGACGGCAATGGCGCGGTTGTTCGGGCGCGGCGATTGAAACAGGTCGCCCGCATGCACAACGAAATCCGGCTTCGCCGCCACAATCGCATCGATCACGCGGCGCCACGCGGCGTAAAAATCCTGCTCGCGCCGGTTCACGCCGGTGCTCGCATCGACTTTGGAGTAATCCGAATAGCCGAGATGAGTGTCGGCAAAATGAATAAAATGCATACGAAGTATAAAAAAAATAAACGAATAAAATAGACCAGGGGATAAAAATAAATTTATCTGTTTATCCTTAGTGTGTCGCGCGATTTGGCGGCGGTGCCGGAGACAACGTAACGCACGCCGGCAACGGGCTGCAAAAGTTGGCGGTCGTGATCGTGACCGGCCAGATAAAAATCGACGCGGTGCTTTTCCAGCAGAGGGCGGATATACTTTTGCATCGCCGGCGTATCGCCGTGCTCGCCGTTGGAAAAAACCGGGTGATGTCCGAAAACGATTTTCCACGCCGCCGTCGATTTGGCCAGCTCGGCGGCTAGCCATTCGACTTGCGCCGCCCCCATGATTTCAATCTTATTCAACGCCTCCGTATCAAGCGCAAAAAATTGAATCGTCGCGCCGCCGTCTAAAACGCGGGTAAAAGTATAATACCGCGCCGGCATTTGCCATTTGGTTCGGTGGCGTTGGGCATACCTAACCTGCGCCTCCGGATTGGCGTTCTTTTTATAATCATGATTTCCCAATGCGGCGAAGAACGGCACATTGAGCGCGGGCAAATTGTAAACCGTTTCAAATTTTTTCTGCCATTGCGGATCATGCACCGAAGTGACGCCGCTGCTGTAGAAATTATCTCCCAACAACAACACGAAGTGCAGCGAATCACGGCTGGCCTTGGCGTCCATCAAATCGGCGACCTGCCGTTGCGCCGGGCTACCGGTACCCCAATCACCCATCGCGATGAAATAGGCGTAACGTTTTCCGGCAACCAACGGCGGAATCGAAAATGGCGGCGGCGGACGCACGGCTTTCACTGTCACGCCATCGTTATCGTCATCGCCGTCGTCATCGCCGGATTTTTTCTTTTTCTTCTTTTTCTTGCGATCATCGTCGCGCGTTTGCGCCTTTGATTTTTTCCTGGCAATCGCCGTTCTATCCGCATTTTCTCCGGCGCATGCGGCCGGCAAATCTATTTCAAACCAAAACAGACAAAACCAAATGAGCACAGCCCTCCTGAGCAGTTTCCTCAGGCCAAATCGCTTCATCATAGTCGCAGTTCTCCGATGTTTAATCCAAGATGAGAGTGAAATTGGAAATATACAGTTTACAAATTCCGGCGGCAAAAGTCAAGACGGACAAACTAAAGTTTGTAATGCCTCAGTGACCTAACCATCGTCCATAAATATTTCACTGGACACCGCGCGTTCCGGGTTTGGTGGCGACGGCGGGGCGGTCGTAATTTTCCACATCGCCGTCAGATCATCGAGGCGTTGCAACCCCAACCATAACG